>ERZ1292623.1373-Hain-H51-01um-R1-1373-length-23598-cov-8_pt2 | contig 20881 bp, 15 predicted proteins | sample MGYA00564398_ERZ1292623 | MGnify/ENA primary metagenome ERZ1292623 (study PRJEB36523, sample SAMEA6512633) | groundwater metagenome | collected 2019-01-07 | study: AquaDiva: Metagenomics assemblies of 32 groundwater samples | reverse complement strand
CTTGCGTAACATTTTGAGGCTTATTTTATGCTGTATTATGCTTGATATATGGCGAAGAAAAGGTCTATCGGGGGGCTCGAAAATCTCGGGCGGCACAGAGAAGAAATCTTGAACTCGAAACCGCCAGCGCCGAAGATTTTCGCTGACACTCCCGCGCAAGCACTCGATAAACCTGACTGGGAGGGAAACGTGACTCCCGCAAAATTCTTTAAGCCTGTATTGGCCGATGCAATGAAAGAAGCCGATACGGAGGAAGATACAAACGTCTCAACGGAAGCTACTGACCCAGGATTTACCAAAGCAGAACCGGAAGAAAAAACCGGCGAAGAATACTGGGAGACCGCTCCCGGCGCATTTGATACAAGTCATTCAAAATTCATGGGACGTGATGTTTTGAGAATTCCGATCGAAGAAGATGACCGCGCATCTCTCAATGCGTTTAGCGCTCTCTATCGGATCAAGCCATATTCGGAAGATTGGTACAGGGTGTATCAAGATATTGCTGCGTCGCATGAAAATAAAGATGCCCTCTATTGGCTCCAGCAAACGCTCCAAAAATATCCGCCGTTGTCTGACACGACAAAACCCGAAATTCGTAAAGCTCTAGAGAAGGCCGCTGCATTCATCACACAAGCAAAAGCAAGAAAGGTCACGATAATCCGAGCCCTCGACGAGGAACGCGCCCGCAATCGCAAGAAATAACAGAAAGAGATTCAAAATAACAGAGGTCTGCGAAGGAATCGAACCTTCAGCAGACCTCGTGGATGCCGACGAATACTTACGTCGGCGGTGTAGCTTTCTTCTTCTTGCTGGTTACATCGAATCCCCAGCCATCTGCGGCGGGGTCATCGGCGACCACTTCGTTTGGCCCCTTTGGGACCAGGTCACGAAATTCGATCTTCGTGAACGGAGGCCGATCTTTCGGCTTGAAGCATCTGACTTTGCCAGTACCCCATCGCTTCTGCGCAAGTGACTGCTCCATGTAGGCCAATCCATCTTGTGCAAGCAGTGCGAGACGCTCGGGCGAGACATCGCCAGTACTGCGGCGAAACACAAACGTCACTTTCGTCGGGCTTTTACCGAGGTCGCTCGGCAACGGCTCAGTGAACATACTGGTGAAGCTCGGCCTAGGCAGCATGAAGACATCACAGAGCGTATAGCCTGCCTGCGTCAACCTCTCTGCCAGCTTGCGTGGATACACCGCGTTTCGCTCCAAGATCTCATCCCAATCCTGGGTCATCCGTCCATCTTGGATCTTACCGACGAACGTCGCCTCATTTTCAGGCTCTCGAATCCAACCGGGGTTTTCCGGCTTGTGAGTGACCAGATACTGCACCAAAACATCGCCGTATGATCCGTCGATCGTCACCATGACGACCTCCTAAGGTTGGTAGTTGTTGCACACGACCGCGATAGGGCGCACGGTCTGAAGCGGATAATAATACATTATTTCTATGTGTCAAGATCCTCTTCGCACTGTAAAAAACCCTTGTCCACAGCCAAAAAAATAGCGTCGCGAGGGGCTGATACAATAATGCGATGGTTGCACGCCAAGGCTCGAGAGGTCCCGAGAGGCCGCGCGCCTCGAAAACACTCTTAAGTCCCTACGCTTTCGGGGCCCCGGAAAATCTCCCTCCTGAATCTCTTCCAGGCTACATGGTAGGGCCACTTGGAACCCTCGCGAACACATTTCGTCTTCTGAAGGACGAAACTGACCCCGAAAAACGTAAACAGCTCGATGCAGAAGTTGAAAAGCAACTTCCCCTGTTACAAGGTGCAATCTCCTTCTGGGCAGGCGACGACCGTGCCGGAGTAGCCGTCACAAAGGAAAAAGTCCTAAGTGCGATAGAGCACGTTGAAGAGGGCGGGCGGGCCATCCGAAGTTTGGCAAAACAAGTAGTCGAACGAATGTCGGCTATCCCCGCCCCAAAGCAAGAACCGGCAATCGAGCTTTTAACGCAAAATGACGCTTTCAGAGGTACCCTCCAATATGTTTCCAACTCACGGTATGACCCTGACAAAGACAAGTACGAGCCGCAGTTATATAAAGATCTTGCATGGCGCGTAAGAGAAGTTGTTGAAGATGTTTTGTGCGTGGAACAGGGAGTTCAAAAGAATGCTCTCGTTCAAGAACTCGGCTTACAAAGATCTGAAATTGAGGAAAAAAAGGATAGGAATGGCAGGGTCATCGACCGAAAAATAAAGACACTCAGCAAGTTGTGGCCCCGAGAAGCTCCCACACCGGACTCCATCAAATCAACTCTGCGCGACGCGCGACGTATGGGTACCGGGCTTTCAAGAACGTTAGATCGGCTACTCTACGCGGTTGAATTTAAGGATGGCAGCGGACGAAACGTGCGCATAAACGAAGCTATCACCAAGCGACTTAAAGATTTCGGATTCTCCGGTTACGAAATCCCGAGCGACCAACTCGAGAGACTGGTTGAAGGTGCGCGCAGGATGTACAAAGAAAAACCTCCGTACGTCCTTGTGCTCGACCGGCCCTTTCCCCACCGCACGGGCGGAAGCGAACCAAGAGATACGAGTGCTGGCGAGCCGGTAAGCAAAATTGTATACGCGCTTCGCGACGAGGAGCGGAAAAAGCGACATCAAACTGCCGCACAAAAACTCACGCAACTTTTTGTCCGTGGAAAAGAAGTGTCATTCCCTCTTCCGCAAAATATTGACGAATTTAAACAGGTACTTCTGGCACGCATCGAACACATCGTACGAGTGACAATTCCGCGCGATACACCCGCAGAGAACGTACTCCCGATGCTTCGCGAGAAAGCACGGCCGTTCGAAGAGTCGCTCGGCTCAATTTTGAACACGCTTGATGAAAAAACTGTCAGGGATATGTATACTCGCGCGAAAGCGGAAGTGAAAAATCCGAATGATCCTACACTCGATACCGCAAGGATTCTTGCCGTACAACGTGACCCGTTCATCCAGCTCGAACGTGCGCTTATGAACCAGATCTTTACGTTCCGCGCAGGATCGCAAGGACCAAGTATTGCTGAAGTACTCCAAAATGCATCCGATGGTCGGTTTACGCAGACTGAAATCGCAGGCGTATGGCCGGATACGAAAGTAGAAAAAATCCTTCTTGCCGAAAATGCCGAGTTCGACGTCGGTGGCCGTGTAGGGCATTCGCTTGAATTCGCCGCATCCCTTTCTCGGATCGCGGGACAAGCTGTAGAAAAAACAAGCGGTGTATCCGCCAACGAGAAAGATCGGATTGTTCTCGCTGCGCAGGCGCTCCAAGAACTCATAATGGAAATGGAAGCTCGCCGACGCATGGAAGAAGACCAAGACGGACGCAAGGGCCGTGCAGCACAAACGGCAGGCATCCAGGAGCGATACGCTGAAGCATATGGAACGCTTCTTAATCGCGAGCTCGTCCCATCGCTCGTCGAACATCTACCGGAAAGGGACGAAAACGAAAGTGACGATGCATATGCCGCGAAGATAAAGAAAGTCCGCGATGAAGCGCGGCAAGAATTTGAAAACGAACGCGCGAAAGCGTTTGTTGACGAAACGCGGAAATTTCTCGAGCAATTATCACCAGGTCTTTTAGGGCGAGTTGATTTGCGCGGGACCTATTTCGGAACACTCGGATTTGCGCTTGCAAAGTCGGGAAAAGACCTCGTCGGAGCCGTGCGGGAAAAGATGGATGAAATAAAAAGCGAAGGCGAACGGCCGCACGATACGCGGACACCCGAAGAACTTGCTGCACAGCCGTTCCGCGTGTTCCGACCAGAATTTGGGCTGCGTCAACCAAAAGAAACGATACGTCGGAAACTCGAATCGTTCCGGCCGTGGATGGATGAGATCGAAGGCCGTCTGATCGGCACGATCGCGGAAACGAACCCAAGTACTGGAGAGCGCATCACTGGATTTGAAGAGGAAGAAGCCGCGGGTGCCAAAGGCTATGAACAACTTGCCTATGTGGTCGCATCACAAGCACGGAGTTCTCCTAATCCGGCGGATTTGATTGAAAAAATAACGCACTTGCGCGATACCATGAATACGAAACTGCTCTTTAACCTGCTGCGCATGCGCAACGATCTCCACCCGTTTTCAGCAGCCGAAAAAGCGAAAGAGAGTGGTGGGAACGAGACGTATAAAAGTATGTGGCGCGAAGTCGCTCTTCCCCTTTTTGATCGATACAATCGCATCGTCGAGAAAAGGAATTCGGTTCACAATGTCGTACTCGCAGCGCTTGCAACTGCATACCTGCGCACAGCCGCCCTCAACTACCAGCAACAAATCGCCGAAAACGGTTCTCTTCCCGAAGGGGATGAGAATAAGTTGACCGCTACAGAAATCCAAACCCTTTTGCAACAGATTAAAGAGGTCGACGAATTGACCGGTGAAGGCCTTTCTTCCGATCTGCAAAATAACCCGCAACTGCTCTCAATGCTTGCGACCGGCCAGAACATCAATGCCTTCAAGAAATTGCTACGCGAGATGTACGGACAAGCAGAATCCGAAGATGCACCTGATATCATGGATGAGTTCAAGCTCGAGAAAATATAATATGGCACGAAGATTCGAACCAGTGAGACCAAAAGCTGCCGTGCGTGCACGCGAAGAAAAAGTGATCGCGCAAAGCAGGGTGAATGAGTATTTACCAATGGCAGCGCAGGAAAAATTTACCGCGCGCATCAATGAGCTCGAACGGTACCTCACGGTGGAAGAAGAAAAAAATGGCGAACACGTCGAATTCATCGGACTCATACGGCTCGCGATTTCAAAAAACAAACGTCGTGAGAAAATACTTGAAATTGTCGACTCATATCTCGATTCCCTGAAAAATGGTGGGCCCGAGACGGACAAAATATAATTATGGCAAAAAACGAAGAAGCACGACGATCAGCTCTCGAGCAATTGCGAAGGCTCGCCGCTGAAGATGCGGAGCCTGCGCAGGTGGCGAGGCCTCGTGAAGCACATCGACCTCCCCCACCGCCCGCAACAGAAATACCAGGCGCGGCTCCTGCGCCAGAGACGCGACCGCGGCGCCGCCCGGGAACAGTTGAAGTTCCGGAAAGCGTTGCGCGCGATGTCGGACGTCGTGCACTCCGGACTGAAACTGCGGAGCATGCCCTCGCACAGGAACAGGCGAGAGCTTCCGGACGGTTACAGGAAGCGCTCGGAAAACTCGCGGCCGTCGAAGAAACGTGGACTCGCGTCGAAGCAGCACTTCGCGGCGATATCGAACAGCATTTACGGGAGCGCAACGACGCAGTTGTGCGCGTTGAGACTGCAAACACCCGGATACAAGAATTGCAGACCCAAATCGATGAATTTACGCAGAAAAAAGGCCCAGAATATGACGCTGCAATCCGCGAGCGCGACGTACAAATCCGGGAACGCGACCAACAACTAGAATTACTGCGGAAAAACCTCATCGGTGCGGGACTCGCACAGCAGCAACTCGAGTCCCAGATTGCGGAACTTCGCTCAAGTAGCTCGAACGCTTCGAAAGATCTCGAGTTGGCGCGGGCAGAAATTGAGAAATTAAATCTCCGCACAACGGACCAACTCGCGTCATCGCGGCAACAAGCGCTTCGCGAGGCGGAGTTAAACGACAGAATATTTCAACATGCGAAGGCAAATGGATTGCTTGAAGCACGTATTCGTGAACTCGCGGGCGCTGATGAGCGCGCGAAAAAACTTGCAAATGAAAATTCAGATATGGATTTGGAACTGAAACGGAAAACCGCCGAGCTCGAACACGGGAGTTCCGCTACGGGAGATCTGAATAAAACAATCGAAGAACTCCGCCAGAAATCGACTCAATCCGGCGAAACGGTCGCTGCCGAGCGGGCGGAGCGCACTAAAAATGTGAAAGAGCTGAAAGACACGCTCGATCTCGTCGAGGGACATGTCCTTAGGTATTTGCGCGATACCGATGACATCCACGGCGCGCGCGCCGCGGCGACATTTTTGCGCCTTCTGTTCGATCTCTTGAAACAAGGAGACAAGAAAGACCGTCTCGATCCGGGGCTTGCCAAACAAATGGTGGAAGAGTTTTTGAAGCAGCAAGGCGCTGTGCATCCGATAGAAGCGATATCTCCGGCCACACCTCCTACCCAAGCGACCCCCGTATCTCCAGAACCGCAAGTGCAAGCCACGCCAGGATCTACTGGACCAGTTCCCGATGCCGAAGCGATCCGGAGTGAGATCACCGTATTTTTTGCCGACAAAATTCAATCGTCAAATTTTGCACAAAGCGTCCCTGCAACTGAGCTGCGCAAAACATACATACAATGGAGTACAGATCAAGGAAAAACTCCGATTAACGAGCGCGCTTTCTTTGCCGCCATCGACGCGCGAGGGATCAACAAGATACGCATTGGCAAACTAACCCGTTACTTCGGCATTGCAATTCGCCCCTAAGATATGGTTGAGCGAATTGATCTCGAACGATTCCTTGGTTCAAAAGGAAAGCCCGTCGAACCCAAACAGGGAGAACCGGACACGCGTGTCGATGTGGCGCTGAAGCACGTTGCACGCGTCGAAGACCGCGGCGATGCGGATGCGATGAACGAGGCGCAGCAACTTGCCGACCGCATCGAGCGGGACCTGCGCGAACTGCCGCGCGCCCTCGGTGGAGGAACGGGACTTTCAAATGATCCCGTCGTCGCTGCACAACAGGCAATGACAAAAGCAGATTTGAGCAATATTAAAGTCGCGCAACAGCAATTAGAAACGCGCTTACGAGAATTGGAAGCGGCGCAAATACGGCTCGAAAATAAGATCACGGGACCCGTACGCAGCATGCTCGCGTATGCGAGATCCGCGGTTGCTACAATGAAAGGTGCTGCGGACATCGAGATTGTGCGGAAACAAGGGGCGAAAGAGCCGACGCAGGGAGCTATTACCACGGGTCCTTCCCCTACGCGGACATCGATACCCCAAGTCCCAATAGTGCGGCGACGAGAACGCCCCGACGATAAAAAAAGAGAGCTCGACGCGGCCGAAGCACGCGCGGCGGCTAAACGTATGCCGATCGAAACACGGCCGAGCGCGGAGAACGATCCGTTTTACCAACGACTTGTCGATGTCGAGAGCGATCCGAAAGTCGTCAACGACATTGCGAAAGTCGTTGAAGATGCGATCGGGCGGGCGACCCGCGATGCCGCCGCTGATAAGGCGTTACGGCAGGAGATGCGCCAGGTCGCGCGCATATTCGCGCACGTGCGGCGGAGCGTAACAGAAGCCGATGACGAACAGATACGCGCCTGGTCGAGCGAGATCCTCGACCATATGGACAATCCCGAAGCGGCGCAGCCGGTCACGATGGTTTCCGAAGACAACCCGTTCAAGCGGTTCGACGAGTTGCGCGATCTTCCCCGTTTGAACGCCATGCTCACGCAGGTGATGCAAAAATCTGCCGAGCTTGCCGTACCGGGCGAAGTTACCCGGTTCAAGGGCGCATTGGGCGCTGCACGGCACACCGCGAACGCGGCGGTACTTGTAGGGATTCCTACGTATATTTCCTTTGGTGTCGCATCAGGCGGTTTCCAGAATCTCCTTCTGGCAATAGGGCCGCACATCCCGGGAATTGAAAATCTTGGTGCACTTATGCAGAAGATGGGTGTCCAGGATCCGCGCCAAACGGGATTTGATATTGCAAAAGGAGCAGGACTTATGACCAGCGTCGTTGCAACACTCACCTTTTCGCACTACCGCGCGATGAAAACCGGGTTCATGCAGAAGCCAACGCGCTTTTACGTGGCGCTGTGGTTTGCGGCCTTAAGTGCTGCATCAAACATCGTCGAGCGCATTTCGGAAGCGGCTGACGTCGCTGCGCTCGGCAAAGATATCGTGACAAAACTAAGCCCCCTGGTGGACCAGGTGAAAGCGATCCAACCAACGCTTATGAAGGTGGAGCAGAACTTTACCAAGGGCGGCATTGATGCGGCCGCGAAAGAAGCGCTCTCGGGAAATGGTCCGAAAACCATGCTGAAGCTTGCGCTCATCGGTCTTCTCGATCCGAAACTCCGTGCTGAATTGAAGGCGAACAAAACACTCATGGAAAGTCTAAGCGTGGAATCGCGCGCATTTCTGGAAAAAGATCCCAATGCTGAATATCAGGCGTTCCTCGCAAAATATCCCGCAAATAGGCAAAAGTACGAAGCGGAGTGGACCGGGTACCAAAATGCCGTCGCCGCGGTCGCGACTGATAAAAAATATGCGGAGCTCAATTTTTCGAGAAGCGCGGAAGGAGACCAATTACTCCAAGTGCTTCGCTTGATATTCGGGCAAATAACGAAAGCGCCGAAAGATGGTGTGACGCCTGAAATGGCATTTACATCCGCGCGAGATCGCGGCATGAACGCGCAAGAAGCAAACATGTGGGATGGGCTTGCGTCGAGTTCGCATATCCCATTACCCTTTATCAATTCGATCATATATTTCGTTAAAAATACCGCGATGCGGTCAGATACGATGTTTGAAGTAAAAGACGTGCCGACCTTATTCGAAATGATCGGAGAAAAATCCAGGGTTATCACGAAACTCCGTGGGCAACTCGCCAACTATGACGCACTGCGTAATACGCAATCGACGACGATCGGTGGATACCTCAACGAGCTCGCGCTCAAGGCCGCACCAAGTGATGCGAAACTGCAAAATGAGATCCGAGCCCTGAAGGGACTCCTTGCGTTCGATGCATTGAAATTGAGTGTGAACGACGTCGACACGCTTGCGAAAAGCATGATCGATCCACAGGTCAAGCAGGCCGCACAAATCCTGTTTTTCGATCCGAACGGCTGGAACAGCCTCGGGGAATCGCTGCGCAAGGGCGGTTTTGATATCGATTTCGGCACCGGGTGGGGCGAGGCTTGGGAAAAACGTGTCGGCTACATCCTGGCGATTGCGACATTTTATACCATCATCGACTTAACGCCGAAATATCCGGTCAAAATCGCGAACGCCGGGCTCTCACGTCGCTTCAATCGCGAATTCGGCGAAAAATATAATGACATTAATGACTTGGAAGTAGAACTTGCCGATGAGATGGCGCGGCGGGTGCAGGGATTCTTCGCGATGGCGGGAAACGTCATTGATATCAAGGCTGAAGGGCTTGGGAACCAGCTTCCGATTGATCTGCTTTCCGCGCACATACGACGACGTCTGCGCGAAGTTGCCACGAGCGAGCCTGTCGTTGCGGGGCGAGGGGATATGATGCCAGGACTTACCGCGTTGCGCGCAATTTCCAATTTTGCTTTCGGTTTTCATGACACGCCGGAAGAAGCCCAGACCTTCAACAATTACCGCAACTGGCTCCAGAAAGAAGTGGGAATGCTCCGCAGCGGCGACATTTCGTCTATCACCCACATGATGACGCGAGTATATCCCGCGTTCGGGCCGGGAGCGATCGCCCTCACGGATACACTCCAGCATCCGACACTCACACCGGAGCACGACCGAGCGATCCGGGAGGTGAGCCGGTCGGCGCGCCAGATGCGACTGGACGAACTGCGCTCGCTGGTACCCGAATTACAATCGCAGCTCGCGCTTCTGAAGCGTGGGGCCCTTGAACTTGCCGATCGCGGCGAAGGAAAAGCCGACGAGCCGGTCACGTTGCGTGGCAGGGGCAACCTCACCTATTCAAAAGGTCACGTCAACCGCACGTACGTCATGAACATGCTGCAAGACGATATCGACCGATACACCCGCTCGCTCCAAATGATTCGTACGGAAGGACTTGAACTCGAACTGATGGAATCAGGAGAAGCGCGCACGTATATGGAAGGTCTCTCGCCCTCCCTCTTCCGCGATGCACTGAAACCGCAAGATGACAAATGGGTATGGCGTATGTTTAAACGCATAAGCGGACGTGATAAGCGCCAAGAAGTAGCAGCGCGCGGGACGACCCGCGACCTGTTAGATTTTTCACCCACCCAGGCTGCGCGAGATTCGTTGGTGTTGAATATGCGTCGGCGCCTTAGAGGGTACCGCAGGCTCGATTCTGTTGTGACCGAAGACGAATTCGCGGCACACATGAACAAAATCGATATCGGCATTCAACCGCTTCTCCAACGGTTCGAGCGAACTATCGAGTCTACATCTGACCCACTCCTCAAAGGCAGGAAATTCATCATCCAGCACGAATATCATCCGGCCGTCCAAGGACCGACGATCACTATCAATACCTTGGGTAGCCCTCTCGGCCAAGGGAATCCTGAAAATATTGCCATTGCGCCCTTTACCGATTTCCCTATTCCCGATCTCGTGAACGGGCGAACTTCCGAGGAAACGCTTGCGCATCTCAATGAATGGCTCGAAGGCAACGGACCTGCAATGAATATGCTTAAGGCGCAGATCATTGGCATCCAAATGCGCGAGCGACTCGCGCAAGATGAAAAGCTTGTGCATGACAAATATATAGAAGGCAAACATCCGGTGCGCGTCAAACTGGATGCGAGCACCATGTCCGCATTTCTCAATACGCAGAACGATGTCTACACCAACGACGATCTGCACGAACTGGCGCGCCTTCGATATACTAAAAAGTGGCTTCGCGAAAATCATGGGCTTCTTGCGAATACCGATCGTGGCATTGATGTAAGCCCTGAGCAGTTGGAAGCGCTCCGAATCTTCAAACTTCCCAATGATAATGCGCAGACGATGGTGCATATCAAAGATGGCCTAAATGAAATTGGCACAACACTACAACTTATCCAAGGTCGCATCGGAGATTTGCGTGGTTTCGATATTTTCTATGATCCAAAAGCAGAAAAAGACGCGCGCATTATATTCAAACGAAGAAGCGATGGATTGGAGGAAAGCGTCGATGTAGGCGCACCAGGAACCGAAGTGAATCAGATGATTGATGCATTGGAAGAAGTTCCTGTAAGTCGTACAAAGCAAGTACGACAGATCGGTCGCCGCATCGCGCGCAAGGCTTAGGAAAACAAAACACCTGCGGAATCGCGCAGGTGATGGGAGTAGCGGGCGCAAAAACAAGGACGAAAAGTTATCTGAGTACCACTTGGGCATTCATGTCATATAGTAATGCAGCTGCGCCGAATCCAAGTGCACCGGTAAATACGATTGCAGCCGCAGATTCGTAGTATCTCCACTTCCATATCGGTGCGAGACGCGGCGGTGTGATACAAAGAAGCGCGAGTCCCAAAATACCGAGTCCGAGCGCTATCATTCCAAAGGGATAGCGCGCTGCGAACCCGGTCGGATTCAACGGTTCCGGCTCAATGCCTTTAATGATGCCGAATCCCTGAAGCCCTATTTTGATAAAGGCCCACGAGATACTCGTGAGCAGGATCGCGCATGAGCCGCGCAGGCACCACACGAACGTCATGTGAGGATACTCCTTCTCGGCCCCCCGGCCGTTTTCTCTGTGGGCATCCTAGCATGGCACCACTAAAAAAGAAGAGCGGGTCAACCTTTTACCACCCCTTCGCAGCCAGCGCTTTTTGGGCGGCGTCTTGTTCTGCTTCCTGCTTTGAGCGGCCTTCGCCTAATGCCGTTTTTTCGCGGCCTAAGTAGGCTGCTACCACGAATACCTTATCGTGGTCGGGGCCGGTTTGGTTCATAAGTTCGTAGGTCGGCGTGACGGCCATGCGCTCCTGTGCGATTTCCTGCAGCTTGCTTTTCGCGTCCTGCCAAAGGCGCTTTTCGACAACTTCATCGGTCTTATGGAACAGCTGCGCTTCAATAAAGGAATACGACGCGCCGTACCCTTGGTCGAGATAGATCGCGCCGATCACCGCTTCAAACGCGTTCGCAAGGATGATCCCGCGCGCCCGTCCGGTGTCTTTCGCCTCGCCGCGCGAAAGGAGCAGATATTCGTTCATGCCGAGTTTCGTGGCAGCGTCGGCGATCGAAATCGTGTTCACGAGAGCGGCGCGCAGCGCGGTCAATTCCCCTTCCGGCTTGTCCGGATACTTTTTGTACAAAAATTCAGTAACCACCAATTCCAAAACTGCGTCGCCCAAAAATTCAAGGCGCTCGTTGTGCTCGCGACCACTCTGCCGGTTTTCGTTGAGGTAGGACCTATGGGTAAATGCTGTTTCAATCAGCCTCTTGTCTTTAAAGATAACACCGATTTTTTGTTCGAAAGTTGAAAATTCCATACATGAGCATCAATCGCTTGTCACGAATAATTTTCTGCTGAAAATTTTCGCGACCCCGCCTCGTCCCCAAGGGACTGCGGCCTTGCGCCGCTCCCTACCTCGCGGCTCACCTTAAACCCGACCGCTATCTTTGCCTCAAAAGGACTGAAGTCCATGGCGGAACCTTACTACACTCGGCCTTTTTGCGCCAGAATATTGATTGCCGGGATGATGATCTTCAGCGTGTCGTCGTAAAAATTTAGAGAGCCGACTTGCGAGAGTGGGAACCACTGCGCGTCATCCAGGCCGCCCGACGGCCCGAGCTTGATGTCGGTAAACGGGGATTCCGCGAGAAAGTACGTGACGCGCTTCCTCTTTTTGCCGCCCTTCACATCGGGATCGTTTGCTGTGTATTCGTTAACACCGAGCTCTTCAACGATCTTGATATCAAGATTCATTTCCTCTTTCAATTCGCGTATCGCGCCTGCCCGGATGTCTTCGCCGTCCTCGATCTTTCCTTTGGAAATGGTCCAGTGGCCGAAGATGTCGTGGACAAAGGCCAAATACACATCCCCCTCGTGTTTGGCATACACGACTGCCCCCGCCAGATGCTGGACAGGCATTTTGCCGACCCCCTGCCCTCCGGGGCCAACCTTGCGCGCCGCGCCTTCGTTTTTCCCCGGCTCGCCCAATTCGACATAGACCGCACCAAGAACACCGTTCACAAAACGTCCCGAAGAGGCGGAGCCGAAATTCTTGGCCAGCTCAATAGCTTCGTTGATCGCGACTTTGGCCGGCACCTGTGCCCTATCGGAAAAAAGGAGCTCCGTGAGGCCGAGCCGAAGGATGCTCCTGTCGATGGCGGCGATCTTTTCAAGCGGCCACTCCGGCGCCGCTTTTACAATCACCGTATCAATTTCTTTCTGCTTCGCAACCGCCATCTGCAACAACTGCTTCATGAACGGCATATCCGAATCGCGCGCGCCGAATTCCTGCGCGTAATCCGTGAGACGACTTACCGTGTCGTCATGCGACATGACGCCGTTGGAAGCGTCGCGTTCGAAAAGCACTTGGAGGACGACTGACCGAGCGAGATGCCGATTCGCCATAGTCATCGTGAATTGCATTGCCCGGTGTCGGCAAAGAACAAAAACTGCATACCAAAAGTATAGCGCGCTTATCGCGCGCAACAAAACGCAACCTGTGGAGAAATTACTTTGCAGCCTTCTCTTCTTCCTTCTTCACGTCGTGTCCTGATGCGCGGATCGCTTTTTCGCGGCGCTTCATGCGGCGCGCTTCGCGCGCCGCCGCACCTGCGACATCCAAGACTACCTTTCCATTGTATTTGCCGCACTGTGCGCATGCCCGATGCGGACGGCGCAAGGCGCCACATTCGCACTTCGTCGCTCGGGAAGCAACCACCGCGTGATGGCTTCGGCGTTGTGCGGTCTGGGACCGGTTGCGGCGCATTCGGACTACCATGGCGAGGACTATACCAGAAAGGGGAAAATAGGGCAAGAAACCCTTTTCCGAGGGTAAAACCGCCTAGAGGGCCGTGAGGAAGGTCTTCCGATGGATGAGGGGCAACATGCCGAATTTACGGATTGCCAGCATGTGGGCCTGGGTGCCGTAGCCTTTGTGGCCTTCAAAACCGTACGACGCGTGCGACTCGGCAAGCTCTTCCATATGCCGGTCGCGCGTCACTTTTGCGATGATCGAGGCAAATGAAATCGCCGGGATATTTTCGTCGCCGCAGATGAACGATTCCTGATCCCATTTGCCGGGGACGCGGAGCCCCGCGTCGAGGAGCACCTTCACGTGCTCCGGCACAACGGCAAGGCCGGAGAGTGCGAGCGCTGCCGCTTCATGCGTCGCGTTCACGATCCCGATGGTATCAATCGATTCCGCAGAAACGAGCGCACTTGCGTGGCGGAGGCGCGCGGAGGCAGTGATGTATTCGTAGAGGATTCCCCGCTGCTGCGCGGAGAGTTTCTTGGAGTCGCGCAGCTTCGGTTCCCCTTTTTTCGTAATGAGGGAAAAGGCTTCCCGCCAATCAAAATCCTTGGGGTAGAGGACTGCCCCGACGCAGACCGGCCCGGCAAGCGCGCCGCGGCCAGCTTCGTCGATACCAATCTGCCATTGCACGCCCTAATTCTACCAAATAAATTAAATACCGAATGAATGCCCTTAGCGCACAACCCCATACCCACACGTATCTCCAATATCCCCACTTGTTTATAACAATGCTATAGCATTATTATAAACAAGTACTACCATATGTGCATATATGACGGAACGCCTAAAAAAGAGAGGCGGGCGGGCAAATCCGCTTGAAACAAACGTGCGAAAGCGCGCCCGTCGGGATTCTATCCGACGGGCGCTACTGTCCACACTTGCCATAGCAGGCGCGCTTCCTGTCGCCCTTGCTGCACCCAAAGTACTTTCCCTACTAAAACAGGAATACGTTGATATGATCATACCGCTTGATCCACGACAGCGCCTCCACGAGACGGCTTCGCGGCTACGACAAAAAGGATTAATCGAATTTCGGATGGAAAAAGAGAGTAAACGGATGTACCTGACCCAAAAAGGCCGCGATGAAATCCAGCGCCTAGAAGCTCGGGAACGTTCCATACCGCAACCAAAGAAATGGGATGAGCGCTGGCGAATAGTGATTTTTGACATACCTGAGAATAGAAAATCCCTTCGTAATCGGATTCGTTTATTGGTGCGTGGTCTTGGTTTCTATTGCCTGCAAGATAGCGTCTGGGTTTTCCCTTATGACTGTGAAGAAATAATAACCCTGCTAAAAACGGAATTACATACCGGACGCGACCTTCTCTATATTATTGCCGACGCCATTGATTACGATATTCCGATCCGGCGGCACTTTGATCTTCCAATGCGGTGATAAAAATCTTGATGTGCCTCACTTGTTTATAACAATGCTATAGCATTGTTATAAACAAGTCTTATGGTGAAGGGTAATTGGATTACAGATGTATAATCGTCCATATGTCGCGCGCAGGCTTTTCCCATTTGCACGTCCACAGCCACTATTCCCTCCTTGAAGCCCTGCCGAAAGTCGAGGATTTGGTTGCAGCCGCGAAGGCCGACGGGCAAGTAGCGCTCGCGCTTACCGACAACGGCAACCTCTATGGCGCTATCGAGTTTTACAAAGAAGCGACAAAACGCGGGGTGAAGCCGATCATCGGTGTCGATTTTTACGTCGCCCCGCGCACCCGCTTTGACAAGGAACACCGCGTGGACGACCGTCATTCAAGGCTCATTCTCCTCGCAAAAAACGAAACAGGGTATAAGAACCTCATCGTGCTCGTCTCGAAATCACAGCTCGAAGGTTTCTACTATCGCCCGCGGCTCGACAGGGAACTCATCGAAACCTATCGCGACGGAATCCTCGCGATACTTCCCTCTTTTTCGGGCGAACATGCACGCGCGCTGAAAGATGGACAAGGCCAAAAAGCACAAGAATCAATTGATTGGTACAAGAAAATGTTTGGGAAGGACCTCTACGCCGAAATCACGCACCACCCGGAAATCGACGGACATGAGAAATTGCAAGAACAAATTATTGAGCTTGCGAAAGATAAAGACGTCCCCCTCGTCGCCGCGCATGACACGTATTACCTCGAGCCTGACGACGCAGTCGCGCGGGAGCTCGTGAACAAAATCCGCACTGGGCAGACTCTCAATCGCGACGCGGGTGTCGTGGGCGATTTTTCTTTTTTAACACAAGAGAAAGCGCTGAAGCTCTTTACGGATACTCCGGAGGCTGTTGAAAACATCCAAAAAATCATTGAGGAGTGCAATCTCACGCTCGACCTCGGGAAGTGGGTCTTTCCCGATATTAAAATCGAAGGGAAGTCGCACGACGAGGCACTCCGCGAACTCGCCTACCATGGCTTCGTGACGCGCGGTCTTGAGGAAACTCCCATGATGCGTGAGCGCGTTGATTACGAGCTTGGTGTTATTGCAAAAAAAGGGTACTCGCCCTACTTCCTCGTTGTGTCCGATCTCCTGCGCTTTGCCCACGAAAACGGCATCCTCACGAACATCCGCGGCTCCGTCGCCGGCTCCCTCGTCACCTTCCTTTCGCATATTACAAACGTGAATCCGATCGAGTACGGGCTTCCCTTCGAACGCTTTTTGAATCCCGAGCGCCCCTCCGCTCCCGATATTGATATGGACTACGCCGACAACCGCCGCGACGAAGTAATCTCCTACGCGCGTCAAAAATACGGCGAGGACCACGTCGCACAAATCGGTACCTTTGGCACCATGATGGCGCGTGCAGCCGTGCGCGACGTCTCCCGCGCCTTGGGACACAGCTACGGGACCGGTGACGCCATCGCAAAGATGATCCCCTTTGGAAAGCAGGGTTTTCCGGTCACCATCCAAAGCTCACTCGATGAAGTCCCCGACCTCGCGAAAGCCTATAAATCCGACCCGGTCGCGCGAGAGATCCTGGACCTCGCCAAAAAAATAGAAGGGAACGCGCGGCACGTCGGTGTCCATGCTGCTGGCGTCGTTATCGCGCCGACGCCCGTTACCGACTTCTGCCCTGTCCAGCTCGACCCCAAGGGCGGAAAAATCATTACCCAGTACGACATGCACGCGGTCGAGGACGCAGGCCTTTTGAAGTTCGACTTCCTCGGCCTCACCAACCTCTCGACGCTCGCCGACGCGCAGATCCGTGTGAAGAAACGTCTCGGCATTGACGTCGATTTCGAGACCATTCCACTTGACGACAAAAAGACGTACGAAATGCTCTCGCGCGGCGAGACGCTCGGCGTCTTCCAGCTCTCGGGTGGCGGCATGACGAACTACCTCGTGGACCTGAAGCCCTCAGTCATCCACGACATTAACGCAATGGTCGCCTTGTATCGCCCAGGTCCGATGAATTTCATCCCCCAGTACATCGAGCGCAAGCATAATCCGAAATTGGTTTCGTATCTGGATCCGCGGATGGAAAAAATCCTGAATAAATCCTACGGCGTCATTACCTATCAGGACGATGTCTTGGAAATCGCGATCCAATTGGCAGGGTATTCATGGCTCGAAGCCGACAAATTCCGAAAAGCGATGGGGAAGAAGATCCCCGCGGAAATGGCGGCGCAAAAAGAACATTTCACCAAGGGCGCGATCGAACACGGCATGAAGCCTGCCGTCGTGCAGCAGCTGTGGGAACAAATCGAGACCTTCGCTGCGTATGGCTTCAACCGCGCCCACGCCGCCAGCTATGGCCTTCTCGCCTACCAGACCGCCTACATGAAAGCCAACTACCCTGTTGATTATATGGCCGCGGTTCTCACCTCGGACGCGGGAGACGTCGAGAAAATCGCGGAAGTCGTCGCCGAATGCAAACGCATGAACATCCAAATCTTGCCGCCGTCGGCCAACGAGAGCCGCGGCACATTTACCGTCATTGATTCCCATCCTCAGGGATCCTCTTCGGGGAACGCGCTTCAACCTCAAGGGGAGTCCTTGAGGTTACCTGCGGGCACGATTAGATTTGGGCTCTATTCGATTAAAAATTTCGGAACGGGAATTGCGGACGCGATTATCGCCGAACGTGAAGCAGGCGGCGCATTCATGTCGCTCTCCGATTTCCTCTCGCGCGTGGCTGACAAAAATCTCAATAAGAAATCGCTCGAAGCCTTAATTATGTCGGGCTCGCTTGATGATGTAGGTGAGCGCAAAGCGCTCGTCACGCATATTGAAAAACTCCTCGAATACCGCCGCGAACTCGCAAGCGCGCCCGTCGGCATCACTTCTATGTTTGGCGCGTCGAGCGGACCTATCGCCGAACTCAAAATCCCCGCCGAGAGCCCTGCAACGATGGCAGAAAAATTGGCATGGGAAAAAGAGCTGCTTGGCTTTTATGTGTCCGGTCACCCATTGGATCGCTGCCGCGACCAACTAGCGAAGCAAAAAATGAACCTCAAAGAAATGAAAGAAAGCTACCCGCGCGGCGTCGAAACGGTGATCGGCGGAATGCTCGAAACCACGCAATTCATCCTTACCAAAAAAGGCGAGCGCATGATGTTCGGAAAACTGGCCGATTATGTCGGTAATGTCGAGATTGTGGTTTTCCCGAGTACGCTGAAAGAAAATGAAAAAATCTTCACCGCAGGAAGCTGCATGATGCTTAAAGGAAAATTCTCAGAGCGCAACGGCGAGGCAAGTTTTGTGGCGGAGAGAGTGAAGGCGTTATAAAAAGAAAGGCTCGCATTGCTGCGAGCCAGTTTGACTCCTTTTTTGGACGGTGTTGGCCGCCCCTTTTTTTGGCAGTCGTACTTGTGTGTGCTGTAACCATACACAACATCATTATCTTTGTCAAGCCCTCCAAAATGGCTTAAATGATGCTAGAATCGGCTTCATGTCCGACCATGAAATGAACGAACGCGACCATAAAAAGCTTGGAAAGGAACTCGATTTGTTCACCTTTTCCGATACGGTCGGGAAGGGCCTTCCCCTCTTTACCGCAAAAGGTACGGCCATCCGCCGCGAGATTGAACGGTTCATCGTGGACGAAGAAATAAAGCGCGGTTACAGCCACGTCATGACACCCGATATTGCAAAACTCGAACTCTACGAAAAAAGCGGCCACTATCCGCACTACAAAGATTCAATGTACCCGCCACTCGTGACCGAAGAGCAGGACCGCTTCATGCTCCGTCCGATGACCTGTCCGCATCATTTCGAGCTCTATCTTTCCAAGCCGCATAGCTATCGCGAATTCCCTATCCGCTATGCGGAACTCGCAAAACTGTACCGTTACGAGCAATCCGGAGAGCTCATGGGCCTCCTGCGCGTGCGCGGTTTCTGCCTCTCGGACGCGCACATCATTTGCGCATCGGAAGAACAGGCGATCGAAGAAGTGCACAAGGCACTGGATTTGATCGAATACGCAAACGGCGTTCTTGGCCTCAAGATGGGCTCTGACTACTCGTACCGACTCTCACAAGGTGACCGGGCAAACACTGAAAAGTATTTCAAAGACGACGCAGGCTGGGACAAAGCTGAATCGCTCTTGCGTGAAGCAATGCAGAAACGCGGCGTGCCGTTCGTCGAAGCAAAAGACGAGGCAGCGTTTTACGGCCCCAAAATCGACATCCAGATGAAAAACGTGAATGGCAAGGAAGACACCGCATTTACCGTGCAGTACGACCTCTCTTCCCCGGTCAAATTTGACCTCACCTACACCGGCGATGACGGAAAGCCGCATCGCACATTCGTGGTACACCGCTCGTCTATCGGCTCAATCGAACGCACGATGGCCTTCCTCATTGAAAAATACGCTGGCGCCTTCCCTACCTGGCTCTCGCCGGTGCAGGTGAAAATACTGCCGATTTCCGACAAGCATCTGGAATACGCGCAGGGCGTCTTTACGCAGCTGCGCAACGCGGGAGTACGCGTGGAATTGGACGATTCGAGCGAAACTCTTGGGAAAAAAGTGCGTAACGCGAAAGTGGAGAAGGTTCCCTACATGCTCGTTATTGGCGACGCAGAAATGGGTGCAGAAAGCGTTGCCGTCGAGAGTCGCGATAAAGGTAAAATCGGAGTACAGCCGGTTGCCGAATTTATCAACACTATCGCGGCGGAAATCAAAAGCCGGGCGTAGTATACTCAACCCCATGGCAGGCTACGATACATTCGAATGGAAACTGTCCGACATCGGACGGCAAATGGGAGAAAAGATGGATAAACTGATGAAGGAATTTGAAGCGAAAGTTAAAGCGGCGGAATCAGAGTTGAAGAAATAACACACATACTAAAAGCCGCCCTCTCGGGCGGCTTTTGTCATATTGGTTATTTCACAAGCGATTTAACCGCACGAACCTGATTGCGTGCGGCAGCCGCGACTTCGCGTACGAAGCCACGCGGGTAGGAGCCTGAATGGCTGTAGACGATGAGGTACGCGCCGAGGGCGGCGACAAGAATCATCGCGAGCCAGTAGAGACTGTTCCCCACGATCCCGAAGTCAAAGCCGGTGTACGGCGTTTGCGAGAGCTGCACGTAGTTGTAGTTCGGATATGTCGGATACACGCTGCCAGACACGTACGGATACGAGTAGACCGGGTATGTAAAGGTCGGGTTCGATACATAGCCGTACCGGTGGCCGTAGGAGCCGTCTGAATACGAACTTGAATAATAGTGCGGATTCGACGCCGAGCACGAAGTTGATCCGCCCGGGCCGTAGACCGTGAGTGTGTAGGAGGAGGCATTTGGGGCGTAGAGTACCTGCGAGCCGCTGGTGTTCACGTTGCCGTACCCGGAGAGGTACGCACTTGTCGCGTCTGATGACCACCACGAAAGCGTGACGGAATTGTCGTAACGGTACGTGCCGCTTGAATTGTAGGCACTGATCGAACATTCGGGATTGCGGTCATAATCGTAGTTGCCATATCCGGGACCATAGCGATAATCGTTTGCATAGTTTGAATACGGGTAGCCGTACGCGTATGTAGAGCCGTCGTAATAACGATCGTAGTCGTAATATCCGTAATCGTTGTAGCTATCGTAAGCATTAAACGAATGATTGATGGAATTGTCGTAGTTTTGATAGTCGTAATTGTAGTCGTACGAATAGTCGTAATCGTAACGATGATCGCTCGCGAACGCGAACGTCGCGCTGAAAAGCGTGAAGATCATCGTTATTGCGGATAAGGTGAATCCGGTGTGGATGCGGGTCATACGGAATAAAGGCTAGGCTTGTAACTCGTGCCCCCGCGCGATGTATCCATAGTACAAAGAAGCGGGGGGGGGGGGGG
>ERZ1292623.1673-Hain-H51-01um-R1-1673-length-20888-cov-12_pt1 | contig 20888 bp, 21 predicted proteins | sample MGYA00564398_ERZ1292623 | MGnify/ENA primary metagenome ERZ1292623 (study PRJEB36523, sample SAMEA6512633) | groundwater metagenome | collected 2019-01-07 | study: AquaDiva: Metagenomics assemblies of 32 groundwater samples | reverse complement strand
GAAATTTTTCCGGGATTTTTTTCGTGGACAATAATTCTTTTTCCGATTTGGGGATCATTGGTTATCCCATATGTAGTTGCATATTTCATACTTTTTTTTGATGTCTACTGGCTTTACAAATCTTTGGCCGTTGCATTTACATCATTTATCGCATCAAACAAAATAAAAGCGGCAGAAGCCCAGGATTGGTTCAATAAAGCCTCAGTTCATTCAGATTTCGGAAAAGTAAATCACGTAATAATAATTCCAAACTATAAAGAAAATATAGAGAAATTAAGAGAGACTCTAAAAGCTGTTGTCTCCCAAACATTTCCGGCAAAAAGAATTTTTGTAGTCTTGGCCATGGAAAAAAGAGAAACTGAGGGAAAAAAGAAAGCCGATCTTCTAATTTCTGAATTTAAAGAATTTTTTGGTGATATTTTTGCTACATTTCATCCCGATATTGAAGGCGAAGTAAAAGGCAAGTCTTCAAATCAGGCATATGGAGGAAAAAAAGCATATAGCAAATTGATCCAAGGTGGAATTATAGATATTGATTATGCAACTATTTCATCAGTTGATGCAGACTCGATTTTTGACAAACAATACTTCTCTTATCTTTCCTATAAATTCTTAATAGATGATAAGAGATACAATAAATTCTGGCAATCTGCAAATGTAAATTACAATAATTTTTGGAAAGTCCCGGCTCCAACCAGGGTTATAGCTTTCTTTGGAAGTATTTGGAGAATGGCAGTTCTAGTTCAAAAGGACAAACTCGTATCAAATTCTACCTATTCTCTTTCCTTTAAACTTTTAAAGAGTATAGATTTCTGGGACACAGATGTAATACCTGAGGACTACAGAATATTTTTCAAGGCTTATTTCAGAAACAAAGGAAATATTTGGGTAGAGCCGATATTTTTAAAAACCTCAATGGACGCACCGCTTTCCAAAGGTTTTTGGAAAAGTATAAAAAATAAGTATGACCAGGAGAGGCGCTGGTCATGGGGAGTCTCAGATGATCCGCTTTTTATAAAATGGTGGCTTACGGTTCCTGATGTGCCATTTGTACGAAAAACAATTTTGCTCTACAATGTTTTTGTGGATCATTTTCTATGGCCGGTTAACTGGTTTATTATTACGATTGCGGCAAATATAATTACGTTTATAAATCCTGTTTTCTCAAGAACAACTTTGGGATACAGACTTCCCAGCATAGCAGGTGCAATTCTAACTACATGTCTTTTTGCCCTTCTGATGCTTATTGTAATCGATTTTAGATCAAGGCCTCGCCATCCCTCCCAAAGCAAAGCCCGCGAATTTCTTTTCCCATTGGAATTTATACTTCTTCCCTTAATTGGATTTTTTCTAAACGCTCTACCTGCTCTTATATCTCATACTCAGCTTATGCTTGGAAAAAGAATGGAATATAAAGTAACAGAAAAGATATAGCCTAAGGGCTATACTGAATGAAATGAACGTATGAAATTTATCGCAAGACTTGAAAAAAGTAAAGATTTTTGGTTCCTCTTAATGACCTCGTTTATCTTCTTCATTTTAAGACTCCCTTCTCTTTTTGAGCCATATTGGTATGGAGATGAAGGGATATATGAAGTTTTGGGAAGTGCAATGAGACATGGCAGAATACTCTATCAAGGTATTTGGGACAATAAGCCGCCACTTCTTTATATAGTATATGCAATTTTTAACGGCGACCAATTCTACGCGAGGATTGCCTCTCTTATATTTGGGGTTTTTGCAGTAATTGCCTTTTTCTTTTTGGCAAAAAAGATATTCGGAGAAGGTAATGAAAAAAGAGAAACAGTCCTCTGGAGCACATCTATATTTGCTTTTTTATTTGGTCTTCCGCTTTTAGAAGGGAATATCGCAAATGCCGAAAACTTTATGCTTTTCCCTATAATTCTTTCTGCTCTTCTTCTTTTTAAAGACAAACTAAAACCCAAAACATATTTTCTCGCAGGTATTCTTCTTGGAATTGCGTTTTTATTTAAAATTGTTGCTGTTTTTGACTTTGCCGCCTTTTGTACATTTATTTTTATGATAAATACTGAAATTCCCCGAAAAAAAATCAATATTGGAAAATTATCCCAGCAAACCATAATACTTTTATATCCTTTTGTCATAGGATTTATTATTCCTCTTCTGCTAACCTCTCTGTTCTTTCTTGGTGCTCCTTTTAAATATTTTGTTCAGGCAACTTTTGTTCAAAATGTGGGCTATGTGGGATATGGAAATAAGCTTCTGATTCCGCAGGGATTTCTGATACTAAAACTTCTTATCCTTGCCGGATTTAATACCTATCTATTTTTGAGAAAAGAAAAATTTTCCAAAGCATTACTCTTTGTTCTCGTTTGGTTTTCGTTCTCAATTTTTAATGCATTTTTTGCTCAGAGACCTTACACACACTACCTTCTTGTTCTCCTTCCGGGTATTTCCTTAATGATTGGAATGATAAGTTTTGAGAGAAAATATAAACCCCAGCTTGCAGTTTTGTTCGCAATATCAATTATCTTAATATTTACAAACTTTGGTTTATATGGAAAAACTCCGTTTTATTACCAAAATTTTATTTCCTTCATAACAGGGAGCAAAACAGTAAGGGATTACAGAGCATTTTTTGATAAGAAAACTCCTGTAGATTATGACATCGCGGAGTATATTAAGTTAAAAGCAAAAGAAGATGATCAGATTTTCATTTGGGGAAATAACGCTCAGGTATACAAGCTTACAGGAAAACTTCCGCCGGGAAGATATGCTGTCGCATATCATATGACAAATTATAAAGACGGGTTTGAAAATACACAAGAAGCCATACAGAAAAATCCTCCTAAATTCGTAGTTATTATGCCCAATCAACCCGTGCTGCCGTTTTCACTTTATGGATATATAAACGCAGTGACTATAGAAAACGTATCAATCTATGAGAGGGCCCTTTAATTTAAGAGTTATAGCATCAGATAAGATTATCCTAAGAGGAAGTATTATCACTTTTTTAATTATCTTATTAAGTTTACTTTTTATAATTTTACAATTTAGAATTCTTCCTCCGTATGTACCGATTTTCAACCAACTCCCTTGGGGGGAGGAACGCCTCGGCACAACGTTAATGATTTTTCTGCCGGTCATAGCTGTCGCCTTCGTTAGTTTTGTAAATATTTTTGTATCTGCGGCTATTTATACCAAATCCCAAATAATTTCCCGGATGCTTACGGTATCGAGTATTCTTAGTGCTTTTCTTTCCTTTCTTTTTGTCGTAAGAACTATTCAGCTAATTACCTAGATGTTATTAAATGTTACTTTTCTGCCTTTTATCGCAGCCTTTATTGCAGTTTCGGTACTAACACCTATATCCATCGGTTTTATTAAAAAATTGGGACTAATAGATGACCCAAAGAAGCATAAACACCCTGCGATACTTCACGAGAAGCCCACACCACGGGGCGGCGCAATTCCGTTTTTTATTGGGGTTCTAATCGTATCTTTACTATTTATACCCATATCAAAAACTGTTTTTTTTCTTTTTCTCGGATCTTTCTTAGCGCTTATCGTAGGCGTCCTTGATGATAAGTTTGATATCTCTCCTTACTTTAGGTTCATTCTAAATATAATTTCTGCGGTAATAATTGTGGCAGGAGGAATTTCTATCCCATTTGTGACAAATCCTTTCGGCGGAACTCTTCATCTCGATTCTCTTAATCTTTCTTTCACTTTTTTAAATCAGGGTATCGTACTTTTGTTTTCTGATCTGGTTGCAATAGTTTGGTTCGTCTGGGTTATGAACATGCTTAATTGGAGTAAAGGAGTTGACGGACAGATGCCGGGAATTATAGCAATATCTGGTATTGTAATTGGAATCCTTAGTCTTAGATTTCCAATATTGACCCAAAGCGATCTTATTAGCGCAACTCTATCTTTTACACTTGCAGGCGCATCTCTTGGATTTCTTATTTTCAACTTCTACCCTGCCAAGATTTTCCCCGGATACGGCGCTACATCTATATATCTTCTCCTTGCCGCAGTATCAATCCTATCAAGTGTTAAGCTTGCAACTGCAATTCTGGTTATGGGAATTCCGATGATTGACGGGACAGTAACTATTGTAAGGCGCATACTTTCTGGTAAGTCTCCCTTCCGTCATGATAAGAAACACTTTCATCATCTTCTCCTTGAAATGGGACTTGGACAACGTAAGGTTGCATTGTTTTATTGGCTTATTTCTGCTATATTGGGCTCCCTTTCTTTATTTTTATCAAGTAAGGGAAAACTTTTTGCAGTTATTATGATTATAATTGTATTGGGGGGTTCTTTGCTGTTCCTGCATTTTATAATACAGAGAAAAGATGAAACTAATAATTGATACGATAAGATTGCTCCGGCCGAGGCAATGGATAAAAAACTTGGCAGTCTTTGCCGCAATTCTTTTCTCAGGAGAATTATTCAACTCATTGGTTTTTGAAAAAGTCTTGCTCGGATTTTTTGCTCTCTGTGCTGTCTCTTCTGCTACGTATATCGTAAATGATATCCTCGATGCCAAAAGCGACCGGCTTCATCCTTTCAAAAAATTCAGACCTATTGCTAATCGTGAGGTGCCAGTACCCTTTGCTTGCCTTGTTGCAATAGTGCTTGTAATTTTGGCATTATACGTAGCTTTTAACAGCATCACTTTAACTTTTTTCCTAGTAATTGTTTTCTATCTTTTTCTTCAAGCTCTTTATTCATTTTTACTTAAAGAAGTTGCAGTTGCAGATATCTTGGTAATTGCCACCGGATATATACTGCGGGTTTATGCAGGAGAATTTGCGAGCGGATTTCACATTTCAGTCTGGATGCTTTTGACAGTTATCTCTTTGTCACTCTTTCTCGCAGTCGGGAAAAGAAGGTCTGAGCTCACCTTAGTTTCGGAAATCAAAGATGCCAACATTGCAAGTATCAGGAAAACATTATCCCATTATTCCGAGCGGCTTCTTGATGTGTATGCAACTATTTTTGCCACTTCTACTTTTATATTTTATTCTCTATTTACTTTTCTTGAAAATCCCAAAGGCTTTCAGCTGGGATTTAGCATCCTCCTTCCGGACTATTTGCCTACTTTTTTCTATAGAAAGTGGCTGATGATTACTATTATTCCTGTTATATATGGACTAATGCGTTATATCCAAGATATTTATGAAAAACGCGAAGGAGAAAGCCCTGAAAAAGTCCTCTTATCTGATAAGCCTCTCCTTGCAACGGTAATTCTCTGGGCACTCCTTGTAGTCGGCATAATCTATTTCATCAACACCTAGTTATTCGAGTCTATCAATTACGGCTCGCTGTCTTATTTTAATATCCTCTAAAATCCTTTCATCAATTCTAGTAAAATTTCCTTTCAAATCAGATCTATAAAATCCCAATTTAAATCGCTCTGCTGCTTGGATTGTTGTTGCAAATGTAAATAAGTATGCTAAGGAGTCTGAGCCGAATTCTTTTATATCTTCTTGTAAGTGTCGCCTTTTCATATAGTCAGCTACATTGCTGGGTATTTCTCCCGATTTTACAGCCGGATCTAGAACTGAAAGCATATCGAGTTGCCCTTTATGAATTTCCTCTGTAACTTCATCCATTCTTTCAATGGATTTATCGATATCTTCTGTCTCGGTCTCATAAGTTCTTAACAGTAAATAATTAGCTTCTTGAGTTGCTAATAGTTCAGCAATAAACCAAGTGCTTCCTATTGCTCTTTTAAGATCGTGAGGAGAGAAGCTGGTATTATCAGGATGAGAGTGCGTCCTTACGAGAGGAAAAAAACGCCTACCATGTCCATATTCAGCTGTGCTTTCATTTTTTGTTCCAACATGGGGATTAGTCGGGTAAATTAAATTGTTGTTTACAACATCAATGTGAATAAATGCTCCTCTTTCTCGACGAGCAGGATCTAATTTAGTAAGACTGGCAAACCAAGATCCATAGGCGTCCAAACCTGGCGCAGTAACCGTATCTGGCAATTCTTCAAAAGACGGGAAAGCATTTCTTAAGCTAAGTAAATATTCTTCTATTTGTCCTTCTTGCATCACTTCATTAACAGGAAACGGCACTGTCTGATTTGCTTCTTTTTGAGAAAAACCTTTCTCTTCAACAATGTTAGGCATATTAGCAAATGATTATACTACAAACATGAAGGAAAATCAACTATAGGCTGCTGAAGAGTTATTGTTTTTGGGCGTATTTGGAGCTTATGATTACCTAAACTTTTCCTGAGTGAAGTTTTTCCATAAGCCACATTCTTGTAAGAGCAGAGACATTCACACCTTTTTTTCTGGCAATTCTCTCAATTTTCTTTTTTAATCCTTTTTGAAGCCGAACTACAATTGTTTCTTCTTTTGGTTTGTGAAGCTCAAAGACGATATCTACATCCTCAAGTTCATCTTCAAAATCAGTAATGCTGTGGGTATCCCAAAAATTTGCCTCTTCTTCATAGCTCATTTTATCAAAATTAGGTAATTTGCTTTTTTTCTTTTTCATAAACTGCTCTCCTTTCTTTTCTACTCGCGTCTCTTGCTGTAATTAAATAATATTTTCCGGTTTTAATTCTGTGAATGACAAGTGTCAAAAGTCTTTTTCCGCTTCTACCAATCGCTAAATATCTTTCATTGTTAATTTCTGATCGCTTGTGATAAATAAGATTAAAACCTGCTTCAGAAATTTCTTTCTCTGTTGCATTATGTTTCTCAATATGTTTTTTATTATAATCATCCCAAACAAGTTCCTTAATTGTTATCTTTGTCATTGTATTATATTTGTATTACATTTGTCAACAATCGTGCTTCCGGAGTTATTGCTTCTTTGCGTATTGGGAGCTTACCCAGCCTTCTGTTCCATCTTTCAATTTAATTTTATACCATCCCTCATCTTCTTCAAGGACATCGTAAGTCTCTCCCGGAGTTACCCTTCCTACTTCACTCGTTGATGCGCTGCTGCTTGATCTAACCCTAAGAAATCCTGTAGGAGTATCAAGTATCAGAACTTTTGAAACAGAACTTGTCGGCGCAATTGTCGGTGTCGGGTCAAAATTAGGAAGGGCGGAATTGCTCCCCGAAGAATTGGGACTAAGATAAACAATTGCTTTAAGTAAAAATCCTTTCGTGGTTCTGATTCGCAAAATCTTATCTATGTAGCCCTCTTTTTTTAATTGGATTTCATGGTCCGACTCGGTGAGATTTTTTAGAAGTACGGGTGTTTTTTCCTGGGGATTATCATCAAGTGCCAGATCCGACTTATCAGGAGAGGATATTACCATAAGCTGGGCATCTTTTTTATCTCTGATCGGCGTAAGCGTTATGATGCTTCCCGATGATTCGTCTCCAAAAGTCTTATCTACAACGGTCAACGTTGAATTGGTAACTTCGATTTTTTCTTCATAAGGCGGGAGACTCGTATCTTTGGGAACCAGCCTAAGACGGTATTCTCCAACGCCGATCATATCTTTCTGATCACATTTACATACCGGGGTCGTACCAATCATTTTACCGTTAAGATATACATCGCTTGGCGGTTTGGAGGTAACTTGAAGGGCTCCTTTGCCTGTCTTCTGATTGATAAAGATAACTATAACCGCAAAAACAACTACTGCGGCCACAAATGGGACAATGTAATAAATTATCTTTTTCATAAACTAGAGAATAGAAGTAAAAATAATTATAGCAGAAAAAATAGAAAATAGAGGGAGGGACAAAATTTTTGTATTGTAATTTTAAACTAGTTGCTAATCGCTAATTCCTAGTCGCTGTTTTAGTAGTCCATTCCTCCCGGAGGCATTGGAGGCATTGCCTCCTTCTTTTCAGGAATATCAGTTATAAGCGCTTCAGTTGTGAGTATCATTCCTGCCACAGATACTGCATTTATCAGAGCCAGTCTGGTTACTTTTGCAGGATCCAGAATTCCAAGCTCTATCATATTTCCTATCTTATTAGTAATAACGTCGTAGCCAACATTATCATTCTTAGCATCTCTTATTTCACCCAAGACACTTTGAAGATTGACTCCAGCATTTGCAAGTATCCCAAACAAAGGAGCCGCCAGTGCGTTATAAAGAATTGCCCATCCCGGATAACCGTTGTCTACGAATTCAATTACTTGTTTTTGGTTAATTCCTTTTGTTTTTTCAAACTTACTATAATCTGTTACTAAGACATTTCTAATCCTGAACAATGTAATTCCTCCGCCCGCTACAACTCCTTCTTCAAGTGCGGCTTTTGTTGCAGCAACTGCATCAATTACTCTTTCTTTTCTTTCTTTAAGTTCTATCTCAGTTGCAGCTCCTACATTTACGACTGCTACTCCTCCTGAAAGCTTTGCCAGTCTTTCCGCAAGTTTTTCTTTGTCAAAATCTGAAGTTGTATTATCCATAGCTCTTTTTATTTGTGCAATTCTAGCTTTAATATCTGCCACTTTTCCTTTTCCACCAATTATTCTAGTGTTTTCCTTATCTGCCCAGACCTTATCTGCTCTTCCGCAATCCTCAACTGTCACGCTCTCAAGCTTCCTACCGGTATCCTCAGAAATTACAGTCCCTCCTGTAAGAATAGCGATATCCTCAAGCATTTCTTTTCTTCTATCACCAAATCCTGGAGCCTTTATTGCAACTGCGTTAAAAGTCCCTCGAAGTTTATTAACAACCAAAGTTGCAAGTGCTTCTCCCTCTATCTCGTCAGCAATAATTACAAGATTTTTGGAAACTTTAACTAAATTTTCGAGGAACGGAAGAAGTTCGGCAAGATTTGAAATTTTCTTATCTGTGATCAGAATATATGGATCATCCATCTCAGCTTCCATCTTGTCCGGATTGGTTACGAAATAAGAAGATGCGTATCCTCTGTCAAATTCCATACCTTCCTTATAATCAATTGACAATTCAAGACCTCTTCCTTCTTCTACTGTAATAACTCCATCTTTACCAACCTTTTCAAGAGCTTCAGCGATAAGACTTCCTATTGTTTCATCTTGAGCAGAAATTGTCGCGACTTTCTTTACATCATCACCCTTCACATCCTGCTTCATAGAGTCAAGAACTTTTAAGACTCTGTCGACTCCTTTTTCAAGTTCATGCTTAAGAAGCATAGGATTGTATCCTTCATTAATTTTCTGAAAACCCTGATTTACCAGCTCCCGCGCGATTACCGTTGCTGTAGTTGTACCATCTCCTGCTACATCATTTGTCTTTGAAGCCGCTTCTTTTACCATCTGCGCACCCATGTTCTCAAACGCGTCTTCTAGCTCCACTTCCTTGGCTACAGTAACGCCGTCATGAACCACATTTGGAGCTCCCCATTTTTTATCAAGAGCAACGTTTCGTCCTTTGGGTCCGAGAGTTGTAGCCACGGCATTGGCCAGCTTATTTACTCCGTTTATAAGAGACTGTCTTGCATCCGCACTATATTTAATTTGCTTTGCCATATTATTTAAGAATTTAAGATTAAAGGATTTTAGTGATTAGTCAATTGACTTATCACTTTATTCTTTTAGTCCTAACCTACTACCGCTAGGATATCTTTTTGCTCAACTATTGTCCATTCTTCATTTTCAACTTTAACTTCATTTCCGCCCCATTTCTTATACATTACTTTTTGTCCTACTTTAACAACCATAGGCTCTTTTTCTCCCTTTGGCATTATTTTTCCGGCTCCAATTGCCATTACCTCGCCGATTTGCGGTTTTTCTTTTACACTATCCGGAAGGATTATTCCGCTTGCTGTTTTTTCTTCCGCATCAAGCGGTCTTATGAGAACATTGTCGAAAAGCGGTGTAATTTTTGATTTAGTTTTACCTGCCATAAGCTTTTTAGGTCAAAAAATATCACTTGAACAAAGTGATTGCTAATTTATACATCAAAAGCAATTTACTGTCAATAACCTATAGTTAGAGCTGTCCTTGACATATACTCTTGTATTCTATTACGATAAATCTAAGCGGCAAAATATGTCTCTATCGCCTAAAAAACTAATCCTACTTGGACTAGGAGTAATACTCCTAATAGCAATTCCTCTCACTGTCTTTGTGGTTCAAAAGCAACAGCAGACCAGAAGTGGTGCAGCTCCTGCCACCAATCTTTCTTTTGTGGATACCACAACTAAAAATCCTACCACAGAGACAACTCCCAAAACCGTATCCATAGGAGAGACGGTATCTTTTGATGTGGTGATGGATCCAGGAACAAATGTTGTCGGCGGACTTACTCTTATTATTAATTATGATTCGACAAAACTCGCTATCGAAGGACAAGGGATTACGCCTAACACTACAGTAATGGGAAACCTTTTGGGGGATATTAATAATACTCCCGGTCAGATAAATGTATCTTTTTCTCCTGCTGCTATAGATCCTACCAAAGCAATAACCCAGAAAACAACTATTGGCACTGTTACTCTTAAAGCACTTGCGATCACAGATGTCGGGACTCCCACCAAGATTACTTTTGACGGGAACACTATCGTGGTTCCTATTGGCTCAGGAGATACCAATTCAAACGTACTTGCCGGAAGTTCTCCTGCCTTTGTAGTCATTGTCGCTCAGGGAGAAGTCACACCTACTCCTACAGCAACGCCTGTCCCTGGAGTAACTACTCAACCTACAGCAACGCCTGTCCCTCAACCTACTGCCACTCCTATCCCAGTGCCTACCGCCACACCAATTCCTCCTGTTGCAACCAATCAAATTCCTGTCTGCTCAGGTCTTGCCATAGATGTACCCACAACCGGAACACTTCCATATACTGTTAACTTTACTGCAACAGGCACAGACAGTGACGGAACTATAAGTCTGGCTAGCTTCAATTTCGGAGAAGGCGCAGTAGTGGACGTTACAAGCGGAGGCGGAATAGGCACAAATTCTGTGAACGTACCCTCATCACATATATATAGTAGTGCCGGTACTTTTACAGCATCTGCAGTCCTTACGGATGATGCAAGCGGAGCTTCCGCAGCTTGCAGTCAGACTATTATAGTAAGTGCAGGAACTTCGGGCGGCGCAGCTCCCACAGTACCACCAGTCGCAGTACAGCCTACGGCAACACCGACACTCGCAGCAACAGGACCTGCCGAGACTATCTTAGGAATTGGAATTCTTGGAATACTATTTACAATAATTGGAGCTGCAATTCTCTTCATCCTCTAAAATTTAGATATTAGTGAATAGATATTAGATACTAGTTTCGAATCCGCAATTAAAATGTGTTTCCTTTGACAATCCGGCATTTCGTGCATTGTTTTAAATTTCGCCTTTGGAGCGCAGTGCGTGAAAATCGAATGAGCGAAACAGGGAGGTACCTTACGGAGGGGCCCGTTAAGCGAGAGAGATTTGAAAGCACGAGCACCACTTGGCGAAGAGTTTCTGCTTCTCTTTTCGGTAAAAGAGAAGAAAAGAGTTTTAAATCTTTAAAACTGCTAAAAAGGCTTCCTGAGGGATCTCAACATTTCCGAATCTTTTCATTCTTTTCTTTCCCTTTTTCTGCTTATCCAGAAGCTTATTCTTTCGCGTAACATCTCCGCCGTAAAGCTTGGCCGTAACATCTTTTCTGTATGCCGTAATTGTTTCACGAGCCAAAATCTTTCCGCCTACTCCGCCTTTTATCCGTGCAAAATTAATAACCGCCTGTACGGGAATAGGAATATTCTGACGGGGAATTACATCTTTCAGCTTTGCAACCAATTTCCTGCCAAATTCCTCGGCTTTTTCACTTGGCACTACTTGGGCAAGGCCTTCAACCGGCTCGGAATTTACCAGAATATCCAGTTTTACCAGTTTTGCAGGCCTGTAGTCTATGACTTCAAAATCAAAAGAAGCATATCCTGAAGTTTGAGATTTTAAATCATCATAAAACCCTATCAATATCTCAAGAAGCGGAATAATTGCTTCAATCTTCTGGGATGCTCCGATATTTTCAAAATTTTCAATTGTCCCCCTTTTGTTATAAATAAGTTCGTTTATCTGTCCATAGTATTTGGAAGGTGCAAAAATTGTTATTCTTGCATAAGGTTCTTCGACTTTTGAGTCTGGAGTCGTACTAAAGTCAGAAGGCTTATTGACTGTTTTACCATCAATTATAAAATTTACTGAAGGAGAAGTTACCATGATATTAAGTCCATGCTCACGCTCAAGCCTTTCTTGAGTAATTTGGGCATGTAGAAGACCAAGAAAACCGACACGGAAGCCTTGCCCCAAAGAAACAGAAGATTCAGATGAATATGTAAGAGCCGCATCGTTTAATTTGAGTTTTTCCAAAGCATCTCTCATTTTCGGAAAGTCTGACGCATCAATTGGGAAAAAAGAAAGAAAAACAACTGATTTTGCTTCTTGATATCCAGGGAGTGGTTGCGCTGGTTCTTTTGGATGAGTTATCGTATCTCCAACCTTAACAAGAGAAAGATCTTTTACATTCGTGACGATAAAGCCAACTTCTCCGCAGTTCAATTCTTGCGCATAATACGGCTTCGGAGTTAGAAAGCCAACTTGTTGGATAATACTTTTTGCTCCTGTTGCTAAAAAAGAAATCTCATCGCCGATTTTTAAACGGCCTCCAAAAAGTCTTACTGTCGCAATTACTCCCTTGTATGGATCAAGACTTGAGTCAAATATCAGAGCAGATAACTTCGGGCTAATTTCTTTTGGCGCAGGAATCTTTGCGATAATTTCTTGTAATAGTTTTTCAACATTCTCCCCTGTCTTTGCCGAAACTTTTATGATCTCATTTTCTTTAAATCCCAGATCCAAAAGCTCTTTAATCGTTCTCCCAACATCTGCCTGAAGCATGTCGATTTTATTAATAACAGGTATGAGTGTTAAGTCAGCATTAATTGCCAGATTAAAATTAGAAAGTGTCTGCGCCTGGATCCCTTGTGTAGCATCGACAATTAACAATGCTCCCTCAACTGATGCAAGAGAACGGGATACTTCATAAGAAAAATCAACATGCCCGGGAGTATCAAGCAAATTCAGCTGGTAAGCTGAATTTGCAAGTTCTAAATCCGAATTTCTAATTTCTAAACTTTTTTCAGAATTTGAATTTTGAATTTGTGATTTATTTAGGATTTGTAATTTTGAATTTGGTGCTTGAGGCTTATAATTAAGCCTTATGGCTTTCAGTTTAATCGTAATTCCATGCTCACGCTCAAGCTCTAAACTATCTAATATTTGCTCTTCGTGCTTCTCCCCAATTGCGCCGCATATTTCCATAATGCGGTCCGCAAGAGTGGACTTGCCATGATCAATATGAGCAATAATCGCAAAATTCCTTATTTTATTTTGGTTCACGGAGAAATTATAACAGAATTAGGATGTCAAAATGATTATTAGACTAGACCATTATTAGGCTAAATTTTCTAAGTTGCGCTGAGGAAGCTTATCTTCTTCCAAGAACTCCTTAATTCTTTGCTCAGAATAAACTTCGATGTCATCATCATCTTTGTCTTTCTTAAAATCTGAAACAAAACTCTTTTTGTTCATAGTGAGGAAATTATATCAGAGGTCTTGTAATCCAACCATAACCAATATCGGGGTCGGCTTTATTGAATGATTTTTGTGAGCGTTATACAAACTTACATTTCCGCTTACAATCGGGACATTTTCTTTTCTGCAAATCTTAGATAAAGTCTCAATTGTCTCAACAAAAGCTCCCATTGAAGCCTTGGGGTGACCAAAATTGAGGCAGTTTGTAAGTCCCAAGGGAATTCCATTCATATCTTTAATTCTTTTAAAACATTTATAAAATGCGTGAGTTATTCCTCTTGACGGACTAAGATCGGAAACTCCTTCATCGCTGCTCCAGGAAATTATTAAGTTTTTCTTTATTTCAGGTAATTCCACTACTGCATGATGTCCTGATTTATCCGGCCCTTTTATGGTTCTTGTTCCTACGGTCCAATCATATTGATGCCATGTATTTTCTGTCTGTTTTTTATTTGCTTTTTTATGTTTACTTTTTTGTGTCTTCCATTTTATTTTTTCCCAATCCTTATCTACGTCTTGAAAAATTTCATCAAAATCCATAACAAACTTTTTGTTTTCAGAAATTAAGGTATACTTTCCATCATTTGTAACTTCTCCGATAACGTGCGCTTCTAAATCCCACTGCTCGAAAAGGTTTAGAATTTCTTGTCTGTTTTTCTTTTTCCCTACAATAAGCATTCTTTCCTGAGATTCGGAAAGAAGAAGATCTGTAATGCCCATTCTCTCTGATTTTTTTGGAATCTTATCTAGATAAACTTTTGTTCCCAAATTCAATCCGGTTTTTTCCCTTCCCCGCATTGCAATCTCAGTTGTAGAACATAATAATCCTGCAGCGCCCATGTCCTGCATGCCCTCTATCCAATCGGTTTCTGCAAGTTCACAACATGCTTCCAAAAGAAGCTTCTCAAGAAAAGCATCCGCATCCTGAACTGCTGAAATATTAAGTTTATCAAGATTCTCAGATGCCATTTGTGCTCCTCCAATCCCATCTCTTCCGGTTTTTGCTCCTACATAAATTAAGTCACTCCCTGGATTCTCTGCATTGCCATAAATTATATTTTTCTTTTTCACAATTCCAAAAGCCGCAACATTTACGAGACAATTGTAATTGTATGTTTTATCAAAATAAATATCCCCTCCAACAGTTGGCACTCCTATACAATTTCCATAATCTGAAATTCCTTTTACAACTCCTTCAAAAACCTTTTTCGAATTGGTATCAGTTCCAAATCTTAAAAAATCTAAAGTTCCAATGGGCCTTGCTCCCATTGTAAATATATCCCTAAGTATTCCGCCGACTCCCGTTGCTGCTCCTTGAGAAGGATTTATAAAAGATGGATGGTTGTGACTTTCTATTCTGAGTGTTAAAGCATATCCTTTACCTAAATCGAGAATCCCAGCATTTTCTCCCGGGCCTTGAATAACATATTTCCCTTTAGTTGGTAAAAGTTTTAAATACTTTTTCGTACTTGCATAGCTCGTGTGTTCGCTGCTCATTGCTTCTTGCAAAGTTTTTAAAACATTTTTATCCGACATATTTTTCTATTGCTTTTATAAAATATTTTCCATCTTTCGATCTTTCAGGATGAGGCATAAGACCATAAATATTTTTATATTCATTCGTAACTCCAGCAATGTTACCAATTGAACCATTTGGATTAAATCCTTGATACTTAAGAAAAATCTGATTATTTTTTTTAAGATCAGTCAATTCTGTTTTACCAATCACATATCTTCCGTATCCGTGAGCTACCGGAATTCTAAAAATTTTTCCAATTAAATTTTTATCGTGAAAGAAAGAATCTCCAGTTATTTTGCAAGATACAAAATCACAAAAGAATTTTTTTGATTTGTTTTGCAATAGCTTCCCTGGAAGAAAACCTGCCTTAACCAAAATCTGAAAACCATTACAAATCCCAAGTATTGGAATTTTCTTTTCTGCTGCTTTAGAAACTACGTTCATTACCGGAGAAGAAATAGCTTGTTCTCCGGGGTCAATGACATATTTTCCAGTTGCCTTTTTGTAAACTCTATCACCAAATGCAAATCCTCCCGGTAAGACTAGTAAATCTATTTTAGACAACTTGCTTTCTTTATACCAGATAAAAAATGCATCGTGTCCGAATTTTTTGAAGAATTTAAGAGTATCAAAATCGCAGTTGGAACAGGGAAAACGAATTATACCTACCTTTAATTTTCTCTTTGAAGTTTTCCTTATCAAGGGATAATTTAATTATACGATTTATTCCTATTCAAAACAACGTAGCAGATAATCTATTGTGATTATTAAATTAGGCTTTGATGCGGGTGGCGTCAATGGTTTCTTCACTTCTTGAAAGTATATCCCTCCAATTTCCTAGTTTCTTAAATAATAATAAAAATGTCGAGGCTTCTTTGACATCAAAAAGCCATGTCAGGAAAATATAAAGAGACAAACCAATAAAACTTGAGATCCCTGTCAGTATGAGAAGATTTATTGTTTTTGTGGTATCAAATATAAGCTGATCCAGAAGTTTTATCGGTACATAAAGCGCGAATCCTGTAAAGAAGGTCGCAAGGAAAATCTTCCCCACCGAGAAGAAAAATGTCAATTTTTGAAATCCTCCAACTTTTCTATCAAGAAGTACTAGGGAGATAATAAGGTTTACAATTGTTGCTATAGAAAAAGCACCGGCAATTCCGAAAATTCCAAAATCGTAAATAAAAACAAAAGTCCAGGATAGGAAAAGCATAAGAGCCGTCGTAGCTGCGCCGATAATAAGAGGGGTTTTGGAATCATGAAGGGCATAGAATCCTCGTGATACAAGGTAAATTAATGACTGGGCAAAAATTGAGATACTGAAGAAGGCAAGTGTTCTTCCTGTAAGAACTGTCGCAGGCCAGTCAAGAAGCGGGGCTCCATAAATTAGCCTAACCAATGGAATCCGCAGAACCAAAAAAAGAACAGAGATTGGAAGAATTAAATACAGCATCTGATTAAAACTGGTCGCAAAAGTTTTTTTAAATTCCTCGAGCCTGTCTTTCTCGCGGGATAAAACAGGAAATGCAGCTTGGGCAATTGCATTTCCGACAAGTGATACCGGCGCAAACGCAAGGGTTTGAGCAAGATCAAAAATTACATATTTTCTTCCGGGATCGGAAAGGTAAGATACAAAAGTTACCGTAAGAAGAGTCCCTATCTGAAAAATTGCAATAGAAAGAGTTCTCGGCCACATAAGTTTCAAAACTTGCATAACTCCCTTATCTTTAAAATAATTTAAAGAAAAAACGGGCTTAATAGAAAATTTAACTTTCATAATAAAAGGTATTTGAACCATTACGAAAATAAGCGAGCCCAATATTACCCCATAAGCGGCTGAGTAAATTCCTATCATTGGGGTCAAAATTAAAATTCCTATTATTATTCCCAAATTGTAAAGTGCGGATGCAAATCCGGGAATAAAAAAATGATTGTGCGATTGAAGTACCGCGGTAAAAAAAGATGCAACTAGAAATATTGTCTGTCCGATTATAATTATTCTCATAAGAGAGGACATAAGAATTAGATTTTCTTGCGAAAATCCAGGCGCAAGTAAGCTCGAGAAGTAGAATGAAAATGTGAAAAGGATAACTGCAAGGATTGAAAAAGTGATAAGCCCAAGTGTAAGAAGAACAGAGCCAAGCTTGTGGGCCTCCTCTTGCTTGCCTTTTCCTATATAATCTGAAAAAACCGGAATAAGCGCTGAGGAAAGAGCTCCGGCAATAATAAGCTGAAAGAGGAAATCCGGAAGTCGTGTTGCAACATCATAAACCCCAAGAGTATTTGACGCTCCAAAAAATGAAAGAAGAAGCCTTTTGCGGACGAGGCCCAAAATTTGAGAAAGAATTGTGGTACTCATTATTATAAAAGCGGCTGTTAAGATGTTCGTCTGCTGAGTAAGAAAAAAATTGAGGCCTTGCTTGAGTATGTTTCGGGGCGCCATTGTGTTTTATAGTATAGCATGGTAAAATCTCCCCATGCCAGTGATAAAAAGCGCACAAAAAAAATTAAGAAAAGACCACAAATTAACTAAAAGGAATAAGAATTTTTCTGATCTTTTCAAGAAGGGCCTTAAAAAAGTTAAAAAGACTCCGACAGAAAAAAATATAAGAGAGGCAGTTAGGCTAGCAGATAAAGCTGTCAAAAATAATCTTATTCATAAAAATAAAGCTGCAAGGATTAAATCAAAACTTTCCAAATTGATTAAAAAGACAAACCAGAAAACTCCGGTAAATAAACCTAAATCCACAAAAAAACCCAAGGCAAAAACTTCTTAATTCTTTTTGACAAAACCCCGCAATTCCCCTAGACTAAAATTGAATGTCGAAAAAAAATCCTGCCTCAATAAATCTCTTAAAAAATAGCAAAAATGAGATTTTTGAAAAATTCATTGATTGGGCATTAACAATAGGAAGACTATTGGTCATAATTACAGAAATTGTTGCACTTTCAGCTTTTATTTACCGCTTCAGCCTGGATCGTCAGCTCATAGACCTTCATGACAAAATAAAACAAGAACAGGCGATAGTTTCTTTTTTCAAAGATAAAGAGAGAACTTACAGAAATCTTCAGGATAGACTGAAGGTCGCCTCAACATACTACGCCGTAGGTCAGGATAAATTAAATACATCCAAAGACATAATAGATCTTGCTCCCCAGGGCATGACCTTTAATGAGCTTACGGTTTCTGACAATAGGGTTAATATTAATGCAAATTTCCAAGTTGTATCTTCACTGAAGATTTTTGTCGACTCTTTAAAAAATTATAAACCAGTAAAGAGCGTAAGTATTACTCAGATAGAAAATAGGCTATCAAGCGCACAGATAGTAGTAACAATTACTGCAGAATTGAATAAGAAATGAAATTTTCCAAAAATATTTCAAAATTAAAGGACAATAAATATATTGCTCTGCTGCCGGATTTTAAAAAAGAAAAGGCACAGAAAATTTCAAGCATTGTATTTTCTCTGGTAGCTCTGTCTTTTTTTGGCTTTTTTGCAATTGAGCCAACACTCTCAACTATTGCAAAGCTTAAAAAAGAGTTATCAGACAGCATGTATGTGAACGAAAAGCTTTTGGAAAAAATATCAAATTTGTCTTCGCTTCAGAGAGATTATAATTTACTTGAAAACGATATCCCTATCGTTCTCTCTGCTGTTCCTCTTGATCCTCAGCTACCTAGCCTGATGGGACAAGTTCAATCTCTTGCAAGGCAAAACAATATAGCAATTAGCAATCTTCAGTCTTATGAAGTCGAAGCGGCAAATTCAAAAAATACCGAAAAAGAATTCTATTCTTTTTCCTTTGTAACGACAGGCAGTGGCAGCTACACAGATATTATTAATTTCTTGTCGGCTTTAACCAGTATGCAAAGGGTCATCACTATTGATGAGATCCTTATATCAAAGGGGGGGCTTTCTGATTCTCTTCAATTCAATATGAAGGGTACGGCGTATTTCAAATATTAATTTATGAAACAAAGAGATATTTTATTTCTGTCAATATCGGTTTTTGCTCTAATAGCTTTCTGGATAGGCTTTAATATTTTTCATAACCTTGCGGTAACGACAATATCAGAGCCAATAGAAAAAAATATCATTCCGATTTCTCCTAGTTTTGATGTCAAAACTATTAATGTTATCAAAAATAGGCAGAATGTTGCACCGCTTTATGAAACAGAAATTTCCTCTAGTTCTTCGTTTCAGGATATTACAAAAGTCCCGCTAGAAACGTTTGAATCAAGTCCAAGCGCTTCGGAGGTTAGCCAATGAAAAACAGTCTCTGGCAGAGAAGAATTCCAACTCTTTTGGGAATTATGATGATAGTGGTTGGAATCGGCGTCACAACATATCTTGCCAGCAAAGGTGCAATAGTTACTACCAAAGCAGGTCCAACCGAAACCCCTCAAGACGTGAGGGTGACAAACATATCTGATAATTCTATTACGGTTTCTTATACAACAGAAGCACAGGTGATTGGTTCTATTAATTACGGTAGAGATAAATCTTTGGGCCAGACTACTCTGGACGACAGGGATGATGAAGGAGTTATCTCTCCGCGCTTTGTTCACTATGTAACACTCAAAAATTTAAGTCCATCAGCCACATACTTATTCTCGATTACATCAGGTGCAAATACTTATCTCAAAGATGGAAATCCTTATGAAATCACAACAGCACCTTCTATAAGAGCTAACGTAGATGAAGATAGTCTCTTAAAGGGAACTATTATCTATCCCGAGCAATATTCAAAGGAAGCAATTATTTATATTACAAGCCAGGATGCCAGCACTATTTCTACCATCGCAAAGGACGACGGAAATTACTCAAGCCTACTGAATATACTTCGAGATAAAGATCTGTCTTCATATTTTGGCTTCAATGAGAATACGGTTTTTGATATGCTGGTTGTAGGTCAGGGAACTACTTCAAATGTAAAATTTACAATTCCGGCTTCAAAAGAGCTCCCTCCTATTACTTTGTCTGAAGGTTTTGATTTTACGCAAAGTAAAAACGAGGTAGCAAGCGAGTCAGCACAGGAAGGATTTTCAGCTCTTGTTTTCCAAACAGAAACACCTATAAAGACTCCGCAAATAATTACACCGGAAGAAAATCAGACTTTCGTAGATTCTCAGCCCAGGTTTTCAGGAGTCGCGACTCCCAATACTGTTATTGATATTGAAATACATTCGGATGACAACATAAAAGCCCAGGTTTTCGTTGACGCTAAAGGAAATTGGTCTTATAGACCTCCTTCAGCTCTCTCTCCCGGCCAGCATACTATCAAAATCACCGCACGCGACTCATCAGGAATTCTAAGGACTATTATTTCAGCCTTTACAATTTTTGAAGCAGGAACTCAGGTTGCAGAAGCCGCCACTCCTTCGGCAAGTCCGAGTCCTACCACCCCGCCAACTCAAAGCCCTACGCCTACTCCAACCATTGCAGTTGTTCCTTCTCTCATACCGACAGCAACGCCCACTCTTATCCCTACTATTCTTCCTACTACAACTATTTCTCCGACTCCGACACCTATAATTGCCCAACCTCAGCCAGGTGCATCTCTGACGCTATTGGGTATAATAGGGATTGGTATTACGGGGCTTGGGGCACTTATCCTCTTGTATAACCGCGGTACTCCAATATGAAAATTGCCGTAATAGGCGCCGGATTTACTGGTCTTGCCTCTTCACTAAAACTTGCCGAAAAGGGTCATGAGGTTGTTGTCTTTGAAAAAGATGCTCACCCCGGAGGTCTTGCAGTTGGATTTAAACCTACCTCGCCTGACTCGCCTCGCGGCGTAGCGGGCGGCAGTCAAGGCGGGGAGAAAAAATGGGAATGGTCTTTGGAAAAACATTATCATCACTGGTTTGCAAATGATAATTCAG
>ERZ1292623.1672-Hain-H51-01um-R1-1672-length-20896-cov-5_pt1 | contig 20896 bp, 18 predicted proteins | sample MGYA00564398_ERZ1292623 | MGnify/ENA primary metagenome ERZ1292623 (study PRJEB36523, sample SAMEA6512633) | groundwater metagenome | collected 2019-01-07 | study: AquaDiva: Metagenomics assemblies of 32 groundwater samples | reverse complement strand
TGCCCTTATTGATAAATCCTTTTCCTTTTCGCCAAAAAAGCCCTTTCAAATTCTAGCCGAGTCCCGCCAACGGCGGGACGAGGCAACCTCTGCAAATTTGCATTTTCCCATCTGGCGGTGTATTCTTGAAATAGCTCGAACGGAATTCGCTCCTCGCCGCGCTTTGCGCGGCTCGGAATGGGCGGGCAAAATGAATTAAAAAGCCGAGAGCATTCCAAACTGCCAAAGAACCTGAAAACAAATCGGCTCGAACCATATTTTGGAAGGGCAAAAGAAATTTTTTCATCTTAATTTTTTTCAAGAAGCGGCCAAAAGCCGCTTCTTGACTTTTTAGTGCTTCTAATGTAAGATTTGATGTTAGAACCTGCATAACCAACTTCCCCAAAAGGAGGAGAGATGGACTCTGAATTACAGGCACTACTGGACCGAACCGGCCGATGGCCCGTGAGTTGGAAGAATCCGAGCGAGCAGGAGATCAAAAAGGGTCTTCTGAAAGTGACGTTGCTCATCCGTGATGTTACGAAGAAACCCGAGAAGCTCTATGCTATCGACCAGAGCAAGCTCGACATCTACAACACTGACATCACGAATCTGGCCGACACTTCATGGGGACTAGAAGAAGTGAAGGGTCTCAAGGTGAGCTCGCTCTGGTACGGGCGCGTGCCAATCGGCAACCACTACGCTGGAGATCCGAACGTGACCGTGGAGGATGTGATTGCCAATCTCGGCGAGTTCACGCCCAACACTCTGGTTGAGGTATGGACTCGTTCTGTAAAAATCGACGAGGACGAGAAGTTCGGAGCGGTCTGGCGACCCATCTTCATCACTTACGTTCGGGAGTAGTAAGACGGTGTTGTCAACACGACGATCTAATTGGCGCACGACCTTCGGGTACGGCGCCTTTTTCTAAATTCAAAGAGCGAGAATTTGCCGCCAAGGCCAGCAGATTTTTCAATTAAAAAGGATTGAAAAATCTGCTGAATTGAGTTATACTTAACTCAATTAAAAACTTGAAATTGTTAATGCTCTCGGCTTTTTAATTCATTTTGCCCGCCCATTCCGAGCCGCGCAAAGCGCGGCGAGGAGCGAATTCCGTTCGAGCTATTTCAAGAATACACCGCCAAGAAAACTAAGTATCGGAGTGACCCGAGTACCCTAAATCTTTATCTTCATCTTAAATCTTTCAGCTCGGAGTCGAACTCTTGGATTTTGTTGATAATCTTTAAGGCTTCCTTCCTTTCTTCTTCTGAGAGGTCATCTAGTCTAAATGCTTGCATCATGGAATCTTTAATACCGCTTACTGCTTTATCTATCTCATCGAAAATGAGTTCAGGAGGAATATTCTTCTTCCCGCCGTACTTGATTGCCCACCAGAAGACTTTGGCTCTGGCCTTGAACATATCGAAGTGTCTCTCTGTATCTGAAATCTGATTTCACTAAGCATCATGTTTAGCTATCACTGATTCGTATAAAAAGATCTTTTATACCATCTTATAAAACCCTGGATAGTGTTAATCAGGGCTCCATATGCAACCATGAAGATAATTGATGAAATTATTCTCGATTCTAAAACTGGTTGAGCTCCCATATCTTCATCTGCAAAAACATCCAAACTAGTCGTAACAGGAATAGCTGGGAGGTCATGTGGAATGACGAAAGGTTGTATAGCAGCTATTCTCAGTCTTAGAGGCCTGTCAGTCACATTTACTTTTACAGCTTCATTTACGGGTAGTCTTATAGGTTTTGAGACGATATTTAATGACTGATCAACTAATACTGCGTCTACTTCTAGGTTTATTTTACCGAGCTCAGGACCTTCAATATTTGTCTTATTTTTCAAAAAGATATTATATCTCGACAGATCGAAGGGAACTTGTAATGCCTGACGTAGTACATCAAGTGATTTAAAGAATCCGGATTCTCTTTGAGTAAGGATGATCACGACACTTCCGTCTTCTCTTGCCTCATTTCTTATCGGGATTTTTGTTGTGCTAGGCAACAAGAAGAGAATAACAATTGATCCTACTGGAAGTAGGACTCCAAAGATCAAGAATATAAGTTTTCTCATGATATTTAAACTTAGCCTTATATTTTTTCTATTAAGACATTCCTCACAAATGCCTTCTCATTTCCCCAGTTACGAAAGCCTACAGATCCATATTCAAGAGTGATTGGAAGAGGAAGATGAACGGTCGGGTACTCTTCACTATGCTTGTATGCGAAAGTGAGCAATCCTCTTGGGATTTCCCATATCCGATCAAAGATGATTTTTCTTGCCGAATATAGTCTGACTGTAATTGTACTTTTATCACAATAAACATCTCCTCTATACCAAACATCTAAAGATAAAGGATCAGGAAATTCTAATCCAACTTCATTCGGTTGCCATACCTTCCAGGCGCCATTGATCATAAGATGAGGACCTATGCCCCCTTTCTTTATCTGAAGCATAATATAGTTGGCAAGGTTGTTTGCTCTTACTACAATCCCTAGACCTCCATTGCCACCCCAATTTGCAATTTTGAAGTCAAAAGAAAACTTATAATCACTCCAAGCCAGAATTTCTGAATGGATATAGCCGGGGTCGGCGTTTGTTATTTCGTATGCTCCTTGAACACGTGCAAGTTGAAATGTGCCATATCCTACCCATGGATTCTTATCTTTTGGCCGAGTTAGTGAAGAGAATATGAAGTCTCGCTCTCGTGAGCGAAAATAAATTATTGCAATAAGTGTTACCAGCACTACTATTAACGAAATGCTCTGTTGGATAGCAACTGCTGTTTCGTATTGCCAAGTAACAATAATGCCCAAAATACCAACAAACGTTGTTGCTATGTCTATAGTGTACTTTTTTAGAAAATAATAGAGTCTTATCATCATTCTAGAGAATATTCCCAGCCTGGTTGCCAAGAATGAGTCTTGCGCCAATCTTCAGCAAGAGATTGCTTCCAAGTTTTTCCTTTTAACAGAGCATCTAGAGAAAGTTGAGGAGCCTTGTGGGCGACAATGGCGATACTCTTACCATCATAATTTTTCTTTAGAAACTCAAGGAAATCAGCTACTCGGTTCTTTACATCTTCATAACTCTCTCCATTAGGGAATGGTTTCTCAATACATTCGCCTTCCTGCATTGGCTCAACTATGTCTGAAGAAGCTCCATTTAAATCTCCATAATTACACTCTCTTAGTCTTGCATCTGGAATGATTGGGTTCATTCCTTCCCAAGTAAGTTTTGCTGAATTGTGGGCACGCTTTAAATCAGAGCAGAACACCACGTCAAATTTCTTGTCCTTAGTCTTCTTAGTCAAATCCTTTGACTGCTGAATACCTAGTTCAGAAAGTTCTACATCTTTCCAACCAGAAGAAATGTGCTGCTCGTTATCAGTGGTCGTCCCGTGAACAAAATATGTGATATGAACAGGCATGTTAGTTGAAATCTTTATTATCTCCCTCGACCATCGTTACAAACTCAATGTTATTAGCCGGAAGTACTTTCGCAGGTAGGTTATGAGCTGTGCCGAAGCGCAGTCCGTCGTGGACTGGGAAAGCGACCTTTGGTTTAAGAGCTAGGGCGTAGTCGATCGCCTCACTAATTTTCATCCACGGACCCGAGACGGGCAGTGCTAGGATCTCAACTTCTCGCTTCGGATCGGTGAAAGCATCTCCCGGATACCAAAGTCGATCGTCGATAAAGAATCCCATATTGGAAGAGAGTGGGATGGAGCTGTGCATTTCGGCGTGCTTTTCTCCAATGCCTACCACAACTATCTCTCCTAGAGTGATAGTCTCTCCATGACTGACTTTCTTATGAGCCACCCCCTCCTTTTCTAGAAGCTCGCTCACTGAACTGTTGGCATAGACCAGAGCTTGATAATTATTCTCCAAAATGACTTTCAATGATTCGAGATGATAGTGGTCCTGATGTTCGTGGGTAAAGAGAATGTAGTCGATATTCTCGAGCTTAGAATGTGCCTCAACAGTGTAGCTACCTGGGTCAGTTAGAATCCGCTTACCCTTAGTTTCGATAAGCAGGCAACAATGGCCTAACTTGGTGATTTTCATAACTCAAAATTAACAGAAATTGACACTTTTAGCTACAGAGGGTCAAGGTTTTGTCTTTGTAGATAATCCTAGATCTTAGGTTCGCCAGTAGCTCTCGCTTCTCGACAGTCGACCCCTCTTTCAATATGTACTTTGCGTAGTTTCGTATATCGGTTTCTTGATTATTTTTAATCTTGCTTGTTGCGCCAAGTACTGAACGTTGGAAGATATTGAATCGCGCTATTTCTTCCTCGAGCTTCTGCCTCATGCCCAGCTCATTTATATTTACCTTATCCAATATCTTGAGTAGCTCGGTTATCAAGTCCTCCTCCCGAATGTATTTGTTCTTGCAGTTTCTATCTCTAGCACGAGAGCAGGAGTAGTAGATGTACCTATTGGCTCCGCCACCCTTGAGTTGTTTCCATTTTTCCTCGGCAGATATGCCTGACCCGCAGTATCCGCAAGTAAAGAGTTTGGTGAAGGCGAACTCTTTCGTTTCTCGCACGATCTTATCTCTCGTTAGTTGCGCTTGAGCTTGATCGAATATTTCCTTAGTGATGAGAGGAGTATGCTTACCGGTATACCAGTTACCACTTCCGATCGGGCGTTCAAAGACTCCGTAATAGAATGGATTATCGAGCGTTCGATATACGCTACTTAGTGTCATGGGCTTATTTCCTCGAGTGTGGAAGTTCAAATCAAACCTGAGCCAGTTATAGAGCTTCCTACCACTCCATTTTTCATAAGCTACTTTCTCAAACATTTGCTTGATAATCGGCGAGCGTATCGGATCTACAATTACTTGGCACTTTTTATCCATCATGTACTGATTGAGATATCCAAGAGGGGCTAGTCCTGCCCATAGACCCATCTCGGCTCTTGTTCGCAATCCTCTTTTCACATTCACTCCTCTGTTGTCATTCTCCAGCTTTGCTTGTGAGCCAAGAATCATAAGGAGGAATTTTTCACTCGGGCTATTGGTAAATCTTTGTCCGAAGGTTCGTATCTCATGGAGTTTTCCTGCATCCATAAGATCGACCACTTTTCCAAGATCCCCGGCATTCCTTGAAATACGGTCTGGTGCCCAGGTGAGTATGCCATTAAATTTACCCTCATTTATCTCCTCAATAATCTCATTGAAAACTGGCCGTTGCCCAGTTTCCTTAGCCGAGTGAGATTCTCTCTTCATGGTCACTATTTCGAGCCCTTCTCGCTCGGCCAGCTCTAACATCTCCTTGATTTGGCTATCTATGCTCAAAACCTGTCTTTCCTCAGATTCTGTACTTTTCCTCGCATAAAGGCAGTATTTAACCCTTATGGGGGCCTGTATTTGCCTTGCTACGGTCCCTTTTGGTGCTTCTGCTGTATTCATACCCTAAGGAATGACGCAAACCTCTCAAGGAGTCCAGAGCGCCCCGAGTTGATAAGCTGTTGGTAGCTTTACATGTGTTAAGTTGCTTTTATGCTACGCATATGCTAAAATGCCCAAATGTCCATAGATAAGACTAAATTCATTACTCCTACCCAGTTGGCCAAGATGCTTGGTATTACTCGGGTGGCTATCCATCAGAAGATCAAAAAGGGCGAAATAGTGGCTGATAATATAGGCGACCCATCAAAGCCGACCTATCTGATACCAAAGTCCTCCCTATCCCCAGAAATACAGGAGCGCATCCAAGCTGAGCAGAAAAAAGCTACTCAAAGTGTCGTCGGTAAAGATACCCATCATGATCTTAACTTTGAAAAAGAATTGTGGGCGGCAGCAGACAAGCTCCGGGGCAATATTGATGTTTCTGAGTACAAGAACATCGTCCTTGGCCTGCTCTTTCTGAAATATATCTCAGACGCCTTTTATAAGCGTCGCGAAGAACTTGAAGCCCTCACCCGTGATCCAAAGAATGAAGACTTTTATGTGAAGGACGATAAGGCTCGCTCACAGATTCTTGAAACTAAAGATTTCTATAAAAGCGTTGGCGTGTTCTATGTACCAGAGAAATCACGTTGGGAGTATCTTCAGACCAAAACAATGCAATCTGATATTGGTCAGGTGCTTGATAAGGCAATGGAGCACATTGAGGATGATAACCGCGCAGAACTCGAGGGCGTGCTTCCTAAGATTTATACTCGCACCACTCTCGACCATTCAGTTATTGGTGAACTGGTAAATATTTTCTCTCGCATTTCGTTCGACCATAACTTTGATAGAGAGAAGGATATCCTCGGTCGCATCTATGAATATTTCCTTGGTCAGTTCGCTTCATCTGAAGGAAAGCGTGGAGGTGAATTTTTTACCCCTCGCTCAATCGTTAAACTACTCGTTGAAATTCTTGAGCCATACGAGAATGCTCGAGTATTAGACCCTGCATGCGGTAGTGGTGGAATGTTTGTTGCTATGGGTGAATATCTACGTAATCACGATCAAGATCCTTCTAAGCTTGCAATCAATGGTCAGGAAAGTAACCAGATCACTCTTCGTCTTGCGAAAATGAACTTAGCTATTAGAGGACTCTCAGGAAAGATTGAACTCGGCAGTACTTATTATCAGGACAAGTTCCCACATTTACAGGCGGACTTCGTAATTGCTAACCCTCCCTTCAACGCTGAATGGGAACCGTCAAGGCTTGCTGATAATGACCCTCGTATTACGCTCGGTACACCACCAAGCAGTAATGCTAACTTTATGTGGGTGCAACACTTCGCTCATCATCTCGCACCCAACGGTCATGCTGGATTTGTTATGCCAAACGGAGCACTTTCTGTTTCAGGAAAAGAGGGTGAATTAAGACAAAAACTTGTCAATCAAGATATTGTTGAAGTTGTGGTTTCTTGTCCGTCAAAACTCTTCTATAACGTCTCACTGCCAGTATCTCTCTGGTTCTTGGCTAATAACAAATCGGGAGATCGCTTTAGGAAGCGATCTGGCGAGACCCTTTTTATTGAAGCTCGCGATATATTCGAGCAAATCTCTCGCAAGCAAGTTGTTTTTAATCCAGAACAAATAGAAAAAATTGCAAAGACCGTGCGTGCTTGGCGAGGTGAATCAGGAGCGGGTACGTATGAAGATATTTCCGGATTTTGTAAGTCGGAGAATCTTGAAGAAATTAAAAATAATGGATACGTTCTGACCCCAGGGCGTTATGTTGGTCTTGCCGACGCAGAAGACGACCTCGTTTCCTTTGAAGAAAAAATGTCAAAGTTATCAGCGAACCTTCGAGATGCTTTCTCAAAAGGAGCTGAGTTGGAGAAAAAAATTGATAAAAATCTTAAAGAGCTCGGATTTTGATATGACCACATTACTTGAACAAATTAATACTCATGAGACGAAAGGGTCCATTAAAGACCTAGTCTTTCCTGTGAGTAATACCTATAACTTCGAAAATAAGAAACGGGTCATATTTGTTAATACAAGTGATGTTCATGAAGGTAAGTTCTTGCACTCTGCTTTTTCAGAAGTGGAAAAATTGCCTGGACAAGCAAAAAAGATAATTGAGAAAGGAGACATTTTGTTTAGTGAGATTAGGCCTAAAAATCGTCACTTCGCTTTGGTAGATTTTGATGCAAGAGAGTATGTTGTCTCAACTAAATTAATAGTACTTAAGGTGAAGGAAAACGTTGATCCTATTTTTGCATATACTGTGCTTACAGCTGATAGGAATTTGAAAGAGTTTCAAAATATTGCTGAATCTCGCTCTGGTACTTTCCCTCAAATAACTTTTGATTCAATTGCTGATTATGAAATTAGGCTTCCAGATTTTCCGACTCAAAAGAAAATTGCAGATTTGCTTGGGGCATATCAGGAGAAGATTGAAACAAATAACGTAATTCTTAAAAATCTTGAACTGCTCGCTCAAGCTATTTTCGATGAGTGGTTTGTTAAACTTAATTTCCCTGGGTCTCATAAGGCCAAACTTAACAATGACGAATCTGAAGGGTTGCAAGAAGGTTGGATAAAATCAACACTATCCGAAATCGTGGACGTAAATCCACCAACTAAGGTTATCAGTGGTTCCGTCAGTCATGCGGATATGAAAGATCTGTCAGAAACAGGAATGTATTTTTCCACTGAGAAAAAAGATTCGCAGAGTACTGGCTCTAGATTCAAAAACCACGATACTCTTATAGCTCGAATTACTCCTTGTTTAGAGAATGGAAAGGCGGGCTATGTTAGTTGTTTAAATGAAAACGAGGTTGCTACTGGCTCTACAGAATTTCTTGTTTTGAGACCAAAGAAAGAAGAGTACCGTGAATTTATTTATCTCTTGGCAAGAGACGAGAAATTTAGAAATTTTGCAATTGGTCGTATGGTTGGTTCATCTGGTCGACAACGTGTGTCTGGCGATGATATAGGTAGTTTTAAATTTGCAAAACCTAATCTAGAACTAATCCAAAAATTCCACTCAATCTTCGAACCAATATTTCAGAATATAAAGATAATTGCTGAAGAAAATCAGAATCTAAAGCTTGTAAAGGATCAACTTCTAGCAAAACTTATATGAATCCACTAAACGAAAACAATCTCACAGAACAGTCGCTCATCGAATGGCTTCAGGCACAGGGCTATGAATATGTCTATGGTCCATCGATTGCTCCCGGACAACCTAACGCAGAGCGAGAAGATTTCCGAGGTGTGGTATTGAGGAACCGATTACTTACTTCCGTTCGCCGTTTCAATCCTCAGCTTCCTGCCGAACAAGCAGAACAAGTGGTTGCTGACATCGTCAGTTACCACAATGCCGACTCAATTCTTGGTAACAAAGAGATGTTCACTCTCATTACTGAGGGTGTAAAGAAAACATGGCGAGAGAATGGTGAGGAGAAGACAGAAGTCGTAAGACTGATTGATTTCACAAATGTGGAAGCCAATGAGTTTTTGATTGTGAATCAGCTTACGGTCCAAGGTATCGAGAATGTCTGTCGACTCGATGGGGTTGTGTTCGTAAATGGCATCCCTTTGGCAATACTCGAACTCAAGAGTCCTGTGCGTGAACAAGCAACGATCGGTCAGGCATATAGAGATATGGAGTACTACAAGAAAGAAATCCCTAAGATCTTCTTCTATAACCAAATTCTCTGCTTGAGTGACCTTACCGAAGCTCGTCATGGAACAATTTCTTCATCGTGGGAACGATACGGTACGTGGAAAGGTGTCGACACAGAAACTGATGTCCCAAAAGGTTCAACTGAACTCGAGGTGCTTGCGAAAGGTCTTTTCAATAAAGCTCGAATGCTCGATGTCATACAGAACTTCACGGTATTTGAAGCAGATGGTGATGGTGATGCTGTGACTTATACAAAGAAAGCGGCTCTGTATCATCAATACTACGGGGTGAACAAAACTATCGACAGCACAATTCGTTCCGTGGGTGGAGAGCAAGAACGCAAGATCGGTGTCTTCTGGCACACGCAAGGTTCTGGAAAGTCGCTCTCAATGGTTTTTTATGTGAACAAAACAAAGCGTATCCCCGAGCTTAAAAGTCCTGCCTATGTGTTTCTTAACGACCGTGAGGATCTCGATGACGCACTCTTCAAGACATTTAGTCGTACCGGCTACGGCACACTTGCAAAGCGGGCTTCGAGTATTAAAGATTTGAAAGATCGGCTGGCTCACATTGGAAGTGAACTTATTTTCACGACCATTCAGAAATTCCAAGAAGATCCTGACGCAAATGCTATCCTTTCTGAAAGAGAAAACATTATCGTGCTTACCGACGAAGCACACCGCACTCAGTACAGTATGCTCGCAGGTAATGTGCGACAGGCTTTGCCTAATGCGAGCTTTTTAGGGGTGACAGGAACTCCACTATCTAGCCATAATCGTGACACTATGCGTGTGTTCGGAGAGATCGTGAGCTCATACAAGATTGGGCAAGCGGTGAAAGATAAAGCCACGGTACCGATTTACTACGAAGGTCGTCTTGTGCCACTCCATCTCGCTGACAGGTTTGTTGATAGCAAACTCGATGAGATTTTAGGCGAGATTGTAGTGGACGAAAAGGCCAAAGCTCGCAAAGAATGGGCAGTACTTGAAGAGGTGGTGGGTGCACCAAGTCGTATCGAGCAAATATCTAAGGATATTGTTACTCATTTTAATAACAGACCTATCGAAGGCAAGGCGATGGTGGTCACTATGAGCCGCCCAATCGCTGTAGCAATGTACCAGGCAATCAAAAAGATTTCAGGAGCACCAGAATGTGCGGTAATTATTTCTGGTATGGAAGATTTTAAGGGACAACTCCAGTCTGAGACTGATGTGAAGAAACTTGAGAAGCGGTTTAAGAAAGCCAATGATCCGCTTCGTTTGGTAATCGTCTGCGAAATGTGGCTCACCGGATTTGACGTGCCAAGTATGCATACGATGTACCTCGATAAGCCACTCAAGAATCACGGACTCATGCAAGCAATCGCTCGTGTGAACCGTGTCTACAAAGACAAACCAGGTGGTTTGATAGTGGATTATATCGGCATTGCGGAAAACCTTAAAAAAGCTCTTGCTATCTACGACTCTGATGTGCAGAAGGAGGCAATGATTCCTCTCGATGAGGTTATAAGCAAAATGAAGACTCTTCACAGCGAGATCTCCATGTATTTCTCAAACATAGACTTCACCGGATGGAGACAAAAGAAGGGTGTGCAGTTGGTTGAACTTTTCCAATCCGCAATGAACGAGGTTGTCACTAAAGATGGTCGACTTTCTGACGACAGGAAAATGGCATATATGGGGGCTGTATCAAAACTATCGAGTTTGCACGCTCTTGTAATGCCAGGAGATGAAGCGATGAAAGTTATTACAGATGTGCAGTTCTTTCAGTCTATTCGTGAAGCAATCAATAAGCAGACTGTTATACCGCACATCATTTTCCCCGAAGCAACGGAGAGTGCTATTCGCAGTCTCGTACAAGAAGCCGTTCAAGCTGAGGGAGTGATCGATCTCTTTACTAAAGAGGGAGAGGAGAAGAAGAGTATCTCAATCTTTGATGAACGCTTCGCAGAGGAGATAAAGAAGGTTAAGTATCAGAATCTTGCTATTGATACGATCCGTAAGATGCTTGATCAAGAAATCAAAGTACGTTCTCGCACTAATAAAGCGCGTTACGAGACAATGCTAACGCTCCTTACCGATCTTATCGAGAAGTACGAAAACAACGTCATTAGCTCGGCAGAAATAATTAAACACTTACTCGAAATCGCCGACGAGATAAAGAAACTTGATGCGGAAAGTAAAGAACTCGGTCTTTCAGAAGAGGAGGTAGTCTTTTATGACACGTTAGCAACCGATCCCGATCTTAAGAAAGCAGGTATTGATATAAAAGAATTCGTTAAAGAACTGACGAAGCGTATTCGCCGTGATTTGGCTATTGATTGGACAAATAACGAAACCATCAAAGCACGCATTCGCCAAAATGTACGCTTGCTCTTGCTTCAGAAGGGCTTCACTGAGCTTGTACAAACTGAGCGACTGATAGAGTCGATATATCAGGAGACAGTGAGGGTTTACAGAGAATATTTGCCCGCATAAATATATGAGTTCTAAAATACCATCTTCAATAGGATCAGTATGGCGCAAATGGGATCTCCACATACATCCGCCGACAACGAAACTGAATGACCAGTACACCGCTTCTGCAGGCAAAGATGTCTGGGATGAATTTTGTCAGAAATTGGAGGAATCTGATGTGCACGCCTTCGGTATTGCAGACTATTTCTCTGCGGATGGTTACTTCGCATTTATCGAAAAGTTCAAAGCAAAATATCCTGAATCAAAGAAGGTATTTTTCCCAAATGTAGAACTCCGTACAAGCTATGTAGTTAATTCAGCACAAGAAGAAGTTAATGTGCACGTACTTTTCAACCCTCTTGCTCCAAATTTTGATCAACTTATTAAGAAGTTCCTTCAACATCTAAATACCAATAAGACAGGCACTGGTGGTGCTCATATTAAGGCGAGTGAGCTTACAAATCGCACCGCTTACGAAGAAGCAACCACTACGCGTGAATTTATTGCTGATGCATTTAAAGAGGCGTTCGGTGGTAAAGCTGACTTAACAGATTATTTGATGGTATTTGTTGCCGCCAACAATGATGGTATTCGTGCTGAAAGAGGAAAGAAAAGAAAAGCATCGATTACGGATGAGTTGGATAAATTTAGCCACGGTTTCTTTGGCAATTCAGGTAACACAGAGCATTTCCTTCAGAAAGACCGCCTTGAAGGAAAAGAAGAAATTGAAGCAAAGCCGGTTGTTTCTGGTTGCGACACCCATTCCTTTGCAGATGTTGATAATTGGCTTGGTAAATTGGTAATGAACGAGGGGGAAATTTTAAAACAACCAACTTGGATTAAAGCAGACCTAACCTTTGAGGGTCTTAAGTATATTACTTACGAACCCCAGGAACGAGTATTTATAGGTGAGGAACCCGATATTGAGAGACGTGTACACACCAATCAGACAAAATATATAAAAACTCTGCATATTGACCAAATTGAAGGATATGACGGGAAACATGGCACATGGTTCAAAACTGAAAAAATAGATCTAAATCCAGAGCTAGTCGCCATTATTGGAAATAAAGGAAGTGGCAAGAGTGCTGTTACAGACATAATCGGATTACTTGGTAATAGTCACAACCAGAAATACGATGGTGCAAGTGGTCGATCTGAAGAACTATTCTCCTTCTTAAATAAAGAGAAGTTCTTAAAAGGACGTTGTGCTTCGAACTTTTCTGGCGAATTGCATTGGCATGCTGGAGAGCCTGATAATAGTCTGCTTGATGTTGAGGTAGATAAAACCCTTCCCGAAAAAGTAGAGTATTTACCACAAAAATATCTTGAGAAGATTTGCGCAAATATTGAAGATGATGAATTCAGAGGAAAGTTGAATGAAGTCATCTTCGGTTATGTAGAGGAAAAAGATCGTTACGGAAAGACAACTTTGGAGGAACTTATTACCTACCTCACAAGTCAGACAGAGGAAGATATAAAGTTAGCTAACAATTCACTGCACGAGACAAACAAGAAAGTTGTTGCCGCTGAACAGAAACTCGCTCCGGACTATAAGAAGTCTATTGATGAGAAAAAGAGAATCAAGGAGGAAGAGGTAGAAGTCCACAACAAGCTTAAGCCCATAGAGGTAGCAAAACCTGCACAGGTTGGAGAAACCGCAACCGGAGGAATATCTGAAATTACACCCATAGAGATTGAGTTAGCCACCTTGGCCACATCGATCTCTGGATTGAAAACGGAACAGACCAATACCTCAAAGAATGTCCAAGATTTTGGGCAAATTAAGCAAGCCATCACTCGTCAGATTACTGGTCTTACTGGCTTAAAAAATAAGTACCAAGAACAACTTGAAGCAGTAGGTATAAAATTTGACGACATTGTTACAGCATCCTTTGACTCCAAACAGATTGACGATTTTGTTAAAATCAACGAAAACCGTCTTACAGAGATAAATGAATTACTTAGGACTGAGGTTGAAATTGAAGTACTCGGATTAAATGATGCAGATAAGCAAAGTGCGTTGGGCAAAAGCTTGGTCTACAAGCAGGCGCAGTTAGACAAACAAAGACAAGAAATTGTTGATCGTCTTGATAAGCCAAATCAGGAGTATCAGACCTATCTTAAAGATAAAGAGAAGTGGGAAATTCAGTTGAAAGACATGGTGGGTGATGTGACGAATCCTGCTACCGATACCTTAAACTGGCTTAATAAGGAGCTTACTTCCATTATCTCAAACTATCCCGCGGAGCTGTCTTCTGCTAAACAGGAAAGAATAAAGATCAGCGAAGAACTCTTCGTCAAAAAAGTTGCCTTGGCCTCGTTCTACAATTCTGTAAAGAAATCAATCGACGGAGAGATTAAGAAATATGGTGAGGATTTGGGCGATTACGACATTTCCATAGCTGCCGTTCTTCGCTTCGATAAGACATTCTTCGATGAATTCTTCATGTTCATTAGTCATTCATCTAAGGGGAGTTTCCACGGTACGGAAGATGGTAGGGGTGTGCTTAAAAAAATCGTTGAAGAAGTAACAAATTGGCAGGACGAGACAATGGTGATGTCTTTTCTCGATAATGTTGTCGCTCATATTGATACCGACAAGAAAACAGGATTGTCTACTAGCGAAGACAAGACTCGGGGCGTATTCAAACAGATGAAACAAGACAAAGACCCTGTAGAACTGTACGACTATATTTTTGGATTCAGTTACTTGGAAACAAAATATGACCTGAGGGTTGATGGAAAAGATTTAAGTGAATTATCACCAGGCGAAAGAGGCGGTCTTTTACTCATTTTCTATCTTATGCTTGATCGCCGGGATATTCCGTTGGTTATAGATCAGCCGGAAGATAACCTTGATAACAAAAGTGTGTACGAAATCCTTGTTACATTTCTCAAGAAAGCAAAGAAGCGTCGTCAGATTATTATGGTTACCCATAATCCAAACCTTGCGGTCGTTGCGGATGCAGAGCAAATCATCCATGTATCAATAGATAAGAAAGATAAGAACAATGATTTCGATTTCTATTCCGGTTCAATAGAAAACCCTGAAATAAATAAAAGCGTCGTTGATATTCTTGAGGGAACACTGCCCGCCTTTGACAATAGAAAGATTAAGTACCGAAAGCAACCAGTCTAAAATATTTTCTACTAGTATGAACATATACGAGTTACATAAAAAGATAAATATTGTTTTAGACGAAGAGGTTCGCTCTTATTCTGCGAACGGCAGAATTCGCGGAGGTTTGGGAAGTATGAACATAACCCTCCAAAGTGTTCCTAATAATGGGTGGACTAATGAGGGACAAATTCCCCAGCTTCTTTTTGATAAGAGTGACCCAGCAGTTATCAACTCCCCGAATGCAACAACACTCATAAAGTTTTACTCCTCTCTTGATCCTGATAGGAAGAGTAATTTTAAAACTTACTTAGTGACTAATTTAAGAAAAGATTCGCCTTATGTGAGTATCGGGTATCTAATTTTCTTTGTCCTGTATAGGATTGGCGAAACGCTCTATGCGCTTAAACAAGCTCGTCGAGGTCTATTAGGGGACGCTGTCCACGGGTACAGCAATGTTCTCGGTGTGTTTTCAATGATTATCTCCCGAGAATATCTTGAGATTGATTCAAAAACTTACGAGGATATTAAACTGGTTCTTCAGGGTAATTCAGAATATAAGGTCTGGCTTGAGCAAAAAATCAACCTAGCCCTTTTAAAACATCTCGAAAGAGATCTTGATGATGTAAATCCAGAAGTTAACACTGACCGTGACAAGGTGATAGAGCTTTGGGGTAAGAAGTTCTCTAGTATCGAAGTTCCCCAGATGATTAAGGAAATTGAAGATGACTTTAGAGATGGTGATTTTTCTGATACAAAATTTGCTGCATGTATTGGGAGAATAAGGGTTTTGTTAGTTGAGGTGTCAAAACGCATAGCCCTGTCTGTTGCAAAATCTAGAAACGATGACTCGCTTACTGAAAGTTCTAAGGATTCCCACTTCTTTCAGTATTTGAAGGACAAGAAAGTCATCAACGTTCATGAGTGGAATATACTGAAATCAATGTATGGCCTCGCTTCAGACCAAGGTTCTCATAGTTCCGTCTCAAATCGTGAATATGCAAGGTTGGTTAAAAATATGACCTACGAATTAGCCCTGCTTTTCCTGAGTAGGCATGAGATTTAGACTGTTGGTAACAAGTTGGTAACTCGACTTCGCAACCCCCTAAATCTAAGCTAAGGTACTCACAGGTACCCCTTTTGGGGTATGATTATCAGGAACAATTGAATATGGGCCTAACCCTTAGGAACCCCCTAAGGTATGGTCAAAAACCCCGCTAGAGAATAAAAGACTCCTCGTCAGAGTCACTCTAGCGGGTCATAGCCGGAAACGGGTATGGGTTTGGCCGAAAGGTCAGATCGCAATGGCGGGGAGTCTTTTGCGCTATCTCCGCCACTAAAACCCGCTAGAATCCAATGAACCCAGCAGAAGAAATAGTAAAATTTTGGCTTCAACAAAACGACTACTTTATACAATCGTCCATTCGGGTACCGAATGGCTATAATCGTGAGTTGGATATTCTTGCAGTACACGAAAAAGAGAGCAAGAAGAAACATATCGAGGTCTCTGTTTCGGTGAGAATGCAGGCAATCAACCATACGGTCCAAACTTTAGCTGAACACTTCGTGCATAAGTTCGATAATGAGAGAATTACACAAGAAGTGCATCGTAGGTTTTACGACGGCGTATATTCTAAGGAACTTGTAGTTGGCGAAGTAAGATTGAGGGGGCAAGATGTTCTTGAGGAATTTACAGCTGAGTGTGCTAAGTTCGGGATCCAGGTTCTGCCAATCTCTCGGATACTTGCAGAGGTAGCTCAGACTTTGGGGGGTCACACACATCTGAATCCCATAATTAAGACAGTCCAACTTTGTAAAAAATTCTTGCAATAAAATGCTAATCGAACAATTAAGAAATGTTTTAATTCTAACCACCTTTGTAGCTATAGTTTGGTTTACAGGCACGTTTAAAACACATCGAGAGGCACCAAGGTACTCTCAGGAGAAAATGGAGGAAGCGATAATCTACTTCAATAAATTTGAAGAGTTCGATAAGGCCCTCTTATTGGCTAGAGAGTATGTGGCACTTTATCCCGACGATACGGACGGTTGGAACCATAGGGGCTATGCCTACTACGGCTTGGGGGATTGTCTTGAAGCATTCAGCGATTTCTACCACGCTTCAGTAAATGGCAACGAGACAGCCGATTCTTTAATCGCTTCTGTGGCGAATAGCGAGACGTGCCAGACTGAGGAGGAGTTTACTCGCTAGATTTTTGTTTACACATGATAATGCCCCTCGTTTCTATGTATGGGGCATGAATGTTGAATGCTTTCATGCGCGGTACTAACGCTCTCTGTCGAGGCGGAATGCTAGAGTCTTCCTCTTCTCCATCCTCATCATCAAGAATTATGATTTTCTCCGGCATGATGAATAGTAAGTATTCACGCTGCCACGTTTCTCGATGCACTTTGTCGCGCACTTCCTCGATCACTCTCTGATTGCGGAACTTCTGTGGCCACAGCGGTTTTCCATTCCAGTCAAGAAGCGGATACGCCCTGAAAATTCCGTGCCCTACACGCCGCTCTTGGATATCGATTCGCAATCGCATTATGAGTGAATCCTCTCGCGTAAGATTTCCTAGAACAACATATCGCGTTCCCTTTGCTCCGGCAGGGACGACCTCGTTCATATACCATGCATACAAGTTTTCCCGCTCTGTTCCGGTCTCGTAGTTGGTGTCCTCAACGTCGTCGATAATCATGAGGTCCGGTCGGTGCATGCCGTGGCGAATACCACGTATACTCTGTCCCCGAGAAACTGAGATAATCTTCGCGCCGTAATGCGGTAATTCGAGTGAGTATGAACCCCACGGTGTTTCTTCTTGTCGGAATGGTCCAAGGTCGTGCTTTAGGAGGTCATTCGATTCAAGTTCTCGTTTGATATTTGTGAAGTGATTCCGTGCCTGCTCTTGCGATTTACTGATGATGACAACGCACTTTTTCTCCTGCTTCCCAAGTATCGCCCACAACGGGTACGCGAGATTAAGAATAGTTGATTTGCCCGACCCGCGAAACGCCATAACGGTCACGAGCTCGTATCGCTCGCGTTCGGCTATGTGAATCATCTCCTCCTGAAACGGCGCAAGTTCGTATTCGAGGTAATGTCCGAGAAAGATATGAAGAAACCACCAGAGACTTTCTCTTGTTACTTCGCGCCGTGCCGGAGGATCCCGCACGAGCCGCTGCAGCATACCTTCTATGTCATTCTTTTTCTTTGCCATGGTTTCTTCGCATCGCGCATGTTGAGCGCACGTCGAACAACCGCTTCTTGTTCTGGTGTTAGATTCACTTCGCGCTGTTGCGGAGCGGTGCGCACTTTCGCTCCGTAGGTTGGGTGATGATTCTTGAGCCACAGCGTAATCGCGGGCATCCTCTCTTTTTTAATAAGAGTAACCACCTGCGACTCGCTGAGGTCGTTTACGAATTCGACACCTTCTCGCATCGCCTCGTCGCAAGCCTTTGAGAACGCTAAGTCCTCATGCTTCCACCGATAAAAGGTTGCGCGAGCTACCCCTGCCTTGTGACAAGCCACTTGGATGATTGGCATTTCTTTCAGCTTCTGAATGAGCAGTCTCTTCTCATTTCCTTGCCTGATTTCAATCATTCCTTCATTTTTACTTTCCATGCTCTATTAATTTAGCTTCTAGTCCTGTTAATTTCTGCCACCGACGCCTTATAACCTCCGCATAAACGGGAGATTTTTCCATGAGATAACAGCGTCGTTTCATTTTGGTCGCTGCGATTAGAGTTGATCCGCTACCCCCGAAAGGTTCGACAATGAGATCATCACGTTTTGTCAGTACTTTGATGTAAGGTATAAGTAGTTCAATCGGTTTCGTGCCGAAGATGATGCCTTGACCCGAAGACTTCTCATCAGCCGCTACATGCTCTATAAAGTCAGTTGGTTGGTACTTTTTACCCTTTTCGTAACCTTCAAAATGAGGTTTACCAGCTGTGGCGAATAAAGCGTTCTCATATTCGTTCTGGAGAAGCTCATCTGATTCAGGTATTTCATTAGGGATAACGAACTCCGGACTAGAGCCTACTAAGGCGATGTCATGCTTATTGAAGAACTTATATTTCGCAGCAAAGCCCTGTACTCGATTGGGTAAGTGCCAGACTATAGTGTTGCGGTACTTCCAATGTTTCTCGAGCTCATTCCAAATAGTTCTGAGATTCTTCGGGTGCTCAAAAGCAATGATGGAGAAATCTGGTTTCTGTACCTTGGCGATGTTACTCATCCATAATTCGGTAAAATTATCGGGTAGAGATTCAGTTTCCAAGTATCGCCTGTTTTTCTTCGTGCCAAAGCCGACAGTGGCTTCACCATGACGAGTTTTGCCGTGTAAGTAATCTAGGATGTATGGACTGTCCGTAAAGCACATATCGGCTCTCTCCTCGCCCATGAGTTTCAATACATCTGATTCAATAGTGCTGTCACCGCACATGAGGCGACTGCCGTTGAGGTCATAGATATCCCCCCTTTTAATTTCTATCTTAGTAATATCTAATTTAGCCAGCTCTTTTTCGAGATCGAATTGCTCGGGTGTATCTTCTATCTCAAAAATATTATCGAGCTCTTCACTCGAGAAACCTATATCTTTGAGAAATGTCTCGTCGAAGGTAGCCAGTAGGTTCCAGTCAAATTCGCCTGTATTTTTGTTGAGGCGTATGTTTAACTCCTTCTCTCGCTCAAGGTCTGGGATATTGAGATAAACTACTGGCACCTCCGTAATGCCAAGCTTCTTGATGACCGTAAGCCTGAAATGCCCGCCCAGAACGATATTCATTCGTTCTGGCGCTTCATTTACAAGAAGCGGATCCACAATGCCGTACTTTTTAATGCTCTCTGTGAGTTGTGCTTCATCCGAGGCACTCCACTTTCTTGGATTGTAATCTGATAGACGCAGATCGTTAATCGAAACGTAGACAATATTTAATTTGTTCATTTTACTTCGGTTAATTTTTAACGGAAGTATATGACATCGCAATTCTGTCTGTAACAAAAAAGAGCCAGGCAGAATACAGGGCAATGCGGTAAAATTTCTTTTACCAAATTGCTCCACATTCTAGATGGCTCAATAACTTGTTTTGGGCTTCAGTTTAGCTCCTGGTGAGGAGTTTCTCTCTTGAAGAGGAGAGGCTATAGATTATCTAGTTGCATCACATTGTCTTTACCCAGTGTTTTACTTCAGTTTAACTCTCTAAGAAGAGAGTTTCTCTCGTGAAGGGGAGAGCTAGGCAAGTTTCAATGTATGCACGTGAATATCAAAGTACTTCTTAAATTAAGTATACCTGCCCTAATCACTATCCGCAACGCCCGATAATACAGCTGTGGATAACCAGAAAAATATCCTTATCATAATAATCATGGAATTATCACACGAACGTATTCAAGAGATGAAAGACCTTCTTGAAAAGGACAAGGGGCGTGAATTTAGCTGGGAAGAAGCCTCTGAAGCGGCGTATAGCCTAGCTGGACTGGCAGAGATTTGTTACGACCACTGGAAAGAGGATCGGAGAAGAAAAAGGAAGTTGCAAGAATCTCCAAAAGGATTCCAACTGGAAGGTGGTTATAGCTGTTCTATTTGTGGTAACAGCTCTCCCGGCATCTGGTATGACAAATGGGGTATGAAATGTTTGGTTTGTCAGGGTGCGATTAATAGAAAAGAGATCCCAGCCTCGGTGGCAAAAAATAGAGATAGCTGGTATTCAAAATATGATATTGAAAGTAGCTTTAACATCAAAGGTCCAGCTCTCCGTAGTTGGATTAAGAAGGGCATCCTTAAAGCTAGAACCGTCACGCATGACGGCAAGGGTGTTCATATCCAACTTTTCTTAATCAAAGATAATAAAGACACTTTACCACCCAAGAAAATGGTGGATTCCCATATGGTCAAGGAGACTAAAGATGGAAAGGACTGGTATCGCTCTGAACCATGGTATAGGTTTGTTGATCCGCATGAGCATCTGAAGGGCTACAAGATCATGGATTACCTACAGGTAGTACCAAAGGATAGAGATACCGAAAATGAGACACAATCTGAGACACCCTTATAATGTCTCATTTGTCTCATTTCTAGAAAACCAGACCCCGACCCGAATACCTCAATCTCAAGGGTCGAAAGATGCTAAAATACCCTTACAACACCTTGCCTGTGGAGCACTTAACCCGACTACACCGCCTTCGCTCGCCGAAGCGAGCTACGGCGGACAAAGTCCGCAAGTAATTCGCG
>ERZ1292623.1671-Hain-H51-01um-R1-1671-length-20904-cov-7_pt1 | contig 20904 bp, 31 predicted proteins | sample MGYA00564398_ERZ1292623 | MGnify/ENA primary metagenome ERZ1292623 (study PRJEB36523, sample SAMEA6512633) | groundwater metagenome | collected 2019-01-07 | study: AquaDiva: Metagenomics assemblies of 32 groundwater samples | reverse complement strand
AGCAGGTTGCAGTGTCGTAATAATATTGTCCGGCTCCGGCAATTTGATCTCCATCTGCGACTACGAATCGAACCTTCCCAAGATAATGCTCAAGGTCCAAGTCCGCGTTAGGAAGGCCGTCTGTGGCGAAGAAATAAAGGTCCCAATCGAGGTTTTGATCGGAGGTCAGCGTGACGCTTTCGATCACCCCTGTAGGGAATTTTACCCCAGTGAGATTTTCTTCTTCTGCGGCGTTCGTGGCGAGAGCCCCTGAAAAGTGCGTATCCTTATCGCTAATGAGGACCTGTGGGATCGGAATTTGAGTGACGTCCATTGTAGAAATGTTGTTAATAAATCCCCTCTATCCCGCCCCCTTCGTGAGAAGGGAGCAGAGAGAAAGGACTAGGCGATACGGTAGGCAACCCAGACGTTCGCTCCAGAATATCTGAAACGGAACAGACCTTGAGATTGAGTACCAATCGCATCGTTTGAATTTACAGTCAAGTTACCAACTCCTGTGATGTCGGTACCGAAGGCGAGAATCGCATCTTCAGCAGCAACCGTAGAGATGTTGATAATGTGGAAGTCGAAACAGTCGCCAGCGGCCAAAGAAGTGGGACATGCAGCGGCAAGCTGTGTTCCCGTAGGCGTGGTTTGTGTTGACGTCGCTCCACCGGCTTGGTTGACAGTGATCCATCCACCGAGCACTTCTGCAACAGTAAGCGTGGCACTTGTCGTCTTAGCGGCAGGGGCGGGCATACTTTGGAAGTAAGTTCCTCGGTTGGCATCCCCATTTCGGCGGAAGATACCCCCATTTTTCCCGGCTGTAGCCCCCGTACCTGAGATACCAGAGGTTTGAATGATACTTCCACCTGCTCCAGAAGTGTCTCCACCTCCAGAGGAGTTTCCTCCATTCCCGGCAGTGATGACGATGCCAGACCCAGCTCCGGCAGTAGAAGAGGCTCCAGTAGAGGCCCCTCCAGTTGCTCCGAGAACAGACACGGTTCCTCCAGCTCCGGCAGTACCAGTTGTAGCTGTACCAGCGGCACCGGCTTGAAGAGTGATTGCTCCAGAAGCTCCAGGGTTGACGGCGGTTCCGTTCGCAGAGGCTCCAGAAGTAAGAACAACGGCCCCTCCGGCAGAAGTTCCCTTACCAGCTCCTCCGGTTACGCTCGCTTGCCCTCCAGTTGAGTTTGAAGCAGTAGCGGCACCTCCGGCGAGAGTAGCAGCGCCTCCGTTTCCAGAAGTAGCTCCTCCAATTCCTCCGGTGAAGGAGATAGCTCCTCCAGTACCAGTAGCTCCAGCAGTACCCCCGACTCCAGTGATTGCTCCTCCAGCGGCAGAACCGGCTCCGGCTCCTCCGTTGATAAGGGCATCTCCTCCAGCTCGGTTTCCTCCGCCTGCGGCTCCTCCTTCAAGAGTAGAAGAACCTCCGACTGCATCGTTACCTCCGGCTCCTCCTCGAAGTGCAACTGCACCTCCAGCCCCAGTAGTGTTACCGAGACCTCCAGTGACAGTCACAACTCCTCCGGCGACGGTAGCGGCACCTCCGGCCTTCGCTGTGACAGTGAGTCCGGAAACAGCAGTGTCTCCAGCTCCTACTACGACGAGAGCTACGTTATTGCCCGTAGCGGCATTTGAAATCTTAATGTTATTTACAGCGCTCGCAACCACTCCAAAAGTGATGATCTCATTTCCGTTGGTATCCTTGAAAGAATCCCCATCGGCGATGTTACTTCCTTCCGGCGGTTGGTACGCGACGAAAAGACATGAGCTGGCAGTTCCTTCATTGAAGTATTTGATAGCTCCAGTCGTTCCGTTTGTTTTGGTGTATTCACACCCAATGGCGAATCCGGCTCCAGCGTCCGTGACCGTAACCGTACCGTGACATCGAGTGATGTTTCCAGACGACGTGTCGTCTCGTTCATCAATGATGATGGTTTGGCTATTGATCGTGGCGCTATACCCGATTCGCTTTCTTACATATTGCCCCGTCCCTTTCGGAGATGTTGCTAGTGTAGGCATAGTAAATTATTTGTGATCCCCGGCATGGATCGGTTTCCCAGTCACCATGGCGTTAGCCCGGGGTCATATAAATACGCTTTGAGGGTCAGTCATCAGCTTGTGATGAAGTACGTTCCGAGGTAGTCAACCGCTCCTGCATTACATGCAAGATCAAGTTGGACTAGATCGTTTCCGTTTGAGGAATCTCGGTCAGCGGTTTGGTCTGGACCGTACCACACGAGGTATTCAAGACGGTGCATCATGTCCGGTCCAAGAAGCATGGCTTCAAAGACAGTAGTGACGAGTTGAGGCCATACCACGAGTTCAAGATTAAGGTCTTGAACAGCGTTGATAGAGTTGTTTTCATCTTCCGGAGTCTTCGCAGATCCGAGCAGACGACGACCAGCCATCCAGTTGCGAGAAGGAACGACCATCTTCACAGGAGCGGCGCTCATAATGCGTCCGTTGTGATCCTTTTGAAGAGAGAAGTTTTGGATCGCAGTTTCCAGGTTTTGAGTCGTGAGACCTCCAGAAACGGTGTTTGACTGAGTGGTTCCTGTGTTACCGATGAAGTGAGAGGCGTGCAGAAGAGCAAGACCATCCCATGTCACAGTGGTAGTCGTTGCAACAGCCAGAAGGTCGGCAGCGAGCTTATCCATGTGCATTCGGTAGTAGTACCCAAGTTGCTTAGCATCAGCCATGGCAGAGCCATAGTTGTCGAGTCTTTTCATCATCTTCGTGATAGAAATTGCTTCCTTGAAGATGAGGGATTCGATAGTTTGGGTTCCGACTACTTGCGGAGTTTTTTGGTTGTACGCAGCACCGTCGGAAACTGGTGTGAAGGTACCTACTCCACCACGGACTGAGAATTTCTCAGTGAATCGTTGTGGGTCAGTATCTACTTTGAATACCCTTTGGTAGACGGGGGTGTAGTTCTTCCACCCGCTGTCAAAGGATTTCATCACCTCCAGTTGCGTCTCGGTTGCGTATTGATTATATGTAATCATAAATTACGAGAGAGAATTAGAGATTAAGAAACGTAGGGAAGGTGGCAGGGAACTACGACGTCGATGGTTCCGTCGGTAGTATTGTAGGCATAGACGGCAAGGACACCGTTTGTAGTGTCGTTCTCGTCAACCTTTTGAACGCCAGAAGCTACGTCGAGCGTAACAAGAGTGAGCTTGATGGCTTGAGTCAAGTTCGCGGCAGTTGTTGGGAGTCCACGAACGAGGAGCCCAGACGGAGAGAACAGAACTTGAACAGTTCCGTCAGCAGAAGCGGTGTCGTCTGAATCAGATTCAGCGATACCAATCCATCGAGCTGTATTTGCAGCTCCATCGGCAGCCTTTTTGACGTATCCAGCGTTTGAGCCGTCTACAATCACAAGGTCTCCTTTTTGGATGGAGATTGCTGCACCGGACTTAACGTCGAATTCCTTCGTTACAGCCTCGGTTCCGTTGAGCGTCCCAATAGCGGTGAAATCACCAGTAAATTGAGTTGCAGTCATAGGGAAGTAAAATTATTGAAATAGAACTATCAAAGCGGAACAGTGTACGTTCCTCTTTTCGCGAGCTGCTCAACGATTGGCTCGAAGTCCTTAGCGGATTTCGCTCCAGTCAAGTGAGAGTAGCGATCAACTCGGCTTTGAGGAATGTTGACTTTAGTCTCATCCTTAGCGTCTTCCGGGCGGCCTTGCACATCTGCTCGCACAAGTGCGGAGATAGAAGGCATATTCGGAACAAGTTGTCGCGCTGCCATTTCGGCAGCATCACGGAAGGAAACGGTCTTACCTCCGATTGTCTTTCCTTCCAGCTCTTTCACGAGATCGTCAAAAGAAGAACCTTGGTCCAAAGTTAGACCTAGTTCCTTTTTCACGGATGTGAGGGTTTCTTGGCGTTGTGCCTTGCGATCATTGATGAGCGCTTGGACTTCAGGATCCGCATTAAGGGAAGGCGCAGCCGGAGCCACTTCTTCCTTGATAAGATCTTTGAATTGATCGCCAAATTTTCGTTCCAGATAAGTACGTTCGTACGGATCTTTCGCGAGTTCCTTGAGCTGGGCGCGGGCCTCGTCATCTTTGGCTGCCAGGCGGATCAGGCCTTCTGCCATACGTTTACGAGACTCACCTGCCTTAGCTGCCTCTCGGCTTGCTTCGGCATCTTTTCCTGCATCAGGAGTACCCCCATTTGCTGGAGGCTCATTATTTGCGGGAGCTGCGGGCGTAACAGGTTGGGTATCCGCTTGTGCCGGTGGCACGATGGACCCATCATCTGATTCGGGCATTTTGAAGGGAGTTAGAGATAGAGAGGTTTTAACACCTCAGCTCTATTCCCTTCACGGACAGCGCTGAATCGTCAATATTTTTTGGGGCGGACTCTTCTGGAAAGGTACGAGAGTGCTTTTAGCGGGTCGTCCAGAATAAGTTCATCTAACGTCTTTGATACTACGTCCGACTTTCTATCCTTGTCAACTTCCTTCTTTCCTTGGGCCATGAGGGCACCGACCATAAGCTCGATTTCGTACATCCTACCGGCGAGGTAGCCCTTCTCATGCGGGCTGAGCTCCACCTTCTGGAGAAGGAGCTGATCCAGCAGGTTGCTGTAGTGCTGCTCCGCCAGGCTGAGCACGTCCCGGAACTGCGCTTGGTTGGCTAGTTTTCCCAGCAGCGCCCAACATTCGGAGTCGAGTGTAATCGGCATACGGGAGAGCTTTCTCTTCACGTACCGCTTTTGCAAGGTCAACGATAGTTTTTTTGTAGATAGTTTTGGCATTCTCGTTGAGGAGAGCGTACTCTTTGGTTCTTTCGTATTTTCGGAGGCGGTTGAAGCGGGCAAGGTTGTTTCCATCACGTGGGATTATTGGTTGGATGCCGAGAGCGATTTGCTGCAAGAAGTAATCAATTTCGTCCATACCATCGACGAGACGAGTAGCAGAATTGAAAATCGACTCAACGTCAAGTCCAGTAAAGCGCGCTCCGGCTTGTTTGGCAAGCATCTCAAGATCGGTGTTCTGTACGAGGTTAGGGCTGGTTTGGGCCAGCGAGAAGATCGTTTGCATCCACCATTGGAGGGCTTGGAGCTCTTGCTCTTTCTTCACTGCATCCTCCACGCGCTCGATTACACGGAAGCGAACGTACTCAGGCTTCAAGATATTTTCGTTGAGCTTGAACACGCCTTGGTATCCATTCACCGGAGTGAAGATCGGAAGCTCCTTGGCATTTCGTTGGCTTACCTTAAAATCGTCCACGTAAACGACGTGGTGCTTCCACTTGCCACTGATGTCCTTGTAAGGACGGGCAAGGTATTGACAAATGTTCGAGAATTGTTGCATAACGCTATTCCGCTCAGAGTGGATGGTGTTTTCCATGACGTTCTTTCGGATGCGCTTTTTGAGTGCTTCACGTTTTGAGAGGGTTTGGGTTGCAAGTTCCTGTGGCTGCACCATTAAAGCCCTGGAATCGTCTCCTGTCACTTGGATCTGCATGTCTTCGATGATTTGTTTCACCGCCATGGCAGGCTCCACAGAGGAGCCGAAGGTAAGAGGCTGGATAGCGTCTCCCACTTTCCCGCCATTGAGACCGGCGATAGTGAAGAGCGCTCCGGGTTCTAGTTCGTTTTCATCAGGATCAAATTGGGCGTCCCCAGAAACGGCGATTACCGGTTGCTGAGAAAGCTTCGCGTTGTCGATCATCAAGTTGATGAGCACCTCCTTCACTAAGATGAAAGGGGCGTTCACTTCGGCTTCAGAGATACCGAAAATAGAATCGTCTCGCTTGTAATTGTAGTAGAAGGTCACGGGGAGACTCTTGTGCGCGAAAGGGTTCGCCCCTTCGTACATAAGCTTCCCATTCGCAAGGAACACATGCTCATCGTCGAGAGTCCACCCCTCGAAAACAACCATGTATCGCCTACCCTCAGCGTTCGCCGCCTTCTCCTCTGATTCATGTTTAGTCTCAGATCGCTCCGCGCCCTCTACGCCAAAATCTTCCACAGACTCCCAGTTCACCGGCTTGATGTCCGCCGTATCGAAGACGGGCGTCCCATCGGGCCACAATTTATTCACAAAACTTTCCTTGAACCCTTCTTCGGTGACAATCGTTCGTTTATAGAACCATCGCATCCCTTTCTGACCGGATGGATCGAAGTCCATAGTGGCCGAAGGGTCCGGGAAGGCGTCCCTCAAATCGATAGAAGAAGGCGCGAGGCCATAGTAGATAGTGGTTTTGGTTCGTTTCTTTGCTTTCTTGAGGAAGAGTTCCGGCTTGTCCCCCACGGGCGTAATCATTCTTTCTACATTGGCGATACCGTCGTATTTGATTCCGGTTCCATAGTCCACGGCACTGGAGATGACTTGCATCTTGATGTCGCGGTCATTGGACAGGAATTGGAAATGTTTCAGGGCCTCGGTGGAAGCAACCGCAAGATTGTATTGATCCATAAACTCGGCATCGACCACAACTTCGGGGAGATGCTCCATGAGATCCGCCTTTTTGCGTTCAGAAATACCGAAAAGCTCCGGCAAACGATAAGTCGCTCGCCAAGAATCACTTTCGAGGATTTTGTCCTCGTGAACTTCCATCATGTTACGGATTGCGCGAATTTTTTGGTTCAAAACCTTCTTCGAATCATCCGAGGCACGGATCCGATCAAGGTGAATCTTTTCACGCTCTTTCTTAGTCATTTTTGAAGGGAGTTTGAGTGGACAGGGGGCAGAAACAGCGTCCGAAGACTCAATTCCTGAAGGGAGTGCCCCCTGACCACGCTAATCCTGCTACATATCCGTCCAGTTGTAAAGCGCCTTGTTTTTTGGGGCCCATCTTCGGCGTTCATCCGTCTTGTATTTATCCATAAGCAGGGACTTTCGGTCCAGACCATCCTTCGCTTGGACAGCGGGGGCTTGGTACACGGCAAGGGCCAAGGAAATAACACAGTCATCGTGGAAGGCGAGCCCGTCGGGAGCAGCGAAGCGGGACTTTCCGGAAGGAAGAATCTCTTCCTGGAAGACTTCGAGCTCATTCACGAGCGGAGCGTAGTTCGGGAGGGTGAGCGTCCGGTGGTCGAAACGGATTTGAAGGCCACGGATGAGGTCTTCTTTTAGGGTGTTGGTGAAAACAATAGGGCGGACGAAGAGCCCAGCCCTTTGGAGGTCCTGATAAATTGGGTCTCCAACCCCAGTCGAGTCGAGCTTGATAGGCGCTGGCTTTCCACGGTCCCCCCATTGGAGCGCGAGCGCCATGATTTTAGCTTTTTGATAATTCCAATCCACCATATTGAACCTTTCGATGTACGGGACGGTGTTTGTGGACTGGTCGTACACCGTGAGCACAGTGAAATCGGTTTTTCTGGCTAGATCGATCCCAATACAGTACGTGTGACCCTTTTTAGGGGTGGGGTCCATGGATCCGGTGCAAATCTCTTTGATATTACGAAACACAACCCCCTGTCCGTCAAGGAACACGGCTTCGTACTCTTGTTTGAACAGGTCCTCAGGGGTGTTGGCCCGGATTTCCTCAAGCTCGTTCATGGGGATGATGCCGCTGTCGAGAGCGGAGAGCTGGAAGTTCTGCCAGCCGGGAGTTTGGCTCGCATAGATGAATTTTTGGTGGAAGTGATCCTTAAAACGGGGAGTACCGAGGAACCAGACCCACCCACCGTTCGCGGCAAGGATAGGGCGGATGATACGTTCGTAAAGTTCTTCTTTTTGGGATTGAGTTTCATCGATAACGACTCCAAAAGGGTCCGATCCGAGCAAGGAATCCGGCTCTTCCCCTCCTTTGATTACGATACGGGTGTCGTTGAAGGTTTTGACCCAGAGTTCCGACTCATTTCGCTTCTCAATAAGCTCCGGAGGGAGGAAATAGAAAAGCATCCGAGGGTCGGCCCACACGATTTCCTTCCCCTGGGAGTACGTAGGGGCGATGTACCAGTAGGTCCTACCTTTGTTTTCGGGCTTACAGGCTTCAATAATGAGCTTATTGACGGCCAAAGCGGTCTTACCGGCACGACGATGGAGCACGAGGACCTTATTCTTCGCCTCGTTCCCCAAGATCTGTAACTGATACGGCCTCTTCATCGGGTCGAACCGGTACGGGATCTGGAACGCCGTTGAGGATGTCTGCATAATTTACGATGTTAACGGTTACGGCTTGCCCTTGCTGCGCGCCGCGCTGCTTCAGGCGATTGTATTCGATGATCCCTTTCATCTTATTGGACAAATCTTTGTCTTGTTTTATAACTTTGAGGTGTTCCATGTCCACCTCGGTGTCGCTGAACCCGGCGTCCTCTAAAAGCTCGCGGATACGGGCCTGGATGACCGGATGGCGCTTCATTCCACTGGCCTGCATTGAAAGCGAGGCGCGAGTCCCCTGCCATTCCTTGATAGACTGGAGGGAAGCCGTGGCATTGCAGAAAGTGGGGGACGAAAAATTAGAGTAGGCTTGGGCGAAGGATTCCTGAGACGGCGTGAGCTTGAGACCCGTGGCCGTGACTATGGATTTCCCTTGCCTAGAACCTTTCTTCATTTTGAGCATGAGGATCGGTTAAAGAGAAGAATCCTTTCGTTTCACCCTTGCCTCCGACGATTTCGTAAAGGACCCCCTCCTTCATTGTAGAAAGATGAGATTTGAAATTACGAATAAAGTCCCGATATTTTAGATATTCTCGTGTCATTTTTCGGTTTTAGGAGTGGAAGCTGCGATGAAATCATCGATTTGGGTCTTGTAGTAATCTTCGATTTCATGTTTGAACTCTGTGAGCGCCTCTGCGCACCATTTTGTGAACTCAGGCCGGTCTCGCATCATTTTAGCGATGAGATTCCCAGGTAGGAGCCCCGCTTGGCGGATTTTATCGGCTTCAGCAAAAGCGTTGGCCGTAATAGCCTCAGCAAGAGCCTTGATCCCAAACTGATCCTTTGGAGGAGTTGGGTGTTCGATCATATCTGTCTTTGCCATTTTGAAGGGAGTTAAAGAATGACAAAGCAAGACTATACGTCAGACACTAAGTCCGTCAAGCTGTCAGCTCTTCTTCCTTTGGGGGAAGGGTTTCCTCAACAGGGGCGTTGAAGATGAATCGGTACTTCATCCCGGGATTCAGTGTAAGCGCCGGGGCACCCTCTCTTTGGATGGGGATAATGGTTGTTCTATCGGATCCGGGAGAAACGAAGTGGATTCCTTCGTAGAATTTCTCAACGTCGCTTCCGGGGATGTTTGCGGGACCGTATGGAGGGATCATGGGACAAGGGGGTAAGAGAGGGGATAGGGTTTTGTTCAATCAGTGCTAGCTCGGTGGGGAAGACCCAGAGCCATTGTACGGTACCGTTATCGATATAGGCCAGGCAGACTCTTGACCCACGGGATTCGATGTATTCGTATCCAATGACGGTATAGATCCTGCCAACGCCTTCGATTACGGTGCCAATCTTGTAAGAAACGTCGATTGTGACTCTCACGCCGTGTGTTTTAGGGAGTCAACGTCTTTGGAAGAGAAGAAATAGGCGCTGCTTGGGACGCTGGAAGAGGCAAAAGCTCTGGTGTTGGAAGCAAGGACGCTCATGGCGTTGCCCATTCCCGCGTTGGTGTTGCGATAAACGGAAGCGTTTCCACTTTTCACGCCCCATTTCGCGGCTTCAGCCCAGGCGTCTTGGTTCGCTCCGAGGTACACAACGGTGAAGTTGCCTTCCTCATCGAGCTGCTTCATCAATTTCTTGAGGTCGTGCTCGCTGTATTCACGGGAAGCGTTTTCGTATCCATCGGTGAAAATGAGTACAAGATGCTTCCGGTTGCCCTTTTCGCTTCGAGCGGCTGTGAGGGTCATGTAAACAGCGTCGTACAGAGCCGTAGCGCCGTCGGGAGCGTAGGACTTCGCCGTGAGAGGCTCTACAGCAGCCAGGGGGATCGCGCGGCCCGTTTGGACCACGGAATCGAAGAAGGTCATGGAAAGCTCGTAGGAGTTGTCCCGGTCGGCCTTAAGAGATTGTAAGTATTCGTTGAAAGACCCGATGACTTGTTCACGGACGGAAGTCATGGATCCAGAGCGATCTAGGATAACGTGAACAGAAGTAACAAGATCAGAGCAGTGGCATTTTTTCATGGCTTTTGGAGTAGGAGTACCCATACTATAAAACCAAAACCCTAGTCAGACAATAGATTTTTCAAAAAAGTATGGTATAATCATTCTGAGGAGACAAATAAAACACGGGACGGTGCCATGAAACACCCCCATCACGGCGAAATCGAGATCTCTTCCCTAAGTTCCGGTACGATGGAGGGCTGCGCAAGTGGCCTGAAGATACGATTATTTGCCGTGGCACATCAATCTAGCTTGAATTGATCCTTCGGGTGCCTCCTGGTGAGATGGAGCCCGTAACAAACGGGGCACCGGTACGTGTAAAGCCTCTCGGGGGTATCAAGAGGCCTGATCCGCCTATACCTCTTAAGCGCCCTCATAGCGGCACGGTTGGAAAGGAACCGGACTTTATTGCACCCCTTCATACCACCGTGGTTACAATTTCTTCATCCGAGCCATCGGAATCTTCGCCTTGATGGCGCATAGGGCACAAACCCTGTACTCAAGCCCCTCCTCTTCATACAAATAAAGCTCAGAGGGCTTTTTGCACTTCTGGCAGAGATCCTGCGAAGCTACAGGAAACTCATCCTCCCTCAGCTCCTCCGCAGCAAGGGAGGGCCCGAAGACATCGTGATCCCTGCCCGAACGGTCTGGGGTGGCCCTCGCATCCAACGAAGCCTTGAGAGACTGGAAAGCTTCCGCCTTCACAAGACCGGGGTCCACTGAGATGATCCTAGCGGGTTTGTCGCCGGATTTAACAGGAGTAACGTCGCTTTCATCCATAGACTTCGCCATAAAAAGCACCTCACCCCCTCGTCCGACAACATTCACCCAAAGTCCTGGGTTCTTCGCCAGTAGATCTGTAAATTCGTCCACGGACCGCTGGAGCGTACGAAGGGAAATATTGATTGTCGCCATGCCTATGAGATTAGATGTCGCCAATATACCCCTCCCATACCCTCCCCACAAGCCCTAATCCTTGTCGGACAACATATTTGTGGTAGGTAGCGGGGTACCATAAAATATATATAATGGGACCCAAATTTTTCCTGGCTCCCCCCTCCCCCTAGGCCTGTTTACTTTTCACAACGTACATTGTGCGGGCTGAGTATAAGCTCACCTTAGTCTATTCTATAAAACAATTTATCAATGGGCATAGGTATTGATGCGCATTGCATGGTGATTGTGTGCATGTCTGCCAATAGTTACGCGACGAGCTAGCACATGATCGAGTTCGAAGGATACTTGCTAAGACTTAGGCTTGATTCAATGCTTAATGAATAAGGCTTCTATGCGTATATGAGTGAGGAGGGCTTAGGGTTTGGAGTCATTCCTTTGCTTTGTTTGTGCCGCGCGTTTTTCTAATTCACCACATTCTATTGATTGTGGCAAGTCAGGACTTGATCTGTGCTTTCCTTAATATATATATACTTATTACTATTTATTCATTTCTACTTGCATTTATTATCATTTAGGAATATCATGGTTTTGTACTCGTCTAGTTCCTTCACATTCACGGCCTCAATTGATACGGACACAAGCGATGACGCGAAGGGGTGGCAATCCCTAGCAGAGCGGTGGTGATATTCAATTGACCAGGGCAGGCGATCAACTTTGATTCTTTCTACTCCTCACGTTTCCTTATTGCCCCGCGATTTTTCTAGGCGTTATATAGAGCGATTTAATTCCCTCAAAGTATAGCATTTAAACCTGATGAACGCAAGCAACCAGTGACGTGATGAGACTGAAGTAATCAAGCTTCAATTTATTTCCATAACCCCTTCTAATATGGAAACGACAATCGACGCTAAGTTTAAAGAGGTGGACGGACGCCTTGAGCGTAACGGCATCAGCTACAAAATCCTCGACGTGTGGCAACCTACGCAAGGCGGGACGGCTTACACCGTGCAAAGACGTGGGCAAAAGTCGCGCACGCTTTGGCATACTGAGGTTGACCACTGGATTTTCCTCAACTAGTGACTAAAGTTTATTTCATGTTCCTATATACTAACTCCCTTCAATATGAAACATTTTTATTACACGATAAGCAAAAGCACACGCCGCCGCCTGTACGGTGGCTACAATGAGGAAGCGCGCATTTATAAGCTCGTGAAGGGCAAGCCGTTCTATTTGGCCACAGCCAAGTGGTGCACGGCTTCAATGCGAGACCAAGAGTCAGAGGTAATGCACGCACTAATGGACGCTAAATTTCTTTCATACAAGAAATGGTGGCAGTTCTCAAACACGCTCGACAAGGGCGGTTGCACTGGTTCCGGCTACTACGTTCGAGACAACGGAAAATTCTTAATCCACTCACTATGAAATTAATGACTAAAGAACTCGAAGCAAGATTTAAAGCCGTTGGAAGCCAGGAAAATGTGCCCGACCCGATTGTAATCGCTAAGTTCTTTGACCCTTGTGGGTCATGGACATGGTACGCAACCGAGTGGAACGCTGAGGAGGGCACGTTTTATGGCCTTGTGTGCGGCATGGAAAAGGAGCGCGGTTACTTCTCACTAGAAGAACTGCAAGCGTACCGTGGGCGCTTTGGCCTTGGCATTGAACGGGATTTATATTTTGACGAAACCTTAATTTCTACACTATGAAACTATTTCTTATTATAGCAATCATCCTTATTTCTGAGGCGTTCACGGGCTTTGTAGTCCTCAAGCTCACCAACACATGCATATTCGAGGATTACAGCGTAGGGCAGTGCTACAGTGATATTCCCCAACCCTGGGACGCTGGAATTCATAATTTATTTTAATCTATTACTATAACATAATATGACTAAAGCGCAACTCGTTAATGAACTGATCGGGCTGGGCAACCACACCGACACCATGCAAAACGCCATTGAGTACATGCTCGAACTCGGAGCCGACAGGAACGACTTCCGCTTGCAGCACCTCCAGTTTGCACACAAGGAAATGGAATGCGGCGAGCAAATCGTTTACGTCGCTACCTCTGAATCCGGCGGAAAGCACAAGGGGACTCAACTAATGCGGGTAGAGCACGCGGCCCAAGGCGATGGCCCAGATGAAAAGATACTTATCATTTAAACAAAAAATAAATATGATAAATCACAATCAATCACTACTATTGTCAATGCCCACTAAGGAACTCAAGATTGTTCTTGAAGATCTGCGGGACATGGCATATACCGCTGAAAACCCACGGAGCGGAGTCACACTAATGATGACTAAAGTCGAGGGAGAGCTTGCAAGACGTAAGAACCCTAATCAATAACCTTATTTATACCATGAAAACTATTACAAAGGACTTATTAGTAGCAGCCAAGTTTGCAGCAAAGGACGGCATACGGCCAGTTTTGGCCTCTGTTATGATCGACAATGAAAAAATGGTAGCCACGGACTCATACAAGCTAATCGAGATTAAGCACGGGGCGAATGAAGCTAAAGACTTCCCCATTGTAGAGGGGAACACCCAGGTAGAGAGCCTGGAAAAGCCGGTGCTCATAATGGCGAAGGACGTGCTCAAGAAAATGAAGTTCACTTCTGTTCGAGGGCTTCCGGTGCTTGATGATGCCGTGCTAGCGAACGAATCAGAAAAAACGATTTCCCTTTTGACTACGGACATGGAAACGGCGAACGCTCTCCAATTCCGGAAGGTTGACGGGCAGTTTCCGGACTACGAGCGAGTCATGCCAGCCAAGGACAAGGAACCGCTGGTAACGGTGAAGCTCAACGCCCTACTCCTAGCGGAAGTGCTCGCGGCCTTCGAGAGCGACTCTTACGCAAAAAACGGCATTGAACTCAAGATATACGGCGTACTTGACCCGATTGTGATTGAAGGGACCGAGAAGGATAATCTGAATAAGCGGGCGATGCTAATGCCACTCAAAGGCTAGATGACTAAAGCTCTAATGTTACATCCGGTAATCAGAACTGAGGGAGGAATCACCCCCCCTTACCCCCCAACAGATTAGAAGGGAGTAAGAAGAGGCATTGATGACATCCGTATAACCGTCACTTCGGGTAATCATCACACCAGGCCCCCGGATCTCCTGACCCCACCTTATCTTGTTGGCATACTGGTATGGCCACAAGGTGCTCCGTGTTAATTCACGGTTGAATGAGGCAATTTCTACTCCATAAAAACCCCGACCACAATGGAAAAACTACAAACACCGCTTGCGTTCACGTTCGTTTTATTTCTTATTATTGCTTGCACGTATCTGGACTATCAGGACTACATGATCGGCATGTAACATTTACTATTTCACAATCCTATTTATGTTCGACGTAGACGACGAAGGTGGGGAACACTGGTGCGTTGCGATTCCACTCGCAATACTCGCAATCCTCATCGCCCTACTCACTAGCACGGAAGGATATTTCTAACCCCAAAACTATGACTAAAGAAAGCAAAGGTTCAAGTTTTAATGCCGGTGAGTTCTTCATCCTGCTCATGCTCGGCCTCATTGCGTACATCATCCTGCAAGTAGGGGAAGCCGTGCTCATGCTAGTAGATGTCAACATCAAACAGCTTGAATTGTCCGACGAAATGCTTAAACTTGAGTGGCAAATATACGGCCCTGATCTGGAGGAATTTTACCCCCAGGATAACACCGTTGCCCCGCTCGAAGACGCGAAGTCCGTTTAGATTTTACCTTTTCACCCCTCTCGCCATGGAGGAATTCAAACTTTCCGATTTTATTGAAATGTTCAACGCCGTAACTGGCCGGAGATACCGCCCTATAGCGTCCTACGGGCCCGCATTTAAAGCGCGGCTGGCCGAGGGCTATAAGTTCGAGGATTTCCGCGACAGCGTCTCTAATGCAGCAAAAGACCCCTTTTTGCGGGGGGCAAACAAACACGCAAGGGACTATCTCACGCCGGAGTACATACTCAGGCCGGGGAAATTCCTAGATTGGCTGAATAAGCCGATGACTAAAGCAATTATTGGCTCACCCGAATACTATGACTGAACTCAAAAAATTCCTTGGATTCTGTTTCGTCCTCTTCACGCACTGGCCTATGAAGTACCTCGCTCCATGTGAACACACGTTCGGTGAGCACTGGGAAATGTACCAGGAAATGTGCGACGAAGGCTTTTAACCAACCTTAAAATGGTAACACGCATCACACAAGAAGACTGCCGGTATAAAGACGAAATGTACTGCGACTGGTACGAGTGCCCAAATTGTCACGAGACCATGCTTTTTGAAGAATGCAACTACTGCCCGATTTGTGGCATTGAAGTAACCTTTATTGAATAATCCTATGAAACTACACAACTGCCCGGACTGCACGCATGAACAAGAACTGCGGAGGGCATGCGACTGCTGCCTAATCGCTCGTTCAATGCACCACGTGGGGCCAAAACACTACTGCTGCTCCTGCCACATACGGCGCGGAGGCACCCCGGCGGATTGGCACAACGAGTGCATGGTTGAGTATGAAAAATATAAAAAAGTCCGACGCAAATTCGAGGATTGACATTGTTTATTCTTGTTTCCATTTACTCTTTAACCCAATTTGTATGGAAACCGCAAAAACAGAAACCAATTTACCCCTTAACAAGATGACTGCAATACAAAAATCTATTGCTGTCAACATCGCACTTGGGCTTATGCTCATCGCTGCATGTTTTCTTCTCCCACCCATCGGGAACCCTACGCCTCAGGAGGCTAAGTTCATCGAGGTAGGATACTTGAACCAGGAGATTGCTGAGAAGCAAGCCGCTTGGGAACAGGCGGAACTTGAGCAAAAGGATTACAATGCTCAGGTGGATGCCGATCAAGTACAGCTCAGCAAGGACGCGCAGGAATTGCGCACCAAGCTAGAGACAACGGTCTCCAAGGTGTACAGCCAAGCAGGCGACACTGAAGATTTTCGCTAGGAGCGCCGACTCCTAAATCCGAGTGGCTTTACGAAAAGACAACCGTAGAGGAAGATCAGAATAAATATGTCCGATACGCCTCTCAAATATCAGGAAACAACCTGGACTTCCTTGCCAAGCTGGAAGGAGAGAACGGAACTTGGGATCCCGGGAGACAGTCTGACTATGTGTACCCCAACGGTGTTCGAGAGGACTCCTGGGGCTTCTGTCAGGTGCACCGGCCTTCTCATCCAGAAATTGTGGGAGCCCCGAGATTCTTTTCAGACCCCTATTGGCAACTTGATACATGCCTCCGGCTCTTCCTGGGAGGAACCCCCATGTATGCTGTTCCCAAACCTGGTCTCTTCGAGCTGAGGGAAATTGCTATTGATTAAGTGGAAACAAACGTATATAGTCAGGGTACTTCCGAGCTATCCGCAGGTTCTTCTTGAAGGGAGTTGCTGCTGGTAGCTCGGGGGAGTACATTGTTCGTTGACACATGACCGGGGAGTTCTCACGGCGTGGAGAGGCTCCCCATTTTGGTTCCGTCGTATAGTGGAAATTACCCGGCCTTGTCAAGGCTGTGACAAGGGTTCAATTCCCTTCGGAGCCGCCAAATATAGTGGGTAAGTGTAAAAGCAGCACACCGGTCTCATAAGCCGGAGGACATGGCGCAATTCCATGACCCGCAACCAATGTGTGCGTCATATAATGGTCATTATCTCTGCCTTCCAAGCAGAAGACGCGGGTTCGATTCCCACCGCACACTCCAATATGCCACGGCTCGCTTGATAAGCGGGCATGACTAAAGTATAGAAGATGGCCTCCCTATGCGACTGGGTTCAAATCCCACACGTGGCTCCAATTTTTGTCCATCGGGCTGACCGGGAAGGCAGTGCCCTGCAAAGGCACGATAGACGGTTCGACTCCGTAGATGGACTCCAGACACATGAACTCACTATTGAAGACCCGCCTCATGGGCGTAGTAGAGCGCGGGGTATATCCTGTTTAATCAGATCGACTACGCATATTGAGTTCAGATGCCTGGTGCGTACGTAGCCGTTGAAATCCGGTGGCCCCAGGAATAGCATCGCCCGCGTTGATACGCGGGCCTTGTGGGCTGGTGGTGAAATTGGCCATCACTTCTGTTTTGCACACAGAGATTCAGGGTTCGACCCCCTGCCGGTCCACCAAAAATGCAGGGTTAGTTTAGTGGCAAAACTTCCGTTTTACATGCGGACTATGGGAGTTCGATTCTCTCACCCTGTACCATATCGGATTGGTGTAATGGCAGCACAAGGCACTCCAAACGCCTTAGCGTTGGTTCGATTCCAGCATCCCTTGCCAAATGCCTAGCTAGTTCAATGGTAGAACAGCAGTTTTGTAAACTGCCTATTGGGGTTCGATTCCTCAGCCCGGCACCATGCAGAGGTCGGCAAGCGGTCTAAGCCAGTTGGTTTTCAGCCTTCTATCGTGGGTTCAAATCCCATCCTCTGCACCAACGCTGCCGTAGGCAAGAGGTCACGCCGCGTCCTTCTCAAGGATGAGAGCCGAGTTCAATTCTCGGCGGCAGTACCATGGTGGATATAGTGTAGTGGTCAACACGCATGGCTGTGAACCGTGCAAGGCTCAGTTCAAATCTGGCTATCTACCCCATTGACAATTCATTCACAATAAGCAAGACTGAAGTTACTATGATTTTCTCGTCAAAGCAGTTTAGCCCGAATTATTCCCAACCAATGGTTGAGAGTTTTGGCGAAATCTGGGGTGACTAAGTCGTAGTACATTCCAAAGAAGCCAGGCTCTCATCAAGAGAGCCATTTTGCTGTGGTAGACGGCTACGGAAGCCGGGCGGCCTGTAAAACCGTCGTCTCGTACCGGCATGGTTCGACTCCATGACGCAGCACCAATATCTAGTTGTAGGGTAGCGGCTATCCCACTCGGCTTGGAACCGAGGGATCGTGAGTTCGAGTCTCACCTCCTAGACCAATTCGGGTTTATAGTTCAATGGTAGAACTACTCCCTCTTAAGGAGGAAACCTTGGTTCAATTCCAAGTAGACCCACCAAATACCCTTGTGGCGTAGCGGTAGCGCGGCTCCCTGTTAAGGAGAAGGTCGTTGGTTCGAATCCAACCTTGGGTGCCATACTAGAGTCGTCTAATTTGGTAGGACAACGGGCTTTGAACCCGAGAATCATGGTTCGAATCCATGCACTAGTACCATTGGAAGAGTCCTTCTGGCGGCCCAGAACCCAGTCTTGAAAACTGGCGAAGGAACTGAAAAGCCTTGGGGATCGACACCTCACTCTTCCGCCACGGAAAGTAGCTCAGGCCGGGCCTGATCTCGATTGCTAATCGAAGAGAGCGTAACTGCTCGTGGTTCAACTCCATTGCTTTCCGCCATGCCCTGGTAGCTGATGTAGTCTTAGCGCGCGGCTGAAGACCGCGAGATGCAAGTGCGATCCTTGCCCGGGGCACCAATCGAACAGTAAAGAAAATCTTGACAACTCAAAAAGACCTGCGTAAGCTGGGCAGCACGATGAACACAACCTCTTTACTCCTCCGAAAAACTTTGAGAATTCGCATGAAAATGCGAGCTCAGGTTTAACGTAGGACGACAGCGCGCGTAAGTATATCGTCCACATTGCCTGAGTAAAATCAGGCTTTTTGTGTATCACGGGTGTGTAGCCCAACGGTAGAGGCGATGGTCTTAGAAACCATGCGGTGAAGGTTCGAATCCTTCCACACCTACCACGGAACGTAGCCAAGTAGTAAAGGCAGTCGCCTGATACGCGACCACGCGGTGGTGCAATTCCATCCGTTCCGACCATACTTCCCTAGCCCAATTGGCAGAGGCACCCCGCTCAAAACGGGCTCCGGTCTGGGTTCAAGTCCCAGGGGAAGTACCAATGCCTCCTTAGTTCAACGGACAGAATTACTGCCTTCGAAGCAGCGGACGTAGGTTCGATTCCTACAGGGGGTACCACGCTTCCATCGTCTAAAGGCGAGGGCCCTGCGGTTCTAACGCAGAGATCTAGGTTCGAGTCCTAGTGGAAGTACCATCCGACGGTAGCTTAATAGCAGAGCATGCCTCTCATAAGGGCAGAGATGAAGGTGCAAGTCCTTCCCTTCGGACCAATTTTGGACTCATAGCTCAATGGTAGAGCACTCGACTTTTAATCCTGCGACCATGGTTCGATTCCATGTGGGTCCACCAAAATTATATTGACTTTCACGTTCACACCTATTATCATCTCTTCACTTTAATACTTCAGTCATGTTCTTAGCTCTCGGAGGGAAGCTCAAGTGTGAATCAGAAGAAAGGGTGGCCGCCGTGTACCGCTCTGATTTTATGACCAAGTGCCTGGTGAATGGCTCCGGTGCCCAAGCTTTTGCCGAACAGGGAATTTGCCCTTGTGGGGCCCCTCTCGCTGTCTTTACTACTCAAGGCGAGTCCTACGGCGTCCTCTCTGTTTTGCCCCCCGTATGCGACGCCTGTAAGGGCGAAGCGTGGAGGGCGCACGAATTCGAAATGCTTAGAGGCGCGCACGATGCCTCAAAGGTTCGCTGCGCCGGATACCAAAACAAGCCCGCTGTTCAGCAAGGAAAGGTGGTTGACTACAATGATGTGAAGTCCGACTTCGCCTTCCAATCCTCGTTCATGGAATACATGGGCACGGTGATGGATGGTAACGATACCGTCGGGGCCTTTGTTTATGGTCCCACCGGAACTGGGAAGACTTTCCTATGCAAGATGCTCCATAATGAGCTGCTCAAGAACTACCGGAACTCCTGCTTTATTAAGGCGGTAGATTTGGCTTTAGTCATGCGGAAAGAAACCTTCGGGGATCAGTACAAGGAAGTCCTCCGGGATTTCCGGAACGTGGAGACCCTTATCATTGACGACTTTGGGACGCAAAAGGACACGGATTTCGTCCGTGAAACCATCTTTGCCGTGATCGATACCCGCTATGATAACCATAAAAGAACCATATTCACCACCAACTTGAAGACGGAGGATATTGAGAAACAGGATCGACGCCTTTCTTCAAGGCTCCAGGATCCTCGTTTCTGCCGTGAACTCAAACTTGCTCATAAAGACCTACGGACAATCGTCTCGTGGGATTCCATTTAACCCCCTTATTCCATGCCAGTAAAAACTAAGAAAAGAAAACCGGTAACTCGCGAGGAGAAGAAAGAGTCATTAGAGAATCTGGAGGCCATCATTGGCCTTGCTGAATTCTTCCAGCAAGAGGATCGGATGAAAAGAACTGAGGGAAAGACTGAGCGTAGTCTTGTTATGCACAGCCCTTGCGACAGGGTTAAGTATGACCTTAATAACCACGGGCGCTCAAAGATCGCTCAAAAGATCTTCGTTGATGGAGACGACATGGAGCTGCACGTTGAACGTGGTATTGACGAGCCTAACGGCGAGAAGGTGGGCGAGTCTATCAAGATCCCCGCTGGCTCAAGCTGGCTAGTATTTGGGAAAGCTCAGCCGGAAGATGATGATTGGTTTGGGTACGTCCTTGGCACATTCGTTATCTCTTGGATGCTTATGTTTGGATTCTGTATTGCTAAATTCTTCGCTTTTCTGAGCTAATAATGGCAAATCGAAATAAGAACACGAAATTCCCCTGTGACCCGGATCCCAGAATGCTCCGGGCCGTGCCTGCACCTGATGAGCCCAAAAAGTGGGCGCGCAGCAAGGGCTCCCGGTATTGTAAGAAGCTCAAGGGAGACCATGCCTACAACTTGGACGAGAGAGAAACGAATGGAGGCATAAGCTATCACTCCGTAACTCGTGGCAACGTAAGCCGGAGATATTATTTCGGAAGAGACCACGATGAACCATTGAGGCCGGGAGAGGTGCTCGTGGCCGTGGACGTATGGCTCTACTACCTCTGCTCAGGCTGCGGTAAGAAAGAATATCTAATTTATAAAATTGACCTATGAAAATCCTTTTCCTCGATGTTGATGGCGTCCTGAATAACGTAAATTCTTCAGTCGGTGAG
>ERZ1292623.924-Hain-H51-01um-R1-924-length-29458-cov-7_pt3 | contig 20912 bp, 23 predicted proteins | sample MGYA00564398_ERZ1292623 | MGnify/ENA primary metagenome ERZ1292623 (study PRJEB36523, sample SAMEA6512633) | groundwater metagenome | collected 2019-01-07 | study: AquaDiva: Metagenomics assemblies of 32 groundwater samples | reverse complement strand
TCTATGAATAACAATCTTCTTCTTGGAATAGGCACGGTGGGTGTAATTTTGGTAGCAATTTTTGTACTCAAGGAGTCAACTCAACAAGGCGCTATAGACCACAAAAACACGGAGTACGTTATTGGTGGCACAAAAGTAAAACTCACGGATGGGGTTTCTGGAGGCACCCGGTATTTTGGGAACGAGGTGATTAAGGATTTGAACGGGGACGGGCGGGAAGATGTTGCCTTTCTTTTGACGCAGGATAACGGCGGATCGGGAACGTTTTATTATGTTGTCGCGGCGTTGAATACAGAAAAGGGATATGTCGGCTCGGAAGGGTTTCTTTTGGGCGACCGCATCGCTCCGCAAACAAGCGAAATCCGCGATGGTTTGTTGATTGTAAACTATGCAGAGCGCGGACCTAATGAGCCCATGACCGCTCGCCCCTCATTTGGTAAGAGCGCATATCTCAAACTCAACACAAAAACCATGAAGCTTGAGGTGGTTAGGTAGGATTTGTAATTTTCTGACAGTTTAATAACATATCTTTATGAATAATAAACTTCTTCTTGGAATAGGCGCGGTGGTGGTGGTTGTGGCGGCGGTTGCGATTTTTTCAGGCGGGGACGAGGGAACGGGCGGGAAGACTTCGCTTGAAGGGCTTTTGAAATCAAACAAAGCCCAGGAGTGCAGTTATTCCGTTGACGCGGACGGCGCGAAGATGTCCGCGACGGTTTATATCGCCAACGGCAAAATGCGTACCGATTCTACTGTCACAACCGGCGGGCAGACGATGAAAAGCAACATGATCGTTGATGGCCAGACTTCGTATGTCTGGAGTGACGGCACGAGCCAAGGCTTCAAAATGACCCTGGACAATCTCAAGTCGGAAGAACCGACCGGAAGCAATCAGCAGGGCCAAGCGGTGGATTTTGAAAAGGAATTTGATTACTCCTGCAAAGGCTGGAGCGTAGACAATTCAAAGTTTACCCCGCCGAGCAATATCAAGTTTACGGATTTCTCGTCCATGATGCCGTCGCTTTTAGGAACTCCGGTTCCGAAAACATCCGGAAGCGGTGATTCATCTCAATGCGCAACCTGCGACCAGGTTCCCGCCGGCTCCGCCCGAGAAATGTGCAAGCAATCTCTGGGGTGCAAGTAAACAAGTTTAATTCTTTAGTTTTCTGAAAGGGAGGGAGAAATCCCTCCTTTTCTTTACAAAAACACCAGTTATGGTGTAGTATGTATAATCCTAAGGAGGGAACGATGTGCATCACTTTACGAGGGGAGACGAACGCCCAGTCTGCAACGGAACGATGGTGTGTTCGAATCATGCTATGGTCCGTCGCTTTCGGGCTTTTGGCATTCTTCGCCTCGTCTTTCGTCGAGAGTCCCGCGTTCAAGGTCGTAGAAGGTGTCGCCGCTGTTGTGTTTTTGATTGCTCTGGGCGCGTATCACCTGTACAACCGGGTCCGTAATAGGGCCGTCTAAGATCTGACAAGATTAGCGACCCTTCGAGCGCCGGGGGTGCAATTCCCCCGGTTCTTTTATTTTTGTATACTGAATTTATGAGGGAATCTATCCACAATACCGTTTGTGACTTACGAACCCGCAAAGGAGTAACCCAAGAAGCTTTAGCCGATGCGGCGGGAGTAACGCGACAGACCATCATTGCGATTGAAAAAGGAAACTACACGCCTTCGGTTATGCTTGCCTTAAAGATTGCTAATTTTTTTAACGTACCCGTAGAAAATATATTCTTAATCCATCATGAAAAATAAACTCATACCGGAAGTAAGCATCTCAATCGTATTAATTGCGCTGTTGGCTTTGTTGGTAGAGCCGTTCAAGGGTTGGATGCCGAGTTTGCCGCTTTTAATTATTATGACGCTCGTGGTGGTAGCTTTTACGGCTTTTGTGGCGCTTGTGTGGCGCGAAGATGCCCGCGATGAGCGCGAAGGCGTGCATCGCAGTGTTGCCGGACGCGCTGGATTTATGGCCGGAGCCTTGGCGCTGATGGTGGGAATCATCGCGCAGAGTTATCAGCACTCAATTGATCCTTGGCTTGTTGTTTCTTTGGGCGTTATGACTCTCACAAAGCTTATCGTGCTGGTTTACAACCGCGACCGGAACTAGGGGAATTTATCCACAATTTGTATGTAAAGTCTCCTTGACATTATATTTTAGCCAAGTAGAATTGGGTTATGAATAAAACATCTCTTATTGTTGCAGGAGTAGCAGTTATCGCAGTCGCTATTTTTATAGCGGTTCGCAAAGACGCGCCAGAAGACGCGATGATGGAAAAAGAAAGCCCGTCGCCGGAAGCAATGACGGAAGAAAGCCCGGTTGTGATGGAAGATAAAAAAGAAGACGCTATGATGGAAAAGTACGCGGGAACAGTTCTTGCTGGTACTTCGGCACAGCTTCTTGATTTTAAAAAAGCCGACTACGATGCGGCGCTAAAAACGGACAAGCTGGTTGTTTTGTATTTTTACGCCAACTGGTGCCCAATCTGCAAAGCGGAAGTGCCGCTCTTAGAGGAAGCTTTCAATCAATTGAAAACCGACAAGGTTATCGGATTTAGGGTAAACTATAAAGACGATCAAACCGATAAAGACGAAGAAGCGCTTGCAAAGCAGTTCGGTGTTCCGTACCAACACACAAAGGTGTTTGTGAAAAACGGCGAGCGCGTTTTAAAATCTCCGGAAGGCTGGGACACAAATCGCTATTTGAAAGAAATAAACGCACAGCTCCCAAAATAAATCATGGCTGACGTATCTATTATCGCGGCGTTTATCGCCGGACTTATATCATTCCTCGCTCCTTGTGTTCTGCCGATTATTCCGGGCTTTCTGGCCTATCTTGGTGGTTCGTCAATTAGTGAGGGGAAGGTGAACAGAAAAGAGGTTTTCTTAAACAGCGTGTTCTTTGTGCTCGGATTTTCTGTAGTTTTCGCCGGATTGGGTGTTTTGCTGAACACAGTGCTTGAAGGCATTGCGTACGATGCTCAAATCTGGCTGGCGCGAGCCGGGGGATTAATCATTATTTTCTTTAGCTTGTTCCTAATTGGGGTTATCAAGATTCCGTTTCTTGAGAGGGAATATAAGTTTACTCCGTCCACAAAAATCCGATCTCGGTATTTAGCCTCTTTCTTGTTTGGTTTGGCTTTTGCGGTCGGCTGGACGCCATGCGTCGGTCCGGCGCTCGGCGTAATCCTGGGATTGGCGGCGGCGCACCCGGGTTCGGCGTTCGTGTTGTTGTTGGTTTACGCTCTGGGGCTTGGCATACCGTTCCTGGTTGTGGGCTTGTTTGTTTCGCAAGCTTCGCGCCTGATTATTAAATACGCGAATACCCTTAAATACATTAATTTTGCTTTCGGCATTATCCTTCTTGTTCTCGGCGTCCTGGTATTTACCGGAAATCTTAGCTTAATTGCAAATTGGGAAGTCCTAAATAAATTCCTGCTTAAATAATGACCCAAAAACTAACTCTGCAAATTTTAGTGATTGTGTTGGTGGTCGGCGCGATTGCCTACTTTGAAGCTCACAGGCCCAAATTGCCAAAGATCAGCATAGAACAATCAGAAATTAACTTACCAAATAGAGAAAATTCCGAAAAGGAATCCAAGTATCCGCACGCGGTTGAAATTGTAAATCCGTCGGGATTCATAAATACCGATCCCTTAAAAGTTAAGGATCTGATCGGTAAAAAAGTGATTTTGGTAGACTTCTGGACCTATAGCTGTATAAATTGCCAGCGCACTACGCCGTATTTGAACGCCTGGTACTCCAAATACAAGGACCAGGGTTTGGAAATTCTCGGCATTCATACGCCGGAGTTTGAATTTGAACACAAACCAGAAAATGTCGCCGCGGCCGTTAAAAAGTTTGGAGTTCAATACCCAGTAGTCATGGATAACGACTATGGAACCTGGAGCGCCTACGGCAACAGGTATTGGCCCCGCAAATATCTCATTGATATAGACGGCTATATTGTTTATGACCACATCGGCGAAGGCGCCTACGACGAAACCGAGAAAGTTATACAGAATCTTTTGAAAGAACGTGCCGTTAGGCTTGGATTAAAAGATACCGTGACAGACGGGATTGTTTCCCCGTCAGCGCCAACCGGTTCCGGCGCGGTGGGCAGTCCGGAAGTTTACTTTGGATTTTCCCGCAATGAATTTTTAGGCAACGGCGTAGCAGATCAGCTTGGCATCAAAACATTTACCATCTCGTCGACGTTTCAACTTAACAAGCTTTATTTGGGCGGTGACTGGAAGTTTGACCAAGAATTTGCCGAAAACAAAACCGCTAGCGCTAAAATCATCTTTCGTTATAAAGCGCAGGATGTTTATTTTGTCGCCAGCTCAAAAATCGGTTCCCAAATCCAAGTCTTAAAAGACGGTAAACCGCTTACCGCAAAAGAAGCTGGCGAAGATATAACGGTTTCAAACGGATCCAGTACGGGTATAATAAAGGAAGAGCGGCTGTATAAACTCATCCACGATCAAGCCGGCTCCGGAGAGCATGTAATTGAGATAATCATAAAAGACCCGGGCTTGAATGCTTTCACCTTTACGTTCGGCTAAACATAATCACGATGGAAACAAAAACCGAATCAATTGTTTTTGGTGGAGGGTGCTTTTGGTGTACCGAAGCGGTGTTTAAAGAGTTGAGAGGCGTAATAGATGTAATGCCGGGTTATGCGGGCGGGCCAGACCCAAATCCGACGTATACGAGCGTCTACGGAGGAGATACGGGGCATGCCGAGGTTATTAAGGTAAACTTTAACCCGACAGAGATAACGTTAGAAAACCTTTTGACAGTGTTTTTTGCCAGCCATGATCCGACTACGCTTAACCGACAAGGCAATGACACGGGCACACAGTACCGTTCCATTATTCTATACGCCGACGAGAACCAAAAACAGGAATCAGAAAAATTCGTCGCAAAACTGAAAGAAGACGGGGTAAACGTTGTGACGGAAGTAAAACCATTAGAAAAGTTTTTCCCGGCCGAAGAATATCACCGCGATTACTTTAAAAACAACCCGGATCAGGCATACTGCCAGTTAGTAATTAACCCCAAGTTGCAGAAAGTTCAAAAGGAGTTTTCCCAGCTTCTTAAAACACACAGCAAATAATAAAACCATGGACGAAAAAGAAATAAAAGAAAAACTGACTCCGGAGCAGTATCACATTATGCGCGAAGGCGGCACCGAAGCACCATATACCGGCAAATATCTGGGCGACCACGAAAAAGGAATGTATGTCTGCGCCGCGTGCGGACAAGAACTGTTTTCTTCGGATACTAAATTTGAATCCGGCACTGGCTGGCCGAGTTTTACCGATCCTGTAAACCTGGAAAATGTTGAACTGAAACAGGATATGAGCAAGGATATGCTGCGCACCGAGGTATTGTGCAAAAAATGCGGATCCCATTTGGGCCATGTTTTTAATGACGGCCCCGTTGATAGGCGCCTGCCTGCCGGCAGGCAGGGTAAGCGCTTCTGCATCAACTCCGCCTGCCTGGTTAAAAAACCGGATTAAAAGTTTTCCGTTGCGTCTTTTTAAATTTAGTTTACAATATGGCCATGGAACAAACACAACCAACCACGTCCCAAAACCAGTTTGACTACACAAAGCTTTTTCTGCCCGTCGCGATAGTTATTGCCGGCGTAGCTGTCGGCGGAGCTATTCTGTACGCCAAAACTGCCGGAACCGGAACGGCAAACATTGGGAACACCGCGCCCAAACAGGTTTTATCGCTTGATAACTTCAAGAAATGGGCGCGCGACCTAAAATTGGACGGCAAGCAATTTGATACATGTTTTGATTCCAATATGTATGCGGACGAAGTCGCTAAAGACTTGGATGATGGAACTACCGTTGGCGTCAATGGAACGCCGGCATTCTTTATTAATGGAACTGCCATAAGCGGCGCACAGCCCTTCGCTACCTTTAAGGGCGCAATTGACGCTGCGCTACGAGGCCAAGGCAATAAGAATACTAAGAACCTGCCGACAGTAGATGATGATCCGGTTCTTGGTAACGCAAATGCGCCGGTAACCATGATTGAGTTCAGCGATTACCAGTGCCCGTTCTGCCTATCGTTCTGGAAGCAGACGCTCCCGCAGATAAAAAAGGATTATATTGATACCGGCAAAGTTAAATTTGTCTACCGAGACTTCCCACTAAACATACACCCGATGGCCGAGCCGGCCGCCAGGGCCGCCAACTGCGCCGGCGAACAGGGTAAGTATTGGGAATACCACGATAAAATCTTTGGAGAACAGGGATAGTTACAGAATAACTAAAACCCCCTTGTCGGGGGTTTTAGTTTGGTTGCTAAATCTAATTTGAAGGCAGGGTGGGTGTCGGAGCCGGGGTTCCAATTAATTCTGGGCTTGGCAAGGCGGGCAGGCTTCCGCTTTGTCTCACAAAGTCTGGGTTGATTGTGTTTAAAATAACATAGGCGGCTAATAATAATGCGGCGCCCATTGCGGCATTTGTCATAAGTGATTTTGCTTGACCCACTTGAACGGGTAGCCCAGCGGCGGTGAGTTGCATAAACAGTCCAACAAAGAAAACAACCAAAACTGCTAGGCCAATTATGCGCAAAGACCAGCGATACAAACCCTCTGCCAGTTCACCAAGATCCTTGGGTTGAACGAAAGGAGCAGGGGAGGGGGTTTTTAAACTTGGTGCAATTGAACCAGTTTCGCATTCCTCGCGAGTTTTCTTTTCAGGCAGACACTTACCCTTCACAGGTCCTGTGCCAGAAGTTAAAACCCGACATGGAAAATAAAGGGAACAGTCAGCTAAGTTTTCGGAATCTTGAAAACAGGTAAACTTATCTGGAGTTCTATCTTCGGTAAAAGCACAGTATTTTGGGATCTCTTCCGGGTCAGATGTTGGTCGCGGGGTTCCGCTTACGGATGGGCTTGGAGAGCCGGAAACTGAAGCAGTTGGGGAGGGTGAAGTTGTTCGTGTTGTCGAAGGCGTGGGCGTTGCCGCGCTTGCAGACTGAATAAAAATTAGCAAGCCGGCGAGCGCTAATCCAAAGGCAAAGGGTTTCATGGATTAAGTTTACACCAATCGCTTTTTTCCCTCTAATAACATATCCACACAACTTCGGAAAAGGCACTAAATTTTGTTAGAATGGGGGTAGTGCGAATATATACATTAGGCAATAAAAGCCTTTTAAGAATAGCCCTTCTTACTGGGGTGTTTTTAGCTGGTCTGTTGTTTGTCGGAATACTACCGTCTTATGCCGCCACCGCCGATCAAATAGCTGAAAAAAACAAGCAAATTGAGGAGCTACAAAGACAGATTGAAGAGTACCAGCAACAGATAGATACAAACCGCTCACAGGCGGCCAGCCTTCAGGGTGAAATTAGCCGCCTCAATGCTTTAGTGAATCAAGTCACGCTTGAAATAAAAAGTTTGGGTTACTCCATAGACCGCACATCGTTAGAAATCGGCAATACTCAAAAACAGATTGAAGACGCGCTTAGTAAACTGGAGAAGCATAAAGGGGCACTAGGAGAATATATCCGTCTCGCTTACGAGCGAGAGGGGAGCACCTTGACCGAAGTTTTGCTGAACAACGACACCTTGTCGGATTTTTTCTCGGATTTAAATAATATAAAGTCTACGCAAGATAATTTGCGAATTACGATTGAGGATATAAAAGAGCTAAAAAGTGATTTGGATGTTAAGCAAGAAGAACTTGAAGGCAATAAAACCGAGCTTGAAAAAGCAAGACGCTTACAGGAACTTGAGCGTAATAATTTGGACGGCAATAAAAAGCAGAAAGATAAAATTTTGAAAGACACCAAGGGTCAAGAAGCTAAATATCAAGAACTCGTAAAACTGTCTCAAAAAAATATAGAAGCGTTGCGAGCCCAAGTTTCTTACTTGTTACAAAACGGTATTACCGCCGAGGAAGCGGTTAAGTATGGCCAGCTCGCCGCGATTGGAGCTGGTATTCGTCCGGAATATCTTCTTGCCGAACTTGAACAGGAAAGCGCGCTCGGAAGCAATGTTGGGAAATGTTATATCGTTGATACGACTACCGGCACTACGCGCCATATATCAAACGGAAAAGTTTTTCCAAAAGGCATACATCCAACCAGGGACCTGCCGTTGTTTTTGAAAATCGTGCAAGAGCTTGGGAAGGATCCATTACAGACTCCGATTTCGTGCGGATCCAGTTGGGGAGGCGCCATGGGTGCCGCGCAGTTTATTCCGTCAACCTGGATGGGTTATCGCGACGAGGTTACGCGCCTAACAGGCCACGCATTGCCTAATCCATGGAATATAGAAGATGCCTTTACGGCGGCGGCGGCAAAGCTGTCCCGCGACGGCGCCAGCTCTAAAACGCGTGAAGGGGAAATAGCGGCTTCAAAGAGATATTATTGCGGAAACGCCGCAAGCAAGAGTTCCGGGTGTATTAACTATGCAAATTCAGTTCAGCGCAAGGCTACGGAGATCGCAAAAAACCTCTAGCGCTATACATATAATATGCTACGCTTTGCCACAACAGGAGGACGAACGATGATGATTTTGATAGTCCTGGCCGGAAGCCTTGCGCTTACGGCAACTGGACTCGTCAATTCAGACGTCGTTCGGTTGCCAGCAAACATCATAGAAGTTCAGTCGGCTCAAGCCGCAGAAACTGCTTCAGCGTCGTGGCAGTTTTCCTACGGAAACGTACAGGTAAAGCTGGAAGAAGCTAAAGCAATCCTTGCAAACAAGGAGATCTACGCGGGGCGTACGATCTACAAATGCACAGAGTACCGCAACCTTGATCCGAACAGGGTAACGCCTTCAAGGATGGATTTTGACGATCGCGACCGGCAGATCGCCGCCGCGCTCCTGAATCCCGTCACCGGAGAGCTTGCATACATCTCAATCGTACGCATGGCTTGCGGCGTGAGTGCTCCTGCCGGGTACGCCATTGAGATCGTTTCTCAAGACAATGGCGTTACTTGGAACGCGTGGTCTACGATGTACCGCATCATGAGAGATGGCCAAGAATGGAGCGTCATACTAGTAAACTATCCCGTTGCTCGCGGTTCCGGTAAGAGCATGACCATAGAACCGTTCCTATACTCTCCGTACTCAGACTCTTGGGCTAGTGGGCAGGAGTTCATGAACGGAGGCGGTGAGTATCTCGTCTCGGTGGATGAAGCTGCTCGTGCCAGTCTGCGAAAAAACGCCGTGATGTCGCTTGCCGTACCAGGAGTTCCGGTTGCAGATGTAATTCCGCAAAGCTTTGTTCTACATCGTCCTCTTCTTGAGCAGAGCGACCTTGCGATGGCGATTTGGAATCCCGAAGCAACGGCCGGCCGTGTACTCGGAATTTTATCGCTTAACCACGAGAAAGCGTTCACCCAGACGGTAAGCACCGCTGCTGCGTACGGCATGTACCAGTTCACCGACAAGAAAGTCAATGGTACATACACAACGGTGAAAAAAAACTACCCCAAGGCCGGGCTCATCAAAGACTTCAAGGAAGGCGCAAAGGATCATGTGAACTCTGCCAAGGCCATGATCTTATTGGATGATCTAAATTTGCGAACCCTTGTGAAAACGTTCGGTCCTGGGATCATCCAAGACCCGAAGCTCGGTGAATACCTCGCTGCGGCTTACAACGGCGGAGTCACGCGCGTCATCCGCGCGTTGCGCACCAAGACGTGGCCGAAGGGTGATTGGGCTCTTGCGATGAAGGGTCCTGGGTACAAAGAAACTCAAGGCTTCATCGCGAAGCTGCGAGTATTCCAAGAAGCCAAACTGTTTGATAGCATCTTGAACTAGTTACCCGACGTGCTCACGCGCGTCGGGCTTTTTATTAAAAATAACTTTTTATATTTTTAATTTATTTTTTATTTTTCTAAGTTATCCACTTTTTCTCTAGTCAAACATTTTTTCCATTCGTATAATGTATATAGTAGTTGCAAGTTTGTTCCTCACAAAAGATTATCGTGCGACAGTTTGTGTAGATAAATTTTTATCTAGCACGGTCGGCTGTCGCGAAAAGTAATAACCACGATGCGAGACGGCGTTATTTATTCTCTCAACAAGAGAAAAAATAAACTATATCGCGTCATTAGTTATCACATGGCGAAGAAACGAAAAACAGCAAAGAAGAGCGCCAAGAAGTCTTCAAAGAAAAAGAAGACCACAAAGCGGAAGCGCCGCTAAGCTCTCTCTATAAAACTCCCCGAAAGGGGGGTTTTATATTGTTTTTCTTGGTGAATTGAATCTTTCAATAAAGTATGGTATAATAGGTTCACAGGAGGGTTCATGACGACATCAAAGCGTGCCTCATACAAGGCGCGCACGATGTTGCGCGTCACGGATGAAAGTCTCCATCAGGCGGAAGTTCGTTTTCCAGATGGGGCAATAGTTCAGGTTTGGCTTGTCGGAAGAGAGATACATCTGACCGGCGGAGATTCCATTAGTCTTGAGGAGATGGAAATTCTGACCGAGAAGGTGCACAAGACCTTTCCCGAAAACAAACAACTTGGACTGTTCTGAAGATGGGGGCCTGTCGTTTACGGGCCCCTGTTTTATTTTTCTATATTAACCATCTTTGAACGCACCGCATGGCCGGAAAGGATATTAATATTAGATTGCGGAACCTTAAAGTGTTTTGCGAGCGCTCTGATTACTCCACGATTTGCTTTTCCGTCTTCCGGCGGCTCGGTAACCGAAACGGTATAAGAATTATTCTCAAGTTTTTTAACGGATACCTTTGAGGCGTGAGCTTTTACGCGTAAACTTATTCTCATTTATTTGTGAGTCATTTCAAATACACCCTGCCAGTTGTCCATCGGACGATGTTTAAAGCCGTGACAGCGTTCTCTTAACACCGTAGAAGGGCCGTCATTAGGATGCCTCGCCAAGAACTCATCAAAATACTCAATCGCGACATCCCAGTTGCCATCATAATAGGCGCTTCTGGCGTTATTAAAGGTTGCCAAATTTTGGGCAAGGTTTTGATGTTGGTCCGGGGTCATGATTTCGTATATCGTAACCGGCTGTTTTTTGCCTTTTACCTGGACGCGGTCAATCTCGCGGCCGTAAATACGAAGGTGCACCCTTTCTTGCTCGGGTACGCTTTCCCAAACACTATTACTGACGATAATCGCTACACCGTAGGTTTTTGTTAGTCCTTCAAGGCGCGAAGCAAGGTTAACATTGTCACCAAGCACGGTATAGTCAAATCTGCGCTCTGAACCCATATTGCCGATGGTTACGTCGCCGGTGTTTATGCCAATACCAACAGCTATTTGCGGATCGCCCTTGGCATCACCTTCTTTATTAAAAGTTTCCAGCGCCTGCACCATTTCAATTGCGCTTGAGATAGAGCGTCGGGCATGGTTGGTATCCGGCAACGGAGCTCCCCAGAAAGCCATAATCGCGTCGCCGATATATTTATCTACTACGCCGTTCTGGTCCAGAATAATATCCGTCATGCGCGTGAGGTATCTGTTGAGGAAATTAGTAAGCTTTTCTGGACTCATGGATTCGGAAAGGGTTGTAAAGCCTCGGATATCTGAAAAGAGAATGCTTAAATTGGCCTTGCGGCCGCCAAGGGCGATTGTGTCCGGATTTTTAATAAGTTCTTCAATAACCTGGGGCGCCAAATATCTTGAAAAAGTATCGTGTATAAACTTTTTCTCCCGGCTCGTGCTTAGATATTGCGACGTTGCCGTAAACCCGACGGTTAAAACTAAACTAAGTTCCGGATAAAAGAGATCCAGGATAAATTGATATTCAAACACGATGAAGGCAACGACTGCGTAGCCGACAAAAATTCCCAGAAGCGATAAAATAAGTTTTCCAATTCTTGATGTTTTAGAAACAACTGCGCCGCCGATAATAGCCATCAACACAACCATAAGTCCAGTTATCAGACGATTTGAACGGAAGAAATTATTTTCAAGAAGTGTAGTTAGAATATTAGCCTGAATTTCCACGCCACTCGTTAATCCAAAAGGGGTTTCGTGAAAATCCTGCAAGTCCAGAGTCGTAGCCCCCACAAGAACAATCTTCCCGTCAATAATTGTTCTCGGTACGCGTCCGTTTAAAACATCATCCGCGCTAATGTGCAGATATGTATTATCAGGACCCCGATAGTCTATGCGGGTTAGGTCGCCGGGATAAGACGGGGATTCGGACAGAATTGAGCGCGCCAGCGAAAGCGTAAAACTGGGAGTTTGTCCGCGCGAGTATCTTATCATCCTAGCCACGCCGTCGGGAGCAATTACCAGGTTCGGGAATCCGGTAATTGCTTTTTCCCCGATGGGAGAAATCGGGGCGCTGATTGTGTTGTCTGACTGGACTTCCGCGGTGAGCACTACGGAAACGGATGATCTGGCGATTGAGTTTGCTAAAACCGTATCGTCGGCTTCACCGAAGCGAGAGCGTTCTTTAAAGTTAACATCAATTCCGATAGCGGAAGCATGCTGAAGATTTTCAATGAGTTTTCCGAACACCGCCCTCGGCCACGGCCACTGGCCGATGCGGTTGATACTCTTTTCATCAATTGAAACAATGACGACATTGCCCGGCGCCTTGTTTGGCGTGAAGAGCAGATCGGTAATTGTGTCTTGCCAGCGCGCAAACCAACCAAGGCTTAAGCTAATGAGCAAAAACGCTGCTACACAGATTGCCGTGAACCAAACGCTGCCGGTAAAACGCCGGATCATTGAATAGTTATCGCCTGTTTGAGAAGCAAGATTGAACTGGAATTTGTCGTCGCACCTACGTCATAAACTCCGGGTTGCAGATTTGCCGGAGGGCTAACGAAAATAGTCAATTCATCCAGAACCGTAAATTGAGCGGCAATTCCGCCGACTGAAACTCCGGTAATCTGTTTTACGTTCTTGACGATAAAATATCGTCCGTTGAGGGTAAACTGGTTGCCGATTGATACCGTCTTGGGCGCGACGGATTCAATTATCGGTGACATATCAACACTCGGTGTCGGCGTGGGCGAAACTATTGCTCCCGGGATAGTGGATTGAGACGGCGTAGGCGTGGCAGACAACGTAGGGGTCGGACTGGCGCTTGGGCTTGCTGTAGGGCTTGTTTTAGGCGTCACAGAGGGTGTCGGAGTCTTAGACGGCGTTGGTGTAGCAGTCCCGTTTAGTATGTTTAGGCGGCGCTGGCGAAGTTTCTCAATAAACTCTTTGTCGTCGCCGTTGCGTTCAATGACTTTGCGCATGAATGTTTTAACTTTCTCGTCGCGAAGATCCTCCTGCTCCATAGTCTTTTCAATCATCTTCTTCATGTCGCCGCGCGTATAGTCATCATTTTCAAAGAGTTTTTTAGCAAGCGCCAGTTTGGCTTCGGCCGCCTTTTTATCAACTGAAATTTTTTCGCTGCTTGTTATATCAACCGCGGTAGAGTCAATCGGATGTCCGGTCGCTTTATCGCGCAAGCGAACCCTAACCTTACTTTCAATACCATAAGTATTTGTGACGCCGTTTTTATGGCTTACGCCAAATATCGTTCCACGGACTGAAGCAACGGTGTTTTCCGTGTTTACTTCGTAAAAGTCGTCGGTAGCCAAAACATTTTTTACTTTTGCCCAGACGCTTCCCACCATGAGCTCAATCCTTGATTTTTGTCCTTCCGCTTCCAGTACGCTGATTTTAATGTAACTATCGGCGTCCAGGGTGGTCACCGTGTCGTTAGGGTAGGAAATACTCGCTCTGCCCGTGGCGGATGTTTTTATCTCCGCTCCGGCGGTTACTTCGGCTGATTCTTTTACCTGTTTAAACGAATCACTTCCCGCCGACTTAACGTAAACGTCTGCTGTTAAAACGGTTACCGTTGCTTTCGCTGGTGATCCGGCCTGTTGGCCGTCGTTTTGTTTCAGCACCGAAACGACCGCCACAAAAATAATAAGAATTCCAATGCCAATTAAGGTCTTTTTCACAATAATGAATCGTTCCCGTTCGGCCCGTATCCTTTAAAGAATACGCACCATTTCGGGACGGTTGTTATGCTTATATACTAGCGAAACTTCTTAAAAGCGGCAAGCAGGCTTGTGCGGTAATCTTTATTAGAAAGAACCTTAAAAATTATAGGCGATGCCGACAGGATTATTATAAGAGCGATAATCGGGATCAGGTATTTATCTATATCGGGGATATAGCTTCCTAAGTAGAATCCGAGTAAGGGCAAGCCGATACCCCACAAGAATCCGCCAATAACGTTATATGCCAAAAATGTTCTGTACCGCATTTGCCCCACGCCAGCCATAATTGGGGCAAATGTTCTTATAACCGGTAAAAATCGAGCAAGAATAATCGTTTTTGGTCCGTGTTTTGCGTAAAACTCCTGTGCGCGATGAACATGTTCTGGATTCCAAATAAGGGATTTTTCCCGATTAAAAACTCTCGGTCCAAACTTTTTTCCAAAACCATAGCCGAAACTGTCGCCAATTACCGCCGATATAAATGAGATCGGAACAAGGATCAATATATTTAGATAATCCTGCGAAGCTAGAAATCCGGCCGTGAACAGAAGACTGTCGCCAGGCAAAAAGAATCCGATAAATAAACCGGATTCCGCGAACACAATGCCGGCGATTCCTAAATAACCGGCGGTTTTTATGAGAGATACTAGGTCAAACATATCTTGTCTTGAATACTAAATTATGGCAGAATATTTTGCTATGTCAAAGGATAAAGCAGTTAAAAAACAAATGGTTTACGTCGCCATGTCAGGTGGCGTTGATTCATCTGTAGCAGCGGCAATTTTAAAGAAGCGCGGCTTTAATGTGGTCGGAGTTTTTATGCGGCCTTGGCAGGATCCGTTCGCGCCATGTATTTGGCAGAATGATCGCGAGGACGCCCTTCGCGTGGCGGCAATTTTAGATATTCCACTTGAGACGTGGGATTTTTCCCGTGAGTATGGCAAGTATGTTACAAAATACATGATCGAGGGGTATCGCAAGGGCCTGACGCCGAATCCGGACGTGATGTGCAATAAAGAAATAAAATTTGGATTATTTTTTAAGCAGGCAATGAAAGAGGGAGCGGATTTTGTCGCTACCGGCCATTATGCAAGAACAAAAAATGGAGAAATGCTCATTGCTGAAGATTCAAACAAAGATCAAACATATTTTTTGTGGACGCTTACCAAGGATCAGCTTTTAAAAACCCTATTTCCTCTGGGGGACTACGCAAAACCTGAAGTGAGAAAGTTCGCCAAGAAATTTAAACTGCCGACAGCCACAAAAAAGGATAGCCAAGGAGTGTGCTTTGTTGGCCCAATGGATGTAAAAGCTTTTTTGAAACGCCATATTAAACCGAGGAACGGTAAAATTTTGCATATTGATGGACAAATACTGGGTGAGCATGATGGAGCTTGGTATTACACAATCGGACAACGCCATGGATTAAATATAACCCTGGGCGGTGGGCCGTATTTTGTCGTTTCAAAAGACGTGAAAAAGAATATCGTTGTGGTGGGTACGGAAAAAGATTTAAACTCAAAAACTGCGCGAATTGCAGATATAAACTGGATCGGAAAGATACCTAATTTCCCAGTAAATCTATCAGTAAAAATCCGCTACCGTACTCCAGCAGTCCCAGCTAAGCTGTCAAAAAATGGAAAATTAGAATTCAAAAAAGCCCAGCGTGCGATTACTCCCGGACAATCGGCAGTATTTTATTTAAGAAACAAAGTTCTCGGTGGCGGAGTTATTGGCGAATAAAATTTAGTGTGGTATAAACCCGATAGGAGGTGGAACATGGCCAAGAAGAAGGGTATCCAGATCATTCTGGCACCCGGAGTTAGCGTCGGGCGTTACAAGTTCTTCAATTTTCTTGCGGTTGCTCACAGGAGCTTCCGCGAAAGGCGAGTGCGCATGGGAGACGATGGTCCGTGGCGGAGATCCGTCACCATCACAAGCGCCACTCTCGGAGCATTCGGATTCTCTGGGGCCATCTGGCTGGACGACCTTTTCGGCTTCAACGACCACCTGCGCAGTTTTTCGTTCCTGCCAGTCAAAGCCGTCTTGGAAGTCAGAGATCTGGCTGGCAAGCTCATCCAGCGCAACTGGTACTGCTGCACGAAGTGTTGGAGAAACTCCGGCACAGGCGACACTCTCTCCAAGGATTACCGATGCGCAAAGTGCGGCCAGGTGTGGTACAGGGACGGGCACAGCCGGAAGCCCGCCGCTTTTATTTTGTGAGAAGGCTCAATAAACTTGTCCCCGTCATTTCTAACGGGACCTCTAAGCCCATGAGTTCAAGGATTGTGGGGGCAACATCGGAGAGGATGCCATGTGCGTCGGACATGGCGCCCGCTATTTCTTCATCGGTTCTTGAGCGTTCTAATTCCGGCATTACAAGATATAAAGGAACCGGATTAGTGTTGTGCTTAGTCTCGGCTTCGCCGGAGCTCCGATACAACATACCTTCTGCGTTCCCGTGGTCTGCTGTGATTATTACCGATGCTCCGCGCTGAAAAGCCGTGTTAAGGATTCTTCCAAGGGCAATATCTGCGGCGCCGATACTTTTAACGGCGGCCTCAAGATTCCCGGTATGGGCTATGACGTCAGGATTAGCTAAGTTAATAACCGCAAATTCGTATCCTTTTGGATATTCTTCATTAAATTTATCCGCGATCTCGCTTGCTCCCATTTCCGGATGTCCTAGATGTTCTTTGTCTGAGGGGATTAAAATATCTGTTTCATTTTTATAGGCCTCGTTTTTGAAACAGTTGAAAAAGTAGGTCGTATGGGCGAACTTTTCAGTTTCTGCGACGTGCATCTGGTGTAAGCCGGATTTATCTATCATTTCGGCCAGATTGTTTGGAACTTCCGGCGGGGGAAAAGCGATGTGCGGTGATCCGGTTGGTTTTGGATGATACTGCGTCATCCAGGTGATAAACAGGTTCGCCGGCAGGACGCGCACGAATTTATCAAAACCGGCCTCGGTAAATACGCGGGTAATTTGGCGCATACTGTCTTCCCTGAAATTGAAAAACATAATCGCGTCATTATCAGTGGGTTTGCCTTCTGGATCTAAGATGATTGGCAGCATGGTGGTATCAGTCAGGCCGTTTTCGTAATATGTTTTCAGTTGGTCGGCGGCATCGTCTGTTGCCTGGCCCATTCCATTGGTAATTGCGTCAAAGGCTACTCGCGTGCGATCCCAGTTATGGTCGCGATCCATTCCGTACCATCGGCCCACAAGCGAAGCTACTTTACCCAATCCGATTCTATCTATATTTTCACGGAGTTTTGATAAAAGTGTCGGCGCTTCTTTAAGCCCGGAGTCTTTGCCGTCAGTAAATAGATGTAAGTAAAGTTTTTCTATGCCCTGCGCCTTAGCAAGTTTTAAAAGTGCAAGGATATGATCAAAACGAGAATGAACACTGCCCGATCCCAGGAGTCCGACAATATGAAGCGTTGAGTTGTGTTGTTTTGCAAAGTTACAAGCGCCCAGAAGAGTTTCGTTTTTTAAAAAACTTCCGTTCTCAATAGACTGGGTTATACGGGGAGCATATTGAAATAAAGTTCTTCCGGCTCCAATTGTTAGGTGGCCAACCTCGCTGTTGCCGGGTTCGCCCCAATCCAGACCGACCGCTTTTCCAGATGCTTGCAAAAGAACGCCCGGATAATTTCGGGCGACTCTATCCATTATTGGCGTATCCGCCATCGCAATTGCGTTGCCAGTTGTTTGTCCCGAATAGCCCCAACCGTCCAAGATAACTAATACAAGTGGTCGCATATTCTCCAACTATACACTATTGAAGTGAATAAGGGCAAAATACCCACCCTTGACATGTGGATAACTTAGGGTGTAGAATGCCCGACAACTACGTTAAGCCGTTCGCCAGGAGGATTGGCGGACTTTGATGAAAACTGCGCGTTCGTAAAGGGGAAAGCATGACAAGAGTGCAGAGCACCACCGTCAGGTTCGCGGGTTCCAGTAGCCAGGCTGCCGCCGACTACCAGGGGGGCACCAGTACCCCCAGGCAGATCGTGAGGGCGGAGATTCCCACTCCCGCCACGAGGAAGCGGAAGCCGAGCAAGAAGAACTCGTCCGCGCAGTAGGCGTCGAGACGCACAAGATTGGGGAGGCGGCTATCCGCAAGGAAGTTGACCTCCCCTTTTAATTTTCTAAACTTGCCCTCGGGGGCTTTTTTTGTTAGGCTCAATCCGTTCCTATTTAATCTTAGATAGGTCATCTAAACCCCGTAAATTTACGGATATGGTGCACTTACCTTACACAATCAATGTCATTCACATTTTCCGCCCTTCCTGCGGGTCTTTTAGCCATACTTTTAGGGTTTGCAATCGGGTTCTTCACTCGTAAAATTTTAGCTGGCAGACGCGCCGCACAAGCGGAGGCGAGAGCAGAAGAGATTCTCAATAAAGCGAAACTTGAAAGCCAGGACACGCTCCTGGATGCCAAAAATAAGTCGCTGAAACTTTTAGAAGACGCGAAGCGCGAAGAAAAAGAGCGCCGCGTTCAGCTTGATCGGATAGAGAACCTCTTAACTAAACGGGAAGAGGATTTAGACGTAAAAACTAAGGATCTTGATAAAGAACATAAAGTTATCGCCGATAAAAATTCCGGCTTAGATGCGCTTAAGATAGAACTAGACGAAGAACGCCGCAAGCAAATCTCGGAATTAGAGCGCATTACGGGCATGAATCGCGAGCAAGCCCGCGATGAAATCTTCAAAAAAGTAGAAGTTGAGTATCAAGATGATCTCTATCAACAGCTAAAGAAACTTGATTCGGATAATCGCGAGGCCATTGATAAGAAAGCGCGCGAAGTTTTAACGATGTCCATCCAGCGTTACGCCGGTTCGCATATTGCCGATGCAACAACCACCATCGTGAGTCTCCCGAGCGATGATATTAAGGGTAAAATTATTGGCAAAGAGGGCCGCAACATTAAAACGATTGAACGTCTCACGGGGGTAGATATTATTATTGATGATACCCCAAACACACTTGTTGTTTCGGGTTTTGATCCGGTGCGCCGCCAGGTTGCCCGCATGGCGCTTGAAAAGTTAATCGCCGATGGCCGTATTCATCCGGCAAGAATTGAAGAGATGGTTGAAAAGGCTAAGATAGACATCAATACTAAAATTAAAGAAGCCGGCGAAGCTGCGTTGTTTGAAACCGGAGTCGGCATGGTTGATCCTAAATTGATATTTTTGCTTGGCCGTTTAGCTTTCAGAACGAGCTTTGGACAGAATGTACTCCTGCACTCAATTGAAATGACGCACGTCTCCGGCATGCTTGCCGCGGAAATCGGCGCGGACGTGATGATTTCCAAGAAGGGTGCACTCTTTCATGATATTGGCAAGGCGGTAGACCATGAAGTGCAGGGAACTCACGTTGAAATTGGGCGCAAGATACTGCAAAAGTTTGGTGTAGATGAACGTGTAATCCGCGCCATGGAATCGCACCACGAAGAATTCCCTTACTCCACCCTTGAAAGCCGCATTGTGCAGGCCGCCGATGCAATTTCAGCCGCTCGTCCAGGCGCTCGTCGTGATACGGTAGATATCTACTTAAAACGCTTGGAAGATCTTGAAAGAATCGCCAACTCTTACGAAGGCGTTGAAAAATCATATGCTATCCAGGCTGGCCGTGAATTAAGGGTATTTGTTACCCCCAACAAGGTAGATGATCTTACTGCTCTTCAAATGGCCCGTGAAATCGCCAAGAAAATAGAGGCAGAAATGAAATATCCTGGAGAAATCAAGGTAAACGTGATTCGTGAGACTAGGGCAATAGAGTACGCTCGTTAGTTCAAGTAAAAATCACTCTGACACCGCAGACAGGCCGCATCTCGCGCCTCCAGCGTGCGCTCGTGCTAGCCTCGGCAAGCTCTTATCTTACCCAAGCGAGCTTGCCTGCGGATTGCCTGCGTAGCGGGCCGGAGTGATTTTTAAATACCCATAAAATCAGGGGTTTTCCACACCCCTATTGCAAAATATGCAAAAAACCCTGAAAATACGGGCGTTATGATAATCAACGAAAAAAGAAGGGGGGTGCGTGTATGGAAGTAATCAAAAAGAAAGATGTTGCACAGGCGTTAGCAGAAAAGATGGGTGTCGCTAAGAAAGACGGCGTTTTGTGGTTGGAGAGCTTTTTAGAGCTCATGACCGGCCACCTTCGCAAGGGGAATAAAGTAAATCTTAGCGGTTTCGGTATCTTAAAGGTCGCAGATCGTCCGGCTCGTATGGGTCGCAACCCAGCCACCGGCGAAAGCATTCAGATCAAGGCTTCTAAGAAGATCCGTTTCACAGCAGCTAAGGTTTTGAAAGAAGCAGTTATCTAGTTCTGATATCTCGGATCCGTGATATCAATCATAAAACCCCCAATTGGGGGTTTTATGCTAAAAGACACACTTAGAATGGGTGGGGAGGCGACCCTTTGAAGGGTCCCTCCCCGATGAACTAGATCGCAACGGCCATCGGCGTGACGTGCGTCTCGATGCTCATCGCTCCATGGAGCAGGAGCGAACAGGGGACGCAGAAGCCAGTCTTCGTGTCCGACCTCCCAGGGAGGGAAACCCCCCTGTAGACGTAAAGGGGTTGCCCGCTGCAGACCAGGCTCTCTTCCTGCTGGAATCCTTGTTCCAGCAGGACATCCAGCCTGATGTCGGGTCGGAAATCCGAAGCGATGTTCGTGGACGGCTCGCTCATGCTGTCTCCTCCTAGGGGTTTATCTTGTGACCCCTTCTAAATGTATCTTAATTAAGCCTGGAGAGTATTATTATAAACCCTTTAAGGGACATGTCAAATCGTTCCGGTTTGTTTGATTTTTATGCACAGGCGACCCAAATCGTATGTTATAATAAATAATCAATACACTCTCTATAAAGACCCCTATGAAACAGTTTAGTATTGTTATACTGGCCGTCCTTAT
>ERZ1292623.1670-Hain-H51-01um-R1-1670-length-20916-cov-5_pt1 | contig 20916 bp, 33 predicted proteins | sample MGYA00564398_ERZ1292623 | MGnify/ENA primary metagenome ERZ1292623 (study PRJEB36523, sample SAMEA6512633) | groundwater metagenome | collected 2019-01-07 | study: AquaDiva: Metagenomics assemblies of 32 groundwater samples | reverse complement strand
CTTTCTGAAGAGCGAGATCTGCGGTGTAGTTCGCATAATCGAATTCTTCTTCCCGCGTACTTTCCGGTTCGTTTTTCTCTGGCCCTTCTAATTTCATTCCCAAATTATAGCACTTCTATAGTTCTCGACCTTGTAGTACCTCACCCCACTCAAAAATAAAGGATTCCAACTGGCTCTCTTTCGATTCGCTCGGGACCGCCCAACTTCAGGCCATTCGACGACGATTAGGGGTTTCGACCCCACAGGACGCTCTGCGACCTCGTGGGGCGTTTCTGTTTTTATGGCCGAGTTCATTGAAGTTGCCTTCTGATAACGGTCGCCCATCTCCACTAACAAAAATTGTCTCGCATCAAACACCCAACATAACTTGCCACCAGCGGCATTTCCCACTAGAGTGTGAGCAGTATTTTTTACCTTAGAAATATTGGTCCCGATCATACCATGGGGGTATGTATCGAATGGGCCGCTCGTCCCTCTGTACAGCAGAGATGGACCCTACTCTAAAGAATTGGAGGCTTGGAGATGAATAATAGAGGAAGCGTAACAGTGGGAATGATTGGGGCGATGTTCATCGTCGCTAGCTCATTCTCGTCCTGCCTTGGCGGCTTGAAGAAGTTCACGCCGATTGACCAAAGTCCGCAATATCTGGCCCTCAATCAAAAGAACGACACACCCTTCACGGAGGTGGAATGTGTGTTCTGGTTTGATCAGGGGTTGGGCGATTTCGTTAGCGGTTGCGCTAACGGGATGGTCAAGTTCAACTCGATTATTGCCGCGAATGGCTGTGAAACAGCCACGTCAAGTCCAAATGTCCACGAGTTGGTTGTCAGTATATCGGGATGTGATACACCCATACCGGTATCGAGTGATGGTCGCGACCTTTACGACATGTGCTATCAACCGAACGGCAATGCCGGACAGGACTCTTTCATAGGGTACTGTCTTCCTCCTGAAAACGGTGGCACGACCTTTCAGGATGTCAGTTTCTCCGGAGCGCGAACAGTAATCGCGAGTGCCGCAATGACTACCACCATGCCGGCATCGGTGAAAATCAGTGACGGTATCAAAGTGGCAACTCTGCAATTAGCGAATTCCCTGCCGCTCGGCTTTGTTGGATTTGATCTGATGGCCGAGTTCGGGAATGTCGAATTTGTGGGCATGGACAATACAACCTGTTGTAACGCCATTGCCACGGCTGCCGGCCAGTCGATCAGTTGTCCTCAAAGTTCGTCGGTTATCGCTTGGAAAACAAGCAACTTCCCGGCGAACTGTACCGAGACTGCTCAACTCTGGTTGCCTCAATTTACTACCGAGCGCAACAACTTCTATCTGGAAGCCAACTGCAGTGGTGCGGGTTGGGCAGCGAACGCGAATTTTCGGGATGTGTATCGGTTCTGCTATCAAGGCGTTACTGTTGGAACCGACACCATCACCGCAGGCGACGGATCGCCATCCGGGATTTGTGTAGCAAGTTCCGGTGGAAGCAATGTTTCATGTCGCTCATACGACACGACCGTGCAGGTTACTACGAACTAACTTTAGACGTGTGCAGTATGAACTTCATCACCTGGCTCATGCAGGAAGGTATTGGAGGGAAAGAAGACCTCGATCATCTTGCTGAACTTGCTGTGCAAAAGATTCCATTGGCGTTTGGTACAGTAGTCGCTGCCAGCGAGTATGGCGAAACATTCGCCGCGGCCCTCCGAAAGTACAGCACCCATGGCCCGCGCTTGATCGCTGATTTTCTTCTCTCTCCCGAAAATCCTAAGATACTCACCTACGCCAGCGATAGTACTACGGGAGTGGTAGTATATTCATACGGTATCAAGATTCCCGCATGGATCACTTCTGTGATTCCGCTCCCAGGACCATCTCTCAAAGATATTCTGAAGGATCGAGTTACGATCACACACACGACACACTAGTCAGTAGTCATGGTGAATGATCGGTTTCAGACTAGCTAAGACGAACACACTGTGTTCGTCTTTTTTTACCCTCATAAAACTGTGACGGAAGCCTATTGGAGAGAATGGAAGGCCCGCCTCACCCCGAGGTATGCGGTTTTTTATTGGTTGTAGAAAAATACAGAAGCGAGTAGGATGGCAGTAGCCATTTCCATGGAGGGAAAACTATGCTTCGAACGTTAATTCGCGCAGAACGAGGAGCGAGTTTACTTGATCGCAAGATGCCAAACTGGACGGAGAAAGTCAGCCTCTGGAATCTTCGCATGGGGTGCGATCGTCGCCATGTTTTGGGGCAACTCTACGGAAGCTCTGAAGCAGGATACGCTGGCCTCGGCATCGTCGGTACAGGACAAATCATCCATGAAGGTTTCACCGCTGACATCCGAGACTTCTTCCCCGGATTGAAACTTTGGTGCGTCTGGACGACGCTGATTGTGAGTCGAAGACTCCTTCTTTTCCCACGGACCATTCCAATCTGATGCACTACAACCACCACCCATCTCGGGCCGGTGGTTTTTTTTGACTGCTTACTCAGTGGTATACTAGGAGCAGTACAGTTTGGAGGACGACTATGACAATCGATCAGGCGATGCAAGATTCTAATGTTCCTGTTGAGGAAGTCCTCGCTATGCTGAAGCCGACCAAGATGGAGACATTTATTCTCGTCCTACAATGTTTCTTGGGTGTCATCTTCCCCTGGATGGGACCGATCTCCGATCCGGATGACTGGTAATAACCGCTATCTCATTCCAAGGCAGGCGGTTTTTTTATATCTTGTTTTATTTTTTCTTTGGTATATAAAATAAGAAGAGTTGTTTGGGGAGGAAAGATGAGGGAAAATCCAAACATTGATGATCTGGTGTATGTAGCTATCGGGAGGTTCGAAAATGGGAACGCTGTCCGGGGGTTTGTAACCCATTTCGAAGGAGATGAAATTACCGTTTCCGGTTCATATTCTAGTGTGAAGTGCAAAAGGCTAGAGGCGGTTGTGATCCCGCCGGAAGATTACACGCCGGAAGAGTTGCGACTCCTCGATTGGTTCAAGCAGTTTGGACCCTCGTCCTAGGTTTCGCGTGACACATCTGCCCGCTTCTCTTAGGAGACGGGCTTTTTATTTTGTAAATTGTAAAAAATAAAAAGACAGGCGGAGGGGCCTGTCATGAGTGTTGCTCGAGAAGTATTCGCATCGCAATCCTGGTTTCTTCGCGAAGGTCTTGTGGGGATTTCCAGTCGGGCGATATGGGATATCCGTAATGAACGCCGATAAGCGGACTCGTGTCTACATTCCAGAGGCGGGCTCCCGAAGGAAAGGCTTGAAATGATCCGGTGATGATGACGGGGAGAATTTTGAAGCCGCTCTTCTTCGCCGCATAAAACGCGCCACTCTTGAACTCGCCCAACTCTCCTATCTTAGTTCTCGTTCCCTCGGGGAAGATAAGAACGCTCGTGTCGAGGGCTGGGTGGACACCTTCCGATAGGGCTTCGACGGCCTGTTTTCTGTCCTCGCGATCGAGAATGACCTGGCCTCCGTATCGAAGTACTTGTTTCACGATGGGCCAACGAAGCAGTTCTTTCTTTGCGCCGAAGCAGAAGACACTGGGATGCGCCGCCACCATGGCTGGGATATCGATCCAGCTCGCGTGGTTTGGCGTGATAATGAACCTTTCATTGTGATCAAAGTTCTCGAGCCCAGTGATCTGCAGTTTTAGATCGGTATTCTCGAAAATCCACTTCGCCCAATCTATGTGGGCGCGGTCCCAGATGTATTGCCGTCGTGTTGTCGTGTCCCAAGGCGAGAGTCCGCCTTCGCGATGCCACCACAACGTCCCACATCCTGGGCCGATAACTCTGACTGTTCTCCAGAGGCTGGAGCGCACAGTTCCCATAGGCACTCCTTCCCGTGGATGTTACTAAGCGCAAGAATCACAAATTAACGAAGCGAAGTCAAGGAGAAGTTTACCTTGGTGGAGGTAAACAAAAAGTCTTCGAGAGTACATCACGAAGACTAAGGACTATCAGCCGCGGGAAGCTACCAGCCTTGCCGGTCTCGCAACCGTTCGTGGTGTGAGCGCCACACCCCTAGGACGCAGATTGCGGTCAGGAAGATGACAACGTCTGCATAGGACAGGTAGCTTGCCAACCCCAGGACCAAGTTTGTCATAGCACCTCCTTACGACTTCTTCTTTCAGTTTAGGTCTTTGAGGAATCTTTGCAACCGTCTGCCTTAAGAATTTACGCTACTTCTTTCCCCAGCGGGCTTTGATTTCTCTGGCGCGAGCGGCGAGGATGGCCTTGAGAATTTTTTCAGGAAAAAGTTTATTGGGAGGGAAACGAACCGTGCCCATGCCGGTGTCGTAATTTTTGAGTAACGTGCCGAGTGTTTTTAAAGCCGTGCCACTCCAGACAAAAATCGCCGAGTGTTCCTTGGCGGCGCGGAAACCAGCCAGCGGGTGACCATCGAGTTTAAAAAGAGGCATGCCGTAACTAATATGTTCGGTGGCTCGGGGGTACAGTTTTTTAATTTGAGAGCGCAGTTTTTTTAAACCCGCCCGATGCGTTTCGGGAACGGTTGCAAGATACGCATCGATAGTTTCTGGTTTCTTGGTAGGCATATATCTGAAGTATAGCAAAAGATTTGCATTCTCTTGCTTTCCCTTGTATAAGATAAGGTAGAAGAGGAGCCGTATGAAAAGTAAAGTGTATCCGAAAATTGCTGGGAAGCTGCGTCGGTTGACCACGAGCGAGATTCTTTCAGGGCTATTTCTGAGTTTCGGCGCGCGAACGTTTCGCGAAGATCAGCTCTATGATTTCTTTCATCGTTTGTACGGAGGCGGACTTTCTCGGTTTGAAGTAGTGAGAGAAGGAGGGAGGTATTTTTCAGAACCCCTCAGAACAACGCTCTCTTTCTTCGAAATGGGACAGATGGTCGAGGTGCTAGAGGGTGACTACTATCGTCCTCGAGCCTCGTTGTTCGATTCCATGAGAGGAGAGTTGATTTCGCGGGAAGTTCTGCCTCGTGACAAAGATCTCTTCGATGAACTGGCGCGACTCTTCGCCGAGGTGGTAGAGGAAGGTAAGGTCTCCAAGAAATAATCTTGTGAGGCCTTTTTATTTCAATCGCGGTAGAGACACAAAAAAGATTTCGAGGATTGGCCACGGTATTCTCTGCCGGGGCTTCATTCCGTTAGTATACCTATTTGTGGGAGAATACCAAATGTGATTTACTAGGTGTTAGTTATAGGCATTAGGACGTTCAAGAAAGGAGGGATGTTATGCATCGAGGTGATCCGATGGTTGATGACTTGGTCTACGCGATCATTATAGGTACCGGAGGGAAGGATGCATCCCGAGGATTCGTAAGAAAAATCGAGGGGGATAAGGTCTATTTGATTGGACCATCCTGGAGCGCAATCTGTGAAAAATCGGAAGTCCTGGTTATTCCTCGTGACCAGTACACGGCCGCAGAGGAGGGGCTCCTGAATTGGTTCCTAGAGTTTTGTGATACCTAGCCGCACACTCCAAGCAGAGTGCGCCCGCCCGCCATCGCTATGCTCCGGCATTGCAGGCAGGCGGTTTTTTATTTGTTCGTAGGCAAGTTTCTTTGTTTCTTCACTTCGGAAATGGTATCTTCCTCGTATGAGAAAGCTAGGATTTTTAATGGGCGTGGGAGTTTTGGGAATAACGGCATACACCATGCTTTCTTTTTTGCCGTCTTCATCCTCCTTGATTACTCCTGCGAATATTTCTGAAGCAGTTGTACCGGTTATAGAGGGAGTTCCATCTTCTATCACGAATGCTTTTGAAACCAGCACTGTAGAAATCGCGACTACTACTATTAATAAGCCAACTTCTTCAGTCGTGATGCCCTCCACAACATCTTCCGTATCAGTTAAACCCGCTACAAAGTCCTCGTCGACGCCTACATCGTCAGTTGTTGTTGCCCCAGTAGTTCCAATATCCATTGCTTCGACAACGGGAATGCAGGGTGAACCGGTACAGATTATTTTTTTCGGAGCAAAAGATCCGAGCGATATTGTTTCACTTACGGCAAACGGGGTCAACCTTTCCGCCTTCATATATAACAATGTAGTTCAGGCGGTGTACGGTATTGATCTTAGCCATAAACTGGGACAGTTTCCGATCGTCGCCACATTGAAAGACGGAAAGACGGTTATCGCCTCACTCACGGTTACTGAACGCAAAAAACCGACCCTCGCTTTTACCATTCCGGGAAAATTGGGCGGTACTAATCCGGTTGGTGAGCAAAATGTGGCCACGCTTTTGACGAAAGAAAATGGTATTCTCGCCAATCTCACGACCAATCCGAAAAAACTATGGACGGAAACATTCCGGTATCCAACGGCAAATCCAGTTGTTACCGATCCCTACGGTTACAATCGCGATACCGGGACACAGACCGTAACGCATAAAGGCACCGATTTCCGAGCGCCGCAAAGCACGCCGGTTTATGCGGTGAATCGGGGCATCGCGCGCCTCGTTTATAAATTCTCTATTTACGGGAATACGGTCGTTATCGATCATGGCCAGGGCGTCTTCAGTTTTTACATGCATATGTCCAAGACTTCGGTGACAGAGGGAACGATCGTGGCGGCCGGACAAAAAGTTGGTGAAAGCGGCGGCACTGGTTATGCCGAAGGTCCGCATCTCCATCTCACTGTCCGATTGAACGGCACTTCAATTGATCCGATGAAGTTTTTTGAGTTGTATGGCGGAAAGTAAACTACCACGGGCGTAAGCCCGTGGTAGTTTACTACAAAAATTTCTTGAACCAACTCACCGTTTCTTTGTAGAGAACTTCTTGTTTGCCATCTTCCCAAAATGTATGACTGCCTCCTTTGATAATGGTGAGTTCTTTTGGTTCATTGGCAACGCGGTACATTTTTTTCGTCGGAATGAGATTTCCTTCGTGCTTGTCGTGGACAGTAATGAATTTAATCGGCTTATCAAATGTTTTAAGGATTTTTTCTGAATTGAGCATGTGGGCTTCTTTGATCATTCTATCTCCTACAAAAACTAGACATTCGCCAGCGTAGAGTGCACCTTTAGGATTTTTAATATATTTTACTTTATCGAAAAACGTATGGGGCAGTCGTGAGCCGTCCCACGAAACAACTGTCGCAAACTTTCTATCCTTCGCACAAAGAATAGAAGGGAAGCCGTAGCTATGGCCTACGAGAAGTATTTTTTTCACGCCTCGTGATGCAAAGTATTTAATAACGGTATCGATATCCTGGCCATGAGTTTTTAGAGTGCACTCGTGCAGTTTGCGCGCGCCTTTTTGCCAGTCATACAAGTTAAATCGAAAATCAGAGAAACCAGCTTTTTCAAAGTACCGAGCGGCGTTGTAATGAATGGCCGAGTTCATATTCCCTGTTAGTCCATGAACTTGAATAATCAGAGGTTTTTTCAGGGATCCCCGAAGCACACCGTAGATGATTTTCTTGTCCGGTGTTTTGATTTGAACTTTCTTTTCCATGGGATTTATTATATCAGGAATAAAAAAAGTCCCGAAGGGGACTTAAGAAACATATGGCCATACGGCGATGAGATACAGAATTCCGATAGGAGTGTAGAGGAGTGTTGGTTTCCAGATTTTTTTGGGCAGATCGAAATCAGGAATGGAGAACACCCATTGGAGAATCAGTCCCAAGATGAGAAGAATCCACAAAACTTCCAGTAACATCACGGGCACGAGGATGAAATCAGAAAGGTGGACGTACGAAAAAGCGATTGCGATCGATTTCCACATTCTCGACTCCTTTGCTTATTTCAGTATAAGCTAACAAAAAGATATTGTCTTCAGTCCTTGTGCTATACTAATCGTAGATTTCGCGTAAGGAGGGCATATGAAACTCGGAACACACCTTCGCGACCGCTTGAAAAGAGGCACCGACCATACTCCCGATCCTTTTCCGTCCACAATCTGGTCCAGAATTGACGAGCGGGTATCGGCGGCCTATGTCCGCCTTGATCCCGCTTTCCAGCCACTCGCCTTTCCCGTAGTGACCGGCGTCAACACCTTTTGCGAGTGGCGCAATTGCGCGCGACTACTCTCGCACTAACTCCTCCTGTCTTCCAGGTTGGAGTTTTTTCTTCGATGTTTCGAAAATCCCAGCCCATCTGTCGGGATAATTTTGTGGAAAAAGACAGGGCTCCCAAAAAGTAATTTTGGGAGTTTTTTTTTCCGCGCACAGCAATATTCCGGACGTAAGTCCGCGGAGGTTTGTTCAATCACTATTATATTCTACGATCGTAGAATATAATAGTGATTATCCTTTGGCACAGAGTTGCAAGTCGAGCTGGTCTTGGGTATGGTGAACGTAGCAAGACGTAGGTAGCAAAGGGGAGAACAATGCTGACTGTAGTATCAGAGCTTTTCCAACCCGATGTGCTTTTTCCCGCCCAGTTCTATGCCTCGTTTCAGCAGGGAGCGCGGGGGCGAAGCGAAAAACGGCTCATGCTGGCTGTTCTTGAGGACGCAGTCGACTGCTATAAGAAGTACGCTTTTTCCTGCGATGGCAAAGCCCGTCAGCTATTCAGCGAGGCGGAAACGTGGATCAACTCCCAGAACCGCAACTGGTTCTTTTCATTCGTGAATATCTGTGAGACACTCGGCCTTAACCCCGACTACTTACGCCGTGGGCTGCATGAGTGGCGAGAACGGTATTCCGTGCCCAGTGAACGGCGTGAACGCGCGACACTGACTCTTGACGAAGAGCTGGTCGGTTCTCTAGGACGTGAGACTTCAGGCTACTGATAGCTGAAGTCTTTTTTTATGGTACTTCGTAGTTCTCAAATTCCTTCGGCAATCGGCCGACTAATTTCAAAAATCTAAGTGTTTCGCGAAGACGATTCTTATAATTTTCTACTTGGGTCGATCCGAGTTTTTCGAGTTTTGCCATTCCGTCAGCCTCGCCGCGCAGATGGTCTAAAATTTCCTGATCGCTTACGACATCAAGTAATCGCTTCCCGGGATTTTCGATAAGAACAGCAGGAGGCGTACTGCCGATTGCTTGATGGTCTTCAGCGGTCATCTCAAACAGACTCTTTTTGGGCGGTTTAGGGTCGGAGTTTTTCGGATTCTCCATGGACATATTTCCCATAGTATACGATTTAAGTATAAATGCTAACTGACCGCCGTTTCCTCCGGGGCAGTTTGGCGGTATACTAGAAGCATGTCCTTCGCGGAAATTGCCATTATCCTCCTTATTATTTGCTTTATCGCAAGAAGTGGGGGAAAAGCGAAGCATAAGGATGATAAGAAAAAAGGCAGCCACGGAGGCGGAAAGCGCTAAAGCGAACATACTTGACAAATAGTGGATAATATAGTAATCTTTTAAATACAGAAAAAGGTCTCTGGCCGGATCGCCGGCCGAAGCCGATACACAATAAAACATGAAATTACTTGCGACATATCTCTTTTCATTTTTGCTCGTCGGGATGCTGGTTTTCCCGGCGCCAACCAAGGCCGCTTCTTTCAGTGAGATCTTTGCTCAGATTAACTCAATCCGCGATCAGCTCGCGGCAATCATTCGGTTGGTTAATCTCCGATCAGGATCGATGGTTGCGCAGGTCGCGAATCCGCTTCTTTCACCAGTCGTTGACCTTAAAGTAAACGGCAGTGATCAGCCAGTGGCCGTAAAGTTTAATTCGAACGTGACTCTTTCTTGGACTTCGCAGAATGCGAGCCAGTGTTCCGGGTTTGGACACATCGTACCGACCAGTAATGGCACTGCTTGGACCGATATGACCAATTTAGGAACGAGTGGTAGTGTTGCTATCTCAGCTCGTCATCAGAATTTTGGGTATACCAATCCGCTCAAACTTGAAATCAAGTGCACGAATGGCTCGAAGTCAGGAACAGACGCAGTGACATTTCCGGTAACTCCCTAGCCCCCATCTCGAAAATAGCTCCGCCGCGTTCCCTTGAGTTTTGTCCGTTCACCACGGCACGACCTGCCTGCCGGCAGGCAGGCGAGGAGACATATGCCACAGCATAGGCTCCGACCTGCGCTTCGCCGAAGGCTTCGGCAAGGCGAGGGAGTAACACAGGTGACGGACAAAACTCTTGGAACCGAAGGATAGGGAGAATTTGGAGAAAAACGGTGTCATTTCCGCCTCGCTGTGCCTTAGGGCACACCTTCGTTGTCATTCCTGGTCTTTCTCCAAATTCTCCCCTATCGCGGCTGGATATATTTTTGAGATGGGGGCTAAAATTTTAGACTGCTACCGTGAAAAACAAAGCCCCGTTACAGGGCTTTGTTGTTTCTTGTATTTTCGGTCTCTCTGTTCTACAACTTTATAGAGAGGTTCTCATTCAAGAAAGGAGAAATGGGGCGATGAGGCGGCGCGTCGTGATGGTTATCGGGATGGCTTTGGTTTTCGGGGGCAACATTCTTTTTTTGGTTCGGGGATCATCGGCAACCAAGAATGCAATCAAGATTGCCTCTTCGACGCACATGGGGTCAATCAGTTTTCCAGTCAGTCTGTCCGGATACCAGAGCGTGGACAGAAAGGATCGGGCGGCCATCGAGTTCTTTCACGGTTTTTACCGGGCCTTCCATTACGGATGGCTTCACCGTTGCCGAAACCGAAAATACCCGGCCTGCGTGACGTCCGAGAATTGGGTAGTCATTGAAGAGGACGGCAGTGAGGTTTCGATAACGATCTCGGTGCTTCATAAACCGAAGGAAGTCGCCAAAGTATTCAAAGAACGTCTGACGCTTCCTAAAGCGCGGCGGTTAGGCACGAAAGCTGCGCGAGTGGCGATGTGGCAGTTCTCCCGCGAGGGGTAGTCTTGGCTTCGAGATATTCTCGGAGCCTTTTTATTTTCCATGGGTTTTACCCATGGAAAATAACCCTGAGCAAAGTCGAAGGGTACTCTCATATCCGAGCAGAAAGCGAGCCCTTTTATTTTCAAGTTTGTTATACTTAGGACACAAACTAAGAGCATGATAAAAAAAGCATTCATATTTACTGGTCTTATAGTCCTCGGACTGGTGTTTTTTGTGGGCATCTCATTTTTCGGATCATAAAAAACTGAAAAATCACTTAACCAGTTGTTCATTGGGGAGTGGTATACTATTTTATAGAAATTCGACATGGAGAAGATACCAATGGGAAAACCTGAAGAGTTGTCGGAGGCTGAATACGAAGCCATTTATGGAAAAGATGGCGGCGGTCCACCAAGGTATACGTATGTTTGGCGATGGACCAGTAAGATAGAATTCTTTATACAGATCGGAAATCAACGAGTGTTTTTCGAAAAGATGCCTGGTACCGGAAAGATGGTTCCTAAAGCGGGAATGGATTTTCTCCAGCCCTGGCAACAAAGGAAAGTTCAAGAGCAAGCTAATCTGATCTTGAGTCAGGTGCATACCGGCGTGTTGCGATCACCGTTTTCAAGAACCGCCGATCGACCGCCTCCGCCACCCCCACCAGAGTTACCACCGCGTCCACCAAAAAAACAGATGGGTTTCAGTTTTAATAAACTCTCCAAATAACGGAGAGTTTTTCTTACCCGCATAAAACCACGGGCGGGAGCCCGTAGAAGCAGTACGCCATCTTCCGACAGAAGGACTGATGTATCCTCTCTCAGTCACTCTTGCTCATCATGAAGAGCCGTGTATACTAAGGATAGATCATTGTATGAACGTTGAGGCGAGAACTGTGCTCCTCTTCGGGGGGTTAGAGCTCTCGTCTCACCGGAAGCAAAAGTCGAAGGAACACTGTAACGACCGCAAGGAGAAAGTCCCGCAAGTCCCACAGTCCGCGTCCTCGCGGACACGAGGAGGAGGGCGCCTCCCATCGCCCCCTCCTCGTCCCTCACATTTGTTTTCTCGATAGATAGTCGGACCCCCCTTCCGACTATCCTCCCCCGAAGGAGAGGCCACCCCCTGGCCTCTCCTTCCCTCTCCTTAGTTGAGAAATAGTTTCCCCATTGAGAAGAGGAGTTTCAAAACAAAAAATGACGAAACGAAAGCTGATTATCTACGGTAGTACCCTCATCGGCCTTTCACTCGCCTATTGGTGGTATTATAGATGGATGTTGTCTGGACTAGGGTAAGACTTGCCCTCCCAAGTTTTTCTAAGCGAGGGTTCACCCTCCCAAATTTTTCTTAGAAAAACTTGGGAGGGTGAACGCAACACAGCGAGCGGTTGCCTTGTAGTAACACGAGAACCCTTGAACCCATCTCAGAGCCCCAGTTTCTACTACGGTGAACGATGAATGGCTGCAAAGTATTTTTTCTTCCTCACCATAGTTTCAACTATGTTTCGTCAGAAGAAAATTCTTTTCGCTCACCCACCCCTCACCTCGTGACGAAAGTGGACTCCGAGATGGGTTCTAACAGTTTCCTCTTATGTCATTAGAAACGGACGAAGTTATCGCCAAACGCGTTCAAGGAGGCGATGTCGAATCATTCGGCATATTAATCGAACGGTATGAAAATAAAATTGCGCGGTATGCCAGGAAATTTCTCCTTCGCGGAGAAGACGTTAAGGACATTGTCCAGGAAGTGTTTATGAAAGCCTACGTGAATATCCAAAGCTTCGACACCACCCAGAGATTCTCGCCGTGGATTTATCGGATTGCCCACAACGAATTTATCAACGCCATTAAAAAGAAGGAACGTGGTCCGCTTTTCTTTTTTGATTTGGACACCATCCTTCCGCAGTCCGTGGCGCCAGAAACTGCCGATGGTGAATCGCAGAAGCAAGAAATGAAACGGATACTTGATCAGTCGCTCGATACACTGGGCGCGCTCTATCGCGAGCCGCTGGTTTTATACTATTACGAAGATAAGGATTACGCCGAAATTTCCGAGATTATGCATCTGCCGATTCCAACGGTGAGTTCTCGCCTTCGTCGCGGCAAGGCAATGCTGAAAAAAATGCTTATGGAAAATCATGGCGCCGATGTCTGAGGAAGATCAGAAAAAAAATGTTCAAGAAGTAGTTCTTGAACAAATAAAAGAACATAAAGTCTCGATGCATTCGAAGTCGTACTTTATGCTCCATGCCGTTCTTTTTGGGGTTGGAGTTACGCTTATATTTCTCGCCCTGATCTATCTGGGAAGTTTTATCATCTTCGGCCTAATCCAAAGCGGCGTCTGGTTTGTGCCGACTTTTGGTTTGCGCGGCTGGTTTATTTTCTTCCGCTCACTGCCCTGGATCCTTATTTTGTTGGTGTTTATTTTTGCGTTGGTCTTAGAGATCATGGTGCGACGGTACTCCTTTGCCTATCGTCGGCCATTGCTGTATTCCATGCTTGGAATTGTCGGCCTGGTGATTCTCGGGGGATTTTGTATGTCGCGTTTTAATGTCCATCGTGAACTATGGCAGTACGGTCGGGCGAATCGACTTCCGCTGGTCCACGGATTTTATCGCCAGTTCGGAGCGCCGCGGTTCCGTGATGTGCATCGCGGCATTGTGCGGATGGGGGAGCCTTCGGGATTTATTTTGGAAAATGACGAAGGAGAAACTTCAACGGTCATGATTACGCCGCAGACCCGTTTCTTTCGTTTTCGGGACTATGATTTTGTAGCCAGTGATACCGTTATTATTTATGGTGATCGAGACGGTCGAATTATCCGTGCCTACGGTATAAAAAATATCGGACAATAAAGTGCCTTGACTAATATTATACATTAAGTTATAATAATCCAAGTTCTGCGTGAGTTCAGACGAATCCTCGGCCGGTGAAATTATTAACCACTAACCAAGGAGGAGTCATGACTCATCACACGAACCGGAAGGACAGCCAGTTCCCGGAGATCTATAACGACGGAAGGATACGGGTCTACCGTAATCCTAGTCGTGAGATCTTTGTCGAGGACGTTCGTTCCGGAACTACGATTCGGATCAGTTCGTACCTGGGTAATGGTGGGGGACTCCAGTTCACCACCGATGCTCTGGTCGAACCGATTCGGATCACCAACATGATCGGTTGGCGTGTGGGACCACGGTAGCTGATCAACGAACCGCGAGGTTCGTTAACTCAAGCCCGTCTAGTAGGAAACGAACGGCGGGCTTTGTCTTTGTTTTTTTTACAATTTTTATATGCCTAAATAGTATGTGCAACATTCTTTTTTCAACTTTGTAGTAAGTACGGTGAGGGGTGGTTGTGGCAGGGGGTCGAAACGAGAGGAAACTTGTGTCGTAACCACCCCTCAAGCTCGACTGAGTAATTCATATCCGGGTATGAATTACAACAATGAAAAGTATTATTAATTAAATTATCGCAGATTCACATTAATCGCGATCTGCCTGCCTATGCGTGTGCGCACGCAAACAGGCTTCTAACGGGATGAAACAAAAAATATTTGTGTACTTTGTGCCAGCAGTTCTGGGGTTCAGTTTGTTGGGGAGCGGTATCGCGTCAGCGCATGGTTTTATGGGCAGAGGAATGGGAGTAGTGAATAACCTCACGCCCGAGGAGATAGCCAATCGGCAAACGGCGATGTTTGAGAACCAGGCAAAACTTTTAGGAGTGAGTGTTGAAACGATAAAAAATGGTTGGGCTGCCGGCAAATCATTCCAGGAGATTGCCACAGAAAATAATATTACCGTTGAGCAACTGAAGGAAAAGATGAAGACCGCGCATCTAGAACAAATGAAGACGCACATGAACGCTTTAGTTTCGAAGGGCGTGATCACCCAAGCGCAGGCTGATCAGCGACTGTCGGTTGTGCAGACGATGTTGCAGAATGGGAAAGTGAAACTCTTGAAAGGTCACGGACGAATAACAATGTAAACTAAAAACTCGAAACAAATAACAAATAATAAATAATAAAAAAAGAGGAGCGCAGGCTCCTCTTTTTTGTTTAAGAAGTTGTTGACGTATTTTTTGTTTTACCCTATAACGAGATCAGAAATAGGAGGGCGGATGAAAAAAGAACAACTCATTAGGAGACTCAAGAAAGCGCTTGAACCATATGATTCGGATGAGGTGGCGGCAGGAATCATTGGTGTCGAGCGGTCAACGATCTGGCGTTGGCGACATGGATTCATCGGTGAGCGGGGAAAGGCATACCGAGCAATTATTCGGGCCATTCGTCTTCTCGAGGTTCACACCAAGGCAGAAGTAAACCCACGGCTTCGAGAACAACGCGTGGTGGAACTGAAAGAGATTCATTCCGGACTTTCTCTATTGGAAAAGCGGGTGGCGCGACTGATCAGCACCTACAAGATTTCTCCAAAGAAGTAGCCGTTTGGATTTTCCAAGCGGCTTTTTTATTGCAGGCTAGAAAAAGAACGAGCCGTAATCAGTGCCAACACTTTTCAATTTGCCAGCTCCATTTGGATTATCGCCCCGGCCTAGTTCCTCGCTATCGCTATAGGCATCCCCATCAGTATCTGCCTTGTTTTTGTTCGTCCCAATATATCCTTCGAACCAGTCGGAAACGCCATCCTTGTCTGAGTCTACTTTTGATTGACGCAAAGCTTCTTCGGACAGAACTTTACTCGTTGCTGTATTTTTACCATGAACATAAAACTCTTGAATCATTCTTTGAGGAGTAGTTTTTAACCTGGTTTGATAATCAAGCGAGTAGTAATCCTCGCCATAGGCATATGAATAAATATATGTCGGATTAGTGCCCGTGACGTATGGTGGAATGAGTATATCGTAGGTGAGAGCGAAATCGGCACCTTGTGGTTTATAGCCAAATGGTTTTCCGGTTGGATCGAGGGGAATGGTTTTAAGAAGCGGTTGGTTATCATATCTGTCGTAGTAGTCGAGATAGTCCAAGTCTTCATTGATAGCCATTCCCATTGAGATATTACTTGTCGAAGCTGTAGGTTTTTTAGGGGCGACTGCTTGAAGTTCTTTGCGAGTTTTCTTGAGTTCATCAAGAGAGGTCGGGTATTTGAGCATGATTGATTTATACGACAGAAGAGCGCTTCGCACTGAGGACACGGAGGCTTTTGCTCGTTGAAGAAGAAATTGTTCGCGCGAAAGGCCGCTTAGTTTCATCTGAGCCTCATCAAAAGAGATGGCATCTTTAGGAGCATCAACCTGAATTCCTTCATTGATATCTTCCAGCTCAAGATTAAAGGTGAGACGAAGCTGTTGATCGTCCAATGCTCCATTTCCGGGTACGAGACGGATAGAGTAGGTGGTTTTCAAGGGATCGCCGGTTTTCGGGTCAATCCAAACAGTGAGACTCGTATTTTTTTCGAGATACGCAAACACTGCATTGAAACTCGGCCCCTTCAGGAATTCCAGGGTTGCTTGGTCAAATTCCGTGGTCGAAGTTGCACCGAACTTATTTTTGAATTCGGTAAGCGCTTTCTCGTAAAAGGCAATCAAATTTTCTTTGACTACACGAAGCTGATAACGTGTTGCATCCTGTCCGTTAATTTTTTCTTTAGTACCGCTCCCGCTCAAAGCCAGCACTTTTTCTTCGAGTATGAGCTTGGAGAGCGTTTGCGATCGTTCCATCAGTTTTTTTCGCTCAACCTCATTTTCAAGATCAGCGATCTTGTTGAGTCCATAGAAATAACTTCCTCCCGTTTGCGTCAAATCGCTTCCTGTCATTTTGATCCAGGTACTTTTAATCTTGGTCAACCCTGAGAAGAAGCCCGGCAGTTTGTGGACGTTGATATAGAAGTCCTCTCCTTTTTTCACAAATTCAAGATCGGCGTTGATGATGAAATCTTCAAAGTTAATATCCGTGCCCACCTGGAGACGGACATCGGGTGAGTCGGCCGCTCGACTGGCTGTTCCGGAAGCCTTGATGATAAAACTCAAGTTCTCCGGTAAGTAGTTCAGATACTCGTTCTGACTACTGAGGAGATTTACGAGGGTTGGTTGATTCGGCTTACCAGTGTAATAGTAGTAGCTAGATGCTTGCGCCTTCGTAAACGTTGCTGTCTTCTCGTCCACCTTGGGATTGTTTCTGCCATACGGTGGCGCCAAAGCCGTAATTGCTTCCGGCGTTTCAAAAGTCATTTTCAAGGAAAAGTTCGTGCCATTGTCGGTGGCGACATACTCATACGGTTGTCCTAGAGGGTCTTTAAAAAGAATGCCGGCGGCGGCAAGACTGATCGGGTAGATTTTATTTTTCGTGAATGCGTCGCGCAGTTTTGTTCTTATATTCGTCAGGTCGCGAAAACGATTGACATCGCGATCGTATTTCGGCTGCTCGGCGTTTACTATCGGGGAAAATGGCTCCGCGTCTTTATCGCGAGGTTCGCTGAGGATCTCCAAGTTAGCCGCATACTTAGCCGATTCCATGGTGGAAAGACGCATAAAGAGAGTGTTCAAGACTTGACTTTCGTCGATCGGTGACTTGAAGAAAGAAACAATGTTTTTCCCGTAGACAAAACCAACACCGCCCAAGGCGATCACGAAAATCACAATCGCAATAATTACTACGGGGAACTTCTTTTTGGGGAGACTTTTCCCTACGGTTGAAGTGGCAACTATTGTTGAATTGGTGGAGATAGATGGAGTGGTAACGGTAACTGGTGAAGTAGTTGAAGGCTGAGAGGGAAGAATTGTTGAAGTAGTCTGTGTTGCTGTTTGTGGCACTCCGACTTGAATTGAAGGAAGCGGTGAGGCAGTAACCGCTGGTTTTGGACGAAAGGCTTGGAGACCTTCCTCAATATCGGCGGCGGCCCAACCTGCTGCTAAAAGATTTTTCTTAATTCCTTCTTCGGAAGCGCCTCGCGAGAATTCGGTTTTGATATAATCGGCCAGATCTTTTTGAACCATATGAACTCAGTATACCATTTATGAAGGGTTTTTTATTAGCAAAAAGGATATGCTACCATTACCCCATGGCTAAAATCATACTGATTGCTGTGGGAGCGTTAGCGTTAGCGGGAATCCTCATTATTATGTTGCCCCAGCCAACCCAATCGCCGTCGCCCCAAGATTCGGGAATGGCAACTTCGACTGATCTGGGAACAATCGCGACCAGTCCGACGCCGACAGGCAGTGTGGCGCCTCGACCAACGCAAACAACCAGTCCAAAACCGGTGACGACGAGCGGAAACAGAGTGATTACTCCAGCTGGCGGCGAACAGTGGGTGGCTGACGAGAGTCACACCATCCAGTGGGCGAACGAGTCTTTGGGCAATGGTTACATTGTTCTTTTGAACACGCAGACGAAAGCTGTGGTTGGTTACATTACGCCAAGTTTGACGCTTCATCAAAAAACATTCGCTTGGAATACGAAGGATGTCTTTTTGACGCGCGGCAGTAGTCAGAAAAAGGACGTGCCAATCGGCACGTACAGTGTCAAAGTAGTTTTTGAAATTGGCAACAAAGCGGCGATTGAAAGCGGCGCCTTCACCCTTATCTATCCCAGTCAAAAAACCGTTAGCTCACAAACGTTTATCATTAAAAACTATGTCATGGCGCCGGCCAAGCTGACGGTGAAGCGCGGCGATATTATTTATATTGTGAATAACGACACCATCTCGCACAAACTTTCGATGAGCGGGTATAGCCCGATTACGATTGCCGCTGGCGAAACGATAACCTTCCAGACCACGCCGCTCACGGCCGGATCCTATGAATTCTATTCTGAACAGTACACTGGCCTCAAAGCCGGAATTACCGTTCTCTAGAATTTTTATTCTTTTGCACTCGCACCTTCCATAACGGAAGGGGAAATAGTATTTTTGCATGACCGATCATTATCCCGAGCACGTTTTTCTCGAAAAGCATCGCATTGGCAAATTAGCCCAGATTCGGGAGATTATTTTCGGCGCGCAGGATGGCTTACTCGTGCCGCTTGGTGTAATTTCTTCAGTTGCCGGCGCGTTTGCGAGTAATGAGATTGTGATTGTGGCGGGAATCTCCGAGGCCTTAGCCGGCGCTTTTTCCATGGCTTCAGGCGGCTATCTTTCTTCGCAAGCCGAACATCAGGTCTATCAAACGGAAATAAAAAAAGAGCGAGCGGCCATCAAAGCTCATCCGCAAGAAGAAATTGAAGAGATGGCGATGCTTTTTGAGGAGGAAGGCATGCCCAAAGAGAGGGCCAGCATTATGGCCAAAGAAATGGCCGAGTATCCGGAGCTATTTGCGAATACCATGATCCAAAAGGAGCTTGGCATTGATCCGGAACCGGCGGGCGGACCGATTCGCGATTCAGTGGTGATCGGCTTCTCGTATCTGTGTGCTTCGCTCATTCCCCTCGTTCCTTATTTTTTTATCGAGGCACGTTCGGCTATTCCGTATTCAATTGTTCTCACGCTTCTTGCTCTTTTCTCGCTCGGCGTTATAAAGGGCCGATTTGCTTCTTTGTCGTACGTAAAAAGCGGCTTGCAGATTCTGCTAGTCGGCACTGTCTCCGGTATTGGCGGTTATCTCCTTGGAGTTACACTGCCGTACATTTTAGGGATACAATAATTATCTATGACTAACCATAAAAAAGAATACGGAAGTACGACACTTTTTTGTTTTTCCCCAGCGGCCATGCTCGTGACGTTAATTATTGAAGTTGTTTTTGCTTTCTATATTCTTTTTCGATACAAACTAACATCAGCGCATCGTCTCGTCGTTTCCATTCTTTTCTTCCTCGCTATTTTTCAAGGAGTGGAGTATTTGGTCTGTGCGACCGAAGCGACAGCGCCGTGGCCGCAGATTGGTTTTATCGCGATAACGCTTCTTCCGCCGCTCGGTTTGCATCTCGTGTACCATCTTCTCGGGAAGCGACCACCGCTCTATTTCTTCTACGGACTTGCCACTGTTCTCTCGCTCGCGCTTACATTTATACCGGAAATCATCGTCTCTCCCTTTTGCACCAACAGTTACGCCATTTTCCAACTTTCCCAGCCTATGGCCACGCTGTATTTCGTTTACTACTTCGCCTTATTGTTGTGGGGCTTGGGTGAGATCGTGGATAGCATCGTGGAACATCGGGCGAATAAAAAGAAGCGGACAATGCTTCTGCTTATTGGAGTCGGTTATCTTTCTTTTATGTTGCCAATGGGCGTGCTCTCGCTTCTTCTCGCCGAGACGCGCGAGGCTATTCCTTCGATCATGTGCGGATTCGCGATCGTCTTTGCGTTTGTTCTTACCTTCGGTGTGGCGCCGCTACTTTCGAAGTCTGAAAAGTAAGGGCGTTCCTCTGTTATTGCAATTCGTTAGCGGAACTGCCAATTTCTTTCTGTCATTGCGAGCCGAGTTTGACTCGGCGTGGCAATCTAATTTTTTCATAATTCTTATAGAGTGTCATCGCGAGGAAGGTGCTGACGCGGCGATCTAAAAAGATTGTCACGCTCCGTCGAGTTTAGCTCGACTACGTTCGCAATGACATGTACACAAAAGTTCGCATCGCCGTTATACGTTGTTAGTTATGAGTTATCAGTTGCTACGCACCCCGTATCTCGCGCATGGTGGCGCGTTTCTTCAGATCTTCTCGTTGATCACTTTTCTTTTTCTTTTTGGCCAGGCCAAGTTCGAGCTTAATCAAACCTTTTTTATCATAGACGCGGAGAGCAATCAGATGTTGCCCTTTTTCTTTGAGGAGCGTAGTGAATCTTCGGAGTTCTACTTTGTTCAAAAGTAATTTTCGTTTGCGGTCAGGTTCGTAATCCGTGGGCGTATTCATCGGCTGATAGGGAGGAATGGTGGCGTTCAAAAGCCACAGCTCTCCTTTTTGGAAGATGGCGTGCGAAGCCGAAAGATCCATCTGGCCTTTGCGAACACTTTTTACCTCCTGCCCAGTCAAAACCAAACCAGCCTCGAAGGTCTCGAGGATGGCGTAGTCGAATCGCGCCCGTCGATTTTCTGAATAGATAGTCATATACGATGGTAGAATACCACGTTGCGGCACTATTGACAAACATGACGTTTAAGTGTATAGTCATTACATCGTTCTTTGAGAATCTAGGTTTGATAAGACTTGCGATACTTACGAGTGGTCATAGCGAAAAGTGGCTTAAAAGTAGGCCATTCCTCGCTATGACCACACAG
>ERZ1292623.1669-Hain-H51-01um-R1-1669-length-20923-cov-6_pt1 | contig 20923 bp, 20 predicted proteins | sample MGYA00564398_ERZ1292623 | MGnify/ENA primary metagenome ERZ1292623 (study PRJEB36523, sample SAMEA6512633) | groundwater metagenome | collected 2019-01-07 | study: AquaDiva: Metagenomics assemblies of 32 groundwater samples | reverse complement strand
GAAATATTAGAAAGATTTTTTTCCCAGGTTAATAAACACTTAAACAAAGACGGAAAGATATTAATTGTTTTCAGTTCTTTAACGAATAAAAATAAAATAGATAAAATTATAAAGAAAAATAATTTTAAGTTTAAATTATTAGAAGAGCAAAAAATGTTCTTTGAAAAACTTTATTGTTATTTAATTGAGCGAGCTTAATATTTTTTTAATTTATCTTTTGCCCATTTTAATAGCCTTTCTGCATTTTTGGAAGCAATTAAAGCCATATTCTCATTTACCAATTTTTCCTCATATTCTACACTATTCTTAATTGATAATAAACCTTTTATTTGAATAATTTTATCATTTATTTCTTTATTATCCAAACCTAATTCTCTTAAAATTTTTTCAACATCATCATGTTTTTCGCTTGAACTTCTTAATCCTTTAATAAAAACAGAAACACTATCCGCAGCACTTATTCCGGCATGAATTGCATTAGAAGCTGCTGCGTTCCATCTTTTTTTATTTATAGCCTCATTCATTGTATCATAAAATTCCTCAGATTTTTTTAAATAATTATAACATAAATCTCTGTTTACAGGTATAGTTTTCATTTTAATTTATCTCCTTTAATTATAATGTTGTCTTCCATAACAGTTTTTCTTATATTACTCTTTCTAAATTCATTCTTACTTAAAATGTATGGGGTTAATACATTTCCAAACTTTTCTATTACTTTTAGGTTGCATTTTTCACTGCATTTATCAGCTAATTTTTTATTATTTGTTAATATTAATAAATCAACATCGCTATTAAAACGTTCCTCCCCTCTAACTAAACTGCCAAAGAGGGCAACTGATTTAAAATCCCTATGATTAAAATGATTTTTTATTATGATAATCAATTCATTCATAGTTTCTGACTCGGTTTTATATATACCTATAATTTTTGTTAAGAAACTATTTTTGTTGAATTTGACTACAATTGATTTTCCGACCCTTTCCATTTTTATTATATTCATCCCATTTAGATCATCTAAAACTTTTAATAATCCTTGATGGGTAACATTTGAAAATTTAGATAATTCTCTTAATGTAAATGCCCTATCTTTAAATCTATAGAGGGTTCTAAGCACATTAATTCTTAATTTACTGCCAAATAACTTTTCTAGATATTTGTGGTATAACATGTTATGGTAACTTTAGTTACCATTTGGTAACTTTAGTTGATATATAAACTTTTCTATTTTTACTGTGTGCAATACTATTTTTTAGTTAATAGCTAAACTTAAAAAGTAATTAATTATCAATTATATAATGAGGGAAATTATATATTTTTCAAGGAATGCGAGAACTTCTGGAAATTTTGATGATTTGATGAAAGCTGGAAGAATGGATATTGTTTGCCATGTTGTTATAATGTCATTGTTTGTCTCGAATAACGTAAGAAATAATGTAAAACTTCATTTATTTTTTTACGGCCCCCCTGATCCTCCAAAACATCTGGAGATTATGGGAAATATAAATATTAGTAAAAAAGACATTGCGGGATTAATTAAAAGAATGCTGTATAAATATAAAAAAGGAGCAAAAACAGAGGCTTTTGAAAACTGTTTCGTTGAAAAAGCAGGAATAATTAAGGTTGTAGAGGAGTTGGCTAAGACAAGAAATATTTATTTATTGGATAAAAGCGGAGAAAATATTAAGGATATCGAGATTAAGGATAATCCCGTATTTATTCTGGGAGATCATGAGGGGATAGATAAGAAAGAACTTAGAAGATTAAGCAAAAGTGCTGCTAAAGTTTCTCTTGGCAAGATTAACTACTTTTCTAGTCAAGCTGTAACAATATTAAACCACGAACTAGACTCAAGAGGAATAGAATAGAAAGATTTAATTAGTTAAAAACAATATTAAGTTTATGGAGACATGGAAATTAGTTTTGATTGGAATTGCGGCTGTTTTTCTGGTTAATTTTCTGTTAAAAAAAGTTGCATTTTTTATAAGACTGATAATAATTCTAGTAATAATTTTATTGGCATGGTATTTCTTAAAAGACACTGTCGTTGGATTATTAGTTTAATAAAAAGATTTATAAATCGTTATTTTAAAATAAGCTTATGGACGTAGGAATATTATATTCAGGTGGAAAAGATTCAACTTATGCAATTGAATATTGTAAAAATAAAGGTTGGAATATTAAATATCTGATAAGTATAAAACCAACGAGAACAGATTGTTATTTATTCCACTTTGCAACTGTTGAAATGACTCAGGAATTAAGCAAAATTCTAGGATATAAACAATTTTATTTGGCTTGTAATGTGGCTGATCCTGAGAAAGAAGCTAATATAGTTAAAGAATTAGTTGAAAAACAACAAAGTATAGAAAAAGTAGATGCTTTGGTTCTTGGCGGAGTAGGATTACAAGAAACTCAATTAAAAAGCCTACAAAAAGCGTTAATGCCATTAAATGTCGAGGTATTTGCAAGTCATGCTGGAATTCTAGATTATAGAAAAGTAATGCAAGGAATGTTAAATAAGGGATATAGGTTTATGATTACACAAGTTGCATCAGATGGTCTAATGCAGTGGCTTGGAAAAGAATTGACTAAAGATAATTTTTATTTATTTGAAAGAGATTCAGAAAAATATGGTTTTAATATAATTGGTGAAGGCGGTTACTATGATAGTTTAGCCTTTGCTGGACCAATTTTTAGGGATAAGCAACTACTAATTGAAGATATAAAAAAAATTGTTGACGATGAATATTGTGGGTATATTATTATTAATAAGTTTAGTATTTTAGAGGGTCATTTAATAATTCATACTCCTCCAGTTCAATCTTTTTGATAAGATTTTTTTTATGTTTAGAAAGAAAATTATTAAGTTTCTTTTTGTATTTTTTAAAAATTCAGTAATTTAGAATAGTCGTTTCTTTATAATTTTTAATCCAAAAGCAAAAGGTTTATAAATAAGTCTATCCCATGTCTAGACATGCAAGGACAATTAATTAAAGAGCAAATTAGAAAAAAGGTTGCAAAATCAGGAAATGGAGGGGCTGTCTGGGTTCCAAAAGACTGGTTAGGGGAAGAGATACTGATTACAAGAATAGAAACTCCAAAATTATCCATAGAAGAAGAAGTCATAAACCTACTTTTACCTTACCTAAAAAATATCTCTGGAATTTTTCTATATGGCTCTTATGCAAGAAATGAAGAAACAAAAGATTCTGATATTGATGTTCTTGTTATAACAAAAAATAAATATAAACTGGAAAAAATCAAAAAATTTGACATAAATTTTATTGAAATTAAAAAAATCAAAGAGGCAGCTCAAAAAAACCCATTCATCTACCAGATAATCAGCGAGGCTAAACCAATTATCAATAGTTATTTATTAGATGAATTAAAACAAAGCAAAAAAGATTTTAAAAATTTTATCAGGTGGTTTAAAGAAACAACATATGACAGCATTAAAATTTCGGAGGAATTCATTAATCTAGATGAAATGGAATCAAGCTATTTAACATCTTACAATGTTATATATTCTCTAATATTAAGATTAAGGGGGATATTTTTAATAAAATCAGTTTTAAATAAGAATAAATTTTCAAATTCTTATTTTAAGAGATCCATAACTAAATATATTTCTGGATTTGAGATTAAAAAGATATATAAGATTTATAAAAATATAAGAGATAACGAGAGAGTAGAAAATGAAAAGATTGATATAAACACAGTAAAAAAACTTTTAAAGATTTTAAAAGAGGAGGCTGGAAATCTCGATGCCAAATAGGAAAAATAGATTAAAGAAAGGAATCGAATCACTAGAAAAACAAATAAAGTTGCATGAAGAGAAATTAAAAAAAGCAGAAAAAGAAGGAAGATTAGAACTAACAGGTTATTATAAAAAAGAGATTAAAAATATGAGGGGGTATAAAGGAAAAAAAGAAAAATTGCTTAAAAAATAAGAGATTATTATTTACGAATTTTCTTTAATAATTTTGGAAGATAATTAATGCTATTTAGAATATAGGTTGGATGATATCTTTTTAACAAATTTCTAGGATAATTTCCAGTTAATACAGCAATAGTTTTAACCTTGGCTTTTTTCCCTGCAATAACATCGTAAATGGAATCCCCAATCATAAATTCTGGTTTGTGTTTATCTAATTTTTCTGCTTTTAGTATTTCATCAGGATAAGGCTTGCTATGTTTAACATCGTCATTTCCTATTAAGATTTTAAATAATTTAGGATTTAATCCTGCTCCCTTCATAATTGCCTTCATAGTAAATTTATTGCAATTAGATAATATTGCTAAATCGTAATTCTTTTTCAATCTTGCAAGAGTTTTTTTTACACCAGGAATTGCATTAACATATTTTGCTGTTTTGTTTATTAATATTTTATCGTGCTCTGTTAAAAATTTATTTGAAATTTTCTCATTGTATTTCGGAAGAACTAATTTTGCAATCTCTATATGCGGCCTGCCAAATAATTTTCTTAAGAATGCTTTAGGTTTCTTTTTTATACCAAGTTTTTCTAAAGCATTGTTATAAGCAAATACATGCGCCTTATCAGAATAAACTAAAGTGTTGTCTAAATCAAAACAAATTAATTTTTTCATTTAAGTTATCAAAACTTAGTTCATTTAAAAACTTTGTCATGAAACCAAAATTATATAAACATATTAAAAAGATCAAGAATATGGTTTTAGAGGACATTATTTATCCAACAAGAGCTGAAAGAACTCCTTGGCAAATGTTTTTCTTGGGATTATTGTATGCATCTATTGGAGCAATATTAGCATTGTGGATATTTAAATCACAATCAAGCATGATAATGGTGCTATTAACTGTTGTTGCATGCATTCCTTTAATATATAAAACATTTAGATTTGAGGAATATAAAGACACACAGATTTCAGATGAAAGAATATTATTAAAAGAACACTGGAAGGCGTTATCATTTTTAATGTACTTATTTTTTGGATTTATTTTAGCATATTCATTATTTTTCGTATTTTTGCCTGAACAAACAGCTGAAGGATTATTTAGTGTGCAAATACAAACAATTAACCAGATAAATGCAAAAATAACTTCGGGATCTATAGGAGAAGGAATTTTATTTAAGATATTCTTTAATAATTTTAGGGTATTATTATTTACAATACTATTTGCATTCTTCTATGGGGCAGGCACAATATTTATTTTAACATGGAACGCTACTGTAATCGGTGCTGCGGTGGGGGACTTTGTAAGAGAAAAGATGGCTAATTATTCAACTTACTTTACCATACTTCCGCTGGCAGTAGGGAGGTATATGACCCATGGATTTTTTGAGATATTAGCATATTTTGTTGGTGGATTAGCCGGAGGAATAATATCTGTAGCTGTGATAAATCATGATGTTCAAAGTCCAAAATTCAGAATAATATTGAAAGATAGTTTTGATTTGATCTTGATAGCAATCGCAATATTAATAATTGCTGCATTCATCGAAGTTTTTATTACGCCATTAATCTACAGTTTTGAAAATGTTTTCTCATTAATAATTTTACTAGGAATAATATCATTTTCTGTATTAATCTTCTTTTTAATCAAAAGAATCAAACCTCAGAAAGTTATTTAAATAGACAGATTTGATTAACTTGAATGGGGGATAGTGACATTACAGTTAAGCAAAGAAAAGAGAATATTAAGAAGTTCTTTAGTGAAAAGTTAAAATTCGGGAATAAAGACTTAATTTACTTGTTCATTTACGTAGTCTTAATGACAATTGTTTATTTTATTTTTAAAGGGAAATTTAGAACTGGAATTAACTTTTTATTCATCATTGTCCCTATAGTCTCAATAATTTTATTATTATTAAAAAAACCAGTACTTGCAGCATTATTAAACATTATAGCATTTAGTTTTGTATTGAGGATACAAAATCTAGGCTATTTAATTGATGTTACAACTCAGCAATATATCCCTGCAGACCCAGATGCAATGGCTTTTTTGAGGTATGCGCAATACATTAACGAGCATGGAAGTTTAATGAGTGTGGATACTTTACGTTACTTCCCCTACGGTTTTACTGGATTGCAAGAATTTAGTTTTTTATCACATTTTATAGTTTATTTGTATAAATTTTTAGATATATTTACAAATTTTAGTTTAGAGCTAGTTGATATTATTTATCCTCCAATAGCTTTCACAATTGGTTTAATATTCTTCTTTCTACTTGTAAAAAACTTATTTAATGAAAAGATAGGAGTATTAAGCACAGCATTTTTAGCCTTTGTTCCATCGTATTTATTCAGAACTTTAACTGGAATTTCAGATAAAGAAGCATTCGCAACCGTATTCTTATTCGCCGCGCTTTATTTCTATGTTTTATCTTGGAGATCTGAAAAAAATAGCAAAGCAATATTATTCGGAGTTTTATCAGGAATAGCAACAGCTTTAACAAATTTGATATGGGGAGGTGGAGTTTTCCTATTCTTATTAATTGGAATATTTGCCATATTAGAAATAATACTAAATAAATTTAGTAAAAGAGACTTCTTAGGATATATTTCATGGTATTTTATCTCAATTATATTGCTTATGATAATAAATGGAGGAAAATATAACATAGGAACAATATTATTATCTTCTACTACAGCAATAGCATCATTTGTGATAATGTTTTATATTGTAAATTATTTAGTGATACATAAGAATATATTAAGAATAAAGTATAAGATAAAATTACCGAGTAACATCTTAAGTTTTATTGCAGCATTATTAGTTGGTTCTTTAGGAGTCGCATTATTGTTTGGGGTAAAGTATTTCATAATACAAATAAATCAAACATTTACGACTTTAACAATACCTTTCGCAACTGATAGATGGGTAAGAACAGTAGCAGAAAACTCACAACCATATATTACAGATTGGATCGGCCAGTTTGGAAATTATTTCTTATGGATGTTTATTCTTGGATCAGCATTATTGTTCTACGAGATGCATAAAAACATCAAAAGCCGATTAACATTAACAATAATTTATTTTGTTTTATTAATGGGGTTTATTTTTTCAAGATATTCACCTAATTCAGTTTTAAATGGAATAAGTGCATTATCAATAATAATTTATATAATATCATTTGCAGGATTGTTTTTATTATTTGTTCTTCCATATTTATATTATTATTATAAAAATAAAGAAGTTTCAGAAGAAATATCAAAAATAGACAAGAGATATTTATTTATGCTAATATGGTTCATTATAATGATTATAGCTGCAAGAGGAGCTGTAAGGTTGTTATTTATTTTTAGTCCTGTCGTTTGTGTTTTAGCATCTTATTTAATTATAAGATTATATGAGTTAAGCAAAACATTCAAGTCAAAAATATATACTTATGCATCTGCATTGGTATTCTTGGTTATTGCACTTTTGTTATTATCTAATTTTTCACAGACTTCTTTAGCACAAGCAAGTTCTGTCGGACCAACTTACAATCAACAATGGCAATATATGGGGCAATGGATTCGTACAAATACCCCCGAAGACTCAGTATTTGCGCATTGGTGGGATTATGGTTATTTGGTCCAGTACAATAACAGGGCAACAATAAGCGATGGTGGAAATGCTGGAGGTTACGAGATAAATTATTTTACTGGAAGATATGTTTTAACTGGACAAACTTATAATGAAGCCTTGGAATACTTGAAATCTAAGAATGTAAGCCATTTATTAATTGTTCCAGATGAAATAGGAAAGTATCCTGCATATTCCTCTATTGGATCAGATGTTAATTATGATAGATATTCATGGATTACTACATTTTCATTAGATCCTCAAAGAACTCAGGAGACAAGAAATGAAACACTTTATTTTTATTTAGGAGGATTTCCCTTGGATAAAGATTTTGTTTACCAAGGAAAAGTTTATCCAAGGCAGGCTGCCGGGATAGGCGCAATAATATTAACTTTAGAAGATATCAATGATAATAACTCAGTTTTAGGATATAATGTAAAAACACCTACAGCAGTTATAATTTACAATTCACAACAATTACAACTTCCATTAAAATGCTTGTATTTCAATAATAAACTATATGAATTTGAAAATGGAGTCATTGATGGATGTTTAAGAGTTATCCCAACAATAAATAACGGGGAAGTTAATCCAATTGGTGCAGGATTATATTTATCCTCTAAAGTAAAGAACAGTTTATTCGCTCATTTATATTTATATAATGAGGAAAATGACAACTTTAAAGTCGGTTATACAGATGAACCACAAATACCTTTAGCTTTATATAATGGGAGACTTATTGGGCCATATAAGGTATGGGAAGTTAATTATCCCAATGATTTAAAAGTTCCTGAAGAATACTATAAAAGAGAATTACCAGACACAAAAGTTACAGAAGTAAAAGAGGGATACTAAATTGAAATGGATAAGAAAAATTTTGATGATAGATGGTTGTACATCCCAATAATAGTTCTAGCTATTTACTTATTTATAAGATTAGTCGACCAATCAAAGATTATATCAATTTTTCCATTGGATAAATATAATGACTGGTCTTCTTATATGTCCCAATTACACTTTCTTAAAGTTTGTGGCTTTCATAATCTTTGTTCTTATTGGTACAATGGTTTCATTAATCTCCAGATTAGTCAACCTGGTTGGTATTTTTTTATTTATCCTTTATATCTGATAACAAATAATGTACAACTAACTGCATATCTCTCATTAATATTAACTCTTTTATTATCATTTATTGCCATTTATTTTTCAAGAAATAAATTAAATCTGTCAAAAATAAAAGTCATAGCAGTTTTTTTATTTTTCTTTGCTAACGCAATCTCGATTGGAAATTTTATAAGACTTGGAAAAGTGCACGAATTCTTTGGATGGTTCAATTTAATTGCAATATTTATTTTCTTGTTAATTTATAAGGATAAGAAAATAGATTATAAATTTTTATTTATAATTCCATTTTATTTTTTCGCAATATTATCACATCAAAACTCCGCGTTAATTTCTTCTTTGGCAATTGTCGGATTAATACTAATAAAAGATTTAAGAGAAAAATTAAAGGTAATTTATATTTCATTAATTCCGATAATTTTAACCTCATTCTGGTGGTTAGATTATATTAAAAACTTTTTTAATACAACCTCAAAGACAATTTTAGTTAGTAATACTTTAACAAGTATAAATCAAGCAACTTATAACGATAATATTGTAGCAACAATAATCCCAATAATCTTTTTTGCCTCTTTATACTTTTATCTTAGGTCAATAAATAATAGAAAGAAAGAATTTCTTTTTTTACTACCTCAATCTATAATAGCATTTTTATTATTAACCAGATTAATCATTTTCGTACCTTTTATGAATCACGTATTTCCAGATTCCTATGCCTTATTCCTACTCTTTTTCACGATATTGATGATATTTAAAATTGATTTTTCAATTTTTAAGAATTATAAGAAATTTATACCAATAATCTTGGTTTTGGTAAGTCTTGCAAGTGTTACCTTAAACATAATTTTTACCCCAAGTTTCATTGAACATACTGTCCTAGAAAAAAATACCCTATCTGTGCTCGAAAACGTCGAAGAAAAGTTTATGATTCTCAATACACCATCTAGGAGAACATCTTATCCGGAAGCTTATTATTCTTACGCGGCAATATACCTAAACCTATCTACACCAAGCGGTTGGTATCCATCAATGGTGAGTAAGGACTACATTAACAAATTGAGTTTGCCTGAAACTTATTTAAAAAATAGAGATTGTTCTAGCCTAAAAGAAAGTCTTTATGGTCTAGAAGCAAAAGAGATTATTAGCTATGATGACTATTGCAAAGTTTTGGCAGATTGTGAATTTGAACAAAGAATGAATAAAGATAATGTATGTTTATATAAGATAAAATGACAAATGAATTTATTAGCAAAATAATTGAGAGAATATTTAATAATAGCGAAGTATTTAATAAATTCAGATTAATAATCCATGATAATTATCTAGACGAAAAAAGAATTTTATTAAAAAATTTAGATAGAGACAAAAAAACCTTAGATTTTGGATGCGGTTCAGGACAATTTTCTGTAATATTTAATCCAGAAAAATATTACGGAGTGGATACCAGTTCTAAATACATTAATTTTTGCAAAGATAAAAGAAGAGGCAATTTCATTTTAATAAAAGAATTTCCACCATATGATTTTAAAGATAATTATTTCGATCAAATATTTATTTCTGCAGTCGTGCATCATTTAGAAGATAATATGATTAAAACAATTTCAAAAGAGCTGTCCAGAATTTTAAACAAAAACGGAAAAATTTTTGTGGTTGATCATTTTACAATGGATAAACAAAAAAATATTTTATGTAAATCTTTGATTAAACTTGACAGAGGAAATTATTTTAGAAATCCTAATTATCTTATATCTCTGTTTTCAAGTAAATTCAAGGTAAAAAAATTAGAAGTTTTTAGAAATACGATTTATAGAGATTATTTACTAGTTTTAAGTAAAAAATAGCTTTCAAAAACTTTAAAGGCTTTTGGTTTTTATATATTTTATGGAAAAGAAAATTCTTATTACTGGCAGAAATGGTTTCATAGGAAGAAATTTATTTGACTATTTAAATAATAAAAAATATATAGTATCTCCTGCTAAAAGAGACACAAACAAAAAAGACCTATTTTCGATTATTAAGAATTCGGACGTAGTAATACATACCGCTGCTATAACAAATCCTTTTGATAAAGAAATATGGAAAGTTAATTTGGATTATACAAATTTAATTGTTCGAGTATGTAAAAAGTTAGATAAAAAACTAATATACATAAGCACACAAAATGTTCTGTTTGGCACAGATACTTATTCCAAAACAAAAAGATTATCTGAAAAATTAGTAAAAACCTTAAAAAGTTATGTTATCTTAAGACCAACGATAGTTTATGGTAAAAATGAGGATAGGTATATTAGCAATCTTATAAATTTAATAAAGAAATCTCCTTTAATTCCGATAATAGGAGACGGTAAAAATAAGATACAACCATTATATTTAAACGATTTAATTAAGATAATTGAATTTTGCATTAATAAAAATGTTAATGGGGTTTATTTAATCGCTGGCAAATCAATAATAACATATAATGACTTAATTAATCAGATAATAAATATATTAAAAGTTAATAGATTAAAGGTGCATATCCCCATAGTATTGCTTAAACCTATAGCATATATACTACAAAACATTTCTAAAAAACCTTTTATAACAACAGTGCAATTAGAAAATATAAAGAAGGATTTAGTATTTGACACTGATCAAATACAAAAGTTTTTTAAGATTAATCTAACAAATTTAGAAGAAGGGTTAAATAATTTGTTAAAAAATGGAAAAAAATAAAGTTTCAGTGGATATTATTCTCCCAGTCTATCACGGAAATCTAAAAGAATTAGAATGGAGTATAAATAACCAAGTAAATTCTTACAATCGCATATTAAAGGAATATAATTGGAGGGTTATAATTTCTATAAACGGTAAAAATCCTGAAGAAATAATAAAATTATCCGAGATTCTATCTAAGAAATATAAAAACGTTGAATATTTGTACACAAAAATTCCAGGAAAGGGTTCTGGAGTAATAAATGGGTGGATAAAAAGCAAAGCAGAGATTAGAGTTTATATGGATATTGACTTGTCAGTTGAATTAAAATGTTTACCTAATTTAATTAAGAAGATTGAACAGGGATATGACCTTAGTATTGGTTCGAGATACATTAAAGGTTCTAAAGTTAAAAGATCTTTTAAAAGAAAGATTATTTCCATAATTTATCATTTATTTTTACTTAAAATTTTTATGGGGGTTCGTTATAAAGACGCGCAATGTGGATTTAAGGCTGTAAATAAAAAGGTGGTAGAAACAATATTACCCTTAGTTAAAGACAAATTTTGGTTTTTTGATTCTGAATTATTATATATCACAGGAAAAAAGGGATTAAAAATCGTAGAGGTGCCTGTAATATGGGACGAGAGTAGATTTTCAAGTTTAAACTTATTAAACGCTATAAAACAATTTTTAATAAAGATGATAGAACTAAGATTCAGGAAAATTTAATTAACTAAATAAATTTCTGTTACCTTATTGTTTTTTTCAAACTTTTTTATTAAGGTTAAGTTTAATTTATCGCGTGCATCATAAATATTTTTAATTGGAAACTCTTGTGGAGAATAATAATATAAATTTATTTCATCAAGGTTTATTTCTTCTTTATTGGAATTTTTAAGAGATAAAAACTCCGTATAGTTTTTAATTGTTAAATATCCGAAAGGGCTGACAGTTACAACGTTTATCTCATCATCAACATATTTTCCGTAAGTATGCTTTAAATCCATGGACATTGGGTAAGACACTAAAACAGTAGAGTCTGGATAGTTTTTAGATATAAAATCTGCTGCATTTTGCCTAACCTCTATAAAATCGCGATACTCTAAATTTTCTTCTAAAGTAAACCCAACACCAGATCTCTCTCCTGTAAATAATGATATTGATAAAATTATAAATAAAAATGTAAATAAGTAAGCATATCTTTTGAAAAATTTATTTACTGAAAATCCGAATAAAATAAAAACTAAAGGGTATGCTGGAAGAATATACCTTGGTGGAAAAGGAATAATTAAAAAATGTGTTCCTATAATCAATAATGCTGGAAAATATAATTCATATAATTCTCTTCTTATATAAGTATTAAAAAATTCTTTTAAATTAAGAATTAATAAGAAAAACATGGTAATGATAATTACGCTAAACTTTTTTAGAAGAGATAGATAAGTGTTTATATTTTGGAAGTAATTTTCTAAGTTCAAAAAACTTAAAGAGAATATCATTAATAATAAAATTAAAGATAGTATAGAAGCAAAAATAATTTGCTTTTTTGGTTTTTTAAATAAATCTTTTGAAACTAAAGAGATTATAAATAGATAGCTTAATACCCATCTAAATTGATCAAAAAATAAACTTTTTAATATAGCCATAATGATAACTAAGTTTTTAATAGGAAATATATTTATTAAAGAAGAACTTGCAGGGAAGATAAAATCTCCATAATGAATTTTATTAAGTGTTATTAACAATAAGAATACTAAAATCGGAGTTCCATAAATTAAAGTTTTGGCTTTTCTATGTTTGATAAATTTAGCTAAAAATATCCCTAATACTGCTAAGATACCTATCTCTTTAGTTAATACTGCTAAAGATCCAAATATTATACTCGGCCATGGTTTATTTTTAACTGCAAAATAAACAGACATTATCACAAGTGCAGTTAAAGGCATTTCAAGATAGACTAAACTTGAGTAAGAAACAAATATTGGGGTAAATGATAATAATAAAGATGCTATAATCCCAGTCTTTCTAGAAAATAATTCCTTTCCAAGCAGATAAGTAAATAAAACTGCTAAAAATGAGAATATTAGTATAATAGAATGTGCTACCATTGGAGAATCTCCAAATAACTTAAATGTTAAACCTCCCAAAATAAATAAAAATGGGGGGTGTCCTAGTCCTTGTTCCCAAAGAAATATTGTCGGATTATCATTATAAACATGATTAATGGCTGGAATAACGTAATTAAAATCGTCCCAGTAATAAGGTAAGTTAAGACTATTTAAATTAATCATTAAGACAATTACAAATAGTAAAAATAAATAAATTTTTTCGAGGTTCATGTTTTTTTATGTTTAGTATAATTTTGGTATTTGAAATTAAAAATAATGACTTCCAAACTCTTTATAAAATTCATAAGTCACTTTTAAACCATCTCTAAGAGAGACTTTTGGCTCCCAATTTAGTAAACTCTTAATCTTAGAAATATCTGTAATATAATTTCCAGTTTCTATATTATGATAATTTTCTGGCCACGGTACTTCAATTTTTTTTCCTTTGCCAACCATCTCTATAAGAAGATCAACCATATCTTTAAACTCAGTTCCAACACCACTTCCAACATTAAACACATTTCCTTTAGCATTTGGAGATATTCCAGCTAAAAGATAAGCATTAACTAAATCATCAATGAAAATATAATCTCTTAATTGCGATCCCTCTCCATAAACAGTTATTTCTTTATCATTCATTAATTGGCCTAAAAACCAGTTAACGATACAATATTCAGATTTCTTCATTTGAGCTCTAGGTCCATATGGGTTAGATATTCTAAAAACAACAGTGTCCAAGCCTTGTTCTCTAAAGAAATATTGTGAATAAGCCTCTGCTGCTTGTTTACTAACCCCATAAGGACTTCTGGGGTTACTTGGATGATTTTCATCTGCTGGAAGATAGTTTATTTTTCCTAATTGCATTCTTGAACCAGCATATAATATCCTAGCAGTCTTATTATTTTTATTACAAGCCTCAAGAATATTCAAATGTCCATCCAGATTTATATCTTTATCAAGGTGAGGGTCATCTAAACTCTTATTATGAGCAGGTTGGCCAGCGAAATTGTAAATAATTTCAAATCCCTTAACCAATTCAGACAAGGAAAGACGATCCCTAATATCAGATATATTAAGTTTATATTTTCCTTCAAGATCTTGCAAATTAAATTTATTGGCTCCTAAACCTGGAAAAGACAAGTCCATAACTGTAACATTGGCACCTTTGCTAACTAAAGCTCTGGTGAGATTACTACCAATAAAACCCATCCCCCCTATAACTAGCACTTTTTTATTATTAAATTCTTGCATGGTTAAATAAGAAAAAGAAAACTATATAAAAATAGAGGGTCGTTGTTTAAAATCAAGATTCGAAAGCTATAAAAAAGTTCATTTTAAGTAAAGGATTAATGAATAACAAAAAGGTTGCCATTTTAGGGGCAGGAATTACTGGATTAACTGCAGCATATGCTCTATCTAAAAAAGGGCATGAAGTAACAATTTTTGAAAAGTCAAAAGAAATTGGAGGATTAGCTGGTTCATTTATAGATAAGGAAGGCTGCGTTTATGATTACGGGCCACATCAGTTTTGCACAGACAATATTGAGTTAGTAAATTTTTTAAAAGAACTTCTAGGAAAAGATTTATTAATAAGATCAAAGAATGTTTCGCAATATTTTTTTAAGAAACATATTCCTTATCCTTTAAAGCCAATGGATTACATTACAAAAATACCTTTAAGTCTAAGCACAAAAGTATTTATTGAAGTTATATTTTCACATCTATTATTAAGATTGGGCTTTAAATTAGATCATTCATTCGAATCTTGGACAAAGTCCAGATTTGGGGCTACACTTTATAATACATATTTCAAGCCTTATACAATAAAGACGTGGGGCGTTAATCCCGATAAATTAGATCCGAGTACAGCCTATTTAAGAATAAGTTTTAATTCTATATGGGATATATTTTTGAAAACTGTTAAACATTCTATAACAAACAAGGATGATTTTTCTACAACACATAACCCACTTAAGCAAAAATTTTATTATCCTAATGGTGGAAATATAAAGCTAATGGAAGCTCTGTACAAAGCGTGCCCAAAGAAAAATATTAAACTTAAAACTGGATTTGAAGCAAAAAAAATTATAATTAATAATTCAAAAGCAAAAAAAATAATCTTTTCTAATAAAAGAAGTGTATCCAATTTTGATTATATAATAAACACAACGCCTTTAACAGATTTAGCTAAAATGATTGGAAGAGAGAGAAAACTTCCATTAAGATATCGAGCAATGATTTTTGGATTTATATCATTTGATAAAGATCAATTTGAAGATGGGCAGGTATCCCCATACCATTGGATTTATTATCCTGATAAAGATTTAATCTTCACAAGGGTGTCTGAATTTAAACATTTTAATGCTAATATGTCTCCAGAGAATAAAACAAACATAGTTGTAGAAATCACTTGCTTTAAAGAAGATGAAATTTGGAATATTCCCAATGAATTAATTGTTAAAAGAATAATGCAGGATTTGAAAAAAGTCAAATTAATTAAAGGAAATGAAAAGTATTCTGCAAACGTTGCAAAAAAAGAACATGAATATCCACTACAGATTAAAGGTTTCAAAGAAATGATTGAAGAGATAATTAAAAATGATATTCAACCAATTCAAAATTTAGTTACAACAGGGAGACAAGGATTATATAAATACTGTAATCAGAATGAATGCATGGAAATGGCGTTTGATATTTCTAACCAGATAAATAAAGGTGCAAAAAATTTTAAGTACAATCTTGAAAGCAGATGGAGAGGACAAGGATTACAAAAAATAAGTGTTTTAAAAGAAGACGAGAAAGTTAAAAATTCAGAAAATTAAAAGTTTATTTAGAAACCTTTTTATAAATACCGAATACTGTTTTTTCATGACATATGTACCTTTTCTTTCAGCAATAATTGCATTTTTTATTACTTATGTAGCTACAAATTGGTTAATTAGATATTTAAGAAGAATCAGATTAATTGTCAAGGATATGAATAAAAAAAATACCCCTTTAGTTCCAATCTCGGGAGGATTAGCTGTTATGTCAGGAATTTTTGTTGGGGTTATGATTTATATATTTATACAAACTTTTAGTTATGATTATACACAAACATTACCCTACATTCTCGCTGGTTTAATATCAATAATAATGATAACTTTTGTAGGATTCTTAGACGATTTGATCATAAAAAGGAACAAAGAAAGTTCTTCTGGACTAAAACAGTGGCAAAAGCCATTATTAACTTTAAGTGCAGCAATTCCTTTAATGGTTGTTAATGCAGGAGTTACTGCAATGGCACTCCCTTTCTTCGGAAGGATTGAATTTGGATTATTATATCCTTTATTATTAATTCCAATTGGAGTAGTTGGAGCAGCAAATATGGTTAATATGTTAGCCGGTTTAAATGGTATTGAAGTTGGAATGGGAATTGTTTATACAGGAATGCTTGGTTTGTACGCATTTGTTAACCAAAGAGAAGTCGCGGCTGTTCTTGCTTTAATCACACTCGGATCGCTAATTGCATTCTATATTTATAACAAATATCCTGCCAAAATTCTTCCTGGAGATTCTTTAACATATCTTCTCGGAGCAGTAATTGCAGTTATAGCAATAATCGGAAATATAGAAAAAGCTGCTATCTTTGCAAGCATTCCATTCTTTATCGAATTTGTATTAAAAATGAGGAGTAAGTTTAAAGCAAAGAGTTATGGTTATTATGAGAATGAAAAAATAAAGTCTCTTCATAATGATAAGATTTATTCAATCATACATATTTTTACAAGAAAAGGCAGGTTTACAGAGAAACAAATATTTTGGTTTATGATTTTAATTGAATTATTATTCTCAAGTTTAATTTGGGTGATTTAAGTGATTAAAAAATTTTTAGATAGATATAAGAAAAATAAATTAGTGAGAGATAACCTAATTTTATTTATCTCTAATTTAATTACGGGAGCATTAGTTTTTTTATTTCATTTTTTTGTTGGAAGGTACTTAGGACCAGCAGCTTATGGGGTAATTGGAGTAATTCTTTCCATAGTTTATGTTTTCAATGTTCCATTAACTACAATACAAACCGGAATATCTAAATTTACTGCGTCATTTAAAGCGAAGAATAAGCCAGCGGAAATAAAATATCTATTTAAATCTGCAGTAAAAAGACTGACAATTTTTGGAGTAATCGGTCTATTAATATTTTTAGTCATTTCACCATTTCTTGCAGAATATATTAAAATAAAAACATCACATCTATTCATCTTATCTCCTTTTATCTTATTTATATTCTTAGTCCCAATAATTAGAGGGATGTTGCAAGGATTACAGAAGTTTAAATCCTTTGGGTTGAATCTGCTTACTGAAGGAACTTCTAAATTTTTTTTAGGAGTTTTACTGGTATTAATTGGATGGGGAGTTAATGGAGCTGTTTTATCGATAGTCTTGTCCTACATGATAGCATATTTCTTTGGATATAAAGCACTTAAAAAAATACTAAAGAATGGGATCAAAAAATTCAACACAAAGAAAATTTATAAATATACCTTGCCTGTTTTACTAATGTTAATAGGTTTAACAATAATATACACAATAGATGTAATTTTAGTAAAACATTTTTTTAATGATGTGCAAGCGGGACACTATGTTGCATTATCAACATTAGCAAAGATTTTATTTTTTGGTTCGTATTCTATAACTCAAGTAATGTTTCCAAAAGTATCTGAGTCTTACACAAAAAATTTGCCGCATAAACATTTATTGTACAAATCTATTCTAATGATGTCCATATTCTTAATTCCAGTAATCATAGTTTATTTTCTATTTTCAAACTTTATAATTAATTTAGTTTATGGACCAGAATATCTAGATGCAGCAAATCTATTAGGACTATTTGGAATATTTATGGCATTATTCTCGTTAGTTTATGCTATCTCATTTTATAATTTATCTATAGGCAAGACAAAGTTTTTATATTTTTTATTTTTATTTAATATTTTAGAAGTTATTTTAATCTATTTATTCCATGAAACATTGTTGCAGGTAATTTTGACACTAACCTTTTTAACCTTATCTTTGCTTATAATTATGTTATTACAAATTATGTTTTTAAAAGATGAAAAAACTATCAATAATAATCCCAGCTTATAATGAAGAAAAAAGAATAGGAAATACATTAAGTAGTTATTTGAAGTTTTTTTCTAAAAATTTGAAAGATTTTGAGATAATCGTTGTTTTAAATGGATGTTCAGATAAAACGATTTCTGTTGTAAAGAGTTTTATTAAAAAAGATAAAAGATTAAAGCATTTGAATTTCAAAGATAAAATAGGAAAAGGCGGAGCAATCATAGAAGGTTTTAAAGCTGCAAAAGGTAGTTTAATAGGATTCGTAGATGCAGATTTGTCAACAAATCCAGATAGTTTTTATGATTTAGTTTTAAAAATTAAAGACCACGATGGTGTAATCGCATCAAGATGGATTAAAGGATCAAGAGTCTATCCTAAACAAAGTATTCTAAGAAGAACAGCCGGAAGAGGTTTTAATATTTTAATGAGATCTTTATTTTTCATGAATTACAGAGATACACAGACAGGTGCAAAATTATTCAAGAAAGAGGTTATAAAAAAAGTTGTAAAAAGATTGGGGATAACAAAATGGGCCTTTGATGTAGATTTACTATATCAAATGAAAAAACATCATTTCAATATTATAGAAATCCCTACAATTTGGCATGATAAGCCAGGGTCTAGATTAAAAATATTTAAAGCAGTTCCAGAAATGTTTTTAGGATTAATTAGACTAAGATTAGTATATTCAAAGTTTAAATTTATAATTGATTACTATGACAAATTACCGGAATGGTTAAAAATACACAAAAAATTATTATAAGATGGAAAATAAGAGTTACCTTGATAATGTAATAGACTTTATGGTTTCTAAAAATAATCTAAAATACTTAGTTTTATTATTTATAATAGGAATATTACTTAGAAGTTTAGTAGCAATAAGTGTCCCCCCAAATGCAGATGAGATGTTACATGCACCTCACGCTATAAATTTTATTAATAGTGGAAAGTTACAAATAATGGACCAAGACCCAATATGGTTCTTCTTAACTGATTTGTCTTATAAAATTTTTGGGATTAGTCTATTTTCAGCCAGATTTCTTTCTATCATTTTTGGAGCCTTATCGATTATAGCTTTATATTTGATAGTAAGCTTAGTTTATAATAAAAGACTAGCCTTAATAGCTTCAATAATTTTAACTTTCTCTTCATTTCATATTCTAATGAGTCTAGCTGAAATGGATGTAGCGATGACTTTTTTTGTTTTGTCTAGTTTATTTTTCTTTATAAAATATTTAAAAGAAAAAAGAGAGATTTATGCCATATTCTCTTACATACTATTAGGAATAGCAATCTTAACAAAACAAATAGCGATTATGTTCTTGCCAGCAATGTTAATAGTTTTAGTATATTATAAATTAAAAAATAAAGAAAAGATCACATTGAAACATTTTGGAGTTTTTATTTTAATAATGATTATAATATCTCTTCCGGTATTAACATTTAATTATTTATTATACAAAGACAAAGGATTAGTTGATTTACAGTTTTCTAGATTTGCTGGGATTGCTAAAGAAACCTATGCTCCAATAGAAGCGACCTTAAAACCATTTAAACTAAAAGATGTATTCTTCAGTTATGAAAGTCATGAACCGGGAATAATAGAAGGATTAGGATTCTTTTATAATTTTGACAAGATAGTTTTGATGCTTGGGATTTTAGGATTTATTTTAGCATTATTTCTGGGAAAAGAGTTTTTGTTATTATTTGCTTTATCATTTTTATTTCCTTTTATCTTCTTATCAGGAACTTCGCTACTAGAATATCATTTTATATTTGGAATTCCAATTTTAGCCATATTTGCTGCAATTTTTTTAGATTTTTTAGGTGAAAAATTGAGTAAATTTAGATTAAAGAAGAAAGTTACAATTTCTGTTATGTTATTATTAATTATTATTTTTAGTGTATTATTCTTAAATAAGATAGGCGTTTTTTCTGGAAAAAGCGAGATTACAAAATTAATGAGCTATAGCAAAGAGAACATTAATGAAAATTCTCTAGTTCTTGTTGATAGCAGAATTTATCGTGGGAGAATAGTTTTCTCATTTAATGACAAGCATTATTTAGAAGCAAGTCAATTAAATGAATTAGTTAACATACAAGGTAATCTACCTGGAAACTTTATTGGGCTAAATACTTATTTTATAGAATGCATAATAGATGATTGTGGTTGGGGAACGGTAAATAACCAGCCAGAATTCAATTCTTCTATGGAGGGTATAGTAAATTATTTTAAGGGTAATTCAAGTTTATTAACAACGATAAGCAATAGAAGAGACGAACCTCAGTTTAATGTTTATAATACAACGTTAAATTTAAAAGAAAGTGCGCTAGAAT
>ERZ1292623.1200-Hain-H51-01um-R1-1200-length-25528-cov-9_pt2 | contig 20930 bp, 18 predicted proteins | sample MGYA00564398_ERZ1292623 | MGnify/ENA primary metagenome ERZ1292623 (study PRJEB36523, sample SAMEA6512633) | groundwater metagenome | collected 2019-01-07 | study: AquaDiva: Metagenomics assemblies of 32 groundwater samples | reverse complement strand
GAGGTTTGGTAAGCATGGATCATACTAATCACTTCTCTGTTACAGTCAACTAGTGTAGTGAGGCCAAAGTATCTTTAGCCTTCTTGACTTTGGCGAGAATCTTCCGCACGGATGCGGTCCACGTGAACGGCGTCGGGGTGGCATTCCGTTGCGCGAGGTAGGTGTCGATCGCGGTTTCCAGTTCGAGCACCGACGTGACGGCCAGCCGGCGCAGCTGCCGAGTGGTCAACTCGCTGAAAAACCGCTCCACCAGATTCAGCCACGACGCCGAGGTTGGGGTGCAATGGAAATGCACACGAGGATGGCGCTTGAGCCACCGGTCCACCTCGGGCGTCTTGTGGGTTCCGTAGTTGTCGAGAATGACGTGAATGCTGAGCCCTTTCGGCACAGTCGCCTCAACGACGCCAATCGCGCGGTCACGCGCCTTCGCGAAGCGCGGGTGCGTCAGCGCGACACCTCGGTGGCGGCGCAGGCGGACACCGTGACCCGAGTGCGGGCGATCGCTCACGCCGCCGATCCGGTATTCCACACCCGGACTCCAGGCGCACATCACGTACCTCTACTCGATGACGTCGCGCAGCGACCAGCGCGTGGGCAAGGACGCCAAGGACCGATACGCGTTCCTGCGCTCGCAGCTCAACGGCGTCATGGTGGACGTGGACAAGTTGCTCGGCCCGGATCGCCAGTCCGCAATCGTCCCGTAGATCCGGCGGAAGGCAGCATGCAGTTGGCTATAGCTGCCTTGGTGTTGCTGATCGCGGCACCGGGGCAGGCGCAGTCGGGCAGGTGCGCGGCGTGCGCCGCACGATCGGACAGCGCGTTCGTGGCCGGCGACGGCGAAGCGTCGCTGAACTTCGCGCTCGAGGGCCTGCGGCGGGACTCGAACGACCTCGAATTATTGTGGCGCGCCGCGCGCAGTGAGATCGCGATAGGCATCGTGTCGGGTGAAGAGCGTCGACTGATCGACGCGCACTTGGTGCGCGCGATCGAGTACTCGCGTCGTGCCGTGGCCCTGGCACCCAACGAGGCGGGCCCGCACTTCTGGCTCGCTGCGGCGCTGGGGCGCCTTTCGCTGCGCGTCGGGTTCCGGCGGGCGGTGCCGCTTGCGTCCGAGGCGTACACGGAAGCTTCGCGCGCGCTGGCCATCGATTCCATGCAAGCAGGCGCGCACGAGATCATTGGCAAGTTGCACAGTGAAGTCCGCAAGCTGCCGTGGCTGGTGCGCAGGCTCGTCGCTTCGCTTTCCAATCTCGAGGTAGCGCGTCACGCGTCGTGGGAAGAGGCGGAGTACCACCTCAAGAAGTCGATCGCGATCGACCCGTCCGTCGTGCTCGCGTGGGCGGACCTGTCCCAACTGTATTTACGCACTGGGCGCCGGCTTGAGGCCATCGCCGTCGTGGAGGCGTTGGAGAGACGGCCACGGCTCACGCCGGCTGACGCCTTTCTCCAGGACCAGGCGCGGCGCCGGCTCGGATGGTACCGCTGATCGGCAACCATGAGGTCATGCTGTGATCGTTTATCATTCTCTACCGCGGCACGGGCAGCGTGATCGAGGCCGGCAGCCACGGCTTCACGAAATCAAGCGGGTCGGGTGTCGGCGGAGGTGACTTTGCGCCCGGCAGACAGAGCAGCGCATGGGTGCGCAGGAGCAGCGCGGGCCGCGGACACGTGGGCGCATCGACGTTGACGTGCGCGATGCCGTACGCGCTGAGGTGCAGGTCCACGTTCACGAACGGATGACCGTCCTGCGCCACCGAGACCGCGCCGCCGGCCGCGTCGTGCACAAGCGTCGACAGTTGCCGCCGGTGCAACGCCTGATCCAGCGCGCCGGCCGCTGCCGCCACCGCGCCGACAATCGCGATGTTGCCGAGCGCGGCGGCAGCGAGCGCGCGTTGCAACCCGCGCGGTATGCCCACCAGTGCCAGGGATGGAAGTACCGCGAGCCAGGTCTGTGGCGCATAGCGGGCGTAGAACCCGAACGGCAGGACGATCGCCGTGGCGAGCATCGCGACCGAGAGCGCGGCGAGCGCCGGCGCTGTGCGATCACCCAGCCGCCAGGCGATGGCGAGCGCGATCCAGCCGAGGAGGAGGGCGCCACCGAACCACGGACCCCAGCCGCCGATGCGCGCGTCCACGTTCGTGAACGCCGCGATCTCCGGGACGCCGACAGCGAACGGAAGCTTCAATTGCGGGGTCGCCTCAGGATCACCGCTCGACGCGCCGAACACCGACTTGGCGAGTTGCACCACGCGCGGCGATGTGAGGAACTTGGGATCGCTCTGCACCATTTCAGCCGTCAGAATCGCGCCACGCCCACGCAACGGATACGCGGGATGGCCGTAGCGCACGATGTTGGTGATGTACGGATTGATGCCCTGTGCGAGGGCCAGCACCGTGGCCAGCGCCGCGAACCGCAGCGCCGAAGCGAGGCGGGCGCGCTCACGCCACGCGACCCAGGCCGCTATCGCCACCGCCAGCTCGAGCGCGAGAGCGGCAGCGTTGAACTTGAGCGTCGCCAGCCACGCGGCCTCGAACGCCAATGCCACGCCCCACGCGCGGTTGCCGGTGCGAATCCACAGCACCGCGAGGGCCAGCGCCGCCACGAACGCGGACGACACCAGGCCGTCCACGTGGTACGTGGCGACCTGCTGAACCGCGACGGGGCTGAGCGCTGCGACGAGCGCCATGAGTCGCGCGCGTCGTGCGTCGACGCCTAGTACGACGAGTGCGGGCCACGCGAGCAGCCACGCGGCGGTCATCGCAACCAGGTGCATCGCCTTGCCGGCCTCGATGCTCCCGGTGGCTTGTGCGACCATAGCGGCCAGGACCCACATCCCCTTCGGGAGCCCGCTGACGTGTTGTCCACTGACAACACTCTCCGAGCGTGCCGGGTCCCACACCGGGTTCCATCCGTCCGCGAGCAGCCGGATGCCCGTCTGGTGGTAGTTCTGCCCGTCGTAACTCAGGTCGAACAGCACGGCGGCGACGCCCGAGCTCGCCACGATCACGACGAGCGCGCCGGTGAGCGTCCGCACCGCGGTCGCGCGATCGTCCCGCCAAAACCAGACGCCGAGCACGGCGGCCGCGGCGACGAGCGGCAGGGGTGTAAGGGGCACTCGCAGCGCGAGTCCGATCGCGCCGATGGCGGCCGGCAGCGTGAGCGTCATGGCGAGGGCGACGCCGAGCCGCGCGGCGCGGTCGGCGTCAGGCGACAGCGGGGCCGCGGGCTGGTCGCTCACCGGAACTTGAGCCGCCACAGCGCGAACCACGTCATGCGCAGCAACACCAGCCCGTGTCGCCAGCGCCGGATGTTCGTGTCGCCGTACGTCCGCTGCGCGTAGCGGATGGGCAGGTCCTGGATGCGCAGGCCAAGGCGCGACGCGCCGAACAAGAGGTCGAAGTCACCGAATGGGTCGAAGTCGCCGAAGTACGCGCGGTTCGCGGCGATGCGTTCGTAGTCGTGGCGCCACAGGACCTTGGTGCCGCAGAGCGTGTCCTTCACGCGTTGACCCAGCAGCCAGCTGAACGCCCAGCTGAACCAGTGGTTCGCCAGGAGATTCAGTAACCGCATGGCCTGGCCTTCCATCGGGTACACCAGGCGGACGCCATTGATGAGGTCGCCAAGCCCGCGGCGCGCGGCCGCGTAGAACCGGGGGAGGTCTTCCGGCGCGACCGTGAGGTCGGCGTCGAGGATGATGAACAGCTCGCCACGCGCCTTGGCGAAGCCGAGCCGCACCGCGTCGCCCTTGCCCGTGCGGGTCTGCTGGTGCGCCTGACAGGACCATTCCGGATGCGCCGCCATCGCGCGCCGGATCGCGTCCCACGTATCGTCGCGCGAATGGCCTTCGACGAACACGATTTCGGTCTCGCGACCCATGCGCGGCAGGCGCGCGAACAGCGGCTCGATGTTGCCGGCCTCGTTGCGCGCGGGGACGACGACCGACACGACTGGCTCCGGTGTCGATGGCGCGGGATGCGGCTTGCGTCGCGCGGCGACCAGAGTCGTGAGCGCGAGGTGGTTGAACGGCGTCACGCGCACGAGCCCGCGGTTCAGCACCGGCGCGAGCAACGGGACGTCAAGCGGCAAGAGGTTCTCACGCGATTCGCGGACGACCTCGAACCCGGCGAGGTTGAGCAGCCCGCGCAGGTCGCTGGCCGCGAGCCAGTTCTGGTGCAGCACGGGGCGGGCGAGCCCGAGCCGCAGCGCCGCTGCCAGCAGGGGTTCCCAGAGCTTGTTGTGCGAGCTCACCAGCACGCGCGTGTGCGGGGCGCACACGTGAGCGACCTGCTCGAGCGCGTCCTGCACGTTCCACAGGTCGTTGACGAGGTCCGAGAGGATCACGACGTCGAACGCGCCGCGCAGCGGCAGGGCGTGGGCGTCGGCGACGGCGAAGTGCAACGCAGGGTGCCGGGCGCGGGCGCGCTCGACCATGGCGGAAGAGAAGTCCACGCCGACACCGAACGACGGCGCGCACGCGGCGAGGAGGTCACCAGCGCCGCACCCCACCTCGAGAACGCGCTGGCCCGGCGCGATCCACGCGCGATGGACGTCGGCGAGCCGGCGGTGGTACGCCCCCGCCCAACCCGGGCCCGAATGCGCAGCCCGCGCCACGGAATCCCAATGCCTGATGCGCTCGGCGCGATGCTGGTCCGCAGGCGAGCGGCCGGCTGGTGCCTTCGTGGGCGTCTGCACCGGCGGGAATATCCGGACGTGAGCGGGTGGGGGCAACGGGGCGCGTGGTAGCGCGGACCGACCGACTTCCGTTTGCTTTCGCCCCATGGACTCGAGCGATTCCGCCGTCACCGCGCGCGCGGTGCACGAGCGGCAGCACGGCGCCCGCCTTGCCGCGGCGGACACCGACCGCGTCTGGGGATGGGGCACACCGGCGGGTCGGCGTCGGGCGGCGCGACGGGGCAGGATGATTGCAGAGGCGGCCGCGCTCGGACCCGGCCGCCGCGCGCTGGAAGTTGGCTGCGGGACGGGCGTGTTCACCGAGATCTTCGCCGCGACGGGCGCCGACGTGGTCGCACTGGACCTGTCGCCGGACTTGGTGCGCATCGCGACGGGGCGACTCGGCCAGCACCCGCGCGTGGAGCTCCGCGTCCAGGCCCTCGATGAGTGCCACGACGGTCCGTTCGACGCGGTGGTGGGGTCGTCGGTGCTGCACCATCTCGAACTCGCGCCTGCGTTGCGACGTATGTTTGAGCTGCTGGCGCGCGGCGGCATCTTGAGCTTCGCAGAACCCAACATGCTGAATCCCCCAGATCTTCGTCGAACGGAACTTCCGGCAGTTCTTCCCGTCAGTGTCGCCGGACGAGACGGCGTTCGTCCGTTCGCAGCTCGCGGAGGCGCTGCGCGCGACGGGCTTCGCGGGCGTACACATCGTCCCCTTCGACTGGCTCCACCCGGCCGTGCCGGCCCCGCTGATCGGCGCGGTGTCCGCGCTCGGGCACGTGTTGGAACGACTCCCGCTGGCGCGCGAGTTTGCCGGCTCGCTTGCCATCCGCGCCGAGCGTCCCGTCCGCGGGTGAGCGTCGAATGATCGGGTACGTCATCGCCGCCGCCGGCCTCTATCCGCTGGTCGCCGCGCTGCTGGTGCTCGGCATGCGCCGCTTGCGACGGTCCGCGGCAAGGGCGGATGCCGACTGCCCGACCGTGACCGTTGTGGTCACCGCGCGCAACGAGGCGGGCACGCTGCCAGTGTGCGTTGAGTCCTTGCTGGCGCTCGACTATCCGGCGGACCGGCTCGACTTCGTGCTCGTGGACGATCGGTCGACGGACGGTACCGGGGCCCTGCTCGACGACGTGGCACGCCGAACGTCGCGCGTCCGCGTCCTGCACACGGAGCTGCTGCCGGACAACGGACTCGACGCCAAGGCGCGCGGCCTTGCGCACGGCATGGCGAACGCGACGGGTGAGTGGATTCTCATCACCGACGCAGACGCGCGGGTGCCGCGTTCCTGGGCGCGGCACCTGGTGGGTCGAGTGGATGCGAGCACGGCACTGGTGGGCGGGACCGCGATCGTGGAGCCGCGGCAGTGGTGGGGCCGGGCTGAACGCACCACATGGGCGTTCCTGCAGACCATCAACCTGGGTTTCGCGGGGTGGGGCCGCGCGGTGGTGTGCGTCGGGCCGAACATGGGCATCCGTCGCTCGGTGTATGTGGCGGCCGGCGGGCTCGAGCGGGCGCGCTTCCGGATCGCCGAGGACTTGGCGTTGTTCCGGATGGGACGCGACGCCGGCGGTGGCGCGCAGGTGTACGCGGACGCGGAGACGGCGGTCCTCATGCAGCAGGTGCCGTCGCCGACGCATCTGACGAGTCAGCTACGGCGGTGGGTCGGCGGGGCGCTGGAGCAGGGACCAGCGTACCGTCTCGGGGTGCCGTTCGCGCTCGCGTGGGGCGTGGGCGTCGCAGCGTTCTGGCTGGCGGGATGGGCAGTCGCGCCGACGGCGTGGGTGGCGTTCGTCGTCGCCAAGATCGTCGTGGACGCGCTGCTGCTTTCGACGATTGGCAGCCGCGTTTCCGTGCGCGCGCTGTCGCGCGACGTGCTGCGCCTGTGGGCCGTGCAGCTGGTGGCGATGGCGTGGCTGCCGGCGTCGATGGTGGTGGCACGGCGCATCCAGTGGCGTGGCGACGGCTACGCCGTGAAGTACACGTGATGTCGTTCGTGCGCGCAGTGGTCATCGCCGTCGGCGTGCTCTCGGCCGCCGTGTCGTCCCTGCTGCTGCTGGACCGCGTGAACCCGCCGCCGGTGGTGGTGGACCCCGGCATCGCGAGCGTGGACACCACCAAGCGGTCGCGACTGCTGATCCTGCACGTCGACAGCTGGCGGTACGAGACCGCCATCGACTCCACGATCATGCCGAATGTCGCGCGGCTGCGGCGGCGCGGGGCGTCGTGGGAGATGGAGACGGTGTTCGAGGGGTTCACGATTCCGGCGGTGCGCGCCGCGTTCTCGGGTCACGCGGAGACCCAGTTGGTGAACCTGATCCAGAACTTCCGGTTCCGGTCGCTGGGCATCGAGTCGTTCTTCCTGGACGCGTCGCGACTCGGCAAGCGGACGGTGGCGATCGCGTACGAGCCGTGGGTCCAGTTCGGACCGTACATCGAACATCGCGCGCCGCCGTACAACGGCGACCAGTTCACCGCCGATCGCTTGCGCGCCGTGTGGGCGCTCCAGGCATTTCGCGACGAGGGGTTCGACGTCGTGATCTCCCATTATGAGTGGGGAGACTGGGCGGCGCACACGCACGGCATCGACGCGGCGCGGTATCGCAGCGAGTTCGCGTACGCCGATTCGATGATCGCGTCGTTCGACGCGGCGCGCGCGCCCAACGACTACCTGCTCGTGTACGGTGATCACGGTCATTCACCAACGGGCGAGCACAAGACGGGCATCCACATTCCGACCTTCGCGCTCTTGCTGGGTCCCGACGTGACGCCGGGCGTCACGGTTGGTCCATTGGCGACCACCAACCTGCGGTATGTGGCGAGTCACGCGCTGGGGATCACGCTGCGCGCCACGGCGTATGATGTGGCGGCGCTCGCGAGATTCCTGCCGATCGCCGGCGGCATCGTGGACTCGGTCGCGGGCCGTGCGCGTGGACCGGCACCGGGCGCGCCGAGTCGCGCGCCACTGGACTACGCGCTGGCACTGGGAGTGGCTGCGGCGGGTCTCGCGCTCGCGCGGCAGCTCGCGCGCGGTGCTCCGGGCATCGGGCTCACGGTCGCGGTGGGCGCAGCGCTGACGGGCCTCATCGTGCTGGAGCTCGTGGTGCAGCAAGTGGTCTCCGTGACCGCGACAGTTTTCCCGGTCCTGCTCGGCGGGCTCGCGATGGCGTCGATCAGGGACGGGCCGGCTACGTTCCGCACGTTGGCAGCGGGCGCACTTGTGCTGTCGCTGGGCTTTGCGATTCACATGGCGGGCACATCGCTCATGGTGCCGTCCGGTCTCGCGACCGTCATCCCGCTCTACGTCGCCGCGATCGCCACGAAGTACTTCGTGTTGCTTGCCATCGCGGGGCACCGGCGGTGGCGCGAGGTCGCCGTGTGGACGACACTGTCCACGCTTGTGGAGCTTCGGGTCTGGGACTCGCCGATCGCCTTTGCCATTCTCGTCGGGCTCGGCGTGTCGTCGTGGTGGCGACGCCGCGACCCGGACGTACGCCGACTCAGCGCGATCGTGGTGTTGTCGGCGCTGATGCACTTCACGCTGCGCGCGCCGTTGTATCACCTGGCGTGGATCGACCTGTTCCTCGGCGCGCTGTGGGTGGTGTCGCGGCGTTGGGACAATGCGTGGACGGACGCGTTGGTCGTGAGCGGATCGTTCGCGCTGGCCAGTGGCTGGTTGGCGAGCGGACTGGAATGGGGTTTCCTGTACACCGTGTTTCCGGCGTACCTGGTGGAACTCCAGGTGCAGTACTTCCTGCCGTTCATTCTGGCGAAACTGCCCATTCCCCTCGTGCTGGCACTCGTCGTGATTGGCCGCGCCCCCACTCGCCGTTTCGTGGAGGTGGTCATGCTGTACGCCGGACTGCGGTTCGTGGCGGCGTGGGTGATGCGCCTTGGCGGCGCCGCGGGCGTGGAGATCTGGCCGCTCGCGGAGCAGGGCATCTACCTTACGACGTTCTTGATCGCGGCGGTTCTCTGGAACCGACGCACGAAAACGGTGGTCGGCCGCGACGCGCTCGCGGTGGCATCGTAGCGATGGGCATCATTGACGTCCTGAGGCGCCCGAAGTTCGAGCTGGGTCACTTGGTGCTCCGGGATCCCAAGGTCAAAGGTCCGGTCCGGTACGATGCGTCGTCAGCCGATGACGTTCAGCGCGCGTTGGAGGGAACGGGGTTGAGTGTCGTGCCGCTGCGCGTGAATCAGCGGGAGTACCGGGACTTCGTGGCGCGCGCCGACTATGCACGATTCGGTTCCTACTACGCGTGGAACCGGCCGAGTTTTGCCGAGAAGTCGCTCGAGCACTACCTGGCGGCGAAGTTGCTCGAGCTGCGCGAGGGAAGCGTGCACGTGGACGTCGCGAGCGACACGTCGCCCGCGCGGGAGATCTACGCTGATGTCTATGGTGTGACAGCGTACCGCCAGGACCTCAGCTTTCCGGCGGGAGTCGTCGGGAATCGAATCGGGGGTGACGCGGCGGCGATGCCGGTGCGCGATGGTTTTGCCGACACGATGTCACTGCATTGTTCGTTCGAGCACTTCGAGGGCGACAGCGACATGCGGTTCATCGCCGAGTGCGCCCGGGTGCTCCGGCCGGGCGGCCGCGTATGCATCCTGCCGCTCTACATGTCCCCACGCTATTCCGTCATGACCGATCTCGGCGTGGTGGGCTGGCGCAGTCAACCGGCGTTCGAGGAGGATGCCACGGTGTACAGCGCGATCGGATACGGCCAGCGGCATGGGCGCTTTTACGACGCCGCGCACCTGCAGTCACGAGTGTTGGGCAGGCTCGGCGCCTTGCGGGCGACCATTCACCGGGTGACAAACCTCGAAGAGATCGGGCCAGCGTGCTACGTGCACTTTGCCCTGACGCTCGAGAGGCCGGCGGCATGATCGACGCGAAGGACGTACAGCCGGAGTTTCGCGCGGGTGGTTTGGCGTGCGTCGATGGGTTCCTGGCCGAGTCCAGCGTGCAGCCGCTCGTCGCGGAAGCGAACGCGCTGCGCGCGCGTCAACCGGAACTTCGTGCCCGGCATGAAGCAGGGCGGGAGCGTCAGCTACTTCGATATTCGCCGTGCGGCGCCGAGCACGCATGCCCTGTACCATTCGCCGGAGTTGATCCGGTGGCTGAGCGACGTGACCGGGGAGCAGTTGCTCACGTGTCCCGAGTCGGACCCGCACGCGTGCGCCCTGTACTACTACACGCAACCCGGTGACTACATCGGCTGGCACTACGACACGTCGTTCTACCGGGGCAAGCGGTTCACCGTCCTCCTCGGGCTCATTCAACGCTCCAGCAGCGAGCTGGTGTGTCGCGTGATGGAAGTGGGCGCGACGACGCCGCGCGAGGCTCGGATCCGCACGCTGCCCGGGACGCTGGTCGTGCTCAACGACGCTTTGCACCACTGCGTGACGCCCAACGGTGAGGGCGAAGACCGTGTCGTATTGTCCCTCGAGTACGTCACCGACCGTCGCATGGGCTTCTTCGCTCGCATGGTCTCGAACGTGAAGGACGCCGTTGCCTACTTTGGCATTCGCAACTTGCTGCGTCCTTTGCGGTGAGCGTGCCAATGGATCGCGGTTACCCGGACGTGCGTCTCGGGACTCACGCGCGGGCGCTGCTGGCGGTGGCGGTGTTGGCGCAGGCGGTGTTGGCGCAGGCGGTGTTGGCGCAGGCGCCGTTGGCGGTCGCCCAGGTGGCAACGCGCGACTGCCCGAATGGCGTCGTCGAGCGGATCGAGATCCAGAATGGACCCGTGTTTCCCACCGATCCGGAGAACCCTCGCGTGGTGCGCTTGGCCTTTGGCGCGGCCAACGGCATTCACGTCAACACGACGCGCTCGTTCATCCGGCGGGAGCTGTTGTTCGCCGAGGGGGATTGCTACGACCCGTTCCTGGTGTCGGAATCCCGGCGCGTGCTGGACGCCTACCACTTCGTCGATCAAGTCCGCGTGGAGACCTCGGAAGGGCAGGCCGGCAAGATCGTGCGATTCCGTACGCAGGATCGTTGGTCCACGCAGGTGGACTTGGGCGTCACGTACGACGCCGGCCTGAACCTGGAACGGTTCTCGGCGACGGAAACCAACTTTCTCGGGAACGGGATCCTGGCGGAGGTGAGTCACAGCGAGCGGCGGGAACGACGCGACCGGCACGCGCGCCTGGCGTCGCCGCGCGTCTTCGGCCGCACGGATGGCGACCTCCGGTTCGGGACCACGTCGGCGGGGTCGTCGGTGTACCAGCGATTGAACCACGGTTTCGTGGGTGACGTCAGTCGATGGTCCTGGACCGAGTCGACCGAACGGACCACGTACTTCCGGTCGTACGCCACGGGCGGCGGCGCCCCGCAATCCCATGTGCTTGTGCCTGTGTTGAGGGACGGTGCGGAACTCGCCGTTGCGATGCGACTCGGCGTCCCGGGGCGATACTGGACGCTTGGTCTCGCGTTCGACCGAACCGTGTATCGTCAGAACGGGCCGTACAAGTACGTGCAGGATGGCGACTTCGACGGCGCGGCGCCGGACACGAACGTCGTCCCGCACCCCGCCATCCTCCGCCAGACCGTGAGCCGTGGGGCAACCCGCGTCGTGTTCCACGCGGGCCTGCGCCAGGTGCGATACGTGGACTACGCCGGGCTGGACGCGCTGAGCGAAGTGCGCATCGTGCCGGCCGGTTTCGAGGGGAGCGTGAGTGCCGGACGGTCGCTTGGCATTCTCGTGCCCGACGGCGTCACGGAGGCCGGCGATGCGTTTCTCCGACCGTCGCTAGGATTCACAAAGGCAGCCGACTGGGGTGTCCTGCGGATCCACGGCCTCGCGGAGGCCGGGTTCGCCGATGCCACCTGGCGCGACCTGCTCGGGGCTTCCGACGCGGCGCTGTGGGTGCGAGCCCGGTGGCTCCCGGCGCAGACGATGTTCCTGCGGGCGTCGGCCGGGGGCGCCTGGCGCACGACCCTGCCGTTTCAGCTGGCGCTCGGTGGACGGGACGGGGTGCGATCGCTGGCGGACGACCAACACCCGGGCGGGCGCCGAGTGCTGTTCACGATCGAAGACCGCGTCCGGTTCGCCTGGCCGCCATGGAGCGGCGTGGAACTGGGCGCGACCGTGTTTGCCGATGCGGGCCGGGTGTGGCCCGGCGACGTGCCGTACGGAACGGACGACGGCTGGATGGGGAGTGCGGGGTTCGGGCTGCGCATCGTCGTGCCGAGAGGATCGAGCGAAATCCTGAAGCCCGAGATCGCGTTCCCGGTGGGGCGTTCAGGCGCGCCGATCTTTCGAATCACGGCGGAACTCAACTCGGTGCGCGGATGGCTCTCGACGCCCCGCCTGCTGGAGAGCCGCCGCTTCTGGCGCGGCGCCGAGCACTTCTGACGCCGCGTCGACCCCGGTGTGCCTCACTACCGCGCGTACCTGAGCGCGACGTCGGCAACGAGGTTGTGGCGGCCGGTCGTGCCGTAGTTGAAGCGGGTCACGTGTTCGTAGCCCAGGCGAATCGACGTCTCCATACCACGCCAGCCGCGTTCGCGAACGTATTCGGAGAGAATGCGGACGCGAATCTCGTCCGGATTGTCGGCGGCGCGGAACCAGTCGTAGTCCCACGGGGCGCCGCCCGGGATCAGCGCCCAGAACCAGTCATCGCCAGAGTAGCGTTCCCACGCGCCGGTGACGCGCAGGCGCGAGGTCGGCTTGTTCTCCGTCACCAGCACCGTCACGCCTGACGCGTTTGGCCCCAGCGCGTTGCCGAGCACCCGGCGGCGCAGCGTCACGCCTGAAGTGAACTGGCCGTGCGTGTGGGCCCGCGGTCCGGCATGTGCCCATTCGATCGCGAGGTCCGTGCGTCCCTCCGGCCCAAGGCCCGCGATGTCGGCGCCGGCTTGCCAGACGGCATCCTCCCAGTAACCGCGGGCCGGCTGGGTGAAGCGCCCGCGATCATCGGTGGTGAGAAAATTCACGTTCACGGACGCGCGCCGACTGGGCAGGAACAGGCGCATGTCGACGCCGGCGACCTTGTCCGAAATCGTCAGGAAGCCGCCATCAGACCAGAAGAAGAACAGGTCGTGAATTCTTCCTGCCCAGTCGGAGGGCGGTGACCCATGCCCTCCCTGAATGTTGAAATAAGTAATGCCGAACTCGCCGAACGCGCTTGGCCGACCACTGAGCCGCATGTGAGTCAGCACGGAACCCGGTTGGTCTTGCCCGTCACCGAGGTCGGCCACGCCTATCGAGGCCTGCCAGAGGCCCAAGGCGTCGAGGAAGAGCGGCAAGCGCACGGGCCGGTCGAACGCGACTCGAACCATGTCGAGGCCGGGCGAGTTCCGCGACAGCATGGCTCCGCCCGCCAAGCCATGTCCCACTGAGCGACTGTTCCGCCCGATGTCGAGGGCCGCCGGGCCGACTTGGAACCTGCCGTAGGCGTTGACCAGCGTCGCGTAGCCGGAAAACCCGGAGTGCGGCACGAAGAGCGACACCCGCGGCACTACTTGGGCGGCGAAAAAGCGCGAGCCGAGTTCGAGTCCCGCCTCTACGCTCGCCGTGCCTCCGTCAGCGAAACGGCGCGCTTCGGTGCCGAGCAAGAGCGGGTTGAGGTCCGCGTCGAGGGGGCTGCCAGCGTCCGTGGTATCGCCCATGCGGTGCGGTCGGTAGGGGCTGGCGGCCAGCGCCAGTCGCGCTTCGGCTGACGTCAACGACAGCCGCCGCGTGGCAGGTTCCGCGCCGGCGAATCGCGCGCCCAGACGCTCGATGGCTTCGACGATACGCGAAGAAACGGCCGCAGCGCCTGCGCGACTGCGCGCTTCGTCGACGAACCGCCGGAAGGCGGCGCGCGAGTACGGACGTTCGCCGGCAATGACGTTCCTTACGAGGCCGGCGGCGATCAGGACGTCGAGATCGGTGTACGCGGCATCCTGTTGCTGCACGTATGCCGTCGCCTGTCCCGCGACGGGAGTCGCCGCGGCCATGAGGCCCGCGACGGTGATGGCGAAGCGGAAGCGCCCGGTCACCGGCGTGGCCTGACCTGCAATAACACCACCAACCCAACGCAGAGCCCCCAGAACAGCAGCGCCAACGCCCAGAGCGACTCACCCCGTTGCACCAGTAGCGCGCCGGTCCACACGCAGTACCCGACCACGACCAGTTCAAGCCAAAACGTCCAGTGCAGCGGACTCGCGTACGCCTTCAGCGCCAGCCCTCGGCCGGCGCTGTCGGTCGATCGCCCCTTGGGCGTTCGTGCGAACTCTCCTTCGTTCGCCAAGAAGCCCTGGACCTGTGCCACCGTGTTGTTGACCATAAGCCCGATGCCAATGCCGATCCCGGCGAGGACATGCCCGACAGTGCGCAGTCTCCACTCGTCCCCGCGCTCCCGGAGCGTCATGAGGAACGAGAAGGGCGCGACCAGCGTCGCCAGGGACATCAACGCCTGCATGCCCCAGAATAGTGCGCGGTCGACGTAGAGTACCGCCCAAGGCCACAGGACGAGGTTGAGAAGCAGGACCGGATGGATCCCGTAGCCGGCGAGGAGAAAGGCCTCCTCCCAACGGTCCCGCAAGCGGTTCTTCGTGTCCAGCACCCGGCCCATGAGCTTGCGGAAGCACTGCGCGTTGCCCCGCGCCCATCGCCGCTGCTGCAACTTGAAGGCGCGCATTTCCTCGGGAAGCTCGTTCGGAACGGCGATGTCGTGCACGTACCGGCCATGCCACCCCGCGAGCGCGCAGCGGTAGCTGAGGTCGAGGTCCTCCGTCAGTGTGTCCGACGTCCAGCCGCCAGCGGCGTCAATGGCCGCGCGCCGCCACACTCCGGCGGAGCCATTGAACGTCATCACCTGACCCGCAAATGCGCGCGAGGGTTTCTGGATGTAGAAATGGCGATCGAGCAGCAGCGCCATCGCGGATTGGAACAGGCTGCCGGCCGCGTGCTCGAACGCCCAGCGCGTCTGCAGGAACGCCACCTTGGGATCGTGGAACGCGTCCTCTTCCACCATGACCCGGCGCAGGAAATCTGGCCGCGGATCGAAGTCGGCGTCGAACACCGCGACGAACTCCGCGGTGGAGCGCTTCAGTCCGGCGGCAAGGGCGCCTGCCTTGTACCCCGCCCGGTTGTCGCGCTGGAGCTGCTCGATGCGAACACCCTTGGCCTTCACTTCAGCGATGGTGGCTGCGACGACCTCGCGAGTCTCATCCGTGGAATCGTCGAGGACCTGCACGTCGAACCTGTCCTTGTCGTAGTCCTGGCCCGCCGACGCGAGAATGGCCTGCCGGGCGGACAGGCGCTCGTTGTACAGGGGAATCTGAATCGTCACCTTCGGGAGGCGCGACACTGTAGTCGCGGCCGCGGTCCCGCGATGCGGACGCATCCCGGCCCGAATTGCTGCGCGGTTCATGAGGAACCGCAGCAGCATGCGCACCTCGGCCACCGCGAACGACGCCCCGATGACAGCGGCAACCAAGTACATGACAGTGACGAGAACGGGCATCGCGGACGCTTGGGGTACCGGTCGGGGCCGAATGGTAGGCGGTTCTCGTGAACTGCGGCAAGCAGCGGCTCAGCGCCGGCGCGATGTCTCGCCGAACTGGGCGCTGTGCAGCCGGTGGAAGTGGCCGCCGAGCCGCAGGAGTTCATCCCACGCACCTTGCTCCACCACGCGCCCCTCGTGCATCACCATGATCAGGTCCGCTTCGCGGATGGTGGACAGCCGGTGCGCGATGACGATGAGCGTGCGCCCCGCCGCCCGCTGCTGAATCGCCCGCGCGACGCGCTGTTCCACCTCGCTGTCGAGGGCAGACGTGGCTTCGTCCAGGATCAGGATGTCGGGGTCGCGCAATAGCGCGCGCGCCAGCGCCACGCGCTGCCGCTGACCTCCGGACAGGCGGACGCCGCGGTCACCGAACTCGGTGTCGAGCCCGGCGGGGAGGCCCTCGACGAACTCGCGGAGATCGACGTCCCGAAGCGCAGCAAGGAGCGCGTCGTCCCCGATGGCGCGACCGAGCCCGAAGGTGAGGTTGTCCCGCAGCGTGCGGTTGAGCAGCCAAACGTCCTGGCTCACGAGCGCCATGCGCGCATGGAGCGACGGGAACGAGAACTCGCGGATGTCGCTGCCGTCGAGTTCGATGGCGCCGGGCGCGCAGTCATAAAAGCGCGCGATGAGGTCGACGAGCGTCGTCTTGCCCGCGCCGGTCGACCCCACGATCGCAGTCACGGTGCCAACGCGGATAGTCGCGCTGACGTCCTTCAGCACGTCGACGCCGGGCTGGTACTGGAACGTCAGGCTACGGATCGCAATGCCGCGCTCCAGGCGCGTGAACGTCCGCGGGCCGGACGGGACGATGAACTTGCCCTCGTCCGAGAAGAGACGCGCAACCGCGGCAAGGCGCGGCCACTCTTCCGCGACCTTGAGACTGAACGCGCTCAGGTACTTGTAGTCCGGCAGCGCCTGCTGGACGATAAGCAGGAACGCGCCGAACGCCGCGAGGTCGCCCGGCGTGAAGCTGCCGTCAAGCACCATTACTGCGGCCTGGACCACGAGCATGACGATGAGGACGAAGATTTCCTCGGCCGGGTAGCGCAGGCCGACGACCCGCTCGCGCCGCACGACTACGTCCCGGGCCTGATGGAGCGCCTCGGCGTACGTGTTCGCGGCGGCCCGCTCCTGCGAGTAGGCCTTCACGAGGGGAATCGAGCCGAGGATGTCGAGGATCCGGGAGCGCACCCGTCGGTCGGCCGCGACGCCCTCGGTCGCGATACGCTCGACGCGCGCATTCACCGCGGTCATGAACCAGCCGATGAACGGCAGCGAGGCCACGAAAGCGATCGACAGTGGCAGGGAGATCGCCACCATCACCGCGGCCTTCACGAGCAGTCCGATCGTGTAGCGGATCGATTCTTCCGCCGCCGTGAGCAACGTGATCACCGAGCCGGACCAGCCGATCTCCGCGTCGATCGCGCCGATCGGCTGGTGCTCGAAGTACTGGCGACCGAAGCCGAGCACGCGCCCGAAGGTCTCGGTGGTGACGGCGACGCGGTAGCCCTCCGTGCGCGGCACGATGTAGATGTACCGCAGATACTCGAAGACGATCTTGCCTGTGCGTCCCAGGATGATGAGGCCGATCGTGACGACGATGAGGACGGTGTCGCGCGACGGCGCGGCGACGGACTCCGGCACGAGCCTGAGAATCCAGCCGAACGCGCGAGACTCGCGAAGAAACTCGAAGGTATCGCGCCCCACGGCCTCCGTGAGCGGGATGAGCAGCGAATACGACGCGCCCTCGAACGCAGCCGCGATGAGCACGAGAGCGAGGGGCAAAACGATGTGCCAGGGGCGCACGCCGGCCACGTGCCAGAAGTGGCGCAGCACGCCGCGCGGCGTCGGTGTCAGCAGACCGGGCGGTGGGCTCACGTGGTCACGAGCCGCGCTCGCCGCCGGCAAGCGACCGGAGAACGTCGGTTGCGATCCAGTGACCGCGGTTCACCACATGCCACGCCGCACTCGGTACCTGCGCCAAGTGGAACCCGGGGCTTCGCGATCGTTCCTGAAAGCGACGACTGATGCGGGGCCAATCCAGCGTTCCGTCGAGCGGGCGGGCCTCGCGCCAGAAATCAGCGACTGGCCGGGCGATGTGCGGCGCCTGAAATCGGCTCATGACCGCCGGCGACGCCAACGCCCCGTACATCCGGTCCACCGCGACATCCGCGCGCGCGGGTCCGAGGACATACGATCCGTAGAACGGAATCCGGCGAAGGGGGAACAGCTCGCCCTCCCGCAAGTGACGCCGCGGCTCGTGCGCGTCGAAGTGCGTCCCCTCGCCGTCAACGGTGCGCGTAAGCAGGCCCAGTTCGGTGAGTCCGCTCAGCGCAAACGGAAAGACCGTCCTGGGGAAGGCGAAGAAATAGCCCTCGCGCCGGCGCAACCACAGCGCGAAGCCGTGCGCCCGGCACACGGGGCCGAACCGCCGCTCCACGTCGCCGGCGTCCGCGTCGACGAGGAAGGCGTCGGAGTCGTCGTCCCACGGCAGCACTCCGCCCAGGCGTAGCGCGCCGAGGAGCAGTCCCTTGTGCGCCACGTACGTGAGTCCGTGGTGCTCGAGGGCCGAGAGGACAAACAGCAGGCTGTCCACCACGGGAGTCGCGAACCACGACGGCATCATGAGGAACGACGGCCGGCTGCTCGCACGAAGTTCGCGGAGCGGGCGCAAGATCGGGCTCACCAAGCGTCGGCCGACGGTGGCGCTCCTCGGCGTCCGCGCGCCAGGGTGAGCGCGACCAGCAGCGCCACTGCCAGCGCGACCGCGTAGACCGCGAGCGCCAGGTAGGCGCGCGGTACGAGTGCAGCGCCCTCGCGATCGTAGCCGGCGACGTACAGCATCCACCCGGTGTGGATGAACCACGCGCCTGCCAGCGCGACCGCGTACACACGCAACCAGCGGATCAACGGCGCAGGCCGCGCGTGCTCGACGACGATCAGGACGCCGGCCGCGGTCAGCAGCATGGCGAACGCCCCATGCGCCGCGTTGGCGACCGCGCCGTGCTGCCCGTGCGCGCCGAACAGCAGGCCGGCCACCAGGAACGCGAGCGCCAGCGCGATGCGGTCGGAATGCGGCGCTATCCGGCGCCGCGCGGTGAGCAAGTCCGTCACGCCAGACAGGATGAACGCGACGTCCATCAGGATGTGCGCGTAGATGGTGGCGCTCGCCTCGGTCATTGGCCACGTCACCCACCGCAACTCGCCGGTCATCTCCAACAGCGGGACGACGATCTTGGCCCAGCTTTCCCATGGCGCCGCGGCGGCCGCGTCCGCCGCCAGCGTCGTGTCGGGCGCGACACTCCAGGGTTGCAGCACCGCCGGCCCGCCGCGGCGCGCGACCGCGAGGCACCAGACCAGTGCCCACGCCAGCAACGCCAAGCCGGGGAATACGTGCCCCGGCAGATCGCCCATGGTCTCGTGTTGCATTCGGCCGTTTGGGGACAGGTTGGGCAAAAGCTAGCGCGGACGCGGCGCCGGTGGCGAGGCGATCGCGCCGTCGACTATGACGGACTGACGCTCCCGCGCGCGACGCCGCGCGCACCTGTCCGGTTGGCCAGGAACCAGTCATAGGTCTCCCGGATCCCGCGCTCGAGCGGGATGGTGGGGCGCCAGCCGGTCGCGAACAAGCGTGAAGAATCCAACAACTTGCGCGGTGTTCCGTCCGGCCGGCTGATGTCGAACTCCAGCCGTCCGGCGTAACCCACCACGCGCCTGATCAATGCCGCCAACTCCGCGATCGAGATCTCCCCGCCCGCGCCGATGTTGATGATCTCGGAGGAGTCATACCGCTCCATCAAGTGAACGCAGGCGCGTGCCATGTCGTCCACGTGGAGAAACTCGCGAAGGGCGTTGCCGGTGCCCCACACCATGACCACCGGCGCACCAGCCAACTTGGCGTCGTGGAACCGCCGGATCAGCGCGGGAACGACGTGGCTGGTCTGCAGGTCAAAGTTGTCGCCGGGACCGTACAGATTGGTCGGCATCACACTGATATAGTTCGTGCCGTATTGCGCGTTGTACGCCTGGCACAACCGGATGCCCGCGATCTTGGCGACGGCGTAGGGCTCGTTGGTCGGCTCGAGCGGGCCCGTCAACAATTCGGTTTCCGGAATCGGCTGCCGGGCGTGCTTCGGATAGACGCACGAGCTGCCCAGCATCATGAGCTTGCGAACGCCGCTCCGATAGCACGCCTCCACCACATTGAGCTGAATCGCCAGGTTCGAGCGGATGAACTCGGCGGGATAGGTGCTGTTGGCGAGAATGCCGCCGACCTTGGCTGCTGCCAGGAATACGAGGGCGGGCCGCTCGCGCGCGAAGAAGGCGTGAACCGCGGCGGCGTCCTCCAGGTCCAGTTCATCGTGGGGGCGAACGACGCTGTCGCCATACCCCGATGCGCGGAGCGCCCGGATCAGCGCGGAGCCAACCAGGCCGCGGTGGCCGGCGACAAAGACGCGCTCGCTCGTCGTGCTCATCGTCCGGCGTCGCGTCGGACGTGCAGGACGTCGTGGCCGCCCTTGGCTTCAGCGAGTGCGGCGGGACCGCCGACCCAAGTCCAGTGCTGACGCCAACCCGACAGGATCTGGGTGAGCGTGACCACGTAGCGAACGACGAGCCAGGTGGTGAGTGCCGTGAAGAGCGCGCACGACACACGGGCGTTGAACACACTCGCCCAGAGCGCTACCACGACGGCTGGCGTCACGAAGTCGGGCCACGGACGGGGGCGCGTCGTGGTGTGCGCGTGCATGACGAGCGCCACGTAGTCCGCCGCGGCCAGCGCCACCGCGAGCCATCCCCACACCGGGGTCACGCCGGCCCGCACGCACCACGCGGAGAGTGCGATGAGGGTGGCGGTGAAGAGGAGCAGCGGCGCGGGCAGGCGCTTCAGCCGCCGCGCGATGACGATCGTGGCGCCGATGCAGATGCCGCTGCCGAGGGCCGCCACCAGCGAGTGTCGCGGCACGCCGGTGACGAGATCACCCAGCCACCACGTCCGCACGGCCGGAATGCACCACGACAGATAGAACGCCGACAGGATTGCAATGACTTCGAGCGTGCCCCACGCGGTGAAATGCAGTTCCTTGTGCTCGGCGCGCTCGACGTACGTGATCGAGAATCCGCTGATCAGGATGATGGTCAGCGCGTACAGCTCCCACAGCGGGCCCGTGCCCGTGAGACTCCAGAAGCCGAAGCACAACACGCATCCGGCCCAGAGGTCGCAATGGTGGTCGAGAAAGTCGCCCAAAGGCGACGTGGTGCCTCTGGCCTTGGCCTGCATGCCATCCAGGTGGTCGCCGGCGACGTACAGTTGCAGCGCGACGAACTGGAGCGCCCCGAGCCACAGCGGTCCGAGCTGCTTGGCCAGCAGCGAGCCAAGCACGATGGCGGTCAGCGTTCCGGTGGAGAGCAGCGTCACCACGTTGGCGGCCAGCCATCGCGGCAGGAGCGGGAAGAGTCGCGCGAACCAGACACGGGTCACCCACGGCCGCAGCACCGAGTGGTCCGTGAAGCGGTATGCGCCGTTTGGCCTGGGCGTGCCGGGGTCTGACACTACTGTTGGGGCGCGGGGTGCGTGGTCAGCGGTCTCCCGGGCGCGTTACTTTGGGGGCGCATGATGCTGTGCCGAATGTAGCGAACCGGCTCCCCTCGACGCACCGCTGTCGCCCGCCTAATGTCCTCCGCCCAGTCACCTGCCGAACGTCTGCGCGCCCTCTGGGCCGCGCCCGGAGTCGTGCGCGTCGCCGGCGCGCACGA
>ERZ1292623.555-Hain-H51-01um-R1-555-length-40044-cov-72_pt1 | contig 20936 bp, 20 predicted proteins | sample MGYA00564398_ERZ1292623 | MGnify/ENA primary metagenome ERZ1292623 (study PRJEB36523, sample SAMEA6512633) | groundwater metagenome | collected 2019-01-07 | study: AquaDiva: Metagenomics assemblies of 32 groundwater samples | reverse complement strand
AGAAGTTAATGAGCCGTAACACGACATGGTTATATATTACAATCGGAATATCTGTAGTTTGGTTTTCTATTACTTTATATTTTATTTTAAAGTGATTATAAATTTATGTGCGCTGCACCAACATCACCAACATTAATAAGTTTAGTTACCGAAGCCCTGAGAAAGGCTGGCTGGGCTAATCCTGCCACTGATGGTAATTCACCATATACAAGGGCAAGAGATGTGTGGATGGAAGAAATTAAAAAAGAGATTATTGTTGGAGGTAAACAACTTAAATCCCTTGAAACGGAAAGAGTTTTTGCTTTAACGGATGGATTAAATAAGTATGCTCAACCATCTGATTACCTTGCGAATAAATCCATAGAAATCATTGATGGTACGCATCAGGATACCGCAACCAATGGTGCTTCAGGGACTATTACTTTTGCAGTAGATGAGGATGCAACTTCTGTTGCTGGTAGAGAGATAATGATAACTTCTGGGACTGGGGCGAATCAAATACGATTTTGTTATTCTTATAACTCATCATCCAAACAAGCAACTATAAGTCCTGTATGGACGGCACCAAATACAACGAGTAAATACATGATAGTTGACACCTATCATCCTATTGACCCGATTGTTATAGACCAGCCCACAACCTCAATATTAAATACGACTTCAAGACCAACATATTATTATCTGAAAAATAATAACACGAATGGTGATATATTTTTTCATATCACACCAAATAGAAATGCTACAGGAAAAGTTTATGCGGTTAAACAAAAATATTATGCAAATTTAATGGAATTGGATTTAGCGGGGGCATTGGTTACAACCCTTTATGAGAGATGGCAAAATGTATGGTTATCGGGGCTTCTTTATCGGGCTTTGCATGATATAGATGATGAACGATATAAAGCCGAACAAAAAAAATATTATGAGTTATTGGGAATACTTATCAAGGATGAAGTATTAGCCAATACTATTGGATTTTAATGCCTACAAAAGAAGAATTACAAAGACCATATTTTTATCCGATACCGATGGATAGAGGTGGTTTCAGTTATAACCCCAACATTGATACAATCCCAATCTGGGCAATGGTTGATAACACAAAAAATCTAATGCTTGATAAAGGTGGCAGAAGACCACGAGGGGGGACAACGCATGTTACAGGTGTATCAATGGCTTCAAGGGTTATGGGAATCAAACAATATAAAGCAAGTGGAACAAATTTTATATTAAGAGCAACTGCTGATGGAAAAATATATAAAAATGATACTGATACGATAAATACTGGTTGGGCAACAAGCAAAAAAGTCAGATTCGAGATAATGAATAAATTGATATTTGCAGCCAATGGTTATGACCGACCTAAATATTGGGATGGTAGTGCAGGTTCAATGACAAATCTTACAACGCTTCACGCAGATTGGACTGGCACAAATTTTCCAAGTAAATTTATAATTCATGGCAGGGGTGTATCGAGACGGATGTGGGCAATCGGATGTCCTTCAACACCTTACAGTGTATATTTTTCAAAAAATGATGACCCTAATGATTTTAGTGTTGGCGGAGGTGGTGGGGTTATAGATGTTGATACTGGTGATGATGTTGGAGTCTTGGATTTTATTGTATATGGAGACAGGTTATTTGTTGGAGGTAAAAATAAATTCTACCTTATTGATGATGATGATGCCTCAATTGCAAATTGGGGGTATCAGGAAGCACAATGGGATGGCGGCACTTATACTGATTTATTGATTCGTATCCCAAGTGATACAATAACAATGGATGATAAAGGAAATATTTATTCTGTTATCGCAGCACAAGAATATGGAGACTATAGTTATGCTTCATTGTCTAATCCTGATCCACATGGACCCTTTAAAGTCCCATTAAATGAGAACCCACATATAACACAATGGATTCAAGAATTTATTGATTTATCCAAAATAGATAATTTTCATGCGGTCTGCGATAAAACCTATGAATGTGTATATTTTTTTATGACACCAAATGGATATACAACCAATAAACTCGCACTCGTATATTTTTATAATAGACCTCCACAGGAGGCGTGGATGATACATAATAATTACAGTTATTCATCTGGATACGATGCCTCATCATCAGTAGTTATAGAAGTAGGAATTGGTAATTACAGGGTATACACAGGAGATTATTCGGGAATATTATGGAAATTACAAACTGCCAATAATAATGATAACGGAAGTTCCTATTATAAAGGTTACACAACACCTTATATTTCTATTGATAATCCTGTTCTATTAAAGAAATTTATAGATGGAACGGTCATTACAGAACCAGAGGGTGATTATTATATATCAACTAATACATTTGTTGACAATGTTATGTTATCATCAGGGCAAGTATCGTTATCGGGTAGTGGTTCAGCTTTGGGGAGTTTCGTTTTAGGAGAAAGCAGGTTAGCAGGTAATAGGTTAATATCTGATAGATGGAAAATGGGTAGTATTGGCAAAAGGGCTAAAATTGAGTTATACAATAATTCAGTTAATGAAGATTTTTTTATATCACAGATATTATTACAAATTAAACTATTGGGAGTAAAACCAGAGTAGGCGTCAACTATGAGTTATATCGTTTGTGATAACAATACTTTTTTTCCGATAAAACAAATTAACTGTATGTCCTGTCTTAAGGAAGTTATTGCTATGAGAGATGTGGAAATTGTAAATGGTAAACAGGCATACTATATGAGGAATAATTCGAGCATGAACAGGAAAAGAGTATATATGTTAAACAATGGTAAACCTACTTATGTTGATTTAATGATTTGTAATGAATGTGTTAAGACGACATTAAATATTCCTTTTCTTATTGAACAGATAAAGGACGGAATAAGAGTTATAATGAAATCGGAAAAACGAACTGATGAGGAAATAAATAAGATATTAGATGAGCAATACAATTTAACGGAAGTGAGGAAATAATATGGCAAGGGGTGCAGTATTTGGTGTTTACAAGACCTTTATAGCGGGTGAGATTTTTTACCATAGCGACGCTAATGGTATGCAGACACAAATCGTAAATAATCTTGACCCATCTGGCGTTGGGTCATATTTTACAACACTTGCAGAAATGAGAGTGGTAAGCGATCCAGCTGATGGAGTTCCTGCAAGTCTTAAAGTTTTGATAGAATATATTCTCTTTAAAATTAAGGAAAATATAACTAAGTGGGCTGCTGTGCTTGGAGATACTGCTCCGTCAAATTGGGACGATGATATATCATCGTTATCTTTATTATCTGTTTTAAATAAAACTGCAAATTATACTGTAACAGCTGGCAATTGTAATGGATTAACGGAATTTAATAATGCAGGTGATGCTAATGCCATAGTTTTTACTCTTCCAAATGCTACGGCTGGATTGAAAGTTAAAATTAGATGTTCGTATCAAGTAGCAGGAACAACTGATACCGTTACTATTAATCCTGATGCAGGGGATACATTCACTGTAGGTGCTACTACAGGACTAACTTCTCTAACCACTTCTGTAATCGGTAGTGTTTGGGAATTAACCTGTGAAGTAGCTGACGTATGGATTGCAAGTCTAAAAGGTGTTCAACCTTCCTGTAGAGTATATCCAAATGCAGCATATACAATAAATGTATCTGCATGGGCTAAAATATTAATTAATACTGCTAATCACGATAACAATAACATGCTCGCAAGTAATAAGGTTAGTCCTACAATTCCAGGTTGCTATATAATAGACGGGGCTGTTCAAGGAGTATGGTCAGGTGCTACCGTGAACCGAGACATAGGAGCAGGACTATATCTCAATGGCTTAATTATTAATGATAACATTTATGGTTCACATATAAGTTATAGTGGCACTGTAAATGGACAAGCGAAAGTGTCTGATGTGAGGATTTTAGATAATAATGACTACATAGAACTATATGGCAGAAACGATACAGGAGGAACTTGTAATGGAAATACGGATGGGCAAAAAACCTATTTAACGGTAACAAGAATAGGGGATTAAGGGAGGTAATTTATGGGTTTATATCATCAGATTAAAGAATTATATCCAGATATTTCCGATGATGATTTCTTTCTGCAAAACGATAGTGATGGGAAGGGGGATTATATCAGGAAATGGAAATCATCTTATCCAAAACCTACTAAAGCTGAGTTAAATGCTGTGCAAGCTATCGCAACAGAAAAGTTAAAATGGAAGGAAATAAGAGCGAAAAGGAATGCTTTATTATCAAAATGTGATTGGATGATAATAAGACATGTAACTCAAAAAACATTGGGAATTAAACCGAAATTAACTGATGGACAATATACTATCCTATTAACTTATATGCAGGATTTAAGGGATATACCACAAAATTATATAAATTCTGATGCAGTTGTATTCCCGATATTATCTTTGTGAGTTCACAAGAGAAACGAAATCAAATATATGCCGAGTTCAAAAAACTTATACCTTTATGTATAAATGGTAATGTTTCTGCAAAAGAATTTCTGGAGGACCTAAACCATGTTGTGAGAACGATTGATGACATTGTAGATAAAGACGAGAATGTTAGTATCACTCAAATACAATATACTTTTTTTGTAATGTGTTTCAAGCTACAGGTAAACCCATTTTATCTTCAAAACTGCGGTATTTTAACTGGTGTACTTATGGTTGCCTACAATGCATGGATAGATTCTGATAAATTAAAGGAAAGTGAGGACAAGATTAAAAATAAATGGGGTAGTGTGATACGAGGATACATAGACGAAATATTACCTGTAACCGCATATTTAACAGGGGGGTATACGGCGATGAGAGAAGTGTCAATAAAATTAAGAGATTTAGAAGTATTATATAGAGGAGATAGACCATGATAACTGGAGGTAGTAGTGCCCCTTCAAATACACCCACAAAAGAAGAAAAAAAATTAACACAGGAAACCATTGAAATAGCAAGAGAAAAAAGAGAAAGGCTTGGACAGGTAACTGGAGAGGGAACGAGCCCCAGCCCATATCTTACTGGTATGGGTTACAGAAAAAAAGAATCAACTCCTGCAACCACTGTCCCTGTAGCCGATGAAAAAGAACTTGATGATAATAAAATAAAAAGGATTGATGAAATAAATAGAGAAACAAAAGATATTGAAGGTCAATTGAGGGGTGTAGATGTAGGATATGCTGGTGGGGCTACCAGAGAAGCAAAGAAAAGGGAATTACTTGATAAAATCTCTATGTTAAATATAGAAAAAGAAGAAATACAAGGGACGGACACAATTACATCTCAAACTAAACCACGCCATCCGCAATTTGGATTAGAGGCAATGTCCGAAGCGGAAAGGATTGCTGCTGACCCTTTATACGCACAATTAAAAGAAGCTCAAAGTAAGTATGATACTGAAATTGGGGAGGCATCACGGCTTACTGGTATTTCTGAAGCTGAGGTTGAGAAATTAATAGGCAAATATAATGAGTATGATACTGCCACAAAAGAAAGTATACAAAAACTGACAAGTCTTACAGATAAAACTTTACTTGATTTATCTGGACAAGCAAAAATCTTAACTACAGCCCAAGCAGATAGCGAAAAAACAAGAGTTCTTGCAGAATCAGGGATACAGGGTGCATTATCAGGTAAACTCCCTGATTGGTTAGAACAGGAAATTAGAAAATCAACTGATACAGAGAAAGAAAGGTTATCAAGATTTGGTGCGACTTCGGGAAGAATACCTGAAATGGAAAGCAGGATAAAGTTATCCGCTATTCCTGAACTGCTTAAAATATATGAACCAATTTCAACACAAAGGTATGCGACTACAAGCGGATTAAGCAAAGACATTACTGGAATTGGACAGACAAAATTATCAAACCAATATAATCTTGAGGGAACAGGAGAAATGTTTAAACGACAAAGTCTTGCAAATTGGGGCAATGTCCCAAATATCTATAGTGGTCTTGCTACAGCGAAACGAGGTATTGCTGATGACAGACTGAAACAAGCAAATGCTTTTAATATACTACAGCAACAGCGGTTAAGTGATTTAGAGAAATACATCAATTTAGGAGGGTGAATTTATGAGCTTAATTGATGATTACAATACAATCCTTACTGGATTAAGGAATGAAAGAGAGAGAAGATATGAAGCCGAATATCGGGCATGGCAAGCAGAAGAGGCGGAACGAGGAGAATTACTTAAGGTCGCTGTTGGGGTTGGGGTTGGTGCGGTTACTGGGGGATTAGGATATTTGCCTGGGATAGAGGCTGGTGCTGGGGGTGCATTAGCAGGCGGTGGACTTGGATTATTGCCAGGGGGGTTAACATTACCATTTTTGAAGGGCGGGGGCGGTGGAGTAGAAAAATTAAAAGATGCAGGCAAATCAATTAAAGGCACAGGCATAGGGAATATTCCTACAGATAAATATAGTCTTATAAACCCATCAGATATGACCGATCCTTCTTCGCAAGCAGGTAGCTTAATTGATAAGGGCTTATATTTCCAATCTCCAGAAGATACTTGGATTCGTCCTAGGGTTATGGAAAATTGGGTAGATAAGCTAAATAACAGGAGAAACAGGAGAAAATAGGTATGGCAGAAAATACAATACCAAAGGGTCCAATAGGATATGCTCGTGAAGGGGGAGAAAAGGCAATGGACTCCCTTTTAAAAGGAATACTTTATCAGAAGGAACAGAAACAGAGGGCAGACGAATTAGAATTAAAAAAAGAAGAAATAAAAAAAGATATAGAGTTGAAAATGCTTGGGACTTATGCCGAATTTGCAAAAATGGAAGAAGACCCAGAAATAAGAGCGGAAATGTTTAAAAGTATTTTTCCTATTATAAGCAATCGGACTGGAATTAAATTGGAAGATTTACCAAGAAAATATAATAGAGATGAGGAAAAATCAATTTTAAATAAGGCAACAAAAATTTTTAATAATCCAGAGTGGGATTTAAACCGAAAATCTGATGAATTAACTAATTTACTTACAGAGACATTTACTATACCAGGAGAGAAAAAAAGAAAAGAGGTTTCAGAAGCTATTAAAGGAATAGGTCAACGCATAGAACAAAAAAAAGGAGAACAACCTAAATATAAGGGAACTCAAAATGTTGGAGGTAAATATTATGAAGACATATGGAAGGACGGTAAAATATCAGAAAGAAAGGAAATAGAGACACCTAAAGATATAAAAGAAAAAGTTGAGAATGTATATCTTTTGAAAGGAATAAACGCTTACAATACTAAGGCAAAACCAGAAATTTATAATAGCCATTTTGTTTCAGGTGGTTCTACTGGACGAGACATTTTGAAATCAATATTACAAGCAAAAAGGGAACAGACAAAACGATTACCTAAAGATGAAGTAGAAAAACGACTTGTAGATTATGCAAAAATTTTAAATGATATAGCTAAAACGCCAGAAGATTCAGAAGATGCAGGATTAAGTGATGAAACAAAAAGGAAAGTAGCTGCATTGCAAATAGTTAGTGGTGGTCAGGCTTTACATCCAGACAAAATAACACAAGATTTTGCAATAAAAATAGTAAAAAAATCAATGGATTCACTTGTTGATGATTATAAAGAATATGGTCTTAAGCTGCCTCCCCTAACAATAAAAGCAGGTAAAGAAGAAACCAAGTCAAAGATAAAAGGAGAGGGAAGGAAGTCTGTCGTTGATGATGTCTTTAAAAAATCTAAATAATAGTCATGCCACAGGTGTTATCAGGAGATGGAAAAACCGTAACAGATTATCCCGATATTAAATGGTCGGAAATGGAATCAGACCCAGAATATCAGCAAATGTCTGTTCCTGACCAGACAAGGGTTAAGATAGAATTTTTTGATTTTATTCTTAAGCCTAAATTAAAAGAGGCTGGGATAGATATTGACGACCAAAATATTTATAATGAAACTAAAAGGGATTGGTTAAATGAGATAAAGTATGAGCCAGAATATCCTAAAACATTAAAGACTTTGGGTTATCTTGAACGAGAACCAGTTGTTGATTTATCTGGATTAAAACCAGCCACAGAAGAACCTGTTACAGAAACAATATTACCCAGTGAAAGATTGAAGGTTAGAGGCGAACCCATACCTAAAGAACCCCCTCCCTTTTCTCCAGGACGATGGTATGGGGATTACACAAAGATACCCACACTTCCTGCAACTGAATTAGAAATATCACGAACAAAAAATATTGATAGGGCATTATATAATTTATTTCCTAATACTTTCTCTCCAAATATTGAAAGATTATTTACTGGTATTGGAAAAGGGTTAGAGGAAGAATTGCCTCGTGAACTGACAGGAATCAGGAGAGAACCTCCTGGTGGGTTATCACGACCTCTAACAGAGGACGAACAGAAAGCTATAGATTATGAAAAAAGGGGAAAACTATTAGAAGAATTTCCTCCAAGTTTTGAAGACAAGGTGCAGAGTATTATGGAAGGTTCTGAGATAGGGATTAAGGTTGCCCCTTTAGAACTTGTAAAAGATGTTGGTGGGGCAATTCAGTTTGGCGAGGAATTGGTTACTCCTCCCATAAAACCAGCAGGAGAAATACCTAAAGATTATAAAGGACCCAGACCACATGAAACAAATTATGGAAAAGAAATATTTGATTATTGGAATAAAGAAATTAATGAAGCAACAAAAGACATGTATACAGCTCCTGATGAATTTAAACGCGAATCGTTTATGATTTCAACCAATATCGCAACTAATCTGCCTTTTCTACTTGCTGGCATGACAGGAGGCAGTGAAATGTTTACATTACTACCAATGTCTTTAATGGCAGGAGCTGGTAGATATGGAGAATTGAGAAAGGAAAAAGTGTCAAAACTAAATGCACAACAATCTGCACTTTTGACATTTACATCCGAATTTTCGACTGAATTATTGCCTACAAAAGAATTATTAAAAGTAGGAGTGCCTTTACTTAAAAGATTATTGTATACAACCCTTTCTGATGTTCCTGGTGAATGGATTAATACATTAGTTGAGTTTAATATCAGTAAAGCCTTCATCAGCCCCAATCTGACATTAAAGGATTTTATACAACAGGAATTTGACACAACAATAGTTTCTTTATTTTCGGCAGGAGCATTATCATCAATAAGTGGAATAGTCCTCAGTAAACAAGAACAGATTGAAAGAGAAAAGGCAATAAAAGAACTTGATAATGAAATACAGGGGATACTTGAAAAAAGACTTAATGAGGTAGCGGAAGCTGAAATAAATAAGGTAGCAGAAGAACAAAGATTAGAACAGGAGAAGGAAGTAAGAGAAGGAATGGAAAGAAAGGAAGCGGATATATTGGGGAAGGAGGCGAAAGAACTCCTTGAAACATCCAAAGAACTCCAAAAAGAAACGGTAAGATTATTTCAAATAAGAGAGAAGTTTACAGATTCCTCCAATGAAATTCCTCTTATAATCAGGGATTTTATTGCTGATGTTAATGTTATGGCAGAGTTAAGAAATAAGACAGATGCTGAACTTGTTAGGGCAAAATTGGCAATATTAGCAAGGATACAAGAATTAATAGATAAAGGGATGGACCCATTAAATACAGGAATTAAAAAAGCTGAATCAGTTAAAAGACATATAGATGCAGAGGTGGACAGGAGGGGAATTACTGTTTTTTTTAACGAAGCCTCTCCTTTAGATTCGGAAACTATAAATGAGATGTCAGATAAGGCAATAGAAAATCTATATATATTTAGAAATCAAGAATCTCCAAAAAGACAATTTAATGAGGAAGCGGAAACAAAAATAGAAAAACTAATACCAACCGAACCTAAAGGAATCATAGAAACAGTTAAAAAAGCCCTTCCTGAAGAACTATTTGAAACACCTACCATCGATACCCGTGAAGATGCGGAGGCATGGTTAAAGACGAAGGGGATAGAAATACCTGCCAAATTAACAATAGATGATGTAACAGAAGGAAATGAGATAAAGAAAAAATTGTCAGAGCAAAAACCACATGGAATAATTACGGAAACAGGGACTATAGATACTATTACCTTATCCAATATATTTAAAACGGAATTAGATAAAAATCAAAAACTAAATAAATATAAGGTAATAAAAATTGTTAAAGATGTTTATGGAAAAGATATTGATTTAACTGATTTCAAAACCATAGATGAAGCTGTTGAATATGCAATCATAAAAAAAGCAAGAGAAATTGCAGGGTCAGATATTTCCGAAGACGAAAAGTTTAATGCTGTTAAAATATTATACGAGAATCAACCCATACTTAGTAGCAGAACTTCTGAATCCATAAAAAAACAGCAGTATTCAACCCCTGCACCCTTATCATATTTAATGAATCAATATCTTGGGTTAGAAGATAAAAATAAAACTGTCTATGAACCCACAGCTGGTGGGGGAATGTTATTAATAACTCCCGATAAAACCAAAGTATTGGCAAATGAATTAGATATTGGACCCAGAAGCATACATCTAAAAGATAGTGGATTTACTGTATTGAATGAAGATGCAACAGAAATAATGAATATCCATCCCGAATTACAAAAGCAGTTTGATGTAGTGATTATGAATCCACCTTTTAAGGGAGCAAAACCTAAAACCTATGGCAATATAAAAATAGGTAAACTTGATTTTCAGATTGCCCTTGAATCCCTAAAAGCTATGAAGGATAGCGGAAGGGCAGTTATGATATTAGGGGGTCATAACTACGACACACAGGGTCAGATGAAAGATACCGATAGATTATTCCTGAATTATCTATACAGTCATTATAATGTAGGGCACAACATAGATATAAATAGTAGTGAGGTTTATAGGAAAATGGGGACATCTTTTCCTATACGATTAATAACGATAGAGGGAAGGAAGTCTGTCGTTGATAAAGAATATTCGCCATCACAGGAAATGGTTGCCAAAGCTAATTCTTTTGACGAAATAAGAGAGATTCTAAAAATAAGAGAAGTTCCTGAAATAACTACACTTCCCATAATAGAGGAGGAGGAAAAAGATGAAGAACATAGACCTGGAGAGTCATCTGGAGAAACTGGTGAAAGAATACAGGGAGAGCCACACATACGCAGAGTTGAGGAGGGCGGTGAAGACATTGGAGGGCACGGCATGGTTGGGGTTGGGCGGGATGTCCAACGACCTATCGATAGCAGAATTATTAGTGGAAGACCTGGTGAGCTTGGGGGAGAAGGAGAATATAGAGAGGTATCTGAACGAGAACGAGGAGGCGAGGTCATATCCACTGCCAGACCTGTTGATGGAGTTCAAGCCGATGCTGGATTATTGGTAAATAAATTTCAAGCCAAACACAAAAATATTTCTGATGGACCCAAAGAAGATAATCTCTTACCTTCCAATCTGGCTGTATCTATTACAAATAGTCTGAAAGAGATAGAAAGATTACATGGCAACATAGACGAATATGTTCGTTCTAAATTACAGTATCACGATATTGGTTCTTTATATGATTCTTTTTCTGCTGGTCAAATTGAAGACCTTGCATTAGCAATACATAATATAGATAAAGGCAAAGGTATTATCATAGCAAATGCTACAGGGATAGGTAAAGGTAGAGTAGGGGCTGGAATAATATGGTATGCGATTATATTAGGATATAAACCAATCTTTTTTACTGCAAAAGCGAATTTATTTACTTCAATATACGAAGATTTAGTTGACATAAAACATCCGATAAAACCTTTAATAATAAATAAAGACCCCATGACTGCAACTATTGTAAATAGTGAAGGCAAAATACTATTTAAACCACAGGGAAGCAAGGAATTTTTTAATAATATCCTTAATAATCCTATAGATACATTGAAAGATTATGATGCAATATTTTTAACTTATAGTCAGATTCAAACGGAGAACATTCAACAACAGGTCATTAGAAAATTAGCAGATAAAAATATCCTTATTTTAGATGAATCCCATGAGGCTGCTGGTGAGTCCCAAAGGGGAGTCTTTATGAGAGATATTGTATCTAAGGCAGAAGGAGTAGTATTTCTGTCTGCCACTTTTTCTAAAAGACCCGATACCTTACCTTTATACTCAAAAACTGCGTTAGGTGATATTGATATGTCAGTTGAAGATTTAGTGCAGTCCTTAGAATTTGGGGGTGTTCCGTTACTGCAAATTCTTACGAATGAAATCGCAAAGCAAATGCAACTTATCAGGAGAGAACATAATTACAAAAATATTAAAATTGAAGTATTGGTTGATGTCAAAAATAAGGCAAGAGATTCAAAGAGAGTAGACGATATAACCAATATCTTGAGGCAGATTATTAGGTTTGATAATGCCAAAATGGCTATTATCAATAAAATGAATAAAGAAAAGCAGAAGGAGGGAAAAAAATTAACTGGGGATAAGACAACAACTGCTGGAGTTAAATCTACTACCTTTGGGTCTAAAGTTCATAATGTTATTGGACAATTATTATTTGCGATTAAATCTGATTACATTATTGATGAAATATTGAATACACCAAAGACTCAAAAACCACTTATAACCCTTTCCAATACTATGGAATCATTTATTGATAACTATGCTACAGAGGAAGGAATTGAAGTGGGGGAGCCTATAGATATTACTTTTAAGGAAGTAGTGAGAAGGGGACTTGAAAAAACATTAGAATATACAGAATCAGATCATGAAGGCAAAAAAACCAAAAAGAAGATTGATTTAGAAGAACTTTACGATTTAAAGGGGGCTTATGATTCAATTCTAAATAATATAAATAAACTCAAAACAGATGTTCCTGTATCTCCTATTGACTATATAAAGACAAGGTTACAAGAAAAGGGTCTTAAAGTAGGGGAGATTACTGGTAGAAAATATATTATTGATTATAACCAAAAAATATCAGTTTTGGGGCAGAGAACCACTAAAGAAGTTAAAGATAGGAATACAACAATAAGAGGATTTAATGATGGGAGTTTAGATGTGTTGATTTATAATAGGTCTGGTGCATTTGGTATCTCCGTTCATGCCAGCGAAAAGTTTAAAGACCAAAGACAAAGGCGAACCTTTATCCTTCAACCCGACCTTGAAATTAATACATTTATGCAATCAATGGGACGGACATTCAGAAAGGGACAGGTGATAGAACCTACTTATGCCCTTATTCAGACAGCTTTACCATCTGAGATTAGACCAGCCGTTATCTTATCAAAGAAAATGAGTTCCCTTAATGCAAGTGTAACCGCTAATAAAGAATCGGCATTATCAATAAGGGAAGTCCCTGATATGTTCAATTACTATGGGAATATTGTTGTAACCGAATATCTAGAAAAGAATGAGTTGTTAAATCGTGAGTTAGGTGATCCCCTAAAATTATTCGACAATAAAAAAGAAGATAGGGAAACAAAATCGGATGCCTTACAATCTGTTACTGGTAAAGTATCGTTATTACCAGTAAATACACAGGAGAAATTTTATAAGGACATAGAAAGCGAATATATAGAAAAAATTGAACATTTAAACCAGATAGGCGAAAACAACCTCGAATTAAAGAGCCATGATTTTAAAGCTGAAACACTTGAAAAAAAATTAATTATACAGGGAACGGATGACAGTTCATTATTTACAGCCAATACATATCTGGAAAAGGTAAATGTTAATCTAACCAAAAAACCATACAATCATGCAAAGGTATTGGAATTAATTGAAACCAATCTCAATGGCAAAACAATTAACAATTATAATACTGATATACTTGCCCAAATTAAAGAAAATTATGATGATTATATAACATACTTAAATGAGTTAAAGGGAAAAGAAAGTGATGAGCATGAGTTGAAAATGATAGAGAACAGGATAAACAATCAAAACGAATATTATGACGACATGACCTCACTATTAAAGGAATACAAAATAGGGGAAATGCGTGATGTCAATATAAGCGATAATTTAAGGTCTAAGGGTGTTTTATACAATATAACTTATAAAGGCAAAAAAGGAGAATCTATCCATTTATCAGACCTCAAATTCAGATTTGCAGTCCCAGAAATGATACAAAATATCAATCAAACTGGTTCCAAGATATTACAATACGGATACGGAGATAAATATTCAAAAGCTGAATTTGATGATTGGGATAATATAACTCCTAAAGGCATGAAAGAGGAAAGGTATATTATTACTGGTAACCTCATAAAAGGACTTAATAAATATAATGGCAGGGCAGAGATAATAAAGTTTTCAGATGATAAAGGGAATATTAGATATGGAATATTATTGCCAAAATCATACGCAACAAAAATAGACGAATTAACTGATACCGTATATGTTAATGCTGAAACCATATACAAATATATGATTTCTGAGGAAAGAGATATTATCCCTGGTAACTTCGTAGAAACCTCTGACAAAGATTCTGAAATGGAAATTTCCATGAGTCAAATATATGTTTCAAGTACAAGGGAAAGTGGAGACAAATATTATCTTGATGAGGATCTGCTTAAAATGGTTAAAGATAATAATTTTCATTCTATAAGAAAGACCATGATGGCAAATTTCCAAAGAGATAAATTAGAAGATATTCTCAAACTTCTTGAATCTAAATTCAAACTAAAATTTATACTCAATTCAAAGGAATACGACAAAATTAAGGGGACAAGAGAGGGTAAAGAAGGAGAGATAAAACAAACTATCAGTAGAGGCACAGTTAAAGTTCCACCAACACCACGAACTCAACAACCTCCCCCTCAAACATACAAAACCCCCACTATCAAATTACCATCTGAAACATGGTTACAGGCATTTAGACGGACATGGGAAGATAAGAATATAAGGGCTAAAATAGTAGGAGAATATCTAAGAGAAGAATACGATATTGACATACCCACAGAATTTAATCTCTACAGAATATTGGATATGATGCCAAGAACTATCGGTGATATGATGCACCGTCTTTATAATAAAAAAGTTGAATTTATTAAAAAGGTAGTTGAAGCCAATATATCTTTAGAGGATTTAGGTGATTTTGTTTTTGCCAGATGGGCTCCAATTTATAATGAAAAAGTTAATAAAATAAAAGTAGATGCAGGATTGCCAGAAATTGATAATGCAAGTGGAATTACTGATAAGGAAGCAAAAGATAGGTTAAATGAGTTTAGACAAAGACCAGATTATAGAACAATACAAACACTTGCTAATGAGGTTGCCACGATTAAAAGGGAATTTATTGATTTTCTGATTGATGCAAGACTTATCACACAAACCGAATATAGTAATTTTAAAAATGACCCATATTATGTGCCATTACAAAGGGAAATGGGAGATGATATTACTGTATTGGGTATACCTGTTCAAGGTTCTGGTGATGTCATGGGTAAAGAATTTAAAAGACCAAAAGGTAGTGAAAGGGAGGTATTAAACCCTGTCAGTAATTTATTTCAGGCGTTTCAGAGGGCTTTTCATAGACTGGAAGCTGCACAACCTGGTAGGGCAATAATTGAATTAGTAGCAATTCATCCCCCGCTTAAACAAATATTTAAGATAAAAGCAAATCCAGTAGTTCCTGTGGGTAAGGCATTACATACTGCTGTTATAGATAAAGAGTTTATTTATAAGTTGATTAAATTTGCAAAGACTTTAGGTTTACAAGAGTTTGAAACAAAAGGGAAGGCAGGTCGCAGTATTGCCTATTATTCACCTTCACTAAAAAAAGTTGTAAGGCGGTTCGCAACATCAAGAGAGAATTTAGCACATGAAGTTGGTCATTTTCTTGATGATGTATATAAACTAAAAGATAAGTTTTATATGACTACAAATTCAACCAGACAAGCGGGTCAGGAATTGATAGATTTAGCAAAGGAAATGGGAGAACCACCATCAAGGATTAAAAATGCTTCGGAAAGATTTGCGAATGGGTTTTCATGGTGGTTGACTCACAGAAATATTGTTGAAGAAAATATGCCTTATTTCAGTAAGACAATGACCGATATAATTAATGATATTCCCGAACTCAAACCCTTTTTAAAAGACATAAGACCTACCCCAAAAGTATCAGTTGAAAAGATGGAGGAAATAATTTTTGGCAGACAAATATTATTCGCAAAAGATGAGATAGGGACAATAGTTGATGGAGTAATATATAAAATCAAAATTAATGACCCATTACTGGTAAGAGCTATTAAAAGCACAGGAGTTGTTTATGCACCGGGACTAATAAATAAAACTTTTGGTTTTTCAATTAGGTTCATGCAGGCAATGGTAACAAAATGGAAACCTGATTTTATATTTATCAATAATCCTATGCGTGATATAGGTGATGCTATTATTAATATTGCTGTTGAGCGTAGTCTTTTAGGTGATAGAGGCGCGGGATTGAGGCGTGAGTTTTTTAAGAATATATTGCCTTCACAAAAAGAAATCAGGCAACATTTAAGCGATAAAAAACATAGTCCCAAGTTTGATGAATTTCTTATGTTAGGTGGTAGAATCGGACATTTTTGGGGAGAAGGGTTCAAAGAAGCAGAAAAAACATTATATGACATAGAGAAGATGATTAAAAATGAGGGTCTTGAGAAAATCAAGAACATGGGGAGGGCAGTTGATAAATATGTGGATATTATAAATGAGGCAATTGAGCTTGGGACAAGATATGCAGCATATAAAGTGCTTGTTCACCGTGGAATGAATAAATTAGATGCAGTTCAGGCTGTTGCGGATTTAACTGTTAATTTTGCGAGGTCAGGGGAAATGACGAAATGGATTAAACCATTTAAAATGTTTATCAACCCAGCAATTCAAGGCATATCAAAAAATATCAGGACGATGACAAATAAAGGGGCAAGGAATCGAGTGCTTGAAATATTAGGCAGCCTCATTGCTTTAGGATTCCTCAATGAATGGTTAAGAGATTTAATTGATGAGGAAGGAAATGAGATGATTAGTGATTTTGCAAGAGATACTACAATTACCATCTCATATAACGGTAAACAATACACGCCGTGGAGGCTAATGTATGGTTGGAGCATATTAAATGCTATGGGCAGGAATTTATATTCTGTGGCAGTTAGCAAGAAAAAGACATTAAATGAGGGAATAGAAGCAATAATAAATGCTGGGATTCATTCATATTCACCTATTGATATACAAACCAGTGCAATAGAACATCCTTTCGATGTGGCAACTAAAATATTTACCCCTGACCAAGTTAAAATATTGGATGATATTGCAGGAAACAGGTCTTGGTTTGGGGGTCAAATACGACCAGAAGATATATATGAGATTTCACCGAGCCCGAAATCAGGTAAATATTTTCAAAATGTAAGTAAAGCTGCAATACTAACAGCAAGATATTTGTATGATTTTACAGGAATTGATATAAGTCCCAATGACATAGAATATGCATTAAGACAATATGGTGGTGGATTTTATGATGTATTTTATTTATTGCCATCTAATATATACAAAAGCATAACTACAGGAGAAATAGATTTTGGTGATGTGCCACTTATAAGACAATTTTACAGAGATTTACCTTCGGAAAGATATGTATTTCAGACGATAAAAAATATATTAGATGTTGCTGGAAAAAGAGAATTAAATGAATTAGAATGGAATCGGTTAAATAAGGCAGTTAATATAGGGTTAGAAAAGGGCGTATTAGATAAAAACACACAAAATATATATATTCAGGCAATTATAAATGGGCAGTTAGAGGTTGTATTGGAAATGGATAAAGAGCAAGAAAAAAGGAATTTAAGATATAAAATAAAGAAGGAGATAGAAAAAATTAGGGAGTCAAAATTATGACTGCTGATAAGGAGGTGATAAAATGCCAGCTAAAAAAGGCAAAACGATTACTAAGGCAGTAAAAGAAATACTTACTTCTAAGGGTGGTTCTAAATGGGGACCTTCATGGGGTAAAGTTTACAAGGGTAAAAAAAGGTGAAGTGAGGCAATGTAAATGAATATAAAGGCGAATAAGAGGAGTCAAAAAAATGACTGCTGATGAAAAAATTGATTTCATATATGAGACTTTAATCTCTGACCATGAAATCCTTAAAAATGTTATTGTAAGAGTAAAGGAAATTGATGAACAGGGATGCAGAGGAAATGAAGAAAAGATTAAAAAAATTGATGAAAAGTTAGATTTAAACAAATCCGAGCATACTTTTATTAAAGCAGTTGCCTATACATCTGGATTCTTTGGGACAATTATAAGCGGTATAATAATTGCAGCATATTATGTATGGTCAATATTCAGACACTAAGGGAAAAAATAAGGTTTATCATAAGCGGTATAATAATTGCGGTATATTATTTATGGGAAATGATAGGGCTTCATTATCAGAGAGGCAGATACTGAAACAAATTTTAGATTACCTTAATAAACATCCTAAAGTTGCCTTTGCCTACCGCCAAAATACTGGCTGTATGTCAAAAAAATATACGGACAAACTTGGCAGGACAAAAACTCATTATGTCAGGTTTTCATTCCCAGGCGCCTCTGATATAATTGGCATGTTAAAAGATGGTTCTTTCCTTGCAATTGAAGTGAAAGGAAATGAAGGTGTTGTCTCTGCCAAACAATTAGCTTTTCTGGATATGGTAAACAAAGACAAAGGTCTTGGAATACTCGCTTACTCTCTTGATGATGTGATGGAAAAAATATGAGTAAACTACAGAAAATAGTTATAATGTTGACATTTACAGCGACTGTGCCCCAGATATTCAGGATAGAGGAATCAGTGTCGATATATTTGAAGTGTTATGATAGAAGAGTTATTTTTAATATGAATTAGGAGGTTTTACGGAAAACTCCGACAACGCCGGTTTTGAAATATTTAAAGAGGATGTCCTGAAAATGGCAGGCGAAATGATAAATATCTGCACAAAAGTAATATTAAGACAGGTAGATTTGGTTACAAAAGAATACGAAATAAGCAGACACCAAACTTTCACTAATCGTAAGGAATATCTACTAATATTTGAAAGAGCATGCAATGAATCGCTAAAAAAAGGAATAAAAAGGGGGTGAGCTTGTCTGCATGTACGCACAAGCAGAGTAGTAGGTATGGTTTATATAATAAGAATTATTGATAAGAAAACTAAAATAGTGGTTCAAGAAGAGACAAGAAAAACCTATGACGCAGCTTATAATTTATGGCATAAAGCAATGAAAAATGTAAACCAGCTTAAATACAAGATGGAGTTTATTGAAAAATAAGTAGTAAGTCCCCTAAAATACAGGAGGCATTATGAAAACATTATCAAGAGCCTTTATTTTTTACTTACTCATGGTATTTATAATTGGTAGCCAGCCTGTGGAGGCTTGCCCGACCTGTGAAACCGCTAATACTCTTTTCTACCAAAGTAAGACACCTGTTAATCCTGAAAGCATATCCATTTATTATGTGGTAGGAAGAGAGAACAGGAAAGGAATTAAAACTCTATACTGGCTTGCACAGGAAATTGATAAAAACTTAAAAGATAGCCATGTAATTGGATACATTCCCTTATTTGCGTACAGGAAATATATTGATGTTCATGTTATGGGGAAGGAGGATTGTTATACGGTGTTTATTCAGGTTAATGAGAAAAAAATATACAGAAAAACTTTTAGTTATGAAGATGATATTCATAAGGTAACTTATGATATCTTAATGAAGATGTTGGCAGAGGAAATATGAAACTATCCGAAAACTTTACCCTTGAAGAGCTGATAACCACAGAGCAGCCCTATCCGAATTATCCTTCATCTGAATACGAGATAATGAATCTTTTCTATGGTGCAAATTACCTCTTACAGCCAACAAGAAATGTACATGGTAGGCTGCAAATTAATTCAGGCTACAGGTCTGAGAAAGTCAATTCCGTTGTAGGTAGTAAACCTTCCTCTGACCACAAGAGGGGTGCAGCATTTGATTTTGTCCCCCTCGATATAAACATTGAAACAGTTTTTGGATGGTGCGTTAAAAACCTTACATTTGGACAGTGTATTTTAGAGACAAGGAATGGCGTTAAGTTAATACATATAAGCCTTGTAAGATTTAATAAACCCAATCAGGAGGCTTTTATATCCCCAGATAAGGATACCTATATTACTTACAAACCTATCACTAATGTATAAAATACTTGGACATTCATATACAATTAAATCTGTAGTTGATTCTCATTTTGAGGGTGCAGGAGCTGGTTCAATCAGCTGTAATTCACTTATTATAAAAATAAGTAATGTTGTCCCTCAAAGCAGAAAAGAGGAAGCATTACTGCATGAAACTTTTGAAGCACTAAATTATCATCTTGAGCTTGGGTTAGAGCATGGAAAAATAACAGCTTTATGTGAGGGGTTATATCAGGTTTTAAAAGACAATAATATGCTCAATGAAGATTCAATAAAAAAATTACTAATAGGGTGACGTAGCTCAATTGGTTAGAGCACCGCCCTGTCACGGCGGAAGTTGCGGGTTCGAGTCCCGTCGTCCCCGCCATTTCAAACAGGATAAAAACCCCAGAGCTTTCCGAGTTTAATGCTCGCTAAAATGGTCTGGGAGGATATCAGCTGAAACGGAAATAGGCTGATATTTCACCCAGCAAAAAAAAATGATAATTCTGAAAATAATTGATAGGCAGCCTGAAATAAATGTTGAGATTATGGATATACAGGAAAAGTTAACTGACCCTGAAATTAAACATATAAAATCACGCACAGGGGAATTTCCCATCAGAAAGCTATATGATTATCTTACAGAATATGAAAAAGGATTATTGCATAAGGCAATAATTCAAATACCTCCAAGATTAGAAAGAATTACAAAATATAAATGCAAAAAATGTTTTTATGAATTTTTTATTGAGATAGGTTATTGCCCAAATTGTGAATCTGAATCGTATGAGAAAATCCAAAGGTGATTTCAGGCCTACAAAGTCTGACCATGATGAGACAATGGATGCTATTGCACTTATAATTGTAA
>ERZ1292623.1667-Hain-H51-01um-R1-1667-length-20943-cov-7_pt1 | contig 20943 bp, 20 predicted proteins | sample MGYA00564398_ERZ1292623 | MGnify/ENA primary metagenome ERZ1292623 (study PRJEB36523, sample SAMEA6512633) | groundwater metagenome | collected 2019-01-07 | study: AquaDiva: Metagenomics assemblies of 32 groundwater samples | reverse complement strand
GTTAATGCTTCTGTCCATATATTAGCCCAAAAAAGAGTGTTTTGAAACTATCTCTATAAATCTTTCCATCCACCCCAATCTATGATCTGCATAGCAAATCCCTTGACGGTCATAAGCCAAGAAAGATATATGTGTTTGCATGAGTTGTAAAATCCAAGGTCTTCCATATGGCGATTGCCCATCAGATATTGAAATAATGCAATTCAACAACCAGAATCTCCTCGAGGTAAGCTTGTAGAATTTATAGACGAGCTGGCCAATTTGTTCTTCGTAGTCGCGGACCTTTGTCTATTTTATCGTCAGAACTTCCTGTATCTTGTACTCCTGCCAAGCCCGATACGTTCAACTTTTTTGAGGCGCAGGAGTTTATCAAGCGCTTGACTTACGGTCGGCCGGGCAACTTTTGTCTCTTTGGCGATCTCGCCGGGAGTTGCTTCGTCCACTCCCTGTAAATACTGCCATACCGAAAGCTGTTTCTTGGAAAGAAGCTTTTCAATGTTTTCTTTGGAAAGCAGTTCAACGGCAATCTGTGACTGCTTTAAGAAAATGGTGAAGAAGAAGTCCAGCCATGGTGCAATGGTTTCTGTATCATCCTTAAATGTTTTTTGGCTCTGGCGAAGCGCCAAGTAATACTCCGGCTTATTATCTTCAACCAGCTTCTCGTGCGAAATGTAAGGCATATACAGATACCCCTCTTTGAGTAGGAGAAGGTTTGTGAGGATGCGGCTAAGACGACCGTTGCCATCTTGGAATGGATGAATCTGTAGAAACTCTACAAGAAAGTTGCCCACGATAAGAAGCGGGTGATGTTTTTTTTCCGCCAGAGCTTCTTGGGTCCACTCAACCAGTTCCTGCATTTCTTTGGGCGTGAGGTAAGCCGGTGTGGTATCAAACAGCGTCCCCATCGACTTGCCGGCCGCGTCAATCATCTCAACCTTATTTTCTGTCTTCTTATAATCACCTCTGTGTATTTCGTCTTTTGAGACATGCTTCAAAAGCTCTTTGTGGAAGTGCTTGATGGCGCTCTCTGAAAACTTAAGGGATTTCCAAGAATCAAATACATTCTCAAGCAACTCAAAGTAACCCTTCACTTCCTGCTTATCGCGATCAGCGAATTTCTGGATATCAATACCGCGCATAAGTTTCTCAACATCTTCATCGGAAAGGCGCGCTCCCTCAATACGAGTGGAAGCTCCTGTTGAAGTAATCAAAACCGACCGCTTGAGACGGCCTAAAACTTGCGGGGATAGCCGAGCCCCGGCGATCCATTGCCCCTTTAATTCATCAATGTGTGTTATATTTGACCAAAGTGCTGACGGAATAGATGTGATTCTTTGGTCAAAACGGTTGCTTTTTGCCATAAATGATCTTATACTTTAACTATATTAGATTATAGTAGATTGAGAAATCAAAGTCAACTATGCGACCTTTCGCTATGAAATCAAAGGCAATAAATACCGCCTTTAAACCTAAAGTATTTGTAGGCATGTCCGGAGGGGTGGATTCTTCGGTGGCGGTGGCTCTACTGAAAGAGCGGGGTTTTGACGTGGTCGGGGTGCATATCAAGATGTGGAGCGATCCTTCCATTCCGTGCAATTTCAAAGAAGACCGATATGACGCGATGTCTGCGGCGGAGAAAATAGGCATTCCTTTTCAGACGTGGGATCTGACCGAGGAGTACCGGACTGCGGTGGTGGAATATATGATCCGTGAATATGCGATGGGTCGCACGCCCAATCCGGATGTGATGTGCAATCGGCATATCAAGTTTGGTGTTTTTTTACAGCACGCGCTGGAACGCGGAGCGGACGCCATTGCGACAGGGCATTATGTGCAACTTGCCGATGGGCGGCTTTTTCAGGCAAAAGATAAAAACAAAGACCAGTCGTATTTTTTGTGGACGCTGGGACAGGAGCAGTTGCGGCATTGCTTGTTTCCGATAGGGGAATACACCAAGCCGGAAGTACGGGAGATGGCGCGGACATTGAATCTGCCCACGGCGGAGAAGAAGGACTCGCAGGGGATTTGCTTTATCGGCGAGATAGATCTCAATGCTTTTCTGAAAAAACATATTCCGACTGCGCGCGGAGCAATGGTCACCACAGGCGGCAGACAGATAGGACAGCACGACGGGCTTTCGTTTTATACCATTGGCCAGCGGGAGGGATTGGAGAGCGGCGGCGGTATACCCTACTATGTGGCAAAAAAGGACTTTGCGACCAATACGCTGGTGGTCGCCGAGGGGCCGTACGATGAAGAACTCTTTGCCAGCACTATAGATATATCAGACATCCATTGGATTTCAGGAAAAGAACCGCCGCCTTCTTTGGCATGTACTGCACGCATCCGTTACCGCCAACCGCTTCAAAAGTGCACCGTGGTGGGGGAGCGCGTCATATTTGATGTGCCACAACGCGCCGTGACTCCGGGCCAGTCCATCGTCTTTTATCGTGGAGAAGAAATGCTCGGTGGCGGAATTATTACGTCTGCCGTGGAAGCACGGCAATAAAAATAGCGTCCCAAATTAATTGGGACGCCGATGGATGTCTCCGGCGAGAGGTGTGCCACCGCCCTCATACGGTGATTTTTTCCTGAGGCTGCAGGAATCTCTGTAGTACTTGGTACAGCTCTTCCTTATGCGTGATGGTCACCGAGAGCAGTCGCGGATGGTCGATTTCCTTGAGGGCGTGCTGTAGGGAACTCATCGTAGCTGCCGTTTGGCTCTGCCAGCCGTAAAAGCTTGGGTCGTCCTGATACTGGATCTGGCCGTAACCCACCATGTTGCAGTGCACAAGTAAGTCAACAACCAGTGCTTTGCAGACGGCGTTGTCGTACGGCAGATTGTCCCCATCGGAAAAGTGGAACACATAGATATTCCATCGGCTTGAGGGATGCTGAAGCAGGACATGATCCAGTGCAACCTTATACGCCGAGGAGCAGCGCGTCCCGCCGTCATTTGAGAGCGCGAAGAAGTCCTGTTCTGGCACGATCTGGGCCTCAGTGTCGTGAGCAATGAAGACGGTCTCCACATGCTGATACTTCAGCCGTAAAAACCGTACCATCCAGAAAAAGAAGCTCTTGGCAACGTACTTTTTGCTCGTGGTCATCGAACCACTGCGGTCCATGAGCATATACACCGCCGCATTAGCGTGCTTTTCCTCATGCTCATCCCAGACCTTGAAGCGCAGATCGTGCTCATGCAGGTTGCCGACTTCGGCGACTCCGCGCGCCGCATTGCGCTTGAGATTTTCCAGAAGGGTGCGGCGCTTATCGAGATTGGCGAGCGACCCGCGCCGCCGTATATCAGTATGGCGGTGGGTGACGGTGCGAACTTCCCGTTCTGATTTCTCTTCAAGCCATGGGAGCGCCAGGTCTTCTAACATCATCCGTGCGAGCTCGTCCAGCGGCACTTCCACCTCGTACGTCAACTCGCCCGGCTGATCTCCCGGCATACCATCACCGGGGCCATTCCCTTTCCCGCGCTGGCCGAGCGCATCGCCCAGCTTGCCCGATCCCTGACCCACGCCATTTTGCGGCTGACCGTATTTAAAACGGTACTGCTCAAGATAGCGCAAAGGGATCCTGATCCGCTTCTCCCCGTCTGACGTGATGATGGCCTCCTCGGTAATCAACTCACGCAGGTTCTTGCGAATCGCTTCCTTGACCCGTTGGTCGTGTCGCAAGCTATCCTTCAACCCCCGACGCCTCAGCTCCCACGGTGGCGCCATAATAGTCACCTTGTATTGTTTGAGGTTTTTCTTCGATAACAAATTTTCAACGAGCCGCTTATATACTCGTATACTTGATCGTGGCCGAAGCTGAAGTCCTTGTCAAACAGCCGATGCTAATGCTACAACATATGCATAGTTTTTTGATAACCAAATACCAACCTTCAACGTAAGGAGAGGCCACGATGGCTTCTATACTGGACAGGATCGAGGCCCACGTAAAGACGCACCGTATACATGCGTGGGAAGGCACGTTCCGCGACTATCTCGCGATTGTGCTACAACAACCCGCACTGGCCCAACGCGCGCATACGCGACTCTACAACATGATCCAGACAGCAGGCATGCAAATGGATGAGGCCGGAAAGGAGCACTATGCCTTTTTCGAGAATGATCTCTTCGGCATTGACGCTCCTCTTGCCAGGGTCGTGGAGTACTTCAAAGCCGCCGCCCTGGGTTCCGACGTAGGACGACGCATCTTGTTGCTGTACGGCCCGCCGTCATCCGGCAAAAGTCAGCTCGTCATTCTTCTCAAGCGCGGTCTTGAAGAATTTTCCCAGACCGCCGCAGGAGCAATCTATGCGCTCGCAGACTGCCCCCAGCACGAAGATCCGTTGAATCTCATCCCCCATGCCCTGCGCCGCGAATTTCAGGAGGAAACAGGCATCCATGTGGAGGGAGAGCTCTGTCCTCTATGCGCGCATAACCTGCGCGAAAAAGTTCAGGGCGACATCTACCGCGTGCCGGTACGCCGCATGTTCTTCTCCGAGAAAGAGAGATGCGGCATAGGCACGTTTGTACCGTCCGATCCCAAATCCCAGGATATTGCGGAGCTTGTCGGCAGCATTGACCTTTCTACCATCGGCGACTACGGCTCGGAATCCGATCCGCGCGCCTATCGCTTCGATGGCGAGCTCAACGTTGCCAACCGCGGCATGATGGAATTCATTGAGATGCTGAAAGCCGATGAGCGTTTTCTCTACGTCCTGCTGACGCTGGCACAGGAGAAAAACATCAAGACCGGACGCTTTCCGCTCATCTATGCCGACGAGTGTGTGATTGCGCATACCAATGAGACGGAATTCAATGAGTTCCTCGCGGACAAGAAGTCCGAAGCCCTGCATGACCGCATGATCATGGTGCGCATCCCCTATAACCTGCAAGTGTCCCAGGAAGAGCGCATCTATGAAAAACTCTTGCGGCAGACCAACTTGGCTGGCCTGCACCTGGCGCCACACGCGCTGCGCGTGGCGGCCATATTCGCCATCCTGTCACGGCTGGAAGAGTCGAAAATCGCCGGTCTGACGCTGCTCAAGAAGTTAAAACTCTACGATGGGGAGGACGTCGAAGGCTTCCGTCAGAATGATCTGAAGTTCATCCAGGAGCAAACCGAGCGCGAGGGCATGGACGGCATGTCGCCGCGTTTTATCATCAACCGCATCTCGTCCTCGCTGATCAAGCCGGACACGCGCTGTATCAATCCGATTGATATATTGCGCGCGCTCAAAGACGGGGTTGACTCCCAGGGCCAGTTCAAAAAAGCTGACCGCGAGCGTTACAACCAACTTATCGCGGAAGCTAGGAGGGAGTATGACGAGATCGCCCGCACCGACGTACAAAAGGCGTTCTTCGTCTCTTTTGAGAAAGAGGCGGCGACGCTCGTAGACAACTACATGGACAATGTGGAGGCGTATCTTGACAAGGCCAAATTGAAGGATCCCATAACAGACGAGGATGTGCCGCCTGATGAGAAGCTCATGCGTTCGCTGGAACAAAAGGTGCAGGTGCCGGAGCCTGGCAAGGACAGCTTCCGCAATGAGATCTTCCGCAAGGTGGCGATGGCTCATCGCCGCGGTGAGACGTTTGACTACACCACGCACGAAAAACTCAAAGAGGCAATTGAAAAACAGCTCTTTGAGGAGCGTCGTGACACCATTAAACTGACCATCTCGGCGCGTAGCCCGGACACCGAGCAGGTGCGCAAGTTGAACGAGGTCGTGGAAACGCTGGTCAGCCGCGAGGAGTACTGTTCCGAATGCGCGAACGAACTCTTGAAGTATGTCTCAAGTTTGCTCGCACGGGAAAAGTGACATCCGTCGGGGCTGTACGCCCTATGTGCGTGCCGCCCCAAAAGGAGAATCTATGTTCGAAAAACGTGTTGCCGAGTTGGAAGCCCTTGCGCAAACGCAGGGGCTTGATTTTTTCCAGACGTCGTTTGAAGTGGTGCCGCAGGATATCATGACCGAAGTTGCGGCCTACGGCCTGCCTACGCGAGCCCGGCACTGGTCATACGGCAAAGTGTATCAGAGCCAGCGCCTCTACGGCACCATGGGCCTGTCAAAAATCTATGAGATCGTACTCAATAGCGATCCGGGTGTTGCGTTTCTTCTGGACACCAATCCCGAAATCGCTAACCTTCTGGTCGCGGCGCATGTATTCGGCCACGTTGATTTTTTCAAGCACAACGAGTTGTTCGCCCCGACCAATCGCAATATGGTCAATGATGCAGTTGCGCACGCGCTACGTATCGACGGCTACATCGAGCGCTATGGGCTGGAGGCAGTGGAGTACCTAATGGACATTGGCTTTGCCCTTGATCGCCATATCGATCCGCACCTTGGTGTCGTACGGCCGCCCTATCCGAAACGTGAAATCGTAGAGAAAGAACGTCCGACCCAACCCTATGACGATCTTTTTAACGCTCCCGCTCGCAGCGTCACCTATGAGGTGGTAGGAGAACGCATCCCACCCCATCCAGAGCATGATCTGCTGTGGTTCCTGATCACCTATGCCCAACTCGAACCCTGGCAGCAGGACGTCCTCTCGATCATCCGTGAGGAGTCGTACTATTTTTATCCCCAGTTCCTCACCAAGATTTTAAACGAGGGCTGGGCAAGTTACTGGCATGCGGAGCTCTTCCATCAGTACGGCGGGGTGTCACCCGAGGAGATGATTGAGTTTGCGCGCCTGCATGCCGGTGTTGTCAACCCCGGGAGCTGGTTCAGCCTCAACCCCTATTACCTGGGCTATAGCATCCTGGTGGACATTGAGGAACGCTGGGACAAACTGCACGTTGAAGGCAAATCCTCGCTTACCGGCAGGCAAAAGCTCTTTGAAGTACGGCGCACGGAAGACGACATCTCTTTCCTGCGCAACTACCTCACGGTGGAACTCATGGAGAAGCTCGAACTGTTTACCTATGGCCGTCCATGCACGCATCCACCCGGGCAGAAATGCCCGCAGTGCGAGAAGGTAATCCTTACGAGCCGCGATCAGGAAGTGATTTTAGAAGCGCTCTTGGCCCCGCGCTACAACTACGGCGTGCCGCGCATCGTCGTCCATGAAGTGGTCAACAACATGCTCTATCTCGAACACCTGGACCGCGCCAGCACGTATCTCGACCGGCGTTTCGCATCCCAGACGCTGACCTATATCGCTGAACTCTGGCAGCACCCGGTATACCTGGTGACCAGTGACGAGCACGGCAAAGATATTTTCCTATCGGCACCTATCTGATAGAAAAGTGTGAGACAATCGCGCTCCGATAAAACCGGAGCGCTTTTTCTATATATTTTGTACTTCCTTGTGTGGAAAAGCATAGGTTGCGCGCGAGACGAGGGACGGGTATCATATGACGAGAAAGGATTATAGGTTTACTACGCTTATGTTCACTATGAAGCATATATCACGCGCGATCATTTTTGCCTCTGTAGTTGGGATGGTGGCTCCCGTCATTGCACTGGGTTCTTTTCACGAACAATTAAAAGAGCAGACGACTGAAAAACGCGAAAAAATTCAGCAGGAACGGAAGGAGTTGAAGCAGAAAATTGAAGAAAAGCGCGATGCATTGAAAGAACGCACCACCGCCGCCAAGCAGGAGTTTGAGGTAAAGAGAACTGCGGCCCGCGGGCAGGCGCAGGCGGAGGTGAAAAAACTGCGCGAGGACTTCAAGGGAAAAACCGAAGCCCGCAAAGCAGAGATGAAGAAAAAATTTGGGGAGGTACGCAGTCAGCGGATTGAGCAGTTTTTTGCGAAAATGACAGAGAAATTTGAGAATGCCATTGACCGGCTGAACAGCATGGCAGAAAAGATACAGGCACGAATTGATGCTGCCGTGGCAAATGGTAAGGATATGACCAAGGCAAAAGCGGATTTGGCGGTGGCACAGACCAAAATTGACGAGGCAGAAAAAGGCCTTGCGGATGCCAAGACAAAATATGCCGAACTGGGCGCCAGCACGGACGCGAAAAAGAAATTTGCCGAGGTAAAAACGCTGGTGCAGGGCGTGGAGCAGAAAGTAAAAGATGCTCATGCGGCACTCGTCCGAGCCATTGCGAACATGAAGGGTATGGGGACGGGAATGACAACTCCATAGTCACTGGCACAGTAGTGTCTCACTTATTGGTTTTTACCCTTTGCGTATGATGCAACAAAACGGTTCCATAAAAGTTATTTTGCTCATTGTCGTGATTGCGGCGCTTGCCGCCGGCGCGTTTTTCTATGGTATGAACGGCCGATATGCTTATCCAACGGAAGGGACAGGAAGGTCGGTTGGTTCGCCGGACACCTCGGCAACGGCTGACGTGGAGGCGGAACTGCAAGGCATGGATTTGGACGGGCTGGATGCGGAGATGACGGACATGGAGAAAGAAATCAGTCAATAGGAACTGGCGAGCAAAATCCCCCCCCGATGTGACGTCGGGGGGATTTGTTTTTCCTTCGTGTTAGGGGCTATAATGACTCTCGTGTGTGGCTGACAAAATATCGCGTCGATCAGCAGAAGAAACACCATGAAGAAAAATATGCATGGACCGCGCACTCACGCATGAAAATGCGGCATTACCGGCTGACGGAATCCCGCATCACGCGCATCATCCGCCATCCAACGCGGACGGAAGAGGGCGTTTTGCCTGACGCTATTGCCGTCATGTCGCCCGCCGAGGGAAAGATATACAGCGAGATTTGGGCGATGTATGTCCTGGTAGGAGGGAAAGAGCAAAAGAAGAAGATAAAAATCATCACCGCCTGGCGGTATCCGGGTCGTAGTCCCGCGCGGGACCCCATCCCCGCAGATATTTTAAAAGAAATATGCGCACTACTATGATGAAAGTATCTCCATCAGGTGTCGGCATGTTGTTGGAATGTCCGCGGTGTTTATGGCTTCAGGTCAATGAAAACACCAAGCGCCCGCGCGGCATTTTCCCGTCCCTTCCCGACGGCATGGATAACGTATTCAAAAAATATTTTGACGACTATCGGAGCAGGGGCGAGATGCCGCCTGAAATAGAGGGCAAGATAGACGGCACGCTTTTTACCGATGTGCGGCAGTTGAGTAAATGGCGCGATTTTAATTTCGGCAGAGGAGGTATTTCCGCGCTGGTTTCAGAATACGAGATGACGCTCTCGGGGGCAATTGATGATTTGGTCGTAGCACCCGACGGCCGCTTTGTGCCTTTTGATTTCAAGACGCGCGGGTATCCGCTCAAAAACGACACGCACGAGCACTACCGTACCCAGCTGGATCTTTATGGTCTGTTGTTTGAGCGCACCGGCATGCCGGTGGCAGGATACGGGTATCTGCTTTTTTTCTGGCCTGCGTCATATGATATGGGCTCTGCGCATTTCAACACGCAACTTATAAAAATGGATGTCTCGCCCAGCCGCGGTCTCTCTGCTCTTGAACGGGTACGCGCTATTGCAGGCGGAGAAAAGCCTGCGGCGCACGCGACGTGCGAATACTGCCTATATCGTGAGCCGAAACAACTGTAAAAAGTAAATGGCACAGGTCTTTTCAAACCTGTGCCTGTTGATGCCTATCCGGCTAGCGGCTGTTCCGGATTATTCTACCGCAAGGAGGCCTGCCGCTCCTCCTCTGCGGTCATCCCGACATCGCGAGAAGTGAAATTCCACTCCCTTGCTTTTCGGTACGCTTCCCTCATGCCCTGCGAGGAGCCGTTTCCTGCATTGCGGGCCCGCACCACATTTGCCTGCAATTCCTGTAGGGCAAGTACACGCAACTCCGGCCATGTCTTTTGGATGTCTGCGGGAGTTGCTTTCACCCGCTCCAAAACGTGTACGGCTTTTTCCAGAATCTCAACCCCGTCAGTGAGGTCAAGACCGTCGCATCGCCTCGCGGGACGGTCCATCTCTAGAGCCGCAACAAGTTCTTTCGCAAGGACAATGCCGTCCCTGCGGAACTTGGAGTACGCCTCGTCCTCGCGGACAGGGGCATTTGTCTGATGCCAGCGGATTTTATCCCGCTTCATGACATCAAACGCGTCTGCTCGCCGCTCAAAATGAATCAACTTGCGGCATATGCTCTCCAGAGCGCCGCGCTCCTCGCCGTATTGCACCTGATCTCTCCATGCAGGCACAGACGTGTCCTCAAACGCCTTGCCCTGCTCTTGCAGGGTCTGACGGCGATCTTCGCGCTTCTGGTCGCGCTCTTCGCGCGTGGCCTTGCGCTTGGCATCTCTCTCTTCACGGTCTTTCTTTCTTTTTGCTTCCATTTCCTCGCGCTTCTGCAAGCGCTTCCCCTCCCGCGAAAGAAAATCCTCCGCGTGAGAAAAAGAGGGGATGGATGACAGGCAGATACAGAAAAAAACGGCGGTGGCAACGGCTTTTAAAAAGCGCTTCATGGACTGTCTCCTTGAGATGTTGTAGATGCTGTACTCTTATTATAAAGTATAATTTATATTATGTCAAATCTTATTCTTATTCGTATTCGGGACGGGAAAACGGCGGGTTGTGGATAACGGATTTTCATATCATGCGGGCTTTCATGTATACTGGTAAGTACTATTACTCTTTTTATTTTTTTATGATGCAAAAAGACGCGATGTTGTGGTGGGGCGCTATTGTGGTCTCACTCGTCGTCGGTATCGGCGGCGGATATTATTACGGCACTACGACCGGCCATGAACGCGGCCTTGCCGAGGGCATAAATCAGGAAAAAGCCGCGGATCTTGCGCGCAAGCAGGCGGCGGAACGCGAGGCCGCCTCGTCGGTCAATCCTTTTAATCAGGCGAGCACAAATCCCTTTGAAAAGGCCGCGACGAACCCATTTGAGGACGTGAAAGTAAATCCGTTTGAATAAGGTGCCGACTATGACGAGAAAAACGCTGTGTATATTTGCGGGGTGTCTGGCTATTGCCGCGCTCATCGGAGCGGGTACTGCGCGTGGCGCTTCCGTTTTTGATATAGAATATCCCATTGCCGATCTTGGCGGTTGCGCGGATCGGTCTCTGTGCAAGCAATACTGCGATGACGCGGGTCATGCCGACGCATGTCTTGAATTTGCCCAAAAATACGGGCTGGCAGACAAAGAGGCCGTTGAAAAAACACGGGTGGTACAGGAAGAAGGGGGTCCGGGAGGATGTCGCGGAGATGCGTGCAAAACATACTGCGATGACCCGGGCCACCAGGACGAATGCGTTGATTATGCCGTCCAAAAGGGCTTTATGACCTTTGCGGAAGCGGAGCGGGCGAAAAAGCCGGGCCCTGGAGGGTGCCGCGGTGTCGCGTGCCGTCTGTATTGCGAAGATACGGCTCACGAGGATGAGTGTTTTGACTATGCCGTCAAGAATGGCATTATTCCCAAAGAAGAAGCGGAGCGGATCAGCGAGTTTAAGGAGAAGTTCGGCAAGCAAAAAACGGGTCCCGGCGGATGCCAGGGCGAGGATCAATGCCGCCAATACTGCGAGGATCCGGAGCACATCACCGAGTGCGTCTCGTTTGCCGAGGAGCACGGGTTTGTGGACAAAGAGCAGGCAAAGATAATAAAAAAGACCGCGGGCAAGGGACCCGGCGGATGCAAGGGAAGTAATGAGTGCCGGACATATTGCGATGACCAGTCGCATCAGCAGGAGTGTATTGATTTTGGGGAACAGAACGGTTTTATGAGCGCGGACGAGGCCGCGCGCGCGAGAAAAGTCGTGGGCAAAGATGGCCCCGGCGGGTGCCGCGGCCAGCAATGCCGCGACTTTTGCGACACGCCGGGCAACGAGGACGCGTGTCTGGAGTTTGCGGAGCGTGAGGGACTGATTCCCAAAGAAGAAGCCGCGCGGGCAAAGAAATTTTCGGCCGCATCAAAGGACGGAGGACCGGGCGGGTGCCGCGGTGTCACGTGCCGGAACTATTGCGAGTCGCCGGAGCACCGCGAGGAGTGCTATGCATTTGCCAAAGAAAAGGGACTGATTTCACCAGAAGAGCAGGAGCATTTTGATGCGGGGTCAAAAATAGAAGAAGTGGTGCGGACTGCCGGCGGTCCGGGAGGGTGTAAAAGTGAGCAGGAGTGCCGCGCGTATTGCGGCGATCCGTCGCGTGTGGAAGAATGTGTGGCGTTTGGCGCAACACATGGCGGAGTGCCGCCGGAGCAAGCGCGCCGCATGCTCAAACAATTTGCTGAACAACGGTTTGAAGCGCGCGGGGGTCCGGGAGAATTCGGCTCGGGCGGATTTGAAGGTTTCCGCCGATCCGAAGAAGATGCCGGTCGTCGGTTTGAAGAGTTTCGCGCGCTGGAAGAGCAGTTCCGCGGAAAGGAATTTCCCGGATTCGGCGAACATGGCGGCTTCCCGGGCGGCCCGCCTGAAGGATTTCCGGGTCCCGGCGATTTCCCCGGCGTCCCTGGTGAATTTCCCGGCGGTGAAGGCGGCCCCTCGTTTGCGGGCCCCGGCGGATGCGCCTCTCCTGCAGAATGCATCAAATACTGCACGGAGCATAAAGAGGAATGTTTTGGCGGCGGCTCGGGTCCATCAGACCACGGCGCACAGGAACAACGCGGGTCTTTTGAGCAGAATGCTTTCAGCCGCGGCGGGGAACGCGGACAAGATTCCGGACAGCCGATTCGTCTCCGCTCAAATCTGATGCGCGAGTTCAAACAGAACGATCTCCCGCCCGGCTTTGAGCAAAAATCGCCGGAAGAGCGCCAGCAGTTTTTCCGCGAGCGCATTCAGCAAGAGCGCGGATTTTCGGGGGGAGAGCAGAACGGATTTCCTCCATCTGACGGCCCGTTTCCGGACGGTGCTTCGGATCGCTTTCCCCATCAACAGGGAGAATTTCCTCGCGAGGGATCCGGCCCCGGCCAGCCATCGGGTGGTTCCCCCGGCAATACGGGAGAGTTTCCGGGCAGGCCGGACTCATTTCCCGGGCGCCCTCCGCAAGGAGGATTTCCGGGAGGATTCCCGCGCGATGATTCCGGGGCATTTCCGCCGAGACCGGATGGCATGACCCGTCCCGAAGGAGGATCGCTTCCTCCGCCACCGCCCCAAGGCGACTCCGGCGAGTTTTTCCACCCTCCGCAGGAGAGCGCGTTTATGCCTCCTCCCGGCGACCACTCGTTTTCTCAACCGGTTGGTTCATTCCCGCCTCCGCCGCCGAGCGGTAGCGACTCTGGAAGTTTTACGCCACCCCCGCCTTCATCATCAGGCGAATCATTTAGTTCGCCTCCTCCCTCCGGTGATGGAGTAGCTCCGCCTCCGCCGCCCCCGTCCACTGCGGCGCCGTTTCTCCGATTTTTCGGTTCTCTCCTGGGAATATTCCAGTAGCAACACGCAGAGAAGAATACCGCTCCGGCACATATGGGGGCGGTATTTTATTTTTTTATCGGCAATGATAGCATCGCACTATGCGTGCCTATATCATAGGAATCTTTCTGGCACTTGCGACATTCGTCCATACGTGGACGGGTATTTCTCTTTTGCCGCCAAAGGCGGCACCACCCGTGGTTGCGACCTCATCTCCAAACGAGACACAGGCAACCACCACTCCTGCCGTCGCCACATCCACAGTCAAAGGAACGCAGAAACCACCTCTGATAAAGAAAGAAATTCCGCCTGTCGTATCTCTCCTCCCGCCGACGGTCATCGTCGTGCCGCCCCTCCCCAAGCCAATACTTCCTCCTCTTCCAGAGACGACACCCGCCACATCCTCCCCGCAACAAACGCCTCCTCCCAAACCAGTCTTGCCGCCGCTGGATTTGGATACGATTTTTCCTGCTGTCGTAAAAATTGAATGTCCTAGCGAAGACCGCAAGGGCAAATACGTCGGATCCGGTTTTGTCCTGCCGTCGCCGCCGGATACGCAGACCTCTCTAGTCACTGCCGCACACCTCCTCATGGTGTCCGGTAGCGAGACCTGCACGGTCATTTTTCCCAACAAAGACCGCGCGCCGTCTCATTGGCTCACGGGTACTATCCGTGAAGACCGCACTGCCATCCGCAAGCGCCACGACGAAGAGGGGATTGATATCGCGCTCATCACGCTGGCGCCGATTACTGAATACCCCGAAGCAAAAGCCGTATTTCCCGGCGGATACCCATCCATTTCCTACCCCATCTGCATTGATCCCGACATGATCGGCGATATACTCATACATTTCGGCTATCCGTCCAACTTTCTCAACCAGTCGTATCTCTCAAAAGCCGACGGCAAGGCCATTGCGTATGCTGACATCAAGGGCATAGAGATATTGTTGAGCCAGGATCAGACGTCATCGTATAAAAGCCCGATATTTTCATACGTTACGGACAAGTATAACTTCCATCCCTATATGGCGAGTCGGGTCGCTACATTTTATGGCGATTCCGGCGGCCTGGCATTCAACGCGACCAAACAATGCATGCTCGGCCCCCAGAGAGGAGGCACTATAGGGGGTGGCGCCGGAGAAAACATCTCCATCTTCCCCCTCTTAGGATGGCCAGGCGCAAAAGAACTTCTGCCGTAAGACGATCTTTCTTGCGTAATTGTTTGTGTAATGGTAGCGTATACACACTATGGCGCTTGGGGGCGGAGGAAAACAGGTCCGCACATCTACGGCTCGTTGGATAGCCGTTGGTTTTTTGATTTTCGGCATACTGCTGGCTATTTTTGACGCACCACAGCATGTGGTGGGTCTGTTTGACGCCGTTGGAGTTCCTGTCAAACATTCAATGTTTGACAGGATAGGCGAGAACTTCCCATATCGTCTTGGGCTGGACATTCAAGGCGGCACGCATCTGGTGTATCGCGCGGACACAAGTGCGGTGGCGGCGGGCGAACGGGATACGGCAATGAAATCACTGCGCGACGTGATTGAGCGGCGGGTAAATCTCTTTGGCGTTGCAGAGCCGCTGGTGCAGATTGAAAAAAGCGGAGATGAATCGCGTCTCATTGTAGAACTTGCCGGGGTGCGGGATATTGGAGCCTCGATCGCACTCATAGGCGAGACGCCGTATCTGGAATTTCGCGAAGAACGGCCTGCAGAAGAACAAAAGGCGATTGCGGAAGCGCAAGGAAAAGGCGAACGCATGAACGAAGATCTGCTGTTTGCGCCGACGCAGCTCACGGGTCGCTTTGTCAAACGCGCAGATGTAAACTTTGAACCCACAACATTCCAGCCGCTGGTTACTCTGGAGCTGACCGATGAGGGCGCTAGCATCTTTGCCGATATCACCAAAAAGAATATCGGCAAACGGCTTGCGATATATCTGGACGGCGCGCCAATCTCGGCACCCGTAGTCAATGAAGTAATTGGGGACGGAAGCGCGCAGATCACGGGTAATTTTACGCCGGAGTCAGCGCGCGAATTTGCAGGCCGCCTCAATGCGGGCGCTCTGCCGGTACCGATTTCACTCATATCCCAGCAATCGGTGGAAGCGAGTTTGGGCAAGGACTCGCTCAACCGGAGCGTCACGGCCGGCATCATAGGATTCCTTGCGGTCGCTGTGTTTATGATTCTATGGTTCCGACTCCCCGGGCTTATTGCGGTACTGGCACTGCTTCTGTATGTTGCGATTACACTCGCCATTTTCAAACTCATTCCGGTGACGCTGACGATCGCGGGTATTGCGGGCCTCATCCTTTCCATTGGCATGGCCGTGGACGCCAACATTCTTATTTTTGAAAGAATGAAAGAAGAATTGCGCGACGGGCGCGATCTGGAGACTGCCATCCGTGAAGGATTCAGCCGCGCGTGGCCTTCTATCCGCGATTCCAATATATCCAGCATCCTCACGTCGCTCATCCTGTACTGGCTGGGCACCAGCGTGGTGCAGGGGTTTGCGCTGACGCTCGGCATCGGCATACTGGTCTCTATGTTTTCGGCAATCAGCGTGACGCGCACACTGCTTCTTGCGGTCATGACACGTCGCTTGGAGCGTGTACGCGCATTATTCTTAAGCGGATTTGCGGGTGCGCGATAGCCATATGAACATCATCAAGCACAAACTTTTTTTCCTTGGCTTTTCGGGACTGCTTACGATTGCGAGCATCACGGTTTTAGTGATGTGGGGCTTGAAACCCGGGATTGATTTTACTGGCGGTTCATTTCTTGAAGCCGAATTTTCCGATGTGCGGCCGCCAACGGAAGAAATCCGTTCCGCAGTTGAGTCGCTGGACTTGGGCACGGTCATCCTGCAACCCACGGGAGAGCGCGGCATTATCCTGCGTTTCCGCCATGTGAATGAGCCGATGCATCAGGCGATAGTGAAGGCGCTGACAGGTCTCCCTGGCAACGAAAGGGGGATTGACGAGAAAAGGTTTGACGCGATTGGGCCGACCATCGGTGCTACACTGCGCCAACGGGCGATAGGAGCCATTGTGCTCACCATCGCGGTGATTGTTCTGTACATCGCGTGGGCGTTTCGCCATATTTCAAAACCGGTTGCATCATGGAAATACGGCGTCGTCACCATTGTAGCGCTCCTTCACGATCTCGCAGTACCCGTAGGAGCGTTTGCGGCGTTCGGGCATTTCTGGGGAACAGAAGTTGATGTCCTGTTCATAACCGCTCTCTTGACCATCCTGGGCTTTTCGGTGCATGATACTATTGTTGTATTTGATCGCATCCGCGAGAATCTCCGAAAATTGCGCAAGGCCGAACCGTACACCGAAACCGTAAATCGCAGTATCCGCGAGACGTTTGTCCGATCAGTGCTCACTTCTTTTACGGTTTTGCTGGTGCTTGCCATTGTCTTTTTTCTCGGCGGCATATCCACGCGTGACTTTACGCTCGCTCTCATCATCGGCATCACCATGGGGACATATTCTTCCATCTTTGTCGCCAGCCCCCTCTTAGTTTTGTGGGAGGACTTGACGAAAAAGAAGTGATATGCTATTTTATACCACAAGGATTTCTCATTAGGTTTGTATGAATGTATCGCTTTCCACAACACCCGCACAGGCCGCCAAAAACGCACTGCAGCGCCTTCCCGCAAAACGCATGCGGGAGGTTTTGGAGCGCCGCTTTGGTCTGAAGAGTAGCAAGCGCGAGACCCTGGAAGACATAGGCGGCAGTTTCCGGATTACGCGTGAGCGCGTCCGGCAGATAGAAGCAGATGCCCTGCGGCGTCTGCGGGCTGAAGCCGCGGATGAACAACGGGACGATTTCTTCGGGCCCATTGAGGAAACGCTTTCAGGACACGGTTCCGTGATGAGCGAGCCGCATCTTTTTGAGACCGTTGCTTATGGACGCTTTCATCCGCATCTTCGCTTTTTGCTTCACACGACACCACGGGTTACATTTTTTCCGGAGACCGATGCGTATCATGCCCGCTGGGCATTGGACACCGACGCGGCGCGCCGCGGCGAGCAGGTGGTCACTCGTGTCACAAAACGCCTGGATGAAAAAGGCCGTCCGGTGTCCAAAGAATCACTGTACGAAATGCTGATGCATGACGATACAAGCTCGGAGGGTGCCATTGATGCTGCGACTGCTGAAGCGTATCTGCGCACGTCGCGAGTTATCGGCCAGAATCCCTATAGTGAATACGGCCTTGTCTCCTGGGCAACGATTTCGCCCCGTGGCATCAGGGATAAGGCCTATACGGTGCTTGCCAAAAAAGGCAGTCCGATGCATTTCCGCGATGTCGCGGCCGGTATTGACCGTGCGGGGTGGAGCAAGCGCAAGAAAGCGCACCCGCAGACCGTACACAATGAACTGATCAAAGACGAGCGGTTTGTGCTCGTGGGCCGCGGTCTGTATGCCCTGCGCGAATGGGGCTATGAGCCGGGGACAGTGCGCGACGTACTGGTCACCTTGTTCAAACAGTCCAACCGCCCGCTGGCGCGCCAGGAAGTCGTAGAACTCGCCACGGAAAAGCGCCTGGTGAAACCCCAGACCATTCTCCTCAATCTTCAAGACCGCGATTTGTTCCGCCGCACCGACGACGGGAAGTATACGCTCGTGTAAAAATCCCAAGCGCCAAGCACGAAATTCCAAATAAACTCCAATGACCAAAAACCAAAATTCCAAACGCGCGTTTGAGGTATTGGGATTTCGTATTTCGGATTTATTTGGAATTTGGAGTTTGAAATTTGGGATTTTCATATAATCCATGCCTTTCATTCCGTTCCTGTATCCCATGGCGCTCCCGTATCCGGCGCAATTCCTCCTTGATTGGTTTCTCGCGGCCTGGTGGCTGTGGGTGTTTTTGGGTTTGCTCATTTTTGCGTTCAATCTCTGGAAAGTGTATATCCAGGAATACTACAAAAAAGTCACCAACCCATGGACCCTGCTGGAGATGCACATTCCGCGCGAGTTTACCCAGACCCCGCGCGCCATGGAACAGATTTTTGTCGGCATCCATGCGCTCAAAAATTCCGCATCCGACCTGGAGGAACAATATTGGGACGGTGAGGTGCCGCTGTGGTTTTCATTTGAACCGGTAAGTTTCGGGGGTGAGGTGCATCTGTATCTCTTTATCCCCACGGTACGGCGTAAACACATAGAGGCCCTGTTTTATGCCATGTATCCCGATATTGAATTTACCGAAGTTGAGGAGGATTATATCCATCGACTGCCCGCGACCGCCGCCGAACTGTACGAAAAAGGATACCGCATGTTCGGCAACGAACTTCTGATGGATAAAAACCCCGTGTACCCCATCAAAACATATATAGATTTTGAGGCGACGACGGAGGAAAGAGAAGTAGACACGATGGGCCCTCTGCTGGAGACGCTTGCCCGTATTGATCCTCGCGAGTACTTATGGGCGCAGATTCTGTTTCGCCCCAAGGTAGAAAATTTCATCAATGAATTTAAGAAAGAAGGCGACGACGAGATTAATAAAATCCGTGAGACGGGTAGGTTTGTGCGCGACCCAGGCGGAAAACCAATTCTGGATCCGGAAACCGGTTTCCCCATGTATTCCATCCCAAGCCCCGGCCAGGTAGAAGCCATGAAAGCCATTGATCGCAAAATCGGCAAGCCGGTGTTTGACGTGATCATACGCTATATGTATATTTCTCCCCGCGAAATCTTCAGCTCAAGCTTCGGGAGGCGATCCATCTTCATGGCAATGAACCAGGCATCAACCGAGTCATTCAATAAATTTAAACATAACGTGCTGGCCTGGACACTCGCAAAGATCTGGTATCCGCCATATATATTTCCCAAGCGTAGAGCCGCGGCGCGCCGCGAATGGCTGTACGACAAATACCGCCAGCGCGATATGTATCCTGATACGCTTCTGGAAGCCCCTTTGAAGATGAAGTTATATCACTGGGGATTCAATCCGTGGAAAGTAAGCAATGTCGCCCTTGCGACCGACGAGCTGGCAACACTGTTTCATCCGCCGACCGCAGCAGTGCTCACCGGCCCCATCATCAAGCGCACCGATGCGCGCCGCGTGGGTCCGCCAGCAGGCCTTCCGATATATGGAGAAGAAGAGGAAGAACTGCCAGGACTTGATGACGACAATGGAAAATAGAGGCACACGTATTGTTGCGATGAGGTTTATCAATGGCTATTGACGAATAGCTCTCTGACTGCTAATCTCACATAAGTGAGTTTGGTGGTAGTATGTGCTATCCGACTCATTAGTTTGCTATTCGCTATGGTGGCGATGGCTCTTTGTAAACTTTGGTATCGCGAGGTGAAAGAAATGACAACGCAAGTTCAGTGTCCGGACCGTATCATGCACCCCGTTTTTGAGGGACTGACTGACATCAGTGAGACGAGACCGTTTGAAGCACATGAAGACGGAAGATGCTTCGCTGATCTTTCAGACTACTTCATTCAGCAGCAAATGTGTGAGCGATTCGAAGTAACATTGCTCCATACGCACTTTTCTCTTTTCGAGGATGAAGTTTTCGTCAACCGGTTCTACCGCGACAGAAGAATCCTCGTCGGAAAAATCGAAGCCGTAGAGAAAACACAGGCGATTCTGCCCTGGAGTTTGCGTCTCTTTCGGCAAGGGAACCGCCCATTGTTCATACCGAATCAGTATCTCGCGGTTTCGGAAGATGACGAGTACCGTGATTTTTCGTTAACTGATCGTGATAGAGCTTTCTTGCAGGGCGTATCTGCTATATTAGGTGCCCATGACGCGCTGAACCATTTTGGTGTGCAACTACGCCTTCCATTCCTTGACACGAATGAAGGTGAGTATCTCATGGAGTATATCGAAAAAGAGAGTCGTAGAGCGAAACTCGCTTTTATCGGGGAACAGGAATTAGGGGTTTCTCCGGTCATTGAGACGAGTTGGCTTTTTTCCTCCGATCTCACTGATACTCATCAGATATGCTGGTTTCATGCCCGTTGTAAGCGCATCTGTCATCACGGTGGTGGTGACGGGCTAGAATAGCTTGCGCGCGTGAATGATTCGTCCAGATATACATTTTAAAGTTAGGAGTAAGGGGTGTGGTTACGGCCATACCCCTTAAAAAATGAGCACATAATAAAAATGTTGTCGGCATGATCATCTCCCTGAGCATCAGAAGAATTTCACGAGGAGGACGACAATCTCCCTGGCATCCAATAGATACGTGCGGGTATCTGTCATGGATCATAACCATCCTAAAACTTCGGCGTACGCCGAAGTTTTAGGATGGTTCCGTCTTCTTGGTAATCAGAGAAGGTGTTTCGTGGGATTGATCATGCGGTGCGCGAACAGCCCGAGAGCGACGCCGAGCCCGAGTGAAAGAAGATATTCATTCGCCGTATGGATGAACAGATAGTGGAAGAACGTCCACAGCGACAATGCAACCAGTCCCAATACGAGCCATCCCCGGTATTTGGCCGGCATTTCGCGCCTGCCTGACAGGAGCGAGAATATTGCAATCGCTCCCACCAGCGCCAAAAAGGGATTGAATCCCTGATATATGCCTGCATCGGGAAAGCCGTTGCTTACAAAGCGTCCCACCTGGGCCACAAATACTATGAGAAAGAGGATGATGCCGCCCCAAAAACCCGCCCGCATGGAGAGCGAACGCTCGCTTTTTTCTTTTTCATCGGACA
>ERZ1292623.1666-Hain-H51-01um-R1-1666-length-20946-cov-11_pt1 | contig 20946 bp, 26 predicted proteins | sample MGYA00564398_ERZ1292623 | MGnify/ENA primary metagenome ERZ1292623 (study PRJEB36523, sample SAMEA6512633) | groundwater metagenome | collected 2019-01-07 | study: AquaDiva: Metagenomics assemblies of 32 groundwater samples | reverse complement strand
GTACTCATGTTTTTCCGCCCCCGCCTGACTGTCAACTGTACACTAGGCCAGTGCAGCAATTGACAAAAATTAGATTAGGTGCATAATTCAGAAGGATTTCGAAATTATGGAGTCGGCCGCGTGGCTGGCTCAAAATATGGACATTAACAGGAGAAATCAAACAGGTGTTGCCGAGCATCGGCGACGATCCTACGCACGTGTATGTCAATGGTGCTACCGACGCCGAAATGGTTTTCGACGGTGACACAGTGGCCACGCTTGGCCTGGAGGTTATGGCAACTTTCATTGGGACTATCCATCAGGCGCGGGGGCGGGGTGTGAGTTTGGGCGACGCCCTCGTTAAATTGTTTGGGCAGGAAAAAGCCGAAAGGGTCATGAGTAATCTCATGAAAGAGACTTTTCGATCGAGATCCGCCCAAGAATCATGAGCGAAAGTGGTAGGCCAGAGGGAGGCACGAGCAGTGGACACAGCGGGAGGCGTTTCGATAACGCCCCCGCTGTTTTTTATTTCCGATTGACATGGGGGTAATCCTGCATATACTAAACATCATGGTTACTCAAATGGTATTAAAAATAGATAATAAGTTGAAACAAGCCGCGCCAAAACACAAGCCTTTTCTGGCTAGTGAATTGGCGGTTACTTTTGCCCCAACTCTAGAAATCCCTAATTCGAGAACCGCTCGTTCACTTAGAGCGGCATTGAAAGATGTAAAATTGGGACGCAATTTATCTCCGCGTTTCGATAACGCTAAAGACGCAATCGCTTATTTGGAAAAGTATGCAGGTTGATTATCATCGGAAGTTTATAAAAAATCTCGCTAAACTTCCACAAAATATTCGCGAATCTTTTCGCCAAAGATTGGGGTTGTTTTTGAACGATAAGTTTCACCCTCTCCTTGATAACCACCAGTTGCACGGCGAGTTTGTCGGCTGTCGAAGTATCAATATCACCGGCGATTATCGGGCAATTTTTACCGAAGAAAATAGGGTGATTACTTTCCTCCGAATTGGCACTCATCACCAATTATTTGGTAAGTAACAATTGAACTTGCGGGGAGAAGTGGGACCTGCTATCATCGGGTCATGTTGTCAACTAAGAAGAAGCAGAAAATAATCGGCACCGCCCGGGTCCATGAGAAGGACACCGGTTCTTCGCCGGTTCAGGTGTCGCTTCTCACCGAGCAGATTGATCAGCTCGCCAAGCATTTGAAGAAACATCAGAAGGACGAGCACTCCCGCCGCGGGCTGCTTAAAATGGTGTCCAAGCGCCGGGCGCATCTTAAATATTTAGATAAGAAGAAAGCGCGGGCTACGGAGGCCCAAAAATAATATGGCCGTAACGAAACATAAAGGACAGCGGGTGGGCGTCTTTATTGATACCCAAAATCTCTATCACTGCGCCAAAAATCTTTATCGCGCTCGAGTCAATTTCGGCGCGATCATGAAGGATGCGGTGGCCGGCCGAACTCTCGTCCGCGCCATGGCCTATGTCGTGACGACCGAATCCGGCGAGGAACGAAACTTCCTCGAAGCGCTCGGCAAGATCGGGATTGATATCATTACTAAAGACCTGCAAATCTTCGGCGGGGGAGCGAAGAAGGCGGATTGGGATGTCGGCCTCGCGATTGACGCGGTGAAGCTCGCCCCGCGCCTCGATGCGGTGGTAATTGTCTCGGGCGACGGCGACTTCTGTCCGCTCGTCGAATATTTGAAAATTAGAAATGGCAATCAAGTCGAGGTGATCTCCTTCGGTAAAAGCACCTCGGGCAAACTCCGCGACATGGCCGACGACTTCCTCGACTTGAGCGAGAATCCGCGGAAATATCTCTTGGGTTACGGGCACTCGAAGCGCGGCGGGGGAGTGGTGAATGGCAATAGCGCGCCGCCCACCGCAGAATCAACTCCTCAATAATCAAAAAGAAAATAATAAACACCGGGCGATAGCTAGTCGCGCGGTTTTATTTTATACTTATGGGCATGGAACCAAACAAAGATACTAAAGAAACGCCGGAGCAACTCTTCGAACGCAAGCGAGAAGAAGCGCGGCAGGCGATGGAGGGGCCGGAGCGAACCGAGCGCCGCGAGCAAAGCGAACGGGAGAAACAAAATTCGAGTGAGCGCGGACTCCTCGAAGAGAAACTTACTAATTTAAGAACGCAAAAAGAGAAGCTTGAACTCGACTGGATTGCCCTCGATGATGAGCGGCAAATTATTCGCGAGGCACTCACCCCCATCCTCGAACAAGAAAAGGTGACTGAAGCGGAAGAGGCCCGACTGGAATTAGAAGAAATAAAAACCGTGGCGCCAGAAGCGAAGCAGGGGATTGAAAAGGAACGGTGGGCGACCCAAGATAAACGACGAGAGTCCGAGCAAAAGAAGTGGGGCTTCCAAGATAAATTATTTAAAGTCGAGCAAGCGATTGATAATAATACGCAAAAATACCGACTCCTACTCGATGAGGAAGAAGTCGCTCAAACCAAATTAAACGCCCTCAAAGCTCTGGGTGGTGACGCTTAAAACACCTATGTCCCAACTCTCGGATATGGATAAACGGCGCGAAGAAGCTCGACTCGCCATGGAGGGCGATGAGCGGCGCGCCGCTCGGGCGGCGCGTGAAAAGGTGGTTGAGAAACGCCGAGTTGAGGCTCGACTCGCCATGGAAAGTGCCACTCACCGCGCGCGACGGGAAGTCTTGGAGCGAGCCGAGCGAGAGTCAAGAGAAGTGGGTGAAGCCGCGCGCGCGGCCGAAACTGCTAAACGGCAAGCGGCTGAGCGCGCGGCAGCCGAAGCTGATGCTAGAATAAAAGCCGCGACCGCGACCCAAGAGGCGGCGAAGATGGCGCGACTCAATATCACCCGTCGGGCCGCGGCTGAAATAAAAAGTTTGACCGATAAGCCAACTCACTTAAATGCGATTCGCACGCTTAAAACCGATATGGCCACGGCGGTGAATCAAGGCGCTTCAATCGCCAGCTCAATTATCCAGAATCGGGGGCAGGGGACTCCCCAGCGAGAACCGTCCGGACGCCAATCTCACGCCTTACGAACTGTGATATTAATTCTCTTCTTGCTCGGAACGCTGGCGGCCGGCGGGGTATTCTTCTTCCGCGAGCAAGTGAATAATTTACTATCGCTGATTCCCGGATTAATGCCCCATCCGCCAGCTGGCGGACCAATCGGGCCACTGAACGGACCAAATTCTAAAGTTGAAACCTCGATCATCACTGCCGATCAACAACTCGACATCCCCACCGCCAATCAGACCATCCCCGCGCTCGTGGCCAAAATTCGAGCTGCTGTGACAACGAACACCGCCGCGGGCACAGTGACGGAGTTGGTCTTTTCTGACAACGAGGCACCGCTTCCCTTCCGCGCCTGGCAAACGCTTCTTGGCTTGTCCTTTCCGGCGGATTTGACGCGAATCGTTGCCCCGAATTTTATGTTTGGCCTTTATTCTGATTCGACAAGTCGCGTGCCGTTTATTATTTTGCAAACGAAATCCGCCGCGCAGAGTTACGGTCAACTTCTTGCCTGGGAGAAAAATTTACCCGCGGTTTGGGATACGCTTGTCGGCAAACCGGTCGCGGCTTCGTCAACCGTGGAAAATGCGTCTGGGGGGCTAACGCGTTTTCGCGATCAGTTAATTCAAAATCTTGACACGCGAATCCTCGATGGCGCGAGCGTCACCCAACCAGCCATCTACGGCTTCCCCGATCAAAACACCATCATCCTCACCCAAACCAGCGAGACCTTCCTCGAAATTCTCAAACGGTTTCGGATGGTGAGGTAATTATGATATAAATTATGACGGACAAAATTATCAGTGGCCCAAACGAAAACTTCGAGGCGATTAAAAAAGTGGATGAGAATGGTGTCGAATTTTGGTTGGCACGAGACCTTCTGCCTTTGTTTGGTTACTCGACCTGGCAAGCATTTAATGAAGTCATTGGTCGCGCCGCTCAAGGAGCATTTAATAGTGGGCAAACAATTGCTGACCATTTTAGTCAATTGACTAAAATGGTCAATGTGGGGTCTGGAGGAAAAAGAGGTGTGAGGGATTGGAAATTAGATAGATATGCCTGCTACCTTATCGCTCAGAATGGTGACCCAAAAATTCCACAAATTGCTTTAGCTCAAACATACTTCGCCGTACAAACTAGAAAACAAGAAATTTTTGATAATTTGCCGGCAGCAGAAAAAAGACTTTTTATCCGAGGTGAAGTGTCTAGCGAAAACAAAAAATTATTTAGCACCGCCAAATCGGCAGGAGTTTCCAATTTTGGCTTGTTCAATGATGCTGGATATAAGGGCTTGTACGGGTTACCTTTGGCTGATATTGAAAAGAAAAAAGGAATAAAGAAAGGTGAACTTCTTGACCAAGCCGGTTCAGTCGAACTCGCCGCTAACCTTTTCCGCATTACTCAAACCGAAGAAAAATTAAAGAAGGATAGAACCAGAAACGAACTTGAGGCGCGACGGACTCACTTCATGGTTGGTGGCAAAGTTCGTCGGACTATAAAAGATATTGGTGGTGAAACTCCAGAAAATCTCAAACCAGAAAAACATATCCGGGAAGTGAAAAAAGAAATCAAACTTTTAACTAAACACTAAATTTATGTTTCAATAGATAATTCCTCTGACAATATTAGTGGTGTTTGAGTTGGTTGCTGATATCTTTGCGAAAGAATGGTCTCTGGGTAACCGTTCAATTTTTTATGCGATTCTATCTTTGTTTTCCTACCTCTTGGCGAATACTTCTTGGTTGATTGCCCTGAAGTCCGGTTCGGGGCTTGCCAGGGGAGCAATTATTTTTTCTGTCACCTCCGCCATATTAGCGTCAATTATCGGTTTGATATTTTATAAAGAACATCTAACCGCAGTCCAGATCGTCGGGATGGGGCTAGGCGTCGTTTCACTCGTCTTAATTTTCTGGAAGTGACCGTAAAATATCGTTTCATGTTTCAGCGCTTGCCAACGGGTGGTCGAGTATAATAGACTGCGGGGATGGAACAAACATTAAATATTGAGGAGTTGAAGAAAAAACTCGAGGCGGAAAAATTATCACTGCAAGAGGAGTTGTCGGGGATCGCCCAGATTAATCCGAAGAACCCGGCCGATTGGGAAGCGGTGCCGGCCGAGACCGGCGAGAACGCTTTCCGTGATGAAGAAGCCGATCGAATTGAGACTTTGGAGGAGCGGCAGGCGGAAATTATCCCGCTCGAGAAGCGTTTACATAATATTGAATTGGCTCTCGCTCACATCGAGGACGGCACTTACGGTAAGTGTGAGATTTGTCACCAACCGATTGAGGTGGCCCGCCTCGAAGCTAATCCGGAAGCCCGGACTTGCAAGCAACACTTGGATCAAGAAGGCGTCTAGTTTTTTATGCTGGCTAAGGTTTATGCGGCGCAAGTCGTCGGCCTCCAAGCTGATACGGTGGAGATCGAAGTGGATATCGCCAAAGGTCTCCATTCCTTCAATATCGTGGGCCTGCCCGATAAGGCGGTCGAGGAAGCCCGCGATCGGATCAGCGCCGCGATTAAGAATTCCGGCTTCCCCTCACCCCAACGCGGCAATCGCAAAGTCATTGTCTCCCTCGCCCCCGCCGACCTGAAGAAAGAAGGGCCGGCATTTGACCTTGGAATTGCCGTGGCTCATCTTCTCGCCAGCCGCGAAATTCGCTTCGCGCCCGCCGGGCGCGCCTTCTTGGGCGAGCTCGCTTTGAATGGCGAACTCCGGCCAATCAAAGGGACGCTACTCCTCGTCAAACACCTCCGCGAGGCCGGGTTCCGCGAAATTTTCTTGCCGATCGGCAACGCCAAAGAAGCCGCGCTCGTTAATGGTATCGAGGTCTACGGTTGCCGCCGTCTGCGGGATCTGGTTGACCATCTCTCACCGCTCCCACGCGGTATAGGGGATAAAGAGGCGAAAGAGAACACCTCTAAGTTGGTACCAAAATTATCGCCCCAAGCGCCGACTATTATCACTTATGCCGATGATGCCCCTTTGATTGACCTCGCCGATGTAGTGGGGCAGGCGTCCGGTAAACGCGGCCTCGAGATCGCCGCGGCCGGCGGTCACAACATTGCTATGGCCGGACCACCGGGCACGGGGAAGACAATGCTCGCCAAGGCGCTCATCGGCATCTTGCCGCCCTTACCCTTCGATCAAGCGCTGGAAGCAACCGGCATTCATTCGGTCTCCGGCACTTTATCTCATGACGAACTAATCACCGCCCCCGTCTTCCGCGCGCCGCACCACACCGCGTCCTACATCTCACTCGTCGGGGGTGGCACCATTCCACGGCCGGGAGAAATTACCCTCGCCCACCGTGGCGTCCTCTTCCTTGATGAATTTCCCGAATTTGATAAACGAGTCATTGAGGCCCTGCGCCAGCCGCTCGAAGACCGCCTCATCACCATCGCCCGCTCGCGCGGCACCGTCACCTTCCCGGCCAGTTTCATTTTGGTTGCGACGATGAATTATTGCCCCTGCGGCAATCAGGGAATTCCGGGGAAAGAATGTATTTGTAATCCCAGCGCGCTCCTGCGTTATCAACGCAAGCTCTCGGGCCCGATCGTCGATCGGATTGATCTGTGGATTAATGTCCCGCACATTGATCACGAGAAGTTGGGGGCGATGGGGCCCTCCGGCGAATATTCCCGCGCCGTCCGCGCGCGAGTGATCGCGGCGCGCGAAGTGGCGGCGCGGCGCTTTGTCGGCTTACCTATCGCCACCAACAGTGAGATGGGCGTGCGTGAATTGAAGCGCTTCGCCCCGCTCTCGGAGTCCGGCACGAAACTCCTTGTCGCCTCGGCGCGCCGACTCAATCTCTCCGCCCGGGCCTATCACCGCGTGATTAAACTCGCCCGCACCATCGCCGACCTCGGGGGAAGTGAACACATCGGCGACGAACATCTCCTCGAAGCCCTCCAATATCGGCCAAAAAATAATTCGTGAGACTCGAAATCGTACTGGACCAAAACTTGTCTTATTATTATGATTTGTGTTAGGTTTGAGTCTGATCGTTGTTTGAAAAAGTTAAATTAAACGGAAAGGAAATTGTCGTGACCGATGAAACTATAGGATTGTATAAAGTCGCAGAGGCTTGGTTTTTGAAAAGCACGGAACATAGAAAACGAGCAGAATCATCGCCTAATAATTGGGAGGTTTTCTTTTGATGCTGGAGAGCTTGGTGGTCGTTAATGAGATCCCTCGGTGCTTCTAACGCTATGATTAGATGCAACCGAGGCACGGAAAGTTTTACCCCGGAAATGTTGCTACTGCAAGCCAATACGATGGTCCAGTTAAAGTATCGTTACCGAAGGGCCTTGGTGTACATCAATCAGGCATTTGATTCGGGAGGAGAAAAGGAACAAGGAGTAGAAATAAGGCTTCGTGAAACAAGAGCAACTATCTTAATGAAAATTGGCGAACCCGAAGCGGTTTGCGAGGATTATCGAGCGATCAGTATATTGACAAAAGGAGGTAACGGCCTTAATTACACAAACCACTTCGGTATTCGATCTTGAGTTCTTACTCGCCACGGGCGGTGACGATCATATCTATGACCACCACCGCCCTTTTTCTTTGTTTAAGAACCACGGAAACCAATCGGGTGTTTGGGTGGTTCCTCGGGTGGGGTCATCAGTTGGCGGATAGCGTTGATCAATTTAATAATCTGCTGATCGTTTTTATCGAGCCGTCCCTCAAGCTCTTTAAGTTTCTGGGCTAATTCTTTAGTCGTTGATAAAACTTCGCGCAATTTCACGAATGCGCGTACCACATGGACGCTCGCCATTACCGCCTGCTTTGAATTCAGCACATTAGCCGCCATAATCGCGCCGTGTTCGGTGAAAACATTCGGTAACTTCCGCCGTCCTCCCCATTCCAAACTTGATGTCGCAATTTGCGACATCAAGTTTGCCATCTCATTTTTGGTTAACTGAAACATAAAATCTCCAGGAAATCGATCTAAATTTCTTCGAACTTGCTCATTGAGACGTCGGGTTGGGACCCCATAAAGTTCTGCCAAATCAGAATCCAGTATGATTTTATGGCCTCGGATTAAAAGAATGTGTTTTTCGATCCTTTCCGTGGGGATGATTGAAAGATTTTTTTGGCGAGGCATAGCCGAGCGCTTATCTAACCACTAATTCCTTAGCCTGGTGCCGAACCACTAATTCATGGCCGATGGCGAAGAGATTGCTCGTCAACCAATAGAGAGTGAGAGCGGCGGGAAAGCCGAAGGAGACGAGGGTGATGAAGGCCGGCATGATATAACGCATTTGCACATTCATACTGCGGGCAAAATCAGTCTTGAAAGACCGGTCTTGGGAATTCACCGGCGCTACGGCCGGAATTGCCAGTCGCATTTGGAGGAATTGACTCGCGCCGACTAAAATCGCCAACACATAGTTACGAGCTGTTAAATCTAAACCGAAAAGAGTGGCATTAACGGCGGATGGCGGCGTGACAAAAGAGTATAGGAGTTCCGGTCGAATATCGAAACTATCGCGAAACACCCAAAATAGGGCTAAGACAATAGGGATTTGGACGAGGAGCAACCAAAAGCTCGTCAGGGGATTAATACCGTGGTCGCGATAAAGAGCCATGGTTTGCCGCGCCTGTTCCTCGCGGTTATTGGCATGCTTCTCTTTCAGTTCTTTTAGTTTTGGTTCGAGCGCTTTGATTTTCTGCTGCGCCGTGGTCGTCTTATGGTAAAGGGGAAGAAGGATTAATTTCACAATTATCGTGACGATAATAATAGACAAACCCAAACTATGCCCCGGCAAAACCGCGCTCAACCACACCAAGAGGTTATACAGGGGATCGAAAAATAATTGGTGGAAAATATATGACATTGTTTAGCCAGTGAGAAGCGAAGCGCGAGTAAGAATTTCTTGAATCAGTTTTTTAAGTTCCACATAGGATAGCGTCGTGGCACCCGGCTTGAAAAATAAAAGACAACCATAATTGTCCTTGACCATAGGGAGCAGCTCTCGGACAACAGCCCGGGCGCGGCGTTTGAGACGATTGCGGTCCACCGCTCTTCCCGCCACTTGTCGCGACACAATAAAGGCAAAAGAGGTAGGTTTCTGGCCGCGCTCGGCCGAGCGCGTGGCAATTCTTAAGGACAAAACTGGCGTAGACAAAGACCGACTGGCCTTGAGAATTAGGGGAAATTGTCGGCGACTAACTCGGCGCTCCCGCGACAACATACAGAGTTGTGTCCTTTAGACGGTTAATCGTTTCCGCCCCTTCCGTCGCCGACTTAACACCACCTGTTTGCCACTCGCGCTTCTTTGGCGGACTAAAAATCCATGCTTCTTGTGACGCCGGCGTTGCTTCGGTTGATAGGTTTGCGACATGAGAGTAGTATATACTAGTTATCCACACTAATCCACTAGTTATAAACAAACGGCGAGGAGTGGTGTTCCCGAGCAACCATACTATAATGTTTTGTGCCGTATGATTCTTCTTGATCACAAACAACTTTGGACCGATGCTTTGGCAGAGATTGAACTTAGCATCTCTAAGGCCAATTTTGGCACTTGGTTTAAGAATACCAATATCGCCAGGCAGGATTCGGGAATTGTTTTTTTAAATGTCCCCAATACTTTCGTCAAGGAATGGTTGGCTAATAAATACCATAAATTCATTATTAAATCCCTGCGCGATCTCCACCCGGAAATCCGCGGGGTGGAGTATTTAATCACTAAAGTCGAAGAGGCGGGGAAGGAGAAACGGGATCCAGTCTTCAATAAACCGGCCTACACCGAACAGCTTGCGATGCAAGAGTTGTACATCAATAAAGAAGATAATCTCAATCCGCGTTATGTCTTCGAATCATTCATCGTTGGCCCCTTCAATGAATTAGCCCACGCCGCGGCCCACGCCGTCGCTCGGAAACTTGGCTCCCTCTACAATCCGCTCTATATCTACGGCGGCACTGGCTTGGGAAAAACCCACTTGACACAGGCGATCGGCAATTATTTGAAACAGCAAGGGGGAAATAAAAAGGTCTATTATGTTCCCTCGGAGCGGTTCGTGAGTGATTATGTCAATTCCGTGCAAAACAATCGGGCGAATGTCTTCAAGGAGAAATATCGGAAGTATGATGTTTTGATTATGGATGATGTTCAGTTTCTGTCGGAGAAAGAAAAGACTCAAGAAGAACTTTTTCACCTTTTCAACAACTTCTATGAAAACAACAAGCAAATCATTTTTTCCTCGGATAAGGCGCCAAAACATATTAGCGGCATCGAAGAACGCCTACGGTCGCGGCTCGAGGGGGGAATGACGGTTGATGTCAATAAGCCGGATTACGAGTCGCGGTTGGCCATCCTCCAGGCGAAAGTTAAACTAGGGAATGTGCCGGTCAGTGATGAAATTTTGGGCTTCATCGCTAATATCATTCAAGATAATATTCGCGAGCTTGAAGGCGCGCTTAATTCCATTATTTGCCAGGCCTACTTAAAGAAACGCGAGCCGACCCTCGCGGAAGTTAAACAATTGGTAAAAAATAATATCAAACCGAAGAAAAATATTTCAATCAAGGAGGTGGCGACGATCGTCGCTGATTTCTACAACATCGAAGAGCGGATGTTGTATGAGAAAACTCGGAAAAAGGAGGTGGTTAAGCCACGGCAGGTGATTATGTATCTTCTACGGGAAGACCTCCACACCTCTTATCCCTACATCGGCCAGAAGCTCGGCGGGCGCGATCACACCACCGTGATTCATGCTTATGATAAAATTAAGAATGAATTAAAAGTGAATAATCTCTTGAGCCGGGAGCTGGAGCAAATCCGCGCGCTCCTTTATTAACCACCTAAAAGCAATATTCCCCAACTTACCCACCATGAGAAATCAAATAAAAACTAAATATAGCCAACTTGAAAAAGTTTATCCACATAATTTAACCGCCTAGTATTAATAATAAGAGTATAATTAAATAATTATAAATACTATGAATAACTGGTCTCCAATCTTTAAAATTATTTTTCTCGGGTTGATTTTAAGTCTAGGAATTAGCTACGCTCTCGCGGTTTGGGATCAACCGAATTTTGGTCCACCATCTTGCGGTAATGATGCACAAGACCCTGGTTGTAACCCGCCGATTAATGTGGGGAGTGCTGGCCAAACCAAAGTAGGTTCTTTGATTTTGGAGACCGGAGCATTTGTCAGGGGGAATTTAATTTTTGATAATCTGATGCCGACCTTTGACCCCTTAACCGGTAATTTTGTGCCCGGGGGGATTGATTGTGGTAATGGTCAAATTCTTTCTAGAACTAGTGCTGGTTTCGGTGGTTGGCTATGTGTTGATTACAATCCCAACAATTTATGGAAGAGGAGTGATGCCCAATTTAATGATATTGAAAACATCAATATCGGTAATGTCCTACTGGCAACTTCCACTGGTTTCGTGGGGATTGGTGTTACTAATCCAACCAGTCAATTACAGATCAGTGGAAATTTCGCTTTGCCGGTTACTAACACTACTGGCACACAAGGTGTGATTATGTTGGGTGGGGGTGGGGTTAGGTTCCTCCATAATCATGATGTTAATTTATTTTTAGGTCAAAACGCGGGAAATTTTACTTCTTCAGGAGCTATTTCCAATACAGGTATTGGTAATAATACAATGTTTGACTTAACTGCCGGTAGTTTTAATGTTGCTGTTGGTGATAACGCTCTAACTAACATAACAAGTAGTTCCTATAACATTGCTGTTGGCAGTAGCGCTCTAGGGAACCTAACAAGTAGCACTGGCTTATATAACACGGCTGTTGGTGATTCTGCTCTCTCTACCCTAATCAGCGGTTCTGATAATACTGCTGTCGGTCGGAAAGCACTGTTTGGTAACACCGCGTCATATAATACCGCGCTAGGGGGAGGAGCTGGTATTGGAAACACTTCTAGCCCCAATAATACTTTTATTGGTTATAATAGCGGTTTAAATAACACCACTAGCTTAGGTAATAATACTTTTATTGGTTATAATACCGGCCTTAGCAGTGTTACACAAAAGACTAACGCCACAGCGATCGGCGCGAATGCTACGGTTAATGCCGATAATGCCTTAGTGCTTGGCGATAATTCAGCGACCGGGATCACTAATGTTGGGATTGGTTTAAATAATCCAACGGCCGCCAAATTGACCGTTCGAAGCAGTGGCGCCGGCGATATTTTAAGATTAGAAAGAAATGTGGGTGGTGCTGGTATCTTAGCTTTGAGAGTTACTAATACCGATTCAGTGGTTATGGGTAACATTGCGGCCCCAACCGCCAAATTGACCGTTCGGGGCCTTGGCGCCGATATTTTGAAGTTAGAAAATAATGCGGGTACCGCCGCTTTGACAGTTAATAATGCCGGCAGTGTCGCTATTGGTAGTGGCGCACCCTTAACCATAGCGGAAAGTTTGATGGTGAACGGTCGGATTTATACAAACGGGGTGATGACTTTTCACGGTGGAGGCAGTTTGGCTAGTCCCCCCGTTATTTGCGATAACGCCAATATTGCTAGCAGGGGGACACTTTGGTATCTTGAAAATGCCGTGAGTAAAGATTCCGTGATGGTTTGCGCTAAAGATGCTTCTTTCAACTACGCCTGGCGGACGCTGTATTGAGGTTAGGATAGCGTGAGTATTTGGTGATCATCCAGAGGCAAACGGGTTTTTGGGGGGTTGTTAAGAATCGGCTGGTTAATTAAACCTTTGCGCCCCTTATTCCCACACCGCCCGCTCGATGGGTATCGAAGTGATGGGGTAGGTCTGACAAATAATCTGATAACGCCCTTGTAAGGGCGGTGCAAGAGCAACAAAATCAGATCGAAAATCAGCAAAAAGAGATCGAGGATTTGAAAAAGTTGGTTGAAGCAAAATAATTTTTTGTTGCAGGTAGCAGTCAAATTTTTTCTGTGTTATGATGTCAGGATGAAGAAAGTAACCAGCCTCGCCTTAAAAGAAAAGCGGATAGCTCTTGAAGAGAAAATAGTTCAGGGGGCGGAAAGAGCTCTCAAGGAATATCGGCAGGTTTTTGAGCGTTTGGCAGAATATGATCGCACCTAAGACGAAAAAGAACTCTATCCGTCTATCGCCGAAAAGACGGCGATTTTATATTATAGTCTGATTAAGAATCACCCATTTAGAAATGGGAATAAACGGATGGCCACTGCTTCGCTTTTGGTTTTTCTCCATCTCAATGATTTGTGGTTAAAAGAAGATCAAAGAAAAAGCAATGAAGATTATTTAGTTGATTTGGCAAAACGCGTATCCAGTTCAAAGGGTGATGAATCACGAGATAATTTTTTGCATGAAATTGCTTCATGGTTGAATCAACATATTGTTTAAGGTTTAGGAACAGCAGAAGCAGATTGAGGCTCAAGCTCAAGAAATTGCCGAGCTTAAGAAAATCATTACTCGGTAATAGAGAATTAGTCCAACCCGATTACCTTCTTCGCAATGATCGGTACCTCGCGCTGGAAGTATTTCTTTATTTCCTCCCAACTGGTTTCGAAGAAGAGATCGGGCATCGGATCATCCTCGGCATCTGTGAAATAAGTCAAACTTTTAATAATATGGTGAAAATCGTGAGCGACTGTCGGGTATTGGGCTGGCAGTTTTTCTATCACCGAGAAAAGAGGGGAGATGTGTTTTGTATACCAATATAAATCAATGAAATCACGCTTACGCCCACGCTGACTAATAGCGATAACTTTCATTACCGCAATGTCAGTTTGATCTAGCACATCAACTAATCCGTACTTTAGTCTCGGAAGCCCAAACACGAAAAACGGATAAGCGATAAAACTTACTTTTGCCCCAGACAGAATTCCGTAAATCGTACCGTCACGGACCGTGTCAGCTTGCCATGTTTCATCGGAAAAATGACTTGTCACTTCGGCGGCCGGGAAAGTTTTTTTGGGGATAAAAAAGTCGAGATCAACCGACTGACGGTGTCCAGCTTGAAGGGCTAAAGCCGTCCCACCAGCCAGATACCAACCGGCAGAAGATAACCACTCTTCTTTGCTTAATAAATCAAGTGCCCGACAGGTAGCTCTGGGGAGTATTTCTAAGTGCCAATTCATCATTTTGTTGCAAGAAGTAGATTCCAAAAATTTCTAGATGGAGCTTGTAATATTCTAGACTTTTGAACTACTGATCTAACTTTCGCATGATTATAATAACGCCACATCCATCTCACTTCTTTATCATTGCCAAAATCTATAATGCGCTCGATAATATACACCGCATTTTTCTCCGGATCAATTGTCTTGGGGTCAACATCCCAAAAGAGGGATGGTCTAAGGGGCATCTGTTCCATAGCTTGATCGTATCATTTTTACAGTGAGAGTGCTAGACTGGAGCTGATATGAAATTGGAATGTGTGAGGGGGAAATTGCAGGCGGCGGTCGGGCTCGCCGAGAAGATAACCGGTAAGAATTTATCTCTGCCGATTCTTAATTCGGTGATTCTCGAGGCCGTGGGGCGGACTCTGATTATTCGCGCCACCAACCTCGAGTTGGGGATTGAAATCAGTTTGCCGTGTCGTGTCTCGACTGAAGGGCTCACGGCCGTGCCGGGGGCAGTTTTGTTTAATTTCCTATCCAATGTCGCCGGCGAAATGGTGGCGCTCGAAAGTGTGTCGGGGAATCTCACTGTCTCTTCGCCTCAATCAGCGACAATTATTAAGGGGTACCCGCCAACTGATTTTCCATCGCTCCCCAAGGTGACAGAGAATCGCCAGACCTTCACGATCCCGAGTGATGATCTCGCCACGGCGCTCCGCGCCGTGGCCTACAGCGCCTCCTCTTCACTCACCAAGCCCGAGATTGCGAGCGTCTGTCTCTATAATCAAAGCGGCGAGTTGGCGGTCGTCGCCACCGACTCCTTCCGCCTCGCCGAGAAAGTTTTTCCGCCGGCGCTCAAGGTGTCGCTCACACTGAATCATCTGATTATTCCGATCAAAAATGTGGCCGAGATTATCCGCGCGCTTGAGCTAGACGAGAGTGAAGTAACGGTGGAATATAATCAGCACCAAATCTCTTTCCAGATTGGAGACATCTATCTAACCTCACGGCTAGTTGATGGCGTCTATCCGGATTACCGGCAAATCATTCCCACCACGCGCCTGACGGAAGCTACCCTACCTCGCGCCGAGCTCCTGGAAACACTGAAGCTCTTAAATATCTTCGTTGATCGTTCGGGGCAAATTACTCTGGCGGTGTCGCCGACCGATAAACTAATTGAGTTCACGGCGAGGAATGATAGCGGTGAGAATACCTCACGCCTCCCGGTGGCGATCGAGGGGGAGCCGGTGACGCTCACAATCAATGTGAAATATTTACTCGACTGCTTCCAGTCGTTCACCACCGATTCACTCCGGTTTAAATTCAACGGCCCGCATAAGCCCGTCGTGGTTCAGGGAGTGGGCGATTCATCTTTCACCTATTTAATTATGCCGATCAATCGCTAGTTTTTAAGTTTTTGACTATGGAAGACATTGTCGCGCAACTAGCTAAAATTAAAAGTCAGCTTGATGCCCAAACTGATTTTGTGACCCAAGTTCGCGAAATAATTTACCAAGTAAGTGGGGTTAATCTCGCCGCGACGGAATTAGTGTGGCAGGCGCCCAATCTTATTCTCCGATCGTCGCCGCTCACTCGTAACTTGATTCTCCGTCACCGCGAACGCATTCTCGCCCTTCTCGCCGACCGTTTCGACCGCGCCGCGCCCCGGACAATCCGGTGATTTGAAAAAATAGAAACCCATGTTAGTCTGGCACGAATGAATACTAAAACTTATGCGTCGGCGAAATTACCCAATCTGGTTATTCAGCCGGCTTTGAGAATGTTTATCAAAAGGCAAGTCAAGGCCGGCCGATTTCGAAGCGAAAGTGAAGCAATAAACTTTGCCGTGAAAAATTTAAGAATGAAGCACGATTCAATATGGCTAAAGCCCCAAGAAGAGGTCCTGTCTAAGGTTTGGGATAACTCAACCGACGCGACTTATGACACTTATTTTTGCTCTAACCAGCCAATCACAGCCAAACAAAGAAAATCAATTAATTCATTGGCAAGAAGCCGGATTACCTAAACCAACTTGGTTTAAACCGGTGGTGGCTACCATTTCATTAAATTTAATCGACCGTCGGCTGGGGCACCTTGATCGTAGTGATTGGCGGGAAGTTGGTAAGATTCTTGCAACTTCTATTACTCAAGATTTTTTGAAAGGAGAGATTTGACCGTGCCAACGAATATTATTGTTGTTCGGCAGGCAGGATTATCAATAGACGAATTTAATAATTTGTGAGTACATCAAAAATTCATTCGCTAAGCAGTTTCGCGGTGAGCATGGTTTGGTTACGGACGCTGTCGTAGACGATCACTTTAAGTTCATTAGTTTCACTCACGGCGGGAGAGTTGCTCAACTGGAAACTGATCGCGAAAGGCGCTTGTTTGATCGAGCCGAGAAATTCATTGTTTAAGAAATAATCGGCTTGAGCGAGAGGAAAGCGGGAGTTGAGATCGCGGAGGGAGACCATAATTTCCTCATCCAGCTCATAACTCTCGCCGTCAATCTCTTCGGTAAAGGCGGCTTGCGGCGCTAATTCCGGTAGGTGGACATTGTCGGCCTCGGTCGGGATCACGGCTTCTGTCTCATCCACGAGTCCCCGCGCGGCCGCCCACGCGCGCACCGGCATCTCCCAAAATAGAAATTGCGGATCATTTTCTCGTCCCAACCAATAAAGGATGGAATGTGTCTGGCGCAGAATTTTTTCAACGCGTAAGTCGGGCGGGGTGTTGTCAGTCGCTCGGAGACCAGAAATTTTATCCAAATAGTAACTTACTCCACCTTCATAGTGGCCGCGGAAGACGGGGAGGAGATTCCCGGCCGTTGTAGGTTCGGGCGGCGTGAAGCGCTCGACCGGTCGATTGGCGATCGCCGCGGCGAAGTATTCATGCCAGAGCGGGGTGACGATGAGCCCCGCCACCTTCTTCTCCATTGGTGAATTGTCGTTGTTGCCCACCCAGGCGGCGGTGACGAGGTTCGGCGTATAGCCGACGACCCAAGCGTCGCGATAGTCGTTGGTGGTGCCGGTTTTCACCGCCACATCGTAGTTGGGAAAGTGCATGAGGGAACCACGGGCGAAGGTGGGCGCGCGCGCCGCGTCGTCCGAGAGAATGTTGGAAATTGTCCGCGCCACATTCTCGGTTAAAACTTTTTTCGGCCGATCGGTGAATGATTCGAGGACGACGCCGCTCGCGTCTTCAATCCGGAGAATTTTCTCGGCCGGGTGCCGGACCCCCTCGGCCGCGAAGACGCCATAAGCGCTCGCCATATCGAGCGGTGAGACTTCGCCGCCGCCCAAAACTAAAGTTAGGCCGTAACGGTTGGCGTCACCCAGACTCTCAATGCCCATACTTCGCGCGGTGCGGATCGCGTCGCTCACGCCGGCGAGATAAAGGACTTTAATCGCCGGAATGTTTCTCGATTGAGCGAGGGCCGAACGAAGAGACATCGGCCCTTGATATTTGCCATCATAATTTTCCGGCGTATAGCAACGACTGCGATCTATCGCGCAATTAGTATCAAACTGGGTCGACAAGTCGAAGACCATCGTCTCGGGGGTGTACCCTTCCGCGAAGGCGGTGGCATAGACGAAGGGTTTGAAGGCCGAGCCGGGTTGGCGGTGGGCGAGGGTGACATTGAAGTTCCCATCATTAGTTTGGTCGAAGTAATCGCGCGAGCCGACCATGGCGAGGATTTGGCCGGTGGTCGGATCAATCGTGACGAGCCCGGCATTCTTGGCCTGGAAACTTTTCTCATTGATCGGGGCATACTTGGTGATGACCGCTTCGGCTTTCTGTTGTAAATTCCAATCGAGCGTGGTGATGACCTTGAAGCCGCGCCGTCGAATTGTCTCTGCGCCGTAGCGTTCCTCAAGGTAACTCCTGACCCACATCACGAAGTGCGGCGCGCGAAGGTTGCCGCCTTCGGCGAGCTGGAAAGTGACTGACTCGGCGACCGCCGCTTTATATTCCACTTCCGTAATGAAGCCGAGTTGTCGCATCCGTTCAAGCACCAGATTTTTTCGCTCGTCGAGTTTCGGCCGGTTCGGGCCGTAAGGCGAGTAGAAAGTTGGCGCTTTAGGAATGGCCGCGAGATAAGCCGCCTGGGCTAGAGTGAGGTTATTCGCCGCCGCGCCGAAAAAGGATTGCGATGCTTCCTCTATCCCATAGAGATTCCCCCCGTAAGGGATTTCGTTGAGATACCAGCCGAGAATTTCGTCCTTAGACATCGCTTGCTCAAGCTTCACCGCGATCACCCACTCCTTCAATTTGCGGGCGATCGTCTTGTCGGCGGTGAGAAGCGAATTCTTGACCACTTGTTGGGTGATCGTTGAACCGCCTTGGCCGTAGGCGCCGCTCCGGAGATTAGCGAAGAAGGCGCGGAGAATGGCTTCGGGTTTGATGCCGCGATGTTCGTAGAATTCGTCGTCTTCAATGGCGACGGCCGCATTCTTCACTTGTTTGGAAATGTCGCCGAAGGGGACCACCTTGCGTCGAATACCCCCTTGGACGCTGTAGAGAAGCACTTTGCCGGTGCGATCGTAGATTTTCGTGGATTCGGTGACGAGCCGCGCGTCGAGCGCGGTAAAGTCGGGAATTTTGAGCGTAAACAACCAGAAGATGAGAATTCCCAGAGTGAGAAACCCCGCCGCCAAAATTATCTTGACGATCGCCCGCCAATTCTTCCGCTCCTCTCGATGAATTTTCTTTCCTCGCCGCATAATTCTCCAATCGTAGCACGGCTAGAATTATTGGGTAGGGTGTGGTAAATTGAAATTAATGTCTGAAGTGAATTTAGATTTAACGCGCGCCGTCGAGCAGATTTATCCGTCGCGGGAAGCGTTGCAGGCGGTACTGGCCAGCGGTCGAAAGTTGACCATTTATCATGGCGTTGATCCGACCGGACCCCATCTTCATCTCGGCCACGCCACTAATCTCATCCTCTTACGCCGCTTCCAAGAAGCCGGCCATAAAATTATTTTTTTAATCGGCGACTTCACCGCGCGCATCGGCGACCCGACGGGGAAAATGTCGGCGCGCCAAGCGCTTTCGGCTGATGAAGTACGACAGAACTTCATCACCTTCCGCCGACAGGCGGCGAAAGTGATTAGCTTCCGCGGGCCGAATCGGGCGACGGTCGTTTGGAATTCCCGCTGGCTCGGCCGCCTGCGCGCGGCGGAAATTCTAGAGTTGATGGGTAAGGTGACCGTCCAGCAGATGATTGAGCGGGATATGTTTCAAGCGCGGCGGAAGAACGGTAAACCGATTTGGCTCAATGAATTTCTTTACCCACTACTTCAGGGTTACGACTCCGTCGCTCTCGAAGTGGATGTCGAGGTGGGCGGCAATGACCAAACTTTCAACATGTTGATGGGGCGTGACCTTCTGCGCGCTTATCGTGGCCGAGAAAAATTTGTCATTACTACGACCTTGCTCGTTAATTCAAAGACAGGCGGCAAACTGATGAATAAGAGCGAAGGCGGGCTCATCAATCTCGATGACTCGCCGGAGGTGATGTATGGCAAAGTGATGGCCTTGCCGGATGAAGTGATTTTCTCGATTGCCGAGTTGTGTACTTTGACACCGACCGCGACCATCGCTGACTGGCGCGCGCTCCATCCACGCGATGCCAAGATGCAAGTCGCGCGCGCCGCGGTGACGCTCTACGCGAGCGTTACCGCGGCGGCTAAAGCGGAGGCCGCGTTCGTCGCCACTTTCCAAAAGGGCGGCGCGCCGACCGAAATGAGTGAAGTTAGAGCCGCGGCCGGGGAGCGCCTCGGCGCCGTTTTAATTCGCGCCGGCGCCGTTTCTTCTCAAGCCGAGTGGCGACGGCTCGTCCTGGCCGGCGCGGCGCGCGAAGTGGCGGGGGGCATCATCACTGACTCGCATTTGACTATCGGGCGGCCACTTGAGCTTAAGATTGGCAAACATCGTTTCTGGCGGGTCACTATCACTTGAGAAACAAAATCATCCGCTAGCTGGCGGATGATTTTAACTTCACCACTGTTTGATATTAAACTTCGCCTCCTAGCTCGTCGTCTTCAGGGGTCACGCCAGGGACTTTATCATCGTCATCTGCTTCATCCTCATCCTCGATTCCTACAACCGGATCTATTTCATCGTCGTCAAGTTTGTTGTCTAACTCGTCCATATAAAATAATTATTATAATCTAAAAATGTTACGACCTTAGAACCATCCTGTTTTATCACACTCGATTTTTTTTGCAACTAGTGTTTAGTTTGATTGTGGATAAAATTTTGTCGTTGGTGCGCGGCCCCAGTTAGAGCGATTGCGATGGCGTCATATTCGTCGTCATGACGCTTGCCACTCGGCACTGTTATTAACTTTTTTATCATCGTGATGATTTGAGTTTTACTGGCGCGGCCGAAGCCGGTGATAGACATTTTTACTTGAAGGGGAGTGAGATTGGTAATCTCGCACCCAGCTCGAAGAGCGAGATAAATAATCATTCCCCGCACCTCGCTCACCTTCATCGCCGTCTTCTGATTGCCGCTAAAAAATAATTCTTCAATCGCGAGAGTATCGGGCTTATATTTAGCCAAGACTTTTTCGACTTCAAGCGCCAGTGATTTAAGTCGTTCGGGGAAAAGATTGTTTTTAGAAGTGATAATGCAAGTTGAATGCAGAAGCTCGTCTTTTTTTGCGCGAGCTTTTGTCTCAATCACCGCCATCCCCAACCGCTCATATCCCGGGTCAATTCCCAAGGTGATCATGCTAATCAGTGTAACAAACCCCATTGACCACCTTCCCATTGACTTTTCCGTGGGGATATGCATATAATATAGTAGCTCTTTGGGCTTTGTTGCACGAAAAACCCCACATTTCTGTGGGGTTTTTCGGTACAATAG
>ERZ1292623.1665-Hain-H51-01um-R1-1665-length-20948-cov-27_pt1 | contig 20948 bp, 13 predicted proteins | sample MGYA00564398_ERZ1292623 | MGnify/ENA primary metagenome ERZ1292623 (study PRJEB36523, sample SAMEA6512633) | groundwater metagenome | collected 2019-01-07 | study: AquaDiva: Metagenomics assemblies of 32 groundwater samples | reverse complement strand
AAGGATAGTAAAACTAATATGGGGATATGAAGTGATTTATCATGGTGTAATTGTTGAAATTGAATATACTATTCCGAAGATACCTGTAAGAGTATTAATTAGTGTAGATGTTAATGGAAAAACTTTTTTTGTTAGAGGTGATGTTAGTAATATAGACTTTGAAATTTATTTATTTATGCCTGTGTGTGTTGAGGTTATCAACAATAAAATTATTATTAAGCAAGCAGAGCCTGTTTCTTTATCAAATAAAGATTTAGAACTATTAAAAACATTGTGAGGAAAGGAGAAAATAAATGGAAATGAAGGAAAAATTAATTAAAGTAGGTGTATTAGGAATCGGTGGATGTGGCGGAAATATACTTTCGGATATTTTTAAAGATTTAAAAGACTTGGGATTGAACATAGATTTTTCTATCCTAAATACAGATGTTCAGGCTTTATACGCTTCTATACGAGAAAAGGGGTTTCCAAAAGAATTTATACATCAAATAGGCGAAAGAAGCACAGGAGGATTAGGCGCAGGTTCTAACCCCGAAGTAGGAAAGTCTGCCGCTCAGGAAGATATAGAATTAATACGAAATTTGATTGCTGATAAAGATTTAATAATAACGATTACAGGTATGGGTGGCGGCACAGGCAGTGGAGCTATTCCGATTATATTAAATGAAACAAAAAATAAAGGAATATTAACTTTATGCTGGTTTGTGATGCCTGGTGATTTTGAAGCATATAAGCGTAATTTAATAGCTAAACAAGCTTTAAAAGAAATTGACTCATTGGCTGATTCTTATATAGTTATATCCAACGATGCTACAGAAAGTATTGTCTTTAAAGATAGTATGGAAGAAATTAATAAGACCATTGCTCTATCAATACAGATTGTATTGGAAGTTTTGATGCGAAGTGCTTTAATAAATTTAGACTTTGCTGATTTCACAACTATTCTGAAAAATGGTGGTAGAGGGTTATTTTCTTTTGGTTCTTATGACGGAGAAAAAAGAGGAGAAAATGTTGTAAAGGATTTAACTAAAATGGTACTACAACCAAACGCAAATATGAAAAAGATTCAAAAGGCAATAGTGTTTGTTCGTGGCGGGGCTGATATGCGTAAAGATGAACTTAAAAGTATAGCGTCTTCGGTGCAAAAAAGATTGGCTGAAGACGCTTTAGTTATATTAGGCGTTGCGTTACGAGACGGTAAACAAGCATTGGAAGCGGTATTCTTGGGAACAATTGGAGCCAAGGATGCGTAGCATAATACATCAGGCTAATACTATTATCTAAAGCGATGCGGGAAAACTACTAAGATGTTCAAAATAACTAATTTAATCCAAGGAGTTTTGATTTTGTTTTCTACAGGCACAATTTTAAAAAGAGGGGAAAGCATTGCTCTCAGTGTAGATTCAGACGTTTTAAAAGCTGAATTACAAAAATTGATTAAGGAGAATAAGATTCATATGGAAGAAATCAAGGAAGAAAAGAAAGAAGAAATCAAGGAAGAAAAGAAAGAAGAAATCAAGGAAGAAAAGAAAGAAGAAATGGGATGGTGGACTCAAGCAGTACAAACTTTTGGGGATTTAACAAATATAGGGGAAACATTGATAAAAGAACTTGAAATAAAAACTGAAACAGAAAAGGTGATACCTAAATTGGTTGAAAAAAGATGGAAAATCAAATAATTAAAAAAAGAAGGTATGAAGAAAAGATAGAGGCAAAAAGTTCAATAATAGCTGTAAGAATGTCTGATAAAACCTTATTTGAAAATGAATGGAAAACTATAAAAGAAACTGAGCAAGGCGAGAAAAAATTTGATTCAGGGACTATTCAAACAGGCGATGTTCCAGAAGAAGCTCAAACAAGTATAGATGATATACAAAAATCAATCCCCAAAGAAAAACTTTATTATGACAGAGATATAAAAGGACACATTGAAAACGGATGGATGTTACGGCATCATATAACATTACTTTGGGGTATAGGGGATAATGAAGACATAAAAAACAAGATTAAAAATATTTTTCAAAAATATAAAGGATTAGAAGTTACTTTGTCTGTTATAGGTTATTGGGACGACAAAAAAAAGAATTATACCACTGTATATTGGACTGTTGTTTCTGAAGACTTGAATAAATTACATGAAGAATTAAAAAAAGAAATTCCAAATAAAGATACACAAGAATTTCGCCCTCATATTACAATTGCTTACTTGAAGTTAGGAGAGAGATTACCCGAAGTAGCGTGGGAAGAGATAAAAATACCTACTTGGAATGTGGATGTTTTAGAACTTAGTAAACCAAGCGGAGACATAGAACGAATAGTAATTAAGGAGGCTAGCATGAATTTTGTACTATCAATGAAAGATTTAACAGCAGATGGGGAGTTACTTCCAAGAGAAACACAAGTCCCATCTAAAAAACAAACTTATGATGTTCAAACATTGCTTAATTTCTTTTCTCCCACAGTTTTAAAAAGGGACGAAATTGATTTATCGGGAGCATTTGAATTAGCTCATATAACAGACCCTTTAGGAATGGATATTTTTTATCAGACAAAAGATGACTTTATTGTAATACTTGCCGAACCATTGGGAATAGCTATTAAGTCTAAATATCCTGTAGCAGAAAGAGATTTAGATGCTTTTGTAGATGGAATAACGAAATTAATACCTATAGCAGATGAATTTTTTGGGGAATTACTTGGAAAAGGAATGGGGGGAGTATCTATGAGAGACGCAATGAAAACAACAATAATTTGGAAGAAGGGAGATTTACAACGTAAACTACCTCGTCTTGTTAAAAGGTATTTAAAAGAAAAAATTTACACAACAGAACAAGAAGCTATAGATAGAATAAATATGTTATCTCAAGCAGACCCAACTGGTTCTAAAGGAGATTATATTGATTGGATAGTCAAACTTGATGTGAATAAAACGTCTATTTTCCCCGAAGATAGTGATAAAATACGAGATGCTTTGACTGCTTTTGCTAAATTTAAAACGCTGGATAAACCTATAGATAGAAATGTTGATAGTTACGCAACTTATGGAGATTTAGTAAAAATTTTAGAACCATTTAAGGAAGAAGTTGAAGAAGCTGTAGAAACAAAGAAAGAAAAAGAAAGAGTTAAAGTTGAAGAAGGGGCTGGTGTGGAAGATGTCTTTAATGATGGAACTTATAGGGTAGTGAAAATAACTACTCCAGAGGCAAGTGCAAAGGTATGCTGGGGAACAGGTGCAGTTCATTGGTGCATTAAAGATGTAAAATGGGCGCAACAATACTTAGAGAAAGGCCCTCTTTATTTTATGTTTAAAAATGATGAACCTTATATTGGTATGAGCGAATCTACAGGAAACATCGTGAACTTTGAAGATACTCCAATTTCAATGGAAATGTATAAAGAAGTAAGAAATATTATTTCAGTGATAGGAGACAGTGATAGGAGAGAATGACTTGAAAGTGGTTGCTGATACATACGACTTTCTTTATAAGAAAAGTCTGCCTGAATTAAAGAAAGATTATACTGATAGTTTAATCTTTAATGCTATTCGTGTGTGGAAAAATAAAGGAATAAGCGCAGATGAAATTTCTGATAAAATTGACAATTTAAAAGAAACTTTGGCACGAGCAGGAAAGGAACAATTTATTGCCATTTATAAACAATATAAAAAAGATACAAATAAACAAGCCCTATATTTCCCCAAATATGAAATTCAAATGATACCAGAATTACCAGTAAAAGAACAAGGAGTAGCTATAGACAAAGCAATAGATAAAGGAGAATATTTGTATTCTCTTTATGACTCTGTAGGAGATAAATTAACTCCTGAACAAATAGACAAAGCAATAGATAAAGGAGAAAATTTACGTTATCTTTATCAATATGCAGGTAAGAATTTCACCTCACAACAAACAGACAAAGCAATAGATAAAGGAGAATATTTATGGTATCTTTATAAATACGTTGGCGATAAATTAACACAAATAGATAAAGCAATAGATAAAGGAAAATATTTATGGTATCTTTATAAATACGTAGGCAAGTATTTCACTCCTGAACAAATAGATAAAGCAATAGATAAAGGAAAATATTTAGGCACTCTTTATGCATCTGTAGGAGATAAATTAACTCCTGAACAGAAGAAAAGATACGAAGAAAAGATAAAGAAGAAAAGTAAAACATCTTCTGAATCCATTATGTTAATTCCTATGCGAGATTTGGAGACATTTGTGGATTTTAAATACCCTGATAGACATAGAAAAGTTCCTAAAGGACATAGACCTTTTATGCGAAATGAGGAAGAACCTGTAAGGGAACAAAAAGAAGTATTGCCCCAAGAAGAACATGATATGTTTTTTGGGCCTAGTTTTCCGCAGAATGTACGACAGTATTGCAAAATGGATGATATATTTAAAACAGCTAAAATAGAACAATATTTTGATGAAGAAGAACAATTAAAAAAACAAAGTAATAATAAGCAAGCCCTTTATTTCCCCAAATATGAAATTAAAATGATACCAGAATTACCAGAAGAAGAACAAGAAGAAGCTATAGACAAAGCAATAGAAAAAGGAGTATATTTGTATCTTCTTTATACATATGTAGGTGAAAATTTCACCCCACAAAATATAGATAAAGCAATAGAAAAAGGAGAATATTTAAATTATCTTTATGGTTATGCAGGTGAAAATTTCACCCCACAACAAATAGATAAAGCAATAGAAAAAGGAGAATATTTAGATTATCTTTATAAATATGTAGGTAAGTATTTCACTCCACAACAAAATAAACGATACAAAGAAAAGATAAAGAAGAAAGCTTCTATCTTAGATTATCCTAAACTAGGATTAGACCTATCTATATGGACAGAAGAAGGGGCATTAAAAGAGGATATTAAAAATGTCATTCTTCATAAATTGACCCAATTTTTTGATTCTAAAGGTATAAAATTAACAGAAGTAGTGGATGATATAGTAATTATAGGTTCACTCACTACTTATCAGTATAATTCTAAATCAGACTTAGATGTCCATTCTATAATGAATTATGACAAATTTAAAGAACAGTTATTTGAAACTGGATTAGAATTATCTAAAAAACAGATTATTGAACTTCTGGATAAAACATGGCGTAAAGAGTTAGGAAAGGCGTGCAAAAAAGCTCCTAATACAGAACATTCTATTGAATTTTATTTTGAATTAGATGAAGAATTAAGCGCAAAAAAAGAGGACGGTATTTATTCTATTTTGAAAGATGAGTGGTTGCAAGCTCCGAGAACTGTGGATTTAGATTATGATATAGCAAAATTATACCCAGATATTGTTGAATATGCCGAAGAAATAGCATCTGAAATTGATATTGAATTGGGGGAAATAAAGCGTGATATTACAAATATAGAATTTTTACAAGAAACAATTACTCAATTGGATGGGGGAAAGAAAAAACTATTTAAGGAGAAACTTGAAAATAAGATACAAGAAATTGAAGATAGCATTTTAGACCTAGTAGAAACAGGCAAAACTGTGATTGATAAACGAAAAAAGAAAGAGTATGAGCCTGAATCTGGCACTAATATAAATTTTAAGTATCTTCAAAGATACGGGTATTTATGGCTTGTTAAACAATTAGGGGAGGCTCTTGAAGATAAAACGACTGAAAAAATAGAAATTGAAGATATGGAAGATGTGGATACAGTAGAAGAAATTATAGATACATTTGAAACAGAACCAAAATTATGTGAAGAAATTAAGGCGAGAAAACACGCTCTTTATTTTCTTGAATATGAAATTAAAATGATACCAGAATTACCAGAAGAAGAACAAGAAGAAGCTATAGACAAAGCAATAAATAAAGGAAAAGATTTAAGGACTCTTTATGTATCTGTAGGTAAGAATTTCACCCCACAAAATATAGATAAAGCAATAGAAAAAGGAGAAGATTTAGGTACTCTTTATGAATCTGTAGGAGATAAATTAACTCCCGAACAAATAAATAAAGCAATAGATAAAGGAGAAGAGATAGATTACTGGCGAGGAGAACTATGGTATCTTTATAAATACGTAGGCAAGTATTTCACTCCTGAACAAATAGATAAAGCAATAGATAAAGGAGAAGATTTAGGTACTCTTTATGAACACGCAGGCAAGAATTTCACTCCCGAACAGAAGAAGAAATATGAAGAAAAGATAAAAAAGAAAGGTAATGTGATAGAAAGTATTGGTTTTAATAAGCAAGGGGATTATACCAGATATTTTTATGATAATGTTGGGCAGATTATTGGCAGGATAGAAGTTGGGGAAGATGGCAATGCTTTTGCGTACGATACATTCGGAAATTTAGTAGGTAAGTCTTGGGAAGGAAAAACATTTAATGCACAAGGTGATATTGTAGCTCAATCCGATATATTGCCAAGTCTTTTGGTCAGAGAAGAAAGAGTAACAGCTATCAACTACCCCCAGCTAAAGCAGGGGAACAAAGGAGGATTACTATGCAAATAAAAGCAGAAAGAGTTATTCCTATTGAATATTTTTCAATAGGTATGGAAGACATAGAAGAAGAAATTCCCGAAGAAGTTTTTATCCCTAAGTATAAGAAAAAGATAAAATATAATATAGGAGATATAGTTACAACTCCAAAGGGACGGGGAAAAGTAATAACTCAACCAACTGAATATGGAAAAGTATATACAGTTCATTTAACAGAATTAGACGATGCAGAAATTTTTGAAGAAAAAGAATTGAAAAAAATAGCTGGAAGTTTTGAAGAAGATATTAAAAGAATACACCAACAAGTTCAAACAAGTGATACTTCGTTAAGTGAAGATGAGGTTTTAAAGCAAACAGTTGACAAATTAAAAGAAGAAAAAGCTGAACAAGGCATTTTTATAGAACCCGATGAATATAGTGTGAAAGAAGTTTTGAAGCAAAGTTTTAATAAAAAAGAAAAAGTAACTGAAATTGATTTTAAAGATTTTATATTTACCGAAGATGAAAAACGAATCATAATTTCTGAATCCGATATTTTAGGAGAAACTCAATATATAACAGTTGGAAGTGCATATAAAAAAGGGTATGACCCCGTATGGTTATACATTAGATTTCATCCCGATATTTCTACCAATATTTTTAATGATGTTTTACAGGTTATTTCTAAAACTTTTGGGTATGAGTTTATAACATACATTTCAGGAGAAAAAACTATTTGGATAAATTTTATGACAAATGTAACAATGACAAGAATAGATGCAGTATCAAGCATAATTAATACGGCAATAAAATCTATAAAGCAAAGTAAAAAATTAGAGGATATAGGTTTTTATGTTGATGTAGCTATGGAAGTATGGTTAGATGATTTTGATATAAAGTATGATGACACTATAGAAGCTATTAAAAAACAAAATATTTCATTGGAAGAAAAGATTACATTAGGAAAAGACAGAGCAAAAGAATTAGCTCAGGAACAAGTAAATGAATTAGATAGACAAGAAGCAGGGAAATTTGGAATAAATATTAAAGAAATATCTGTTGGTGATTTGAAATTAGATAGAATAGATTGGGTAAAGATATTTGCAGAAGAAGAAATAGAGGGTAGTAAAAAACAAGCTCAAGATGGTAGAGAATTTGAAATTGAACGAAGAACTTATTATGGAGAAGAAGAAACCGCCCCTGACATTATTGAGGAGAAGCTTGGACGATTTACCTTGAATGACATAGAAAAGAATTTCCCTTCTTTTACCGAAAATGAACTGACACGCATAGATGAGCTTGATTTTGATAGATATACAGATGTAGGCCCGTGGGATGTTGCTGAGGGAGAAGCTACACCAGAAAAACCACTATATCTATATACTATACATAGAGTGAATAGTAAGATTGTAGGCGAAGAATTTAAAAAAGGAGATATTATTTCTTTAATTGATAGCATAGAATTAACAGATAAATTGGGTGAAAAAACCATCAAGATTCCAGCAGGAACAACAGGAGAGATAAAGGTTATACATGGAAATAATTTATATGTTAGCTTGACAATTCCACCAGAAGGTGATGAAATAAGTGTTGAATTGGAGAAAGAAGATGTTAGAAAAGAATCTTATACAATAAAAATGTCTGATTTATATAGACCTGATGTAACTAAAACAGAATGGTATTCAAAAGGAAAAGAAGATAAATCGGAAGCTCCGAAAGTATTGTCTAATTATCCTAACAAAGCATTATTTGATACCGACATAGAATATCAACATGCCTTAGATGCTTATTGGAAAGGTTATGGCAAAAGTTTAGTTACATCAATGCTTATATACGCTGTGAAAATTGGGTGGTTAAGAGATGACTGGATTTCAAAGACAAACAAAATTCTAAATGCTTTAGAAGAAGTAAGCGATGGTTTTAAAGAGGAACGAAAGCAAGATAGCGGTGCTGGATTAAGTCTTTTTAATTATTATTCTACATCAAGATATGAAGACATAGAGCGTCCTTTAAGAGAAGAAGCTATCACAAAAAGTCAAGCAAGAAAATTATTGGATGATTTGGTTAATCAATTTAAAATAGAATTATTTGCGGCATATGGTATAACAAATGCAAAAAAGGTAGAAGAAATCATAGAAGAAGCCCCAAAAGAGATAGAACCTGAAAAAGAAGCTGTATCTATGGATGATGTCATAATGTATGGGGATAGTAATATCTATCCATATAAAGGAACTGGAGCAGGGATGCCTAGTTCTTCTGATATTACCAGATTAACAAATGAAATACCTGTAAGGGAAATAAGACAACTTTAAAAGGGTAACTTATGGGAGATATTATGAATTTAACTCGTAGTTATCAATTACAAATAGAACCTAACTTCCATAAGTGGAGGGTGTAGCTTTGTCAGTAATATCCGATATTGCGCAAGCAGGAAAAGAAACAAAACTTCTTAAAATTACTTATAGAAAATCATCTGGAGAAGTTTCTGAAAGAATTACAGAGCCATATGAAATTAAGGCAGGAAAATACTGGGGGTATGACACTGAGAAGGATGAAATACGTCAATTCTTTATTGTGAATATTCTAAGCACAGAAATTTTGGATGAAACATATGAACCTAGGTGGAATATAAAAGTTTAGGAGAATACTAAATATGGATGAGGATACAATAAATAAATTTAAAGCTTCAATAGATAGACAATCCCAAAATTTAAAAGACCAACAGACTACGAGGAAACAGGCATCTGAAAAACAGCGAAAACAAGGCACTGATGGTGGGGATTATATGTTTACTCTTCCAATGCCTTATCAACCTGAGTTTGCTTCTCCTGAACGAGTCCAGTATCCGATAGATAGAGCACAGCAGAATCGGTATTGGAGAATGTTTTACAAACTTGACCCTGTTATTAGTAATGTTATAGATTTGTTTGGAGATATTATATCATCGGAATTTTCTATTGAAGGGGAAGGTGTTGATGGTGAAATAAAAGATGTATATGAAACAATGACGGATAATACAAAAGTTATTTCATTGTTTTCATATTTTATTAGGGAATTTTTAATAATGGGAGAAGTTTTTCCACATCTTATTTTTGATAAAAAGAAAGGTATGTGGACGGGGTTGATTTTTCATAACCCAGACCAAATAAAAGTTATTGATTCTCCTTTTATAGAGATGGAACCAATTGTAGAATTTGTGCCTGATGCATCTTTAAAAGCTCTTATAAATAGTAAAAATCCTCAAATTCAAAAATTTATAAGTAACTTACCCACAGAAGTTACTCAGGCTATAAGTTCCAGAAGAAATATTACATTAGATACATCTTTGAATGTTACATTTCTTGCAAGAAAAATTCATCCTTATGATGTGCGAGGAACAAGTATTTTAACACGATTATATAGAATCCTTATGTACGAGGATGCGATTGCGAATGCGTCTATTGCAACTGCGAGAAGACATGCAGGCCCATTAAAAATTGTTAAATTAGGGGATAAAGACCTAAACTGGGTGCCTGAAAAAGAGTATGAGGATAAAATTCTCCAATTGTTGTCGGTAGCAGAGCAAGACCCTCATGCGGTTCTTGTTGTGCCTTGGTTTGTTCAATTTGAAGCTTTTGGCACTACGGATAGAATGTTGACAATAAGGAATGAATGGGATGTTATAGAACGTATCAAATTAACGGCATTAGGTGTTAGCCAGGGTTTCCTTCACGGTGAGGCTACATATAGTTCAATGAAAGGTAATATGCAGACTCTTTTTATGAAGCTTCGTGGATTAAGGACTTTTTTTGAGCATTTATGGTGGTATCCTAAATTTTTTAAACCTGTAGCTGAAATGAATGAATTTATAAAACCATCTGAGGCTGAAGTTAAACATAAATTAAGATTTAGACGAAGCAAAAAAGAACTTTTAGAAGATAATAGATATGTTATCCCCAAAATTCGGTGGCATAGAGCTTTAGACCCCAAAGTAGATGCTGAACTATTAGATGCTTATGAACAGTTAACTTCTAGATTAAAACTTCCAGTTGCGGCTGGCACTGTCTATAGTGCTGTTGGTTTGGATTTTGAGGAACAAACCGCTCAAATTATAGAAGAAAAAAAGAAAGAGGCAGAACTTAGGAGAACGTTAGGTTTGCCTAAAGAGGAAGAAGAAACACCAACTGAAACACCTTTAGAAGAAGCAATTGAAGAAGAAGTTGTAGAAGAACTTGAAACTGCGCCAGAAGAAGCTGAAGCATCTAAAGAAACCCCCAAAAAATCTGTATTTAATGAACACGAGATTTATGATTTAGATAACTTATTAAAAACAGGAGAAGCAGAAGAAGATGTATGGCGGGATATGATGGATAGACCTAAGAAAGATAAAAAGAATAATGGTAAAAATAAAGAGTATAAATTGGAAGTTACAAAATCCTTTAATTGGGATGATGTGGAAGAATACCTTGATGATAGAGGGTATACTAAAGATGAAATTTATGACTTGAAAAAAGCTGTAAGAAAATTAAATGAACATAATGCATTTTTTGCAGGAGAAGGGAATAAAGGACATGTGTAGAAAGGAGATTATAAGATGAAAAAAGTAGGCAAATCAAAAGTTATGAAAGTATTAGATGTTTCTAAAAAGACCAATAAGACAGATAAAAAAGATACAAAAAAGAAGCCTTAAAAAATTGAACTTTTTGTATATTATTGTATTTTAACTGTTTTATAATCTTAAACATACTATATGTTTAAGACGGCGAAAATTCAAATATTAAGTTATAATAATAATATATCAAAAAGTGCTTTTAAGAAAACAGCTAATACAGAAAAATATGCAAGCCATTTTGATGATGTTACAGAGTCATCTTCTATTATAGAAGATATAAAAGAAAAATTATCTGTTGTTGCTGGTACTTATAGCATTAGTTCAAATCCTAATGATTATATTTATGTGGCCGTTAGAGCGTTGACGGCGGATATTCCTAACGAAAATTGGGATGCTTTTGCTGAAAAAGAATTATTAAGATTTGAACCAAAATATGGATGCCGAGTTTATCAAACCTTCAATTTAAAACCTCATCATGTAAATCATCGTTCCCAAGACCCCACTCAAGCACGTGGTGCAATACTTGATAGCCATTATAATACAAAAAATGCAGAACATTTCCCTGAAATATTAGTTGCTATAGATAAAACAAAAGATAAAAGATTAGCGAATGGTATAGCTTCTGGGGAAATTGAAGGTTGGTCAATGGGTTGTTTTGAAGCTGGCACGCCTATTTTAATGTCAAATGGAACTCTAAAAAATATAGAAAATATTAATATTGGGGATGAAGTTATAACCCATAAAGGCAATAATAAAAAAGTTTCTTTTGTTATGAGTAGACCGCATACAGGCGAGATTTATGAAATTAAAGTGGATTCTGTTCAAAAACCTTTTGTAGTAACAGAAGAACATCCATTGTGGATGTTTGATAACAATAAACAAGAATTTGATTGGGTAGAAGTAAGGGATTTAAAAGAAGGTGATATTGTTACTTGTCCCACAAATGCCTTTAGTAAGAACCATTCTGATATTGATATGCAAAAAGCAAGATTATTTGGATATTATCTTGCGGAAGGTCGTGTTAAATTTAGAGATAAAGAGCGAAATATAGATGCAATTTATGGGATTGAATTTTGTATAAATAAAGATGAGAATGACATAAAAGAAGAAATTTGTTCTTTAATTAACTCCGTAACTAAAAAAGAGCCTACAATTTGTGTGCATAATACTTGTGAAAATGCACTTGTAATTAATATTTATGCACCTGAATTAGCCCAAGAATTTTATAAATGGGGGTTAAGTGGTTCAAAGCAAAAGCAATTATCAGAATTTGTTTTAAACTGGTCTTTATACCTAAAATCAAAAATGCTTGGTGCATATTTTAATGGGGATGGGCATCAAGCACAGGGAAGACATTCTAATGGTGCAATCTATGTTGCTACAGCTTCAAAATTGCTGGCAAATCAAGTTTATCACATACTTTTACAATTAGGTGTTCTTGCGTATTTAACAGAACAAAAGAGAAAGCCTACTCCGAATGGGTATAGTGTTGGGTTAAACACACAGTATCAAATTAAGGTTGGAAAGAATTATGTCAATCAATTTATAGACTTAACAGGTTTTAATGGGGAAAAAATACAATTAAAAAATAAAGGTTCTCAACGAAAATTCTTTTTTGAAAATTATTGGTGTTCCCCAATCACCTCAATTAAGAAAATTCCGTATGATAACTACGTATATAATTTTGAGGTTGAGGGTGATAATTCTTATATAGCTAATGGGATAGCTGTTCATAATTGTGATGCTGAATATACTACTTGTAATGTATGCGGGAAAAAAGCTAATACTCCTTCCGAATTTTGCGACCATATCAAATTTTATAAAGGTAAAGATTTTGAAGGTAAGATTGCTTTTGAATGGTGTGAAGGAGTTACTTTTGTGGAAGAAAGTAGTGTAGATGACCCTGCGGATAAAAATGCATTAACACAAGAGACGATTTTAGCGTCTAAAAATAAAGAATTAGAACAAGAAAGTGAATTTTTAGCTATCAATTCTAAATTAAACACGATATTAGCAAAGCTTGATGAAGGAGGCACTATGGGAATAGAAAAAACATCTGATGAAATTAAACCATCCGATGAGGCTAACATAGAGAAAACAGAACCACTTAAAAAGCTGGATAAAGATAAAAATGATGTATTAAAACAATACAAAGATAAAAAAGACAAAGAAGACGAAGAACAATTATCCCAAGAAGAATTTGGTGCAATAGTAAAAACACCTGAAATAACTTCCGATGTAGTAAAAAATAAAACAAGTGAGAATAATATGAAAAAAGCAGTAGATTCAGATGCTAAAAAATATTGGAAGAAATACGTAAAAGATTATGGTGATGAAGCTGTAAAAGATGTAAAACCTAAAAAGATAGGATATATTGTAACTTGCTATTCTACCAGTGGAGAACCCACTGATAGAATAAGAGTAGCTTCTTATTTAGAAGCCCTACAAATAGGAAAAAAGTGGAAAACCAAAGGCGGAGGTTACGAAATAGTTTCTGATAAAGGCCAAATGTTTACCAAGATAGATAGCCCAGCAGGAAATGCTCCGAAAGAATTTCAAATAGATAGAAAAAAAGGCAATCCTCCCGCCGAGTTCAAATTTGCAAAGGTATATAAAGATATAGAAATATTCTCCGTATCTCCTAAATCCAAATATTGGGTTATAGCAAAAGCTAACACTCCATTATTTGTAATGCTACAACCAACTGAATTCTCTGGAACTAATAAGCGTAATGCAATGGTTGAAGTTTTAAAATCTATCGCTAAAAAGGGTTTGCATACAGTTATGAACCAATATAAAGCTCATAAATTAAAATCTTTATATACACCTGTATATAAACCTTCTATTGTTGAAGAATTTAGTGGAGATATACAAGATTCAAAAAAATTTAGAACCAAACCTACTAAGGGCATAGAGACACAGGGAGTAGATGATTTAGAAACTGTAGATAGAAGTAAAGTAAAAGAAAAGTCTGTGGATGCAGATGGTGAAAAGGATATGCCATTGAAACATTCAATGGTAAAAAAAGGGCAAGAACTTGCAGAACTTTTTACCCTAATTGATGCAGAAGAAGCGAAAGGAACACCCGATGACCAAATTATTCAGATAATTGATGCTTGGATTGCAGGTAAAGGTAAAGGTGGAAAGAAAGACACTACAGAAATTAAAGAATCTGCAAAGATGACTCCCGAAGCACAAGAATTTATTTCTAATAAAATTAAGACATTGGTTGAAGAAGGATATGTACAAGACCAAGCGGCGGCCATAGCTTATGATATGGCAAGAAAACAAGGTTATGATGTTCCTGAGAAGACAGGTAAAAAAGATAAGAAAGCCTCTATAACTGATAGAGCTATTAGAGATTTATCGGATGCTGGAAAGGTTCAACCTGAAGCAACCAAAGGTTCAACCTCTGAGGGGGCGCATGATTTAGATAAAGTAAAAAGAGATGATACCAAAGCAGATGAAGTATTCGCATCTGGTAAAGATGATTTAGATATAAAAAGAGATAATGTTGTAAATCTAAAAGCAAATAAAGAATCTATAAAGGCTAAATTAGCAAAGATTGTTAAAGAAAAATTATTGAAGAAAGCTATTGAAGAAACAGTAATTAAAGAACAAGAAGCAAAATTTGAAGATTATAAAAAGGCATTTAGGGAGCGTCTCATAAGAGCACTTCATTTAGCGGCAAAGCGTGCTAATTTAAATATTATTGACAACGATTTAAAACTTGCAATAGGAGATGTTTTAGTATCACCAACAGAAGATTATATAGGTATGGATGGGGATTTAGCAATGAATCTTATTGAAGATGGTTTCTTGAAAGGTGGAGATAAATATATTGAATCTTTATTAAAAGAAGCTGATAAGTATATAGATTTGTCTGAACAGAGTTTCTTGGAATTAGAAGACGATGCAAAGAGAATAAATGTAATAATGCCTGCTCTACCTGTTTCTGCAAAAGTAGCTAATGTGAATCAAACTTCTTCTTTAGCAGAGGAATTTTCAAGTAATAATCCAATTATTACTCCAAAAGCTAGTTCAGATAATGGAAGTAAATGGTCGCACTTAAAAGGCATATTTGATGAACGATTGATATAAACAAGGAGGTAATTTATGGGGAGTAAACCCGCAAAAAAGTCAAAGAAGAATAAAAAGTAATTTTTATTCTATAATTTTAAGTATCAAATTAAGTTAATTATTTAAATGAAAGGAGATTAAAAATGGCTATAGATATTAAAAGGTCTTTTATTGGACGTGAAGTGGGTAATAAATCCGTAGATGGTAGTGCAACATTTGAGGCTGGTCAAATAGCGTCTTATGCTTCAGATGGAGAATTGGTTCTTGCCGATTCTACATCAGTTCCATGCGGTATGTTAAAATGGAATAAAACTACTCAAATTTACGGGGCAGTCATAGCTGAAGCTGTAACCTTGACAGGAACAACTGCTTCAAATCTTGACCATGCTAATGTAAGCAATGTTAAAGTTCATAGCACTGCGGCAGGAGGCACTGTATATAATCTTACAACAGATTATACTCTTAGCACAACTAATGGCACAGTTACTCGTGTTGCAACTGGAGCAATAAGTTCTGGACAAACTGTGTATGTATCTTACACATATCAGAAGACAACTGCTGAAATGGATAGAGATGGTAAGAATTTCTTACTAAATCAGGATGATTCTCAAGGGTCTAACAAGATGACAATTATACAAGGAATAAGCACTGTGTATACAGACCAATTTGAGACAAATAGGGTTTATACAGTTAATGACGCTTTGTATGCTTCAGGCAGTGGTAAGTTGACTAATGCGGCTGTATCTTCGTATAGAATTGGGCGAGTTGTGTCTGTTCCAACAGCGGCAGACCCATATTTAGGTATTGAAGGTGATTTTAGTCAAAATCTATAATTTTAAATTTTAAATTTTAAATAGAAAGGAGAAATAAAATGGGTGTAACAACAATTAATCCATATAGGGCATTAAAGAACAAACGCATAGCAACTACTATTAAGACGGATAAAACAAGCGTTTATAACAATAGAGAAAATGTAAGGGACGAGGAAGGAAAATATAATCCTCGTCCTTTAGGCGGATTCAAAGGAACTGGTAAATCTGTAGCATCCAAAACAGGCAGAATGTTCAATAAAACAGGTGAAATAAATGCCTATGATAAAAAAGATGTAATTCAACAAATAGCGTATCTTATGCAGGAAGTGGTCAAAGAAACACCTGCAAATCGTGGGGATATTAGAAAAGAGTCTTCAATTTCTAAAGAAGCGAAAAAGAGAGCAATTGTAGCCGCTCTTAAAGACCCTTCTGGTGAAGGATTCCATTTGATAGGGCAAGAACTAATAGGGCCTATTAAGGACTTGGTGAATTATGAAGGGTGGAGCAGAAAGTGTCTTAGAGGAAGACCACTGGCACAAGGTGAACTCTTTAGGCTTACCAAAGATATAGCATATCAGACTGTAGCTTGGGTAGTTGGTCAAGATGGTCAAACACCTGAAAGTAGAGTCTACGGTAGATATGTTGTCGGGCCTGAATTTAAAGTAACTGCATTTGTAGATATTGATATTTCGGAAATCTATCAAATGCAGTTTGACGGTCTTGATAGAGCACAAGACCTTGCGAGGCAAGACATTGAAAGAAAGGAAGATACTGCATTTGTAAATGCGCTTGGCGCCGCCGCAACAACTTATAATGATATTACATATTTTTCATCTTTGGGATTAAGCGCATTTGAAGATATGAGATTCCAAGTTGAGCGGCATCGTTTGGTTGTAGATAAATATTTGATAAACAGGGCTGAATTATCCGATATTGTTAAAACAATGTCAAAGAATGACGTTGACTTTGTAACACAGAGAGAGTTAATATTGTCTGGTTACATTGGCAATTTTGTCAATGCCCAAATAATCACATCTGCTGGCACAGGTACTTTTGAAGTAGTTCCAGCAGGAACAGTTTATGCGATACCTGCTCCTGAATATTTAGGAGATATGGGGATTCGTATTGATTTGTTCTCTGAACCTTTCAACAGATACGCTGTAAATCAATTTGTTAAAGGTTGGGCATTGATGGAGCAGATTGGTTATATTTTGCCAAACGCAAGAGCAGTTGCTAAAGGTTCTAAGTAGTAAATAATTGATTGTTAAGAGTAGCCTGTAGTTTCCTTACTCCTCCTGAAGGGGAGTGAAAAATCTCCCCTTCTTTTTCCTTTTACTTTGCCATCAAAAAAGAATATAATAGTTTGGTGGAAATAAAGGAAGAAATAGAAGTATTAAGGAAGAAATTTAATGGTAAAATAAGCTCTGTTATTAAATCTATTAGCAGATTTAATAATAAACATTTGCAAGAACTATGATAGAATTTGGGATTGTGGTAATAGAGTGTATAGTTTAAAAAATTAAAAGGAAAGGGGGCAAAGTAAAAGGCAATAAATAACCACACCTGAACAGGCGGTCTGTTCGGAGGTTTAACCTAACAATTTAGAGGAGGTTCAAAATTGAGCCCCTCCAAAGATGGACATGGAAGGGTTTTAGTTATAGATGAAAATGGTTCATATTTAGTTCCAACATCTTCCGCTAATGCGAGAAGATTATTGAAATTAAAACAAGCAAAGATAGAAATTATTAAACCATTTACCATCCGATTAATTAAAACAATTCTTAATCCAAATATCCAAAGGAGGCAAGAAAAGATGAAGATAAATTTACATGAGTATTTCGCAGACCCACATGCCATTTATGTGCAAAATATTTCCAATCCAATTGGTATTATAAGCCTTGAATTTAGAACCAAAACAGGTCAAGTCATTCCTTTTAGAGTTCCAGCTAATAGAAATCCCATCCGATTAACCGATAAAGTTCCTTTTGATGCTATAAAAGATAGTATTAACTTTCTTGATTTTTTAAATCCATCTGCATACGGGCCTGCAAAACTTCAATTATTGGCAGAAGAAGAATACGATGGATACTATGCATCAATGCAAAAATTAACAGAGATTAATGCAAAACAACTGGCGGAGGAAGCACAAGAGAAGGCTTTACGAGTTCAAAATGCATACACTTCTAATGAAAAGATTGTTCCAGAAATTTTAAAACCTATGGAATATACTATTGAACCACAGGTTAGTCCTAAAGTTATTTCAACATGTCAGCTATTAAATCCAGATACGAATGAGAATCCTACTCCTATGGGTGCTCGTGAAGCTTTAGATATTCTTAATTCTTTATCTTTGACTATGATTGATTACGATTATATAATAGGGCATACGTATGACCATGTAAAGAAAGAAAATGGAATGATAAGAAAATGGGCAGTGCAACGACAACAAACACAAATGCAAGATACTGGACAACATGGAGTAATTAATAGCAAACTTGAAGAAGGCATGAAAAAGAAAAGGGGCAGAAAACCTAAAGAAGTATCTCAAGAAGCATGATAGGAGCTTTTTGTTACACATAGCAAACAGTATTTTGACGAACTGTTTGCTATGTAAAACCAAAAGTCTACGAACTTCAAGGAGAAAATTTGTCTCATGTTTAAAATCAATAAAATTTACTGTAAATGCGGTTGTGGTAAAGAAATTCCATTCAATAAATTTCATCGCTATTATACCCCAAATTATATGCATGGGCATAGGTCGGGACAAACCAAAGAAAAATTTAAGAAAACTTGTTTAAAAAAATACGGAGTAGAATACCCATCTCAATCTGAAATTGTGAAAGAAAAAATGAAATTAACATCTATGAAAAGATATGGGACAAAAATTCCGTTTCAATCTGAAGAAGTTAAACAAAAGTTTAAAAAAACTTGTTTAAAAAAATATGGTGTAGAACATCCATTGCAAAATGAAAATGTAAAAAATAAATTAAAATGTACTTTATTTGAAAAGTATGGTGTTGTAAATATTTCTCAGGTGCGCAAAATAAAAGATATATCTAGCATGAAACGACTATATAATTCGTATCAAAATCTTTTTTCCTCTAACAGATTGAATGGTTTAGTTAAACCGTTATTTTCTTTAGAAGACTATAAAGGAATAAAAAATAAATATAAATATAAATTCCAATGTTTAAAATGTACTAATATATTTGAAGACCATTTAGAGGATGGAAAAATACCTCGTTGTTACACTTGTTATCCTGTTTTAAAAAATTTCAATTCAAAATATGAAGATGAAATAAGTATTTGGTTAAATGATTCAGGGATTAAAAATATTCAAAGAGGCAATCAAAGTATTATTAATCCTTATCAATTAGATATTTATCTTCCAGATTATAACTTAGCTATAGAATTTAATGGTCTTTATTGGCATAGTGAACTTGGAGGAAATAAAGACAAGAATTATCATTTAAACAAAACCAATCTTTGCAAAGAAAAAGGTATAGAATTAATACATATCTTTGAAGACGAGTGGATAGAAAAACAGGATATAGTAAAGAGTATAATTAAGAATAAATTAGGATTGATAGAAAATAGGTTATATGCAAGAGAATGTATAATTAAAGAAGTAGACAAAGAAGAAGCCTTATTATTCTTAATGAATAATCATTTACAAGAGGCTATTATTTGTAAATATTTTATTGGACTTTATTACAAAGATGAATTAGTATATCTTATATCTTTGTCTAAGCCAAGATTTAACAAGAATTATGGATGTGAATTAATAAGAAGTTGTGGGAAGATAGATACTACTATAATAGGTGGGTTTAATAAACTTATAAATTATGTTAAAAAAGAGTTGAATATTACTTCTCTTATCTCCTATGTAGACAAGAGATATTTTAATGGGAAAGGATATAAGGATTGGAATTTATTGAATGAAACCAAGCCTAATTATTTTTATACAAAGGAGTATCAAACAAGGGAGAGCAGGATTAAGTATCAAAAGCATAAGATAATAGAAAAAGAAGATGATAAGGTATTGACTGAATGGCAAATCATGCAGTTAAAAGGCTATGATAGGGTATGGGATTGCGGTAATAAAGTTTTTGAAAATAGAAACCCGTTGTTGTTAAACAGGGATAGCCATGTGAGATGAAATAGGCTAATGTGAAAATGAATGCGTTTTTGCTTTAAAGGAGTGAATACAAGTTGTGGGCATTATCGGGGAATAATCTATGCACTTTTACAATTCAAAAAGAATGTGATATTCAGGAAGAAAAGATTATTCCTTGGATATTGCCGAAATCTTTTTTATGGGATAATTCTATATGGATATATGCTTCCATTATGCCTTATTCATATAAAATATTGTATGAAGATGGAACATATGCTGAAGATGTGGATTTAGTTCATGGGATTCCAATAATAACTACTATTAGGAAAAAGAATATTAATGGGAGAATCCAGGTTTTTATTAGAAATAAAGCTCGGAATAAAGTGAATTATTATATATCTTTTTTAGCAAAAAGATTGAATATAATTGTATAATAAGGTATCAACTACCCTAACCAATCAGAGATTGGATGGGGCTTGCAGTTCCAAGAGGATTAGCGATAACAGCGTGAGCGTGGACTGCGATGGGCGTATTGACGGAAGCCCTTGAAGCAATATTGATAGCACCGTTAAAATCGGCATTTAAGGAGAACTTACAGTGTTGACAAACAAATTCAGATTGGCTTTTACGATTAGACTTGGAGACATATTTGCATTTACTGCAAGTCCTGCTGGTATTTTTTGGGTCAACAAAGATTACAGGGATGCCAGCAAGCCGTGCTTTATAAGCAATAAATTTTCCCAGCTCATCAAAAGCCCATTTTCCAAATTGCTCTCTCTGCTCTTTTCTAACCGAGACCTTAAACCCTTTCAGGTTTTCAAGGGCAATACCCTTGTTGGTGTCTTTAGCGGTTTGAACAATTTGTTTGGAAATAGTGTGGTTAGTAT
>ERZ1292623.732-Hain-H51-01um-R1-732-length-33807-cov-13_pt2 | contig 20964 bp, 29 predicted proteins | sample MGYA00564398_ERZ1292623 | MGnify/ENA primary metagenome ERZ1292623 (study PRJEB36523, sample SAMEA6512633) | groundwater metagenome | collected 2019-01-07 | study: AquaDiva: Metagenomics assemblies of 32 groundwater samples | reverse complement strand
TGAAACTAGTTTCTCCAAAGGGATTATAATGGGGTTTTCTCTGGTATAATTAAAGTCTTAGACTTTGAATAAAATAAATGAGGAGTTAAAATGAATGAACAAAAAAACAATGCGGTAACTGTTGAGAGTAAAACTGATTGGGAATTTTTACTTCAAATAGGAATAGTTGTTGTGCTTGCAGCATTATTATTTTATAATGTTGGCAAGGCTGGAAATGTTACTGGAGGAGTTATAGGAACAGTGTCTGCTTCAGAGATAATTCCTACTGGTGTGCCTGCAATATATGGAAAGAATCTTGGAGTGAGTTATGATGATGTTTCTCCAAATAATCCTAGTTTGGCTGACGCCACAATTGAAAAATTATCAGCTTACGAGGATAAAGAGCTTACACAAGAGCAAATGCAGAGATATATACAAATAGGAAGTTCAATTTCCTGTGAATATTGCTGCGGAGCAAAAGCAATAATCTTTTCAAGTGGAGAGAGAGCTTGTGGATGTGCACATAGTTATTCTATGCGTGGATTGGCAAAATATCTGCTGATAAATCATCCAGATATGAGTGATGAGCAGATTTTGGAAGAGCTTGGAAAATGGAAGGTTCTTTTCTTTCCAGGAATACACGAGAAAAAAGCAGCAGTATTGAAGAGCAAGGGGATAGAATTAAACTATATTAATTTAGCAAGCAACAAATATAGAGGAATTGAACAAGGACAGGCAAGTGATGGTGGAATGGTAGGAGGCTGTTAATTAAGATGAAAGATTGTTGTTCTCCTACATCCACAAAAGAAGAAATGAAAGGAGGAAAAATGGATAAAAAAATAATATTGTGGATAATAATAGCATTGCTGGTAATTGGAGTGATATATGTGACTTTCTTTAAAGGAGGTTCAACAGCAAATGTAGTGAATGCAGCAAATACAGCAGGCCAGGTCGCATCAAGCGGAATGGTAGGAGGCTGTTAATTTTTTATTTTTATTTTTTAATTTTTTTAATTTATACTTAAAACTAAATAATCAGGAGGAAAAATGGAGATTAATAACAAAACGTTGATGTGGATTGTAATAGCAATATTACTTTTAGCTCTTATTTATGTAACCTTCTTTAGAAGTGGCGGAGCAACAGGAGCAGTAACTGCTGGAGGAAGCGGAAAAATTGACACAGCAGGCTGGACAGACAACGAGATAATGAACTATGAAATGCATGGAACAGTTCCTGCAAGAGTCCAGGGCAGTGCATCAGCAGGAAGCTCTGGTGGAATGGTAGGAGGCTGTTAATTTTTACCTTTTCAAAACAGGAAATTTTAAAAATGAATAAGAGAACAACGTTTGTAATACTTGGAATTTTGCTGGTAGTAATTGCTGGAGCATATTTAGTAAAGCAAAAAAATTTGGGGGTTCCAATTACAATTTACAAAACCCAAAGTTGCGGATGTTGCGAGGGTTTTATTTCTGAATTGTCTAAAGGGGGATTTGATGTCAAATTAGAAATTAAGGAAAGTATATTTGATATAAAAGAAAAATTTAACATTCCTGAGGAAATGGAAAGCTGTCACACCTCTTTTATTAATGGATATTTTATAGAGGGGCATGTTCCTATCGAGGCAATAAATAAATTACTTGAGGAAGCTCCGGAAATTGATGGTATTGCATTACCTGGGATGCCTTCTGGTTCTCTAGGAATGCCTGGCATAAAAGAAGAAAAGTTCAAAATTTATTCTATTACTGATGGCAAGGCTTCCATATTTATGGAAATATGAAAGAAATAGGAAATTTCTTACCTTTTAAATTCAGGAAGAATTCAAAATGAAGGCAATTAACAATTTTTTAAAGAAAAAGTGGAACCCTTTGGCTTTTAGATTTATTTCTCTTTTTGTTTTTATCTTTATAATACTTATTCTTTATCTTGGGTCTTTGAAATTAATTTTTAATTTTAACAGCAGTTCAATTATGTTTATCTTGTGGACTTTGTGGTGGCCTTTTTTGTATATAACTTTGCTATTTTTTGGCAGACTTTGGTGTGGTTTTATCTGTCCTGTTGGATTGTTAAATGAAATGGGAAATTCCATCAGAAAAACTAAAAAAGATTTTTTAATAAAATATAGCTTTCTCCCTTTTGTAATATTCTTTTTGATTGTTTTTTGGGAGCAGGTTTCTGGATTGTTCTCGTCGACAAGAATAACTTTAATTTTTTTAGTAACTTTCCTTTTATCCTCTTTTATTGTGGGTATTTTAATGCCTCGATGGGGGTTTTGTAAGCATTTCTGCCCTATAGGCTCTTTGTTTGGGCCTTTTAGCAGACTTTCTATGATTAGTATAAGGACAGATAAAGAAATTTGTAAGACGTGTGAAACTAAAGAATGTATTAAAGGAGGAAAAGTTGAGCCATGTCCGATGTTTAATGATGTTCCCAATTTAAACAGCAATAAAGATTGTCTCTTGTGTGCAAATTGTATAAAGAACTGCCCGCATAATTCTGCAAATCTGTGTTTTGTCAAGATAGGAGAAGAATTAAGAAAAAGGGCTGGATTTAATCTTGCAGAATCATTATTTATCATAGCTTTGCTTGGATTTAGTGCTTTATTGACAACAAAGGGAACTCAAATTTTTAGATTAATTGAATTTAATGGAGTTTGGATAAGGGCATTTGATTTTATATTTGGGATAGGATTTTTTATTTTTGCCTATTTTTTTATAACCTATATCTCAGCTAATATAATGGATAAAAATTTTAAAGAAAATTTAGTGAATGGAGGATATGTGTTTTTGCCTTTGGTTTTTTCTTTAATGTTTTTCCTAATTGTTTTTGGATTTATAACTCCTTTAACTAATATTGATGGAGATACAATTGCTTTGAGTAAATATATCATCTTAGCTATTGGAGGAATTTGGAGCTGGAGACTTGCAAAAGATATCTTTGGAAAAAGAGCATTTGTTTATAGAATTTCAATAATTTTAATTATACTATTCTGGGTTTTAGCTTTAATTCCTGGACCATTAAATATGTTTCCTGATAACACTGGAATTTACTTTGCAGAAGATGGTGAAACTATAAATATGAATGCCTTTAGTATGGGTTTTGATCCTGCAGTAATTAAGATTAAATCAGGAGGAAAATTTGACATAAATGTAACGAATCAGGATATGGTTCATTCTTTTTATATTGATGAGTTGAATATCAATCTTAATCTTCCAAGAGGAGAAAATAGGGTTGTAAGGCTTGGTGTTCTTAAAAAAGGAGAATATGAATATTATTGTGCAGTTCCAGGACATAAAGAAGCTGGAATGAAAGGAGTGTTAATTGTAGAATAAAATGTATAAAAGATATATTCGTCCAATCTTATTTAAGTTTGATCCGGAAAGTATCCATAATTTAATACTTTATTTAGGAAGATTTATGAGTTTCACAAAACTTTCAAGGCTCTTGAGAACAAGTTTTGTATTCAAAGATGATAAATTAGAAAATGAGGTTATGGGAATTAAGTTTGAGAATCCGATTGGGCTTTCTGCTGGTTTTGATAAAAATGCTTTTTTAACAGATTTTATTCCGGATTTGGGTTTTGGATTTATAGAAATAGGGAGTGTTACTGCGAATTCTTGTGAAGGAAACCCCAAACCAAGATTACATCGGCTTGTTAAAAATAAGGGGATTATTGTTAATTTTGGGCTGTGCAATCAAGGAGCAGAAAAAATTTATCAAAGATTAAAGGAGAAACACCTTAGAATTCCTCTTGGAGTTAGTATTGCGAAGACAAATGATTCATCAATAAAAGGAGAGAAAAGCGTAGAAGATTATTTTATAGGTTTTCAGATAATGAGGGGGGTTGGAGATTATCTTGTAATAAATATAAGTTGTCCTAATTCAGGAGATGGAAGAAGTTTTGAAGACCCAATTTTGCTGGAGTCCCTATTAAAAAAGATTGAAAAAGTTAGAAAAAAAGAAAAAATACTATTAAAAATCTCTCCAGATATTAATAAAAAAAATCTAAATGAGGTAATTTCCCTCTCAGAAAAATATAACATAACTGGATTTATTCTTAGCAATCTTTCAAAAAAGAGAGAGGGATTAAAAGAAGATTCTAATTTAAAATATGCCGGCGGCATTAGTGGAAAACATACTCAGAAAAGATCAGACGAGTTAATCAAATATGTGTTTAAAAAGACCAAGGGAAAATTTATTATTATTGGAAGTGGAGGTGTTTTTAATGGAGAGGATGCTTATAGAAAGATAAAAAATGGTGCGAGTTTAGTTCAGTTAATAACTGGGATGATTTATGAAGGGCCGGGAATTGTAAAAAAAATTAATCAGGAATTAGCTGAATTGCTGGAAAAAGATGGATACAAAAATATAAAAAAGGCAATAGGCTCAAATGTTTTAAGTAAAAAATGAAAATAGGAAATTTTCAAGATGATAAAAAAAGATTTATTTAATAATGAAAAAACACTAATAATAATAATTGCTGTATTAGTTGGTTTATTCGCAATTTTGTTATTGTTTCCAAACATAACCAATCCTATAAAAAATATTATAAATGAAGAAAAGATTTATTCTGTTGAAATTATTAAAATTAACGGCTGTGATGACTGCTTTAATCTAGAATCTCTTTCTTCAGGTTTAAGCAAAATTAATAATATTAAAATTAAGAATGAGGAAGAGATTGAATATAATTCACAGGAAGGGAAAAAACTATTAGATAAATATGATATACAGACAGTTCCAGCATTGATTATTCTTTCCAATAAAATTAATAAGATTGTATTAAACGACGCTCTTTTTAGGAAAGTTGATAATGCGGCAATTTTTGATAAATCTGTTCCTTATGTTGATTTAGATTCCAATGATATTGTAGGAATGGTAAGTTTGGCTGAGATTTATGATTCAGGCTGTAATGAATGTGCTGCTTTGGGAGATATTAAAAAGCAATTTGAATCAATGGGGGTAAAAGTTAAAAATTATGATATGATAAGTTCAACCTCTGAAAAAGGAAAAGAATTAATATCAAAAAATGGAATGAGCTACATCCCTTCCTTATTGATATCTAAAGATATTGAAAAATATTGGTGGATTTTTGATAGCCTTAAGGGGTATTTAACTGAATATGATAATTGGTATCGGTTTTCCCAGCCAGCTTTTCCTTATAAAGAAATCTCCAGCGGTAAAATAAAAGGAAAAGTAGAGATTACATATATTATAAATAAAAGCTGTGAAGATTGTTTTAATGCAACTCAAGTGAAGGACCTGTTTGAAAGCGCAGGAATTTATATTGCCAAAGAAAAATATATAAATATCTCTTCAGGAGAAGGAAAAAACCTAGTTGCACAATATAATATTACAGCTGTTCCAACAGGGATATTATCAAAAGAAATCACAGACTATACGCATTTGAAAGATAATCTAGAGAAGATAGGAACATTTGAAAAAGACGGCAGTTTTGTTTTTAGAAAATTGGACATTATAAGCACTAAATATCAGGAGATAAAAAAATGATGAAAGGAGGTAAAAATGGATAGAGTTACATTAATTTTAGTAATAATTTTATTGTTTATCCTGGGAATTTATGGGCTATCTCAAATCGGAGGAAGTGGAAGCAATGTGAATTCAAATGCCTATAAATCTTCTCCTGCCCAATATGGTGGCGGTGGATGCGGGAGATAAAAGAAGTTAGCAGTAAAATTTTTAGGTAGTGATATTATTAAAATGGGATATAGATGCGAGAAATGCAATAGAGATTTTGAAACAGAAGATGCTTTAAAACAACACAATCTTGTGAAGCATGTAGATGAAAAACCCAAGAAAATCGGTCTTAAAAGATATTTTATTTTTTCCCTGATAATATTAATTATATTGTTTTCAGTTCTATCTATCTCCAGCTACATGAAAAAGCCAGGAGAATATGATAATTTTGCTAAATGTTTGACAGAAAAAGGAGCTGTTATTTATGGAAATGATTATTGCCAGTATACGAATAAACAGCTGAATTTTTTTGGAAAATCCACGAAATACCTAAATTATGTTAAATGTGCAGAGAATCAGAAATTGTGTGATGATAAAGGAATAAAAATTACTCCAACATGGGAAATAAAAGGAGAGATGTATGAGCAGGTCCAGACTTTTGAAAAGTTAGCTACAATTAGCGGATGTGAAATATGAAATGAAAAATACAACTTTAATAATATTAATCTTTGCTTTTCTAATTATAGCTTTGCTTTTTTTCGCATTATATAAAACAATGTCGGGATATTCAGTATCAGAAGAAAAATGTAAAAATGAAGGAGATGATTGCTGGCATTCGTTGGCTCATCAAACATTTAATAAATCATTTTGTTATAAAATAAAAGACAATGAGGTAAAGGAGCATTGTCTTAAACATTTTGGTTAAAATGGTAACTTTAATATTAGGTAAGACACCTGTACTTTATTATTTCAACTATTATCTTTGTATTAATACATGCTACACTTGGAATACTCGCATCGTTTGGGATATGGATATAGTAAAATGGAAATAAAATCAATTGGTTATGCAAGAAGCAAAATAAAAAAACAGCAATTTGGAGGTTTTAAGGATGAAATTACAGAAATTGTTTTGGATAAAAAGTATTCAGAAGCGTTGAATGGCTTGGAAAAATATTCACATATTATTGTTTTGTATTGGCTAAATGAAGCAGAAGGCATATTAAAATTAAAACACAGACCTCAAGGAAATTTAGAAGTTCCTGAGGTTGGTATATTTGCTACAAGATGTCAATGGAGGCCAAATTGCATAGGAATAAGCACAGTTCCTTTAATTTCAGTAGATGGAAATATTGTGAAAGTAAAAGGACTTGATATTATAGACAAGACTCCAATTATAGATATAAAACCCCATCTTCCTGACTATGATGAAGCAAGAGGAGAAGTAAGAATGCCTGAATGGACAAAAAAACTCACCTATAAATAAAAATGAGAAATTTTAATTTAACAAAAATAGACAACATAACAAAAATATTATTGATTATATTAGTTATAGCTGTATCTTATTTTCTCATATTTCTTACATTAAGACCATTTTTTGCCCCAAAAAGCATGATTGATATGATGAATCAAATAGGAAGTATTGGAACAGAGACGATTATTCCATTGATTATTGCTCTTGTTATAGGAATTATTATCTCATTTTATTTATTTAGAACAGAAACAAAAGATAGAGATTTTAATATTATAAGAAGAATTTTATCAGAAGATGAAAAGAAAGTCTTGGATGAAATTAAAAAAACAGGAGATATAACCCAGGATTCATTAAGATTTAGACTTGATTGGAGCAAGGCAAAAATCTCAACAATTTTAACAAATTTGGATAAAAAAGGATTAGTTCAGAGAGAAAGGCTAGGAAAAACTTACAAAATATATTTGCAAAGGTTTAAAACGGTTTAACTGGCAAGATAGATATATTAAATCATCTCCTATTTTATAGGAGGTTCGAGCATTTTCAGTTTGGTATATTAAAAATAAATTGCAAACTGAAAATGGGAGATAAATTAAAATGGAGACAAAAATTTTGATAAGCATATTAATTTCAGCAGTTTTGCTTGTTAGTATAGGAATTGTAATGGCTCATGGAACAGATAGAAATAGTGATAGGACAGAAATAATGAATAAAAGAGGAATGAATATACCTATGAATGAAATGCATGAGATGGGAAATATGCCTGAAGAAATGGAAGAGATGATGGGTGAAGATGAGCATATGTCAATGATGAAAACGATGAATGGCAATATGGGAGAAATGCACGAAGAGATGATTTCAGAGATGAAAGAAATGATGGATAATGAAACACTCAGAGAAGAAATGTCAGAGCATATGAAAAGCTGTCCTATGATGAAGGGTTATTATTCATCATAGAAACAATTAAAGTAAAAAATGAACATAAAATTTAAAATAATAAGAAACAGCATTTTGGCAATTTTAATAGTTGTAGCTATAAACTTTATTGTTCTCTATTTGTTGAATTTTCCATCTATGGCGATTTATCAAATAAAGAAATATTTAATTTTGTTGATTCTTCTTGTTATTGGTTTTGGAATCCAAATTGGATTATACACTTATCTAAGGCATATAAATGCATTATGTTCTGTAACGACAATGACTAGCGGGGGAGTTTCTTCGGTAAGTATGCTATTATGTTGCAGCCATTATCTTGTGAATATATTGCCTTTTATCAGCGCTTCATTTGCTTCTTCTTTGACAAGGTATACTTTCTATATATTATTATTTGGTGTTCTCTCAAATATATTCGGAATTTTATTTATGTTAAATAAAATTAATGGGATAAAAAAACATGAATGAGAAAATTATATTATATGGAGTAATAATCTTTATATTAGCGATTCTTATTATTGGAACCTTTGTTAAGCCAAGAACTATGTCTGTCGGAAAAATTGTAGATAATATAGATAATAGTGATTATTCTAATTTACCAGAAAAATGCCAGCCTCCTGCAGGGCAGGACATTGAATCGTGGAAAGAGCATTTAGGGCATCATGCTGAAACAAAAGAATGTCTGCAGTATTTTAAATAATCTAATTAAATTGTTTAATTAGGGGTAGAAAATGGGATGTTGTGGTGGAAAAAAGAAAGGAAAGAAAAAGTAAAGTTGTGGATAAATATTTAAATTGATTTTTATTTTAATGAAGTAGAGAGAGGTGAAATGGTATTTGTAAATGAATGGCTGATATTTTCATTGATTTTATTGGGAATTTGGTTAATTGTATTTATTTTAAATAGGAAATCTAGAAAAGAAATATTGTGGACAAGTTTGTTTACAATGCCATTTGGTTTGACAGTACCATTTTTTGTTCCAGAATATTGGAGTCCGCCTTCATTATTTAATCTTAATTTAAAGACAGGATTTGATATTGAAAGTTTAATCTTTTCTTTTGCTATTGGAGGGATTGTTGTTTCTCTTTATGAACTTAGAAAGATGAAACATAAAAAAATGTCTAGTAAAGAAATTCATAGCAAAAGACATAGATTTCATTTATTAACATTGATTTCATTGCCTCTAATTTTTTTATCGCTTTATTTTTTAACTGATTTAAATCCAATTTATTCTTCATTTATTGCTATGGGGTTTTTTGCTGTTAGTAGTTTATTGTGCAGGCCTGATTTGAAGAAAAAAATTCTTTGGAGTGGTTTTTTATTTTTAGCAGTTTATTTTTTCTTTTTTCTTTTTTTTAATGCAGTTTATTCTTATGCTGTTGAAAAATTCTGGAATTTATCTGCTTTGTCTGGGATATTAATTCTTGGAGTTCCGTTGGAAGAATTAATTTTTGGATTTTTATTTGGTTTGTCATGGGGGAGTATTTATGAGTATGTTAAATGGTATAGAATAGAAGATGTTAAATCTAAAAATGAAAGGAGGTGAAAAATGGCAGATAAATTGAAACCAAAAGCAACTGGTTATGCCCTAGCAAGCGTAGCAGGAATTGTTTCTCTTGCATGCTTATTGCTTGTCGTTATTGCAAAGGAATTTACAATAAATCTATTTGGAGCAATATTTCATGGCATTGAGCTAAGCCAGATAGCAGCAGATAACATAACAATCGGTTCTGCAGTTCTAGGATTTGTAGAAGTTGTTGTTATAGGATTTATCCTGGGCTGGCTTTATGCAGTTGTATATAACTGGTTTTCCAAGAAGTAATTTACCTGAAAACTTACTTAGAAACATTTAAATAGTTATATGGATTATATTATCATATGATGAATAAGGACATGTTAAAAAATGTTCATAAGCATGGATTTAATGAGTCAGAGATTTATGATGCATATAAAATATTTTTTGGAACTCTGGTTTCTGAATCCAGGTTGAAGATAATCAATTTATTAAGAAATGGGAAGAAAAATGTTTCTCAAATTATGAATGAATTGAAAATGGATCAGACGATTGTTTCACATGATCTGGCTAGATTAAAAAAGTGTGGTTTTGTTACCTGCGAGGTTAAGGGAAAGTATAGGTATTACAGATTAAATCAAAAAACTATTAAACCATTAATGAGTTTAATTGATTATCACATGTCTCAATATTGTATTCATATACTTCATGAAATGAAAGGAGGTAAAAGATAAGATGAAAAAAACAAATTTAATTTTGCTTGGCTTAGTAATTTTGACGGGCTTGGTTGGTGTTGCATCAGCAAATATGATGGGTGATGGTTATGGCGGAGGAATGATGTATGGCGGGTATGGTGGAACTTGGATGATATTCGGTTGGATTTTTTACCTGCTTATAATCACCTTGATTATAGCTGCAATTTACTGGCTTATTAAATCAGCAAACTCAAGAGACAGGAGAAGATGATGGGGCAAAACTCTAAGGTAATCGTAATAGGGGGAATAATAATCTTCTTGCTTTTAGCGGTACTAATCTACTCAAGTATAGCACCAAATAAAGATAAAATACAAGTAGTTAGCAGGGGAATAAATCCTGCAAAAGGAAATTTAAATTCATCAGTAACAATAATAGAGTTTGGAGATTTTAAATGCCCTGCATGTAAGGCAGCACACCCCATTATCAATGAAATCCTGACAAAATACAATGCTTCTTTGTATTATAGAAACTTTCCTCTTCCAATGCATGGAGAAATCTCATTTTTAGCAGCTGAATCAGCTCAATGTGCTAATGAGCAGGGAAAGTTTTGGGAATATCACGACTTATTATATGACAGACAGGATTTTCTTTCAAAAGACAATTTAAAATTATATGCAAAACAGATTGGATTAAATGAAAAAGAATTTAATTTGTGTTTAGATAACGAGAAGTATAAAAATATTGTGTTAAATGATTTGTCTGATGCAAAAAAATTAAATTTAAAAGGAACACCGACTTTTTTTATTAATGGAAGAGAGGTTTTTGGAGCAAATAAACAGCAGATTAAGGAGATTATTGAAGGGGAATTAGATAAGTAGAAAATATGGTGAAAAATATCAACAACAGATATTACGAGTGTGAAGAATGCAGATTACTATATGAAGATAAAAGATGGGCTGAAAAATGTGAAAAATGGTGCAAGAAGCATAAAAGTTGCAATCTAAATATAACAAAACATTCAATTAAAAAGACAGAAAACAGGAGATTTTCAAAATGAAAAAAATATATAAAATACAGGGAATGCATTGTGCTTCGTGTGCAATGAATATAGAAAAAAGTGTGAGAAAGCTGAAGAATGTAAAATCTGCTTCAGTCAATTTTGCAACCAGGAAGCTTTATGTTGATTCAGATGAAATAAATGAAAAAGAAATTAAGAATGCTGTTTCTAAGGTTGGGGATTACAATGCAATCCCAAATGAAGAGAATGAGGTAAATGAGGGAAGTGAAAAAGGAAAAATTATAGAAGGAAAAGAGAAAATCGGGAATAAAACAACAACCTTTATTATTCCTGGTTTAGACAACCCGCATTGTGCAATGACTATTGAAAATGCTTTAAAGAAAGTTGATGGAGTGAAGAAAATTGAATTGAATATAAATATGCATAAAGCTAAAGTACTTTATTCTGCTGAAAAAGAAAAAGTAAAGAAAGCCATTGAAGATGCTGGATATGAAATTGCAGGAGAGGAGAAAGTTGAAGAGGACATTGAGTTGATAGAAATGCAGAAAGCTAAAAAAAGAATGTGGATTGCATGGCTTTTTGCAATTCCTATTGCAATTATTAGTTTAGTGATTGAACGATTTTTTGGGGTTCAAAATTTGGTTGTGATGCTTCTCCCTTTAATCTTAGCATTCCCTATTTTATTTGTCGTCGGATATCCTACTTTAAGAAGTGCTGTAAAGTCAATAAAATATCTATCATTTAATATGGATGTTTTAATTTCATTAGGAACATTTATTGCTTTTCTCACAGGAATCTTGAGATTTTTCCTTCCGATAGAAGACTATTCTGGTGTGGGCGGGATGATTATGGCATTTTTCTTGACAGGAAGATATGTTGAAGCTAAAGCGAGAGGCAGAGCATCTCAGGCAATAAAAAAACTTTTAAGTCTTGAAGCAAAAACAGCCATAATCTTAATTAATGGAAAAGAAAAACAAGTTAGAATAGATGAAGTCAAGATTGGAGATACTATGGTAGTAAAGCCAGGGGAAAAAATACCTACAGATGGAATTGTTGTAAAAGGAGAGTCTGCTGTTGACGAATCAATGATTTCTGGAGAGAGCATGCCTGTTGAAAAGAAAAAAAATGATAAAGTTATTGGAGCAACAATAAATCAAGATGGAATTTTATATATCAAAGCAGCAAAAATAGGAAAAGACACCTTCTTAAGCCAAATTATAAAATTAGTTGAGGAAGCACAAGGAAGTAAAATTCCAATACAGGCATTTGCAGACAAAGTAACTTCTATATTTGTTCCTATTGTTCTTGTTATCTCGCTATTAACTTTCCTTGCATGGTTTTTTCTTCCTGAATTTATGAAAGGAATTACAAACATATTTTTATTCATACCTTGGATTAATTTAAACTCAGGAGTTTTAACTTTAGCATTATTTGCAGCAATTGCTGTTTTAGTTATTGCCTGTCCCTGCGCTTTAGGGCTTGCTACCCCAACTGCATTAATGGTCGGCTCCGGGATGGGTGCAGAACAAGGAATTTTAATTAAAAGAGGAGAAGCAATTCAGACAATGAAGGATATTAAATTTGTTGTTTTTGACAAGACAGGAACACTTACAAAAGGAAAGCCAGAGGTTACTGATATAATTTCTGAGAAGACTGATGAAAAAGAATTTTTAAGATTAGCATCTTCTTTGGAAAAATCATCAGAACATCCTTTAGCAAGGGCAATTGTAAATGAAGCTGAAAAAAGAAAATTAAAACTATCTTCTATAAAAGAGTTTAAAATTTTAAGAGGAAGAGGAGCAGAAGGAAAATTAAATGGAAAAAAAATAATTATAGGAAACAGGAAGCTTATGGAAGAAAATAAAATTAAATTAGATAGTTTAGAAGAGAAAATGCAGGAGCTTGAAAATCATGGGAAAACTGTAATGGCTCTTGTTTATTCTAACAAGATTCTTGGCTTGATTGCGGTTGCTGATACTTTAAAAGAAGATTCTGCTGAGGCAATTTCTGAATTAAAGAAAATGGAGCTTAAAACAATAATGATTACTGGAGACAATGAAAGAACTGCTAAGGCAATTGCTAAACTTGCTGGAATCGAGGAGGTAATTGCAAATGTTCTGCCTGAAGAAAAAGAAAATAAAGTTAAAGAGCTTCAGAAAAACGGGATGGTTGCTTTTGTTGGAGATGGTATAAATGACGCTCCTGCTTTGAAACAATCTAATGTTGGGATTGCAATGGGAACAGGAACTGATATTGCAATTGAATCAGGAGATATTGTTTTAGCAAGAGGGAGTTTAAATGGAGTTGTTTCATCTATAAAATTAAGCAAAGCAACTTTCAGAAAAATAAAACAAAATTTATTTTGGGCTTATGCATATAATGTTGTTGCTATTCCTGTTGCTGTTGCTGGCCTTCTTCATCCGGTTGTTGCTGAAATCGCAATGGCTCTTTCTTCTATAACTGTTGTTACAAATGCAAATTTATTGAGAAGGACAAGGATTTAATTTTTTTGCATTATGTTAAGTCAGCCTATAACTTAACATTAGCACTTCGTGAGATTTATAGCTCACTCAAAACAGGCATTCGCCATGTTCTTCGCATAATGAAATTTAATGCATTAACAATTTTGTTAGCGAAAAAATCCAAGCGAAGCGGGATTTCTGAGCAAGTTATTCGAACAATATTTACATATTAGTGATGTTTAAATATGAATAATATTTTAATGTATTATGGAACTTGAACAAAAAGTCGAATCTAAAATCAAGCAAACTCTGAAAAAAATTGATTTAAATAAAAATACTGGAAAGATCCTCGTAGCATTGTCTGGAGGAAAGGATTCTTCGGCTGTTGTTTATGTTCTTCATAAACTTGGCTATAAAATAGAAGGTTTTCATATTGATTTAAAAATTGGGAAATACAGCGAGAGGTGTTTGGAGAAGGTTAAAGAATTATGCAATGATTTGGGAATAAGACTTCATATTTATGACATGAAAAAAGAGATGGGAAGCGGGATGTGTTATCTTAGGACTGCTATCCAGTCCAATTACAAAGAAAATAAAAAAGGGCAGTTAAAGAATTGTGCTATTTGCGGAGTTATCAAAAAATGGGTACTGAATAGAGAGGCGAGAAAAACAAAAGGTATAAAATACATTGCAACAGGGCATAATTTAGATGATGAGTGCCAGACTTTTTTACTGAATATTTTTAAAGGCAGTCCAAATTTAAGTGCAAATTCTGGCCCAATAACAAGGAATCTGGCTGACAGAAAATTCACTCCACGAATAAAGCCGTTATTTTATGTTGCAGAAGAGGATGTTCTGGCTTATGCAAAAAAGGAGAGACTCCCATTTAACCCTGAAAAATGCCCGTGTGCCTTGGATTCTTACAGGATTCAGCTAAGAGCTTTTTTGAATACCTTGTCAAAAAAGGACAAGGAAAATATAATAAAGAACTTTAACAAACTTTATAAGAAAATTGAAAGGTTAAAAGATAAGAGATTGAATTATTGTGAAATGTGTGGAGAACCAGCTAGAAAAAACATCTGTAAAAAGTGTGAATTGTTGAGTGTATAGTTATATATTGAATGATAATAATGATTAATAAGTGAACTTTCTGTGTTTTTTCATGGTGAAGGATAAATCTTCCAATGAATTAGAATACAGATTAAGGGTATTAAAAACTCAATTGGAAGTCGCGAACATACTTGTTCCCAATAATCTTGAGAAAATAACCCTGGATTATTTCTCAAGAAGAAGAGATATTGCACAGCATGCAGGTGTCCATTATAATGATATCAGCCCATATACTAATCCAGCTAATTTTGTTCGCCAGATAATAAAAGGTGTAATCACTCAGGGCTCTCATACTAAAGAAGAGATATCTCTAAAACTTGGGAAAGATGAGATTAAAGAGATAATCTATAACAAATTAAAAGAGGAGGAAGCAGATGCAGTCTATGCAAAATGTTTTAGAAATCGGAAAGCTGAGTGTTATAATTCTTTATTAAAATTGTTTGTCGCCAGTGAATTCTTTGATTGCTGTAAGAGAAGGTTTGAATCTGACGGCGAAAGAATTGAGAGATTAAAATATAGAAAACAGAAGTGAGATTTCTAATTAACGCCTTTTCCTTTTTACCTTTCTTTTTACTGGATTTTTTACTGCTTGTCTTGCATGTATTTTTGAAAATATAAAGATATACAAGATTTCAAGAATTCCAGCAGTGTTAATGAAAATTAAAATAATAAACCAAACTAATTGTCTTTTTCTTGCAGAAATCCACAATGCAGGAATTTTCCATGTAAGACTCCAAACTATCAGCAGAACAAAAGCCCATAATGGGACTCCAAAAACAGATGCAATAAGACTAGAATAACTACCAGACAATTCTCCTACCATTTTATACCATTATACGAAATATATAATCCAATATAGCTTTTAAACTTTGCTATGATTAATTGTTCGAAACAGAACAAGTTCATGTTTCTCTCTGAAGAATTTTTTAATACGACGACATTTTTAAGCTACGATAATGAATTTCACTCGGATAATGTTTAGTAAACTATTAAAATTTATACATTAACTATATTTTAAGCGAAAATCTAAGCGATAGCGAGATTTGAGCAGTTAATTAATTAGATATCTATAAAATCCCATTCCCATTCTTAAGTAATGATAATTCTTATAAAAAATATAAAATTATATCCTTAATTATCTAAATGTTTATAAATGAATTTTGGTAAAAAGTTTTAGGAAGATTAAAAGGGGAAAATGTGATAATTATGACAAAAAAAAGTGGGCTAAGTCTGGAGAGATATTTCACAAGTGATGAGAAAAATCCATATGATTCTTTTGAATGGGAAACTGGTGGAATTAATATAACCAATGATGATGGTAAATTTCAATTTAGGCAAGATGGTGCTGAATTTCCAAAACAATGGAGCCCATTGGCAAGAAAAATTACAGGATCAAAATATTTTTTTGGAAAACAAGAATCGCCAAAGAGGGAGTATTCTGCCAGACAATTAATTGGAAGAGTTAGTGATACATTCAGAGAGTGGGCAATAAAACAAAATTATTTTGGTTCTGAAAAAGAAGCTAATATATTCAGAGATGAAATTGCTTATATCTCTTTAGATCAAAGAATGGCATTTAATTCTCCTGTATGGTTTAATGTTGGGACACATCATCTTATAAAGGGAAGTAAAGAAAAAAAAGAAGCATATAGAATAGATGAAAATGGTAAAGCTGTTTTAGTTCCACTTGGAAAAGAGAGAGAATATCCTCAGACTTCTGCGTGTTTTATTCAGGGAGTTGAAGATACAATGGAAGGAATTATGGAACTTGCAAAAAGAGAAGCTTTGTTATTTAAATATGGATCTGGAACAGGAACAAATCTTTCTTCACTTCGTTCTTCTTATGAAGATTTATCAAGTGGAGGCAGGCCGTCTGGTCCATTAGCTTATTGGGCATTTTATGATAAAGTTGCGGCAATTGTAAAATCTGGAGGAGTAACAAGAAGAGCCGCAAAAATGGATATATTAAATGTAGATCATCCAAATATATTAGAATTTATACATTCTAAACAAAGAGAAGAAGAAAAAATAAGAATACTTGTTGCAGCAGGAATTCCTTGGCAAGAGGCACAAGATAGTGTTAATTATCAAAATACAAATATTTCTGTAAGAGCAACAAATGCTTTTATGAACGCTGTTGAATCTAACGCTGAATGGCAGACTATTCCAGTTCATAGTAAACATATGGCTGATTTAATGCCAAAATATTCTGCAAGGATGTTGTTAGAAGAAATAGCAAAGGCAACACATGCTTGTGGTGATCCTGGATTTCAATTTGATGATACAATAAATGAGTGGCATACTTGCCCAAATTCTTCTAGAATAAGAGCAAGCAATCCTTGTTCTGAATATATGCACGTAGATGATAGCTCTTGTAATCTTGCTTCATTAAATTTAATGAAATTTTTAAGGGATGACGGCACTTTTGATACTGAATCATTCTCATCAGTTGTTAGAACAACTGCAATTGCACAAGATTTGGAATTTGACAATTCGAGTTTCCCAACAAAAAAAATTGCGCAAAACTCTCATGATTATAGGCCTCTTGGAATGGGTTATGCAAATTTAGGGTCTTTAGTTATGTCTTTAAGATTATCATATGACTCTGATGAAGCATGTGCTGTGGCTGCCTCAATAACTTCTTTATTGACTGGAAAAGTTTATGAAACTTCTACAGAAATGGCTGAAAAATTAGGAACTTTCAAAGAGTATGAAAAAAATAAAGAACCAATGTTAAAAGTAATGAGAAAACATCAGGCTGCTTTGAAAAATATTAATAGATCAAAATTACCAAAAGGATTAGAAAAAATTTTGGATGCTGCTGAGGAAACTTGGAAAAATGTTATTAGAAGAGGAGAAAAATATGGATTTAGAAATGCTCAGGCAACAGTTCTAGCTCCTACTGGAACAATTGGATTTATGATGGATTGTGATACAAAAGGAATTGAACCAGAAATTGGATTAGTTCAGACAAAACTCCTTTCAGATGGAGGAACATTAAGACTTGTTAACAGGACAGTTGAAAAGACCCTGCGTAGTTTGGGATATGATGATTTAAAGATAAAAGAGATTAGGGAATATGTTGCAGGACATTCTGATGTTGATGGAACTCCTCATTTAAAATCAGAACATAAAGAAAAAATTGTAAAAAGTAAAAGTAAAAGGAAAGATTTAGAAGATTTAGGAGGGTATTCTGAAGAACAAGTATTTGAAATTGTAACTTATCTTGATGGTTTTGAAACAATGGAGGGAGCTCCACATATTAGAGAAGAGCATTTGCCGATTTTTGACTGTTCAAATAAACCTGCATATGGGAAGAGAACAATTTCATATAAAGGACATTTAAAAATGATGGCTGCTGTTCAGCCATTTTTATCTGGAGCAATTTCTAAGACGGTAAATCTTCCAAGAGAGGCAACAGTTGAAGATATAGAACAAGTTTATATGGAAGCATGGAAAATGGGGCTAAAAGCTGTTGCATTATACAGAGACGGAAGTAAATCTTCACAACCTCTAAGTTTTTCTAGTGATAAAAAATCTGGATTAGAAAAAAAAGTAAGTGATAATAAACCTGTAAGAAGAAAATTACCAACTACAAGACAAGGAATAATTCATAAATTTAATCTGGTTGGACACGAAGGATATCTTATTCCTGGAATGTATGAAGATGGCACTCCTGGAGAAATTTTTATTAATATGAGCAAAGAAGGAACTACTATTGGTGGATTAATGGATGTTATTGGAACTTTAACATCAATGTCATTACAATATGGTGTTCCATTAGATGCATTAGTTAAAAAATTCAGGCATCAAAAATTTGATCCAAGAGGGATTGTTTATGAAGGACATCCCGAAATTCATGAAGCTGAATCAATAATTGATTATGTGTTCCATTTTTTAGAAAAAGAATTTTTGGGTAATGGAGATAAAGAAGAGAATAGAGGAGAAGAAGATAGCAGTGTTGAAGTAACAAGGGGAATTGTTCAAGAAATAAATAATAAGAAAAAAGTTATACCATTAGAAGATATAAATCTTAATGAAGAAAAAGGCGGATTTTGTCCTCGATGCGGAGCACAGATGTTTATGAGAGGTCATTGTGTTGAATATTGTAGACAATGCGATTTTGAAGATCCTAAAGGATGTGGGCAGTGAAAATGCTTTCTATTAAAGTTAAAAAAATTCATTCTGATGCAATTATCCCAAGTTATGCTAAAGATGGCGATGCTGGTTTTGATCTGCATTCTGCTGAAGAAAAAATTCTTTCTGCTGGGGAAAAAGCTGTGATAAAAACTGGAATAAAAATGGAAATTACTAATGGTTATTTTGGTTCAATAAGAGACAGGTCTGGTTTGGCTGCAAAATATGGAATACATTGCTTGGCAGGAGTTGTTGATTCCGGATACAGGGGAGAAATTGGAATTGTAATGATAAATCTTGGAAAAGAGGAATTTAAAATTAATAAGGGAGACAGAATTGCACAAATGCTAATTCAGCGGTTTGAAAGAGTTGAGATTGAGGAAGTTGAGGAGTTGAATGAAAGTTTTAGAGGTGAGAATGGGTTTGGAAGCACTGGATTGGGGGAAATTAGATAATGCTATAAAATGGACTTCGTCACATTTTTTCGCTTAGAAAATCTTTTATCGTGAAACTAATTATCGTAGCTTAAAAATTGTTATCGAGTTAATAGTTTATCACGATACAATAGACTTCAAATTTTTATACTATTAATTTGGTGGGTCGAGCATTTGCACGAGCAAATTTAATTATTGATAACGAGTGCAAGTGCGAGATGGGTGGGAAAGCATCATTTAAATTTAACCTTCACGGAGTGCAATTATCTTTAAAAAGAAAACTAGTTAATGAATTTTATGAGATTTTATCAAATGCCCCAATAAGAAAGAGAAAATTTCTGTGTGCTTGCTGTTCTTCAGGCTGTTTTAAGAAATTACAAAATAAGATCTTCACAAGAAGAAATTGCAGGAAATTTAACTCCTGAAAAATTTGGGTTTTCTATGAGTGATAAAAAAATTGAACATTTTTTGAGAGAAGATAAAGGTTTAGAATATAGTTTTATTAATTATAACGAAATCCTTAGTGATGCACAGGAAACTTTTTTAGTTAATGTAATGGAAAACGATGTTATTATTGGCTTGAATCACCATATTGCATTATTGTTAGATTTTAAAATCCAATTTTAAAAGTTTTAGATCCTGCTGATTGTTCTAGAAGATTTTTGAATTTATTTAAATTGACTAAGGAAATGTATAAAATAAGAAATGGCGGGTTTGGATTGATTAATTTATTTTAATGTGGATTTATCCAAAGGCATATCCCATTCTTTTGGCCAAGAATCCCAATCTTTTGGATATGGGAAATTATCTAAATCATATTTTAATTCTCTTAATCCTGATTCAGAAAGATTTTTCCCTAAACCTTTATTTTCTGCATCTGTTTGTGCTGCAATTAACCTTTTTAATTGCGTTTCATCATTCATAAAAAGAGGCATGCCTATGGATGCAACTGGCATTTTTATAAGTTGAGCGAGCATTTTTTCTATTCCTTCTTCAAAATATCTTCCATAAATATGAAGAGAAGAACTTTTATCAATATAAGCACCAATATTAATTGGAATCTCCAGCATATCAGAAGTTTTATCTGCGATTAATTTCATCAATCTTACTTGTGCGATGTTATTTTCATTCCATGCTTTTGCTAAATCTCTAGAGCGCCATTCTGTTATATAATTAAGATGCCATTCTTCCTTATCATCCTGCAAAAATCTTAAATGTCCTCTTTGCCAACATGGAGGATCTGGCTGTTCTAAGATTACATCTTCTTTTGGCCGCCATATTGCAAAACTATATTTTCTGCTTGACAAATCCTTTTTCTTTTCCCAATCCTGTTTGATTCTTGCTAATAAAAATGGAATTTGTGGTGCAAATCTTTCATTGTATGTATAGCCCCATCTTGTGTCTGTTGGATCATTTAAATTTCTTTTCCAGTGATTATGAATCCCATGTGTTACTTCAAGTATATACTGCATAATGCCTCTATCATCATCATAAACTGCAAATCTGTGTTTTAATGGCTCTTCTAATGGAGCTGAAACATGAATGTTAATATCTGCATCATAACTCAAGAATGGTTTATTTTGATATCCTGGGTCTGTTGCTCTAACACCTTTGTTATAACATTCAATCATTGCTTTATGCCATCCCCCAGCTAAAGTATCTGCCTCAATTAATAAAGAAGGTAATTTTCCATCTCCTCTTTTTCCCATGAATGTTTTTATTTAATTTCATTTATAAGTATT
>ERZ1292623.1662-Hain-H51-01um-R1-1662-length-20970-cov-6_pt1 | contig 20970 bp, 36 predicted proteins | sample MGYA00564398_ERZ1292623 | MGnify/ENA primary metagenome ERZ1292623 (study PRJEB36523, sample SAMEA6512633) | groundwater metagenome | collected 2019-01-07 | study: AquaDiva: Metagenomics assemblies of 32 groundwater samples | reverse complement strand
AGCTAAACCGGAAATAGGTTGTCCGTTTTGAAATCCTCCCAAGAATGTTGGATGTCCCAACCATGATTCAAATAAACTTCCAAATAATTGTAAATTCGCAGACAATGCAGCAACTAAAATTACTGGAAGAGTTGAAGCGTAAAAGAATTGCAAAGGCCATTTAACTCCATACCCCCTTAATCTATCATAGCTCAAAGGAATCTCAACTTTCAAGCTTTGAGCAAAAACAACTCCTAAAAATATCAATGCAGTGACGGCAATAACAGCAGCGGAAAGCAACGCCCCTGTAGCGTCACCATTAATAATTGACTGAATAATTACTAAAACTCTTCCTGAACAAGGAGTCTCTCCGAAGTTTGCAAGACAATTGCTTCCATCAGACCCAATGAATTGGAACAATCCTATGAATAACTGTAATGCTACTCCTGCAACAATAAATAATGAAACTCCAGAACCAAATCCCCACTTAGCAACAACTTCATCCATGAACATTATTGCAAGTCCTCCGAGAACTAACTGGAATATTACAATTGATTCAAATCCAGGGACTGCTTCAAGACCCTTCATCAATACGAAGATACATGCTTCAAATATTATAAAGAACAGAGTTCCAAGTTTCTGTATTCCTTGAAACATTCTCTTTCCTTCTTCAGTCTTTGTATTCAAACTTATTATTCCGCTTCCAACTAATAACTGTAATATAATGGATGATGTTACAATAGGACCAATACCCAAACTAATTATTGCTCCAAAATCAGTTCCTAATATTGTAGAAAGAAAATCAAATCTTTCGAGAGCGTTTCTCGATAATCCATATAGTTTAATGTTATACATAACAAAAAAGAATCCCAGGACAACAAGAGTCCATTTCAATTTGCTATTGAAAGAAGTCTTTTTTTCAACAGGTTTTTTTACTTCAGGTAAAAACTGAATAATCTCTTTAAGCACCATATTCTATATCATAAAATACAGGTTTTTAAATGTTCAAGTTTCTCTAAAACCTTTAAACTTGAATCATCCTAAAAACAATCCCATTGTTTTTTAAAGATTGACTGTTTGAGGGTATTATGAAAAAGAAGCAAGTTATTATTAATGAAGACAAATGCAATTATAACAGTGCAATTGTTCTTGGTCTTAATGACGCATTAGTTGAATTATCAGGTGCTCTTGTCGGTTTAAGCTTTGCTTTGATGGAAACCCAAGTTATTGCTACTGTTGGTCTAATAACTGGTTTTGCAGCAGCAATGTCCATGGCTGCTTCTGAATATCTTTCAGCAAAAGAAGACAATCAAAAACAACCGGGAAAAGCAGCAACACATACAGGTCTTGCATATCTAATAGCAGTCATAGCATTAGTAGCCCCATACTTTATCTTCCAAAATATCATTCATGCAACAGCAGTTATGTTTGCATTAGTAATATTAATAATTGCATGTTACACAGGTTACGTTTCCAAACGACAAAATATCAGTTTTAAATCAAAGTTCTTCAGCATGCTAACAATAACTCTAGGTGTTTCAGTAATTAGCTTCTTGTTTGGCAGTCTTGTAAAGAACTTTATCTAAAATGACAGTTGCAAAACATTTCAAAAAGCAAGTAGCTTCTATCAAGAGGCAGATGAAAGAGAGAAAAAGTCTATCCTTAAAATTTCTCAAGTATCATAAGCATCCCATAATTGTTCATTCAGTGCATCATGAAAATGTTTTCAATAAGATTCTAGAAGATGGTAAGTTGAAAATCCCAAGGACTCACACTTCTCCTAAAAAAACTCCATACATAGAAAGGTTTCTTGGAATAGATAATTGCATTTACTACAGTTTAGGATTTGTTTATTACAGTTCTTACAAATGGAAATATAATTTAATTTTTGATATTAAATTTCTTAAAATATTAGTTTACTACAATAATTCTGTAAACTTTCAGGCAGCTAGAGCTATAGTTAATTATTGGTATGAAAACGATTTCAAATACTTTGAGAAGTTCTCAAATACTAACAATGTAACTAAAGAAGTGATTAATAGATATTTAACTGAACCATACAACGGGAAAGTAAGAAAGATACTAGATTTTTGGAAAATAGAGAAAGAATTGTTTGAGTATATAGATTCTTACAAAAATAAAAAAGAACTAATAAAGATAATAAAAGATACTGGTAAAAAACATCTTTTGAAGTTTCCCTCATCGGAAAAAGATGCAATTGATTGTTATTTAGAAGAGAAGGCTCCTGAAATGATTGGTAAAACAGAGAATAATCTCCTAACAAATCCCTACTTCTTAGGATTCTTCATTTATGGTAAACTTGAACATAAACTTAGATCTATTCTAAAAGAAAAATATTCTGATAAAATATTATTCGATGGTAAAAATATTAAGAAAATAAAAGATATCTAAAAATCAATTTATTGTGATTTTTCCGCCGTGTTTTTCAACCGACTTAATTGCTCCAGGACTAGCAGCTCCTGCAGTAATATTCAATTTGATGTTTCTATTTAATGTGCCTACAACTTTGTAATCTGAAAAGTCTGCTCCATCTTTAACATCTGAAATTCTTTCAAGGTTAAGAGTCTGTAATTTCTGCTTACCAAATCTCATATTTGTCTTTCTCTTGCCAAAGTAAGTTTCCATTCCTAGCTTTAAGATTTGAGTTTTCTTTTGGTCTCCTCTCTTACCAGTTCCAGCCATACCAAATCCTCCTCTATGACCGCTACCTCTAGCTTTCTTTTTTCCACCTCTACCGTGAGTATGCGATCCTCTGAATCTTCCTGATTTTTTTCTTTTCTTGTATTTCATTATTCTTCCCCCCAATCTTTAGATCTTATTTCTTCCATTAAGTTTTCTCCAGCTAATTCATCTAAATCATCTTCATCAGCTTCTGCATATGAGCCTTCTTCCCCGCATCTTTTACATTCAGCAGGAGGTAATTTACCATAAGCAATTGCCCCACATTGACATTCCCATGCTGATTTTACTTTACTCATAACATTCTCTCCAGAAGCGCGTTTATATGATCTTTATTATCTCCTAAAACTCCTTTTCCAATTCCAAAGTGTTTCTTGCTTTCAATTCCTTTTCTAGGAGGGTGCAATCTAAAGAATGGTTTCATTCCCTGTTCAATTAATGATTTTTTATCTAAATTTTTAACAATTGATTCTGCATCTATTTTTCCTTTCTTTGTTGATTCTCCTCTCAAAGACACTAGTTTAACAAGATTCTCATTTGATACTTCTCCAAATGCAACAAAACTTCTTATTTTATTAAGCAACTTGGAGTTTTCAGGACTTTCATGCATGAGTATTGCAGAATACTTTCTTCTAAGTTTGATACTATGCAATGCGGCATCTATATCTTCAGGTACGTCAACCATTCCAGATATTCTTATTACAATTATCATTTTAACACCTTTGTATTTTTTAGAGCTTCAATACATGCGCTAGCGAAATTAATAGTAGATCTTCCATATCCTTTAGTATATGAATAAACATCTCTTATTCCAGCTAATCTCAATATCTTCTTACATTCATCGCCTATTACAAGACCAGTTCCTTGAGGTGCTGGAATCAACTTAACTTTAACGCTTCCACATTTTCCTTCAACTATGAATGGTATGCTGTGGGGTTCAGAACATGAACAGTCAAAGTTTCCACATCCTCTTGTAACTTTTATGACATTAAGTTTAGCAAGCCTAACCGCTTTCTCTCTTGAAGGTAATGTTTCCTTTGATTTTCCAAGTCCAAGTCCAACATGGCCATTTCTGTCTCCAACAACAGCCATAGATGAGAATGTAAGTACGTTTCCTTCCATTGTTTTCTTTTGAGTCTGTCTCCAAGCCCTTCTCTTTCCTCCTCCGAATTTACCTTTTGATTGTCCAACTAAAAGTAAATCTTTTTCTAAACTAATAAGACTGTCAACAATTTCAGGCTCAAGTATTTTCTTACCACTTAAAAGAATAGAATCAATATCTTTTATTCTTCCTGCCTTTACTTCTTTACCAATTTGAGTTTTAGGATTCCAAGCAGAAACAGGAGTCTGTTCTTCCTTTTTTACTTCTTGAGCCAATAATTCCTCTTCAGTCTTAGGAACTTCTAGTGCAATTCCAATTTCTTCTTGTTTTACTTCAGTTTTCATTTCAGCTTCTCCTTAAGTTGTTTAATAAGCTTTGCTGTTTCTTCTTTGTGATTAATCATTTCATCAGTAGGTAAAACATCTTCTTTAACAGGCATTTCAAATCCGGAGTCTTTCATCCCTTTAACGAATGCATATATTCTTGATTTTGGAACGTGTGAAAGCAATCCTATATCAAGAACTCCACTCTTAATCTTTGTTTTCTTAGCAAGCAAGCATCCCATCAAATATGCTGCAGGTAAACTCTTTAAACTTCCAGAAAGCTTTTCAGGCCATCCGTGCTGAAGCAAGTCTTTTGTGCTTACAGTTATAATTACTTTGTCTTGAGCAATATCAGAAGTAACTATTTGAGCTTGTAAAAATCTGTTTGTCTTTCTAAATACAACTCTAGCCTGTCCAGATTTTAGAAGATAAAATCTAGCTTTGTAATCAGTTTTTCCTTCATGTCTTCTTCTTCTTACTGTTTTTTGTACGCCTTGCATTTTATTTTACTCCTCCAGAATAAAATGAAAGGTTAAAAATATCAATTTTTTGTCCTTGCATTTTATTTAGTCTCCTTCTGCATAACTTGTATATGCTCCTTTAGGTTATTCTTATTCTTGAAAGTCTTGCTTCTAACTCCATTTCTAAGAGTTGCAAATTCTTCATCTGTAATTTTGCCTTGTTTTCTTATTTCACTTAAATAGCTTCTCAACTTTCTCGTTAATATTATATAATCTCTCTTTCTGCTGTTAGGTCTCATTCTTATGCTTCCAGCCCTTCTTCTCTTTCTAGGGGAATTTACTTTTCTTCCCTTAACTGGATTAACAAATATTGCCTTAGCAGCTACAAGGTCACGAATATCCTGCTTTGTAATAGCTTCTTTGATTTCATTTATATTGTTAGAGTTAAATCTTATTCTTCCCATTCCAACATTCAAAGTTCTAGACGCAAGAGCTTTTTTCTTATATAAATCCATTATTTAATTCCTCCAAAATTTGACTTAATATTCAATACTTCAACTTTCATTTCATCTGCTTTTTTTATCATTTCAATTCTCTTTCTAACACCTATTGTTCTAGCTATGATTATTATGTTGTCCTTGTTTGCTTTATTCATTTCTTGCATGTTTGTTACTCTGATAGGTATTTTTCCATTTATTTTTCCACTTTCAGATCTAGGGGATTTGAATCCTATTCTAGGAGACTTAGTATAACCAAATCTGTTTTTTCTTAGTTTGCTATGTCTTCCAACTGCCCTTCTCCATCTATGCAATTTACGTCTTCCAAGACCCATTCTTGAATGTTTCAATGTACTTCTTCTTAAGAAACTCATTTTTCAGCTCCTGGTTTTTTAGTGATAAATATTCCATCCTGGAAAATTCTTCTATCTTTCTTAGTCACTTTAGATGCTTTTTCAATATTAGCTGCTGTTTGCCCAGCCTTCTCAATGTCAGCGCTTGAAATAGTAACTTTAGTTCCAGCAACTTTTACTTCAACTCCAGACAATATCTTTGCATTTCTAGGAACCTTTTCTCCCAAAAAGTTTGTGATTATAAAATTTTCTTTATCCGTTTTAACAGTCATAGGAAAGTGTACATTACATATTTCCATTTCATATACAAATCTCTCATTTAATCCAAGGAATAAGTTTCTTATGTGAGCAGCAATTGCATTAACATTTGCAACTCCTTTTTTATTTGCTTTCTTGCATGTCAAAACTATTTCCTTTCCCTTTACAGATATAATAATTGTGTGAATCTCAAATTTCTTTACTAATTGAGTGTTTCCTTTAGAACAATTTAATGTAGTTCCTGAACTAGTGCAGTTAATTCCTTCAGGTATCTCAACAGTTGTTTCATAGTTGTTTTTCATTAGTAGAAATAAGCAACAATGCTTCCTCCTATTCCTTTATCCAAAGCTGTTTGGTGAGTAACTAATCCCCTACTTGTTGATATAACAAGGATTCCAATTCCTCTAGCAGGCAAGTATCTTCTTACATACTTATCAATATCCTTTACTTTTACAATATATCTAGGTTTTACAGCTCTACATCTGTTAAGAGTATTGAACTCAACATATAATCCCTTTGGAGTTACTGAATATTCTGATATATATTTCTTTAATTTTCCTATTGCTAATACATTTTGCAAGAACTTTGAATGGTGCTTCAAAGTAATGTTAGTTTGCCCAGCTAACTTTGCGTTCATTATTCTATTTAAACCGTCTGAAACAATGTCTTGACTCATGAGTATTTTTTGAAACCTATTTCTTCAGCTATTTCTCTGAAGCAATGTCTGCATAAATGCAGAGCATATTGATTTAAGTGAGCTCCAAATCTTCCGCAGCGTTTACATTTCTGCGCAGCTACCCCTGTTTTTCTATCCTTTGGCTTATTAAATTTAAGGAATTTCTTAGCCATAGCTGGTTTGTTCCTGATCTGTTTCAATACTTTATTCCAATCGCTTGCGGTCATTCTATTATCTCCGTTTTGAAAGTATCTTTCATGTATTCTATTATTTCTTCTTGAGTCACATGCTGTCTGCTAGGAACCTTACCAGTTTTAATTTTTCTTTTCTTTACTCTTAATCCAGGTCTTTCAAATACAACAGTTACATTAAATCCTCTGATACCTATTTCTCTAAGATACTTTACTCCAGGTATGTTAATGTATTCAGGTATACCAAATGAAAAATTATTCTTATCTATTGAAGAAACTTTAAGTTTGTTATCAATAGCACCTAGTAGTCTCTTTAATACCTCAATAGCTTCTTTCTTCCTCAATGTGACACTAGTGCCTAACTCCATTTTAGGTTTAACTCCAAAAGCAGGGATTCTCATTCTAGATCCAGATTTTGTAATCTGAGCTTTCTTTTCTGAAATCATTTCAAGTAATTTCTTTGCTTTTTCTAAATCTTTATCGACAGCTCCGGCACTAAGAACAACCCTTGTTATTTTAGGAATTCTCATTACATTAACCAATTGTGCTTTCATTTTACTCTTTCCCCCATGGAAAATGAAATGTTAAAAATATAGATTTTTCGTCCTTTCATATTACAATTACTTGTGACTTTTCAATCACAGCTTCCTCCTTGTCAAACTTTACAGTTATTTTGTTTCCCGAAACATCCTGAACTTTTCCTTGTTTTCCAATATAACTTCCAGAGAATGCAAAAACTTCTTTTCCCTTATCAAGTGCAATATGTTTTGAAACTTTATTTTCATTGTTTAATATCAATGTATCTCCAACTGAGAATTCTTTGTCAGATACAATGCTTGTTCCATCGTGAAGAGAATATTGAAGCTTCTTTCCCTTAACCATTGTTTTTCCCATAATCTTAAGTTTTCTTTCATTGTCTTTTGTTTCAACAAATGAAAATCTTCCTGTAGGCAACATAGTCAATAAATAATTTTTATCAGCTTCAATTCTTGAAAATAAGCATATTGGATCGGTCAAGTTCTTTGCAACCTTACCATTTATCTTAAGTTTCTTGTTATGAACCATTCCTTTAACTTCCTTGCTTGTTTTTGCAAGCTTAAGCATATCTCTTACTGCAACTATAAGAGGTACAGAATTAGAACTATTCCTAATAGCGCGAGCTACATATTTTGATCCTTTTCTTGCTAATGGTAATTGTTTAATGACTTCACTTCGTGTTTGGTGCATTGTTTTTTTCCTCGGATTTCTTTGTTCCGCCAGTGTTGCCTGAAGGCAATCTGCGCGAATCATCCAGCTTCAACGCAATTATTTGCAATTTACTTGGATTGAAATACACATTTAGCTTTGTTCCATCTGCTTTTTTTCTTGTAATGTTTTCAAGAGTTACTCTTGACTTATTGACTTCAACATTCATTACTTTGGCTTTTTTGCCGGCAAATGTTCCACGCATAATGTTAACCTCGTCGCCAGTTCTAACAGGCAATGAGCGTATTCCGTGCTTCTTGCGTAATTCTTTTGATAATGGAGCGCTTAAAAACTTATGCTTTATGTGAAGAGGAGCTTCATATCTGTATTTTCTTTGCTTTCTAGGTTGTTCACTAGATTTCCATGATGTAGAAAATTGTGTTCTCATTCTGACTCTCCATGGAATGTTGTCAATGTTAATCCATTAACTGTTTCTTTTATCTCAAGTTTTTCTACTGCAAGATAATCTAGACCATTCTTTAATTTTCGTGGAGGACCTGTTATTTTAACTATTTGTTTTGTTTGAATATGTGGAACATATCTTCCAGTTAATATGGCTATTTGAGGAAATTCATCATTTACTAAATGTATCTCTACATATCCTGCTGGAAACTCTTTGGTTCCTCTATTTTCATAAATACATCTTGAGACAATACACTCTATTCTTATTTGTTCATTTGTCATAGTACGAATTGGGCTATTTTTGCAACAGCTTTCCACCTTTCAAAAACTTCTTTACTTATTGGTCCTTTAATGAATGTGCCTTTAGGGTTTCCTTTTTCGTCTTTTAGTAAACATACTGCATTATCTTCAAACATTACTCTTTCTCCAGTATTTCTTCTGTATGGTTTTTTCTGTCTGATAATGATAGCGGCGAAAACTTGTCCCTTCATATCTGGCTTTCCAGCTCTAACTGAAACCTTAACATAGTCAGCCATTTTAGCATACTGTTGAGTTCCTTTTCCTGTTTTTCCTTTTTTAACTCCAACAATTCTAACTAATCTAGCTCCACTATTATCACTAGCTACAACTACGCTTCCAATATTCAATCCTCTTGTTGCTCTTGCAGGTATAGCTTTCATTTTACTCTTTCCTCCAGGGAAAATGAAAGGTTAAAAATATCAATTTTTTGTCCTTTCATTTTGCAACTCCTTGAGATACTGGTCTCATTATTTCAATAACAACTGAGTGAATCATTTTACTCAAAGGTCTGCATTCCTGAACTTTAACATAATCTCCAATATTAACATTCATTCCTGTAGGAATTCTAGAATGAACTCTTGTAGTCTTTCTCATAAATCTTTCATACTTTGCAACTTTTACAGTTCTATCAAATTCAACAACTGCTCTTTTGTCAAATTTCTTTACAACTGTTCCTTCAAATGTTCTTCCTCTAGTTCCAACTACTTCTGGTGTTTTCTTTTCAATTTTTATTTCTGTTTTTTGTGTTTTTGCCATATTAGTCCTCAATTGACTCATCAGAAAATCCTATTTTTACTAAGATTACTCTGGCTTGTCTTTTGTGATCTCCTTGAAGTTCAATGACCTGATCCTTTATTGTCCCTCCGCAGGCGAGTCCTTCCTTTAATGCCTTTGCAGTGGCTTTTAAATCAATGCCTTTGTCAAAGCCTGAGACAAGAGTGATAACCTTGCCATAACGACGTTTTTCAGTCGCTATCTTTATCTTCTGTTGGCCTTTGGCCAAATCTTCCCAAGATATTCCAGCTATTGGTAATCCTGTTCTTGGGTCTATTTCCATTTACTTGTTTTTCTCCTTAACCTTGTTGGCTGAGTTGAATGTGAGTAAGCGTGCAATAGCCCTTTTTATCTCTTTGGTTTTACCTGAAGATTTCTGAGCTCCTGCTTGCGATTTCATTAATTCCAACTTCAATTCCTTCATCTTTTCATTTCTAGCTTTTTGATCCATCTTGTTAGCTTCTTTTGCTTTCAAAATTGCCATTATTCACTAGCTCCCTTCTTCTTCTTTGCTTTCTTAACTGGCTTTTCATTCATAGCAATTTTATTCTGCTGAATCAAATGCATTAAAGCATCATTAACTTTGATCTGATCGTGTATATGGGCATTAGGTGGAAGTATACTTACTTTTATTCCTATAACTCCCATTTGAGTTCTTGCTTGAGCCATAGCCTTTTCAACTACTTTAGAAGGATCTCCTGTTTTCTTCAAATAACCTTGTTGGAATCTCCATGTCTTAGCTCTTTCACTCGGGAGTTTTCCAGACAATGCTAATTCAACACCAAGAGCTCCAGCTTTCATTATACTATCAAGAGCCTTGTAAGCAATTATTTTGAATTTTAGAGACCCTTTTCTTTCAAGCTGTATAGCTATCGAGTCAGCTACAAGTTGTGCATCAAGAGCTTCATTAGAAATTTCTTTGATATCAATATGAGGGTTGTCAAGTTGGAATCTCTTTCTTAAAACAGTTGTTAGTTCTTCTATTTTTTCTCCTCTCTTTCCGATAACAAGACCTGGTCTGTTTGTTGCAATAATTATCTTCTCTCCAACTGGAGTATACTCAATTGAAACATCGCTAATTCTTCCTTTTCCTAAAGAATGTTTAACATATTCTTTAATTCCAAGTTCATCTTGTTTGAATTTTACAAATTTTTTCTCTTCCATTATTTCTTTACCCCTATTTCTCTTGCTTCAATAGTTACAGATGCTCTCTTTCCCTTTGCTCCGCCTCTTCTTTGAGGTCTAGGAGAGAAATTAGTATATGCAGAAGATATTCTTGCTTTTGTAATGTCCATACCGTTGTACAAAACAGCACCCTTTAAGTTCTTAAGCATAGATATAAATATTTTAGACGCAGCAACGGGATAACGACCAGACATCATGTCTCCTTTTCTGTGAGGTATTTCTCCTTTGAAAGGAATAGCTCTCTTGAGAATTATTACTTCCTCAAGTTCTTTGATTGCTCTGTCAATTGTCTTTCCTTTAATGAATGAACATATGTATATTCCATGTCTCTTTGAAATGTGAACTCCTTCATTTCTAGCAATAGCATGATCTTTCTTTACTTTTTTAACTTCAATTTTTTCTTTCTTTTCTTCATGTTTATGTTCTGTCTTTGAATCATGTTTGTGATCATGAGCTTTTTCATCTTGTTTCTCTCCTTCTTTATGTTCATGAGTGGCATGATTGTGTTTATTCTCTTCAGTCTTAGCAGTATGAGTGTGCTTTTCTTCATTCATTGTTGTTTTTGTTTCTGCCATTTTACTTCTTAGCTGCCTTACTTCCTCTTGTTGCTCCTATACCAGCAGCAGAGTGATTTACTTTCTGTCTTGTTAATGCAAATTCTCCAAGTCTATGACCTATCATTTCAATATCAACTGCAAGCTCTTCGAATGATTTTCCATTATAAATTTGAACATTCATTCCAACCATTTTAGGAACTATAATCAAGTCTCTTAAATGTGTTCTTACTTTCTTCTTTCTTGACATTTTCTCTTCAGCTGATTTGATAAATCTGTCAATTATTTCAGGATGTCTAGTCACTGAACGTCTGCTTCTTGCAGGCATGTATTCTGATGCTTCTTTTAGTGAAAGTGCTTTAAGTTGCTCTATGGTAAGACCGCAGAATTTCTTTTCTCTCTTAAGTGCTACTATTTCTTTTGCCATTATCTTTTCTTCCTTCCTGTTCTTCTAGGAGCTAAGTGACCTACTCTTCTTCCTGGAGGAGCGTTTCTCTTAGCAGTCTTTGATTTAGGTCTCTTTCCTCTTCCTGAACCGAATGGATGATCTACAGCGTTAGTCTTAAGAGCAGAAGTTCTAGGCCATAATTTGTTTCTAGCCTTAGCTCTGTAGTGTACTACTCCAGCTTTCATGAATGGTTTCTGTTTTCTTCCGTCTCCAGCAATTATCCCTATAGTTGCTCTGCACTCTCCATCAAGTTTCAATTCATTTCTATTAGGCATTAATATTCCTATTTTTCCATCATCATATCTTTTGTAAAGTTGAGCACTGCTTCCAGATGTTCTTATCATTTTTCCTCCATCTCCAGGGTTAAGTTCAATGTTGTAAATCCTTGTTGATACTGGAATGTCTTTCAAAGCAATAACATTTCCCATTGCATTTTCAGTTCCACCAATAACAATACTTTGCCCCCTCATTACTCCATCAAATGCAACATTGAAGAATATACTGTGACCAAGTTTCAATTTTATTAATGGAGCAGAGTGAGCAGCAGAGTGCAATATCTTAATGACTTCTGCCTTTCCATTTCCAATTGGATATCCAATTCTATAAATGAAAGCTTGTTTTCTTGCTTGGTATGATAAACTTCCTTTACCTCTTGCCTGTGAAATAATTCTTTTACCCATTTTACAAACCAGCCTCCCTTAATTTAGCTAACAATCTACTTCTTTCTTCGACACCTACTTGTCCAACTTCATGACTAAAAGATGAACTATAAATATTTGTGAAAAATGCCCTTCCATCTTTTTCAGGAATAGGTGCCACCAAATCCGCTTTAACTTTAAATCCTCCTTCTCTGATTCTAAAAGAAATAATACTATCAGAGCCACCAATAGGAGCCCTACCAATAAATTCGTGCGGAAAATAAACCGGTTGTCTCACAACTTTTCCAAGATATAAAACTTCTAGTGTTTCGCCTTTGTTTCCAACCATTAAAGTATATTTTCTTCCTTCTTCTAATTGAGGTGTTTGTTGTGTTACCATCATATCATTCCCAATTTAGTCGCGACATCAATTGCCGGATTTTGTTTAGCTAGTTTAACATACGCATATTTCTTATTTCCGCGTACTAATGTTCTTACTTTCTCAACTTTAACATTGAACATGTTAGCAACTTCTTTTGCAATAACATCTTTTGTTTCTCTTCTGTCTGTTTCAAACAACAAAGTATTCTCTAAATCAATCAATTTTACTGCTTTTTCAGATGTAATAGGTTTTAACATTTTATTTCAACTCCGCAAGGGATTTTTCAGTATATAAAGTAAGTCTTCCCAAAGGGAACAAATCAGCAATTGATAATTCGTTAGCATTTACGACGTCAACTCCCTTAATATTTATTTTTTCATTCTTAGCTTTTACAAATAACAATCCAGCTGTTGACTTGTATTTTCTGTTTCTCATCTTTCCTTTTCCACTTCTTACATTTTTTACTTGCAGAGCAACTTCATATTTGTCTCCAAGCATTTTTTTCAAAATCTCAATTAACTGTTTTGTTTTGATATTTTCAGCATTTGATATTACAAAAGGAACTTGTCCTGCAAAATCATTCAATCTTGTATATCTTTTTGTAACAATTTCTTTCTTAGCAGTTGAAGCAATTGCAGAATGCATGGCTATCTTGATTTCATTATCATTTATCTTTCTAGGTCTATAGAATATCTTTGGAGCGTGAACAGCTCTTCCGCCTCTTGCATAGTTTACTTCAGCGCCAACCCAATAAAATTGAGTTCCTCTTCTCCACATTGCTTTTCTTGGAGCACGAGAAATACCTTTACCATAATGTCCTTTCCATTCGTGTCTTCTGTGACTTATTGTTCCAGAAGCAGAGTGCTTTCTTCCAGCTAATGGTGAGGGAGCATAAGGGTGGAATTCCTTATCAGCTTCATAATATTTCAATGCAATATCTTCTCTTATTTTTGTAGCAAATATTCCAGGTAAATTAATTTCAGAAGTCTTCTGTCCTTTCAAGTCATAGTTTGTTGCTTTCATTTTACTCTTTCCTCCATAGAAAATGAAATGTTAAAAATATAGATTTTTTGTCCTTTCATATATGTACCTCAATCATTTCAAATTTCTTTCTAGTTTGTTTTAATGAAGGTCTTAATGGACTAGTCAATAAAATCTGTCTTTTAGCAGGACCTTGAACGCTTCCGTGAAGAACAACATAATTGGTTTTTATATTTCCATAGTTCTTAAATGGTTTCAATTTTACTTTATCTCCAGCTGTTGCTGAAGAAGCCAGAACTTTCAAGTTATAATGAAGTCTAGAGAACATACCTAGCTGTCCTGATAATGGAACTCTGAATATAACTCTAGCAGGATGCCATGGACCTAAACTACCAGGTTTTCTAACTCCCTTTTCAGATTTGTGCTGTTTCAAACTGATTCCAAATCTATGAACTGGACCAGATAATCCCTTACCTTTAGTCAATCCTCTAACATCGAATAAATCCCCATTCAAATCATTAACATTGATGTCTTTTCCAACATAATTTTTAACAAAATTAAGCTTATCTTTTCCACCAACGCCAATTTCAGTCATATCAGGGGTTTTCTTAAGGCCAATTTCTTTAGGAACGGAGTATACTATAACTCTTATATCATCAAAATCTTTTACATTGTCGAGGTCTTTAGAAGGATTTTTAGGGACTTTAACAACTCTCTTTAATTCTCTATCATTTGAAACAACAACTTCAGTCATTACCTTTCCATCCTTGTAAAATCTAACGGAGTAAATTCTCATAGGAGGCATTTCCAAGAATGTTACTGGAACAGCCATCTTCTTTCCAGGAGTCATAGACTTAGGAGTAGAATCCTTAACAATTGCAGTAGCCATTCCAGCCTTATATGATATAAATCCTAAGAAACCCTCTCCTTTTATTGCATCCCAGTTAACACTAGGTAAAAAACGTTCAGCCCTTTTACGTGGCCAAAACTGCAAACTTCCATATCTTGGTCTTGAAATTTTCATGTTCCATTGTGTTTATGGAGCAACTCTTCCGATTAATGCTTGACGTTAGCAACCGTCTTGCATTTGTTCAACTTCTACGATAACCAATTCAAAAAAGGACTATTTAAACCTTGCTCTAAATAAAATACAAAAATAAAATAAAAAACTATATCAATTACTTCTTATGCAGAAGCAACAAGTTTGATGCGATAGCCAAATGTATTAAGAATGATGACCAGTTACCCCAATAAACTGTGAAAGCAGCAACTACCATTATTACTACAGGTGGCCAAACAGTATATTTCAATCTCCAGCTAGCTAAAATCGCTATACCGAACACAATTTCTGAGAGGATCAAAACCCATGCCCAGAAAGCAGGTGCCCATGAAAATAGAACATTTCCTGTTAACATTTCTACCACTCCTTCTGAATTTGTTATCTTCATTACTCCAGCAACGAGAAATATTAATCCAAGAAGAATACGGTTTCCAATAACTAAATTTTTATGATTCATAAAACCTCCCAACTCTAAGGCTTAAAAGAACTATATAAAGTTTTCAATTAAGCAGCAAAAGAATATTCTTTATTGCTTTCTTTATCATCAATTGTTAATTTCCTGACTATTTTTCCTTTTCTTACAGCTCTCTCCCTCATTTTTATAGGATCTTTCTCATCTTTAGGGACTTCAATGTCATTAATATCAAAGTCATGTCTTGCTTGAGCTTTTTTGAAATCATGTCCTTCAAAAAATAATCTTTTAGCAAATTCAGGATTTGTGGTCTTAAGCTTGCAAAAATCAACCTTAATTTGACTTGAGTCAGTTCCAGGTTTTGCAGATTTAGGAGCCTTAGGTTTTACTTTTAATTCACTTTTACTTGTTGAGAAAGATAATGCAATGAAAGCTCTTGGAACAGCGTCGCAAATTGACATTATTTCATTACCTGTCATTTCTCCAGATATAGAATATTTCTTTACACCCATAAATTGACTTATACCTCCATATTTTATATTTCCAGGCAATGGTTTTGTAGATATTATAACACCTTCAACTTTAGTCTTATCACTCCCCAATTCTTCAGCACACGCCCTTACAAACTCTGAAGCATATTCGCTTGTTGTTACAAAAGAATAATTTCCTTTAGAGTTTTTAGCCTGAACTATTGCTTTATCTTTGAATAATCCTCTACTATATTTCTCAAATTGCAGGTGTGCAAGCTCGTCAGTCCTGCCAGAACAAAGCTTGTGAATGAAGAAATCCATAAATTAGTTTGTAAAAATTACTTTATAAATTATCACAATTTTATTTTTCAACTAAATCAGAAGTCTTACGAAAATTTATATATAGAAAAACCGTCGAGAAAATATGACCTTATCAAATAAAGATATTAAGCGTATTTTTGTTTCAGCAGTTTTATTGATTTTAGCAGTAGCAGCTTTCCTAATAATAAGACCAATTGTTCTTTCTATATTCGGTGGATTGATTTTAGCTTATATATTCTCTCCTCTTCATAAAATAGTTTATAGAACAATTCACGCAAGAAATACTTCTGCAACAATAATGTGTCTTCTTGTTCTTTTGATTATAATAGTTCCATTATGGTTTACAATTCCCATCATAGTCCAACAGATCTTTGATTTGTTCAATTTAAGCCAAAACGTCGATTATTCTCAAGTCGTATCAAAACTTTTCCCTTCAGCAAGTATAGAATTTAATGAAAAACTAACAACAATAATGATTCAGTTTACAGGTAATTTAGCTTCAACAATATTCGATTATTTCATAGGTCTCCTTCAGAGTCTTCCCACAGTATTGTTGAATCTTGCGGTTGTTTTGTTTGTATTTTTCTTTTCTCTAAGAGATCAAGAAGGCTTGAAAGAGTTTATTGCAGGGATATCTCCATTCAGAAAAGATAAAGAAGTCGTTCTTGTAACAAGATTCAAAGATATAACTTCCTCTATTATTTATGGTTATATTATAGTTGGAGTTATCCAAGGTCTTGCTCTAGGTCTAGGATTATTAATATTCGGCGTTCCTAAAGCTCTAACCTTAACAATACTCGGTGTTTTTGCATCTATGCTTCCAATGGTGGGCCCATGGTTCATATGGATACCTGTTGCAATAACTATGCTTATAGCTGGAAAAGTTGGAGTAGCTCTAGCCTTTGCAGTTTATTGCGGATTCTTCGTATCAACTATAGATAATATACTTAGACCTTATATAGTATCAAGAAAAGCAGGTGTATCTTCAGTAGTAGTTCTAGTTGGAATGATAGGTGGTTTGTTTGTATTCAATATAATAGGACTTATACTAGGACCTCTAATCCTTGCATACTTGATTTTATTCCTAAAAGCATACAAAGACGGAACTCTTTCAGATATGTTCTCACCATCGGAATAATTTTTAAACATCTCAAATCTAAGAAGTTAAATGAGGCTAAAATTAAGACTTCTAAAAATATCTGCTGGAAAGCCAGTAATATTCCTGCATGAATCTACTGCCAAGAAAATGGGGATACATACAGGAGACAGAGTTGCAATAAAGAGAAATGGTGATACTTTTGTTGCAGTAGCAGACCTAGTTCAAAGTCTTATTAAGAGAAATGAAGCTGCAATATCTGAAGAACTAGCCTTATCAATAAAGCATACCAATGGTTTTGTTGAAATACTCCCTTCTGAAGTTGCTGAAAGCTCATTTATATTACAGAATCAGAAAGGCTGTCGAGAGTATAGTTTGAAAGAGCTAGAGAAAATAATGTTTGACATAGTAAATAATCTTCTTACAGAAGCAGAGATAGCATACTTCATATCAACCATGGTTCATTGCAATCCTTCTTTGGAAGAGGCAATAAATCTGACAAAAGCAATAGTAAATACAGGGAATAAAATATCTTGGAATTACAAAATAGTCGCAGATAAACATTGCATAGGTGGTATACCTGGAAATAGGACAACCCCTATAGTTGTTTCAATATGTGCAGCCCTAGGAATAATAATGCCTAAGACATCTTCGAGAGCAATTATCTCGGCAGCTGGAACTGCAGACGCTATAGAATCAATGGCCCCGGTTAATTTATCTATAAATGACTTAAAAAAGGTTGTTAAAAAAACAGGTGCATGTTTGGTCTGGGGAGGATCATTAGGTTTAGCTCCAGCAGATGATAAATTAATCAGAGTAGAGAAAATACTTCGAGTTGATCCAGAAGCACAATTAATAGCTTCAATATTAGCAAAGAAAATTTCTATAGGAAGCACTCATGTTCTGATAGATATCCCTTACGGGGAAGGTGCCAAAGTTTCTAAAGAAAGAGGAGAGAAATTAGGAAAATTATTTACTTTAATAGGGGGCAAGTTAGGCCTAAAAATAAAAACTATAATGACAAAAGGAGAGCAACCAATAGGTAATGGAATAGGTCCAATATTGGAAATGAAAGATGTTCTTCGCGTCCTGAAACAAGATAATTCTCCAAAAGATTTGGAAGACAAAGCTATACTTCTAGCAGGGAACATAATTGAAATGGTTGGAAAAGCAAAGCCTGGAAAAGGCATAATCAAAGCAAAAGAAGTTCTTTACTCTGGACAAGCATATAAAAAATTCTCAGATATAATCTCTGCACAAGGAGGAGATGCTAAAGCATGGCTCAAAGAATCGAAATTCCATCATACAATAGTATCAAGCCATTCAGGAATTGTTCAAAAAATAAGCAATCAAAACATAAACTATCTCGCTAGAATATCTGGTTGTCCTGTAGATAAAGCATCAGGAGTATACCTTTACAAACATATTGGCGAGAAAATATCAAATGGAGACAAAATAATAACTATATTCTCAGAATCAAAGACAAAACTGGACGAAGCAGTAAAATTCTTCAATAAACAGAGACCAATTGTCATTCAATAGATAGCACATAATCTTTTTATGTCAAAGTTGTATTAAATAGTAACAACTTTGATCATCAAAAGTTTCAAAATCAAAAAGGAAACTTTTTTATACATAAGTCAATAAAATTTATGATGAAAAAAGATGAGACTTATTTATCAAATACTGTAAATTATATAAAAAGAAATCTTAGAAAAGGATACAATAAAGAATCTCTAAAGTGGATGTTGGTAAACCAAGGCACATCTAGATCTGAAGTTGAAAAGGCATTCCAACAAGCAGAAAGAGAAATAACTCATGAATCGGCAATGGAAGCGAACAGATTAAGATCAATGCAACCTGCCCCCCAAATAGAACCTATTATGCCAGAAGTAGAAAAGAAGAAAGGCTTTTTCTCAAGATTTTTCGGGAATTAATACCCAACAGGTGGTTTTACTTTCTTTCCAAGCATTTTAACTTTAAGTTTGAATAACTGTTCATTTATACTATCTACTTCTTTGTTCAATTCATCAAATGACAAATCTCTTTCTTTTATTAATTCTCCAACGTATGCCTCTGTTTTTGTATAATCATTCTTGAATTTCTGATTAACATCTTTCCACTTAATTCCTTTAAGCCATTGAGCAAAAAATGGATTGTAACTAATAATTCCATTAGTCAAAAGCAAAGCAATACAAGGATAACTTAAAGTATCTGTGTAGTAAGAAGTATTATCATTACACATAATTGAATTAGTTTTAGAATCAAAATTTACATTGTAAAATTTATTTCTTGATGAAGAATATACCTTGGCACCATTATTCAAATCAATTTCTATTCTTTTATCACTTATACATCCAAGAGCCTCATAAACATGCTTCCTCTTTGTAGAAACAACCCATTCCATAAATTTCAAAGAAATCTTTTATTTTTATAATTAATCTTTATTTCTAGTAAGAGTAACTTCAATCTTAGCTAATCCGTGAACTAACTTGCTTAATGTACTATTTCCCCTTTTACCGCCAAGATCTTTTTCACTTAATCTTAAATTAAGACCTGTACGAATTGCCGAAGCAACCCCCTCAGGGCTTTGATAACTCCCAAAAACCTCAAGTTTAGTGTAAGAACTTCCTAAATCACGCAAGCATTTAGAGTTGGAAACATACACTCCTGGTTTTCCTACAACCAAAGCTGTATCTACAGCTATTTCATTATTTTTTAAAGAATCCATTCCATTCCATGTTTCAACAGCATCAACATGTTTTAATGCCTCTAAATTCCAATTATAAGGTCTAGCAGCTGTTATTATAGTTCCTTCACCACTTTCTCTTGCTCTACGCACTAAGTCATAAAAGTTTGGATTAAATTTATCTCCTCTTTCTCCAACATTGCCTTCAGCAAAAAGAACCTGTATGCTTCCTTCATTACTTGCAAGACCTTGTCCATGAATAAGTAAAAGTTTCTTTCCAGAATTGGGAGACTCATATAATGCCATTCCCCTTCCTAAATAAGAGAATCCATCAGAACCTTCCATTTGCTGTTTGTAAGTCTGCCAACGATTATCAGTTCCTTGAGGATGTGAAAAAGATCTCAGAACAACTCCATCTAATCCTCTCTTTATTGCAGTTTCAGCTATTTCTTTTATTGAGGGTCTAGGTCTTCCAAGTCTAACTAATCTTTCAGTTATCAAAGGCTTTTGATCTTCTCCTTTGAAAGTAGCGCAAGCACTAAAGTCTATATTCATATTTTTGCCAAAAATCTTTACTATATAAATCTTAGTAGAAAACGCCACCGCCCGGAATCGAACCGGGAGATCCCGAAGGAAAGCGGTTAACTTGTTTCACATTTTGTAAACTCAAGACCGCCGGAGTACCATTGTCCCACAGTGGCTTAATAATAAATCTTTTTCAACATTATTTAAAGATAACTAACTAGGTGTTAATCCTATTATCTTTAGCCCATTTCCTTGCCTTTTTTAATGTAGAAATTATAAAATCTCTTTTACCTGGACCGTAAGAAGAATAATCATTTTTATATTTTTTATATAATATTTTCTTTAGATCTGAATATTCCTTTATTACACCTTTATAGTTTTTTAAGTATTCTCTAAAAGCTAACTGATTACTTATTTCTTGACTTCCTTCTTGAACAATATGAATCGTTGCCAATCTCTTACCATCCTTATTATCAATTGCGAAACAATCCTTTCCATTTACATAATTTTTGAGATAAATAAAACCTTTAGCAATTATCTGATTGTTATATTCTTTAATTTTTTTGACATCTTTAACAACAACTAAAATATCTATCTGAGGTTTAGCAACCATTCCAGGAATTGATGTACTGCCTACATGATGAATTGCTATTACCTCTTTATAGAGTAATTTCTTAATGATCTTAGATATTTCTTTAAATTTAGTCTTCCATTGAGGATCGTATTCTTTTAACTCATAAGGTCTATGAGGTTTCACTTTCATAGGAGATAAAATCCTCTTTGATTTATAACTCTATCAGTAAGACTAACCTTCCAATGCAATGCTCGTCTTACTAGAAAATTTTATTTGGCTAACTAAATTAAAATAAAAAGTTTAACCAAATAAGCTTGCTAGTCCAGCTGCAGATTCAGAAGGTTTCTCTTCTTTCTTCTCTTCCTTTGCAGGTG
>ERZ1292623.150-Hain-H51-01um-R1-150-length-76584-cov-7_pt2 | contig 20981 bp, 25 predicted proteins | sample MGYA00564398_ERZ1292623 | MGnify/ENA primary metagenome ERZ1292623 (study PRJEB36523, sample SAMEA6512633) | groundwater metagenome | collected 2019-01-07 | study: AquaDiva: Metagenomics assemblies of 32 groundwater samples | reverse complement strand
CTATTTATTATCCACTCATCTTATGGATTTCAAAGACAAAGTTGTTATCATCACTGGAGCTTCAACTGGTATTGGCAGGGACACCGCAATTGAGTTTGCAAAATTAAATGCTGTCTGTATCTTAGTGTCACGAAATAAAGAAAAACTTGATCGCACAGCCTCCCAAGTTGCTGGCTGGTCAAAGAGATCAATTAGTATAGCATGTGATGTAAGCAATCCAGCTCAAGTAAAAAAAATGGTTGAAGATGTTATTACTAAATTTAAGAAAGTTGATATTCTTATAAATAATGCTGGATATGGTATGTATAAATCATTGCATGATTCTAGTATAGATGAGATTCGTGACCAGATAAACACTAATTATTATGGTGTTGTTACCTGTACAAAGGAAGTTCTACCTTTCATGATTAAACAACAAAGTGGTAGCATCGTAAACATTTCTTCAATAGTTGGAAAAGTAGCTTTTGGTAATTTTAATGCATACTGTGCCTCCAAATTTGCTGTTGCTGGTATGTCAGAGAGTTTATGGTACGAGCTTAAACCTAAAGGCATTAACGTTCACGTTATTTATCCTGGCAGAATAAATACAAACTTTTTTGACCATAGCAGCTTTCCAGCTTTCAAAAAGACAAAGAGTGGTTTAAACCCTAAAAAGGTTGCAAATGCAATTATAAAAGCTATAAATAAAGATAAATTTGAAACATTCATCCCAATAAAAGGTAAATTTATTTATTTTTTTCGTGTATTGCTCCCAAAAATATTTATGAAAACAGTAGCTAAGAAACAGGTGGTTTAATTCTTCTATACTTAAACACATTCCGGCCATACATTAAAAATGGTATTCCGCCTAACAATAGTATCGGAAAAAGATTAAACAGTCTATAAACTAAAACTATTTTTATTGCACTTACCCCGCTTACACCCGCCCCTAACAACATTCCTCCAAGTGTTACATCTTTAACCCCCAGACCACCGGGGAATATTGACAACCTACCGATGATATACGCAATCCAATACATTGAAAATAATAGCATGTAAGGTATTTGCACATTAAAATAATGCAGAGCTAACAAAAATGTAAGCGGCAGGATACATGCTTGTATTCCAATTATAAGAACTAACTTTAAAACTAGTTTTTTGTTTAAAAAAAAACTTGGAAGATCATTTAAAATTTTTTCTACAGCCTCTTCTGTAAATCCAAAACGTTTTACAAATTTTTTAAGTCTTACGGGCACAAGAAACTTAAGCTTAATTAGTTGTGGGATAAACCAATTATAGCTATACGAAATATACGCTCCAAGCAGTATAACCGTAAAAATTATCAACCATTTGATTAATGCATTAGACAACAACAACCCACCATCAAGCAGCAGCTGATCCCCTACATAAAATATCAGTATCGGAAACATCAACAATTGTATTAATATCCCTAAAAAATTCTCAAATGCAGTTGCAGATATTGTCTTTCTTAATGGTAAGTTTGCAGTTATCTTTCCTATTATCGGCTTTCCTATTACTGGGCCTATTTTTAGTGGCGTTAAAAAATTAACAAATTGGCTTAATGATACAACAGTAAAACCCATCTTAAAAGATAATTTTTCCTGCTGATAATACAATAATATCTGAAACATTAATGTTGCTAAACCTATTACTAAAGAATAAACTAAAGTAGCAAACACAATATACCAAACCAAAGATGGTTCTATTAACTCGCTAATTCCTTCAAGCATAAGATAAAAGAATCATGGAATCATTATTTAAATGTTTTCGCAAAAAAACAATTCATAGCTAAACTACATTGTTACCTAAGGATAGAAAGCTTGTAGATGTTCTTGCACTCTCCTTGTAATAAGACACTCCACTGTAAAATAAGTTCAAGCAGAGAGTTATCTTTTGTGGGTTATTCCTCATTCTGTAGAAGCCATCATCTAAAGTAAACCTATGCGAGCAGAATATGCATATGTTATTATACATAGTAATATGGTTATGGCTTACCGACAGAAAAGCTTTTATACATGTTATTATATATAGTAATATATGATTATAGCTAATAATAGTAACTTATTCTGTTTTAGGTGTTATCATACTTGGAAGAAAAGAATAAAATCAAGAGTAACAAAATATTGCCCCAAATGTAAAAGCCCTTACTGGAATAGACCAAGAAGTAGAGTTTCTAGAGAATTTATAAAACAAATGGAAGAGACCATAACTCATCTTCATGATGCAATTATTAAATTAAGCGGCGGTGAAAATGGAATAAGGGATAGCAGCGGGATATATAATTCCGTATATAAATTATTAAATCATCAAAACAAAAATACAAAGAACCCAATAAGCATCGGTGCTTTTGCTATTAATGAATTTGCCAAAAGGCATTTTTTTATAGACGGCAACAAAAGGACTGCTTATGCCATTGCAAAAATATTTATGCTAATAAATAAATGTCATTTAAAGACACAATATAAAGAAGCAACTGATTTTATGCTTGAAGTTGCAAAATATCAGAGTAAAGTTAGTTTTGAAGATATAAAAAGATGGTTGGATAATAATTGCACCTATATAGAAGAAGGCCAAATAAAAAACTATTTAAATGAAAGATTCGTTAAAGTCACATTGGGAGATGATGAGAATGAGAGAGAGTAATAAAATTAAGAACATAGATATTTCTGGAAATATGAAGATAAACAGAAAAGTTGTTTATGAAATTTCTAAGAATGATAAGAAGATATTAGAACTTATTAGAGTAGCAAAAGTGATAGTATTAAAAGAAGATGAAGATTTATTTAGAGAGTTAGCAAAACATTAAATAACATTTAATATGAATTGAATTATATTTTCTCAATTACAATCTTACCATTCTCTAACTTAATCCTAACTTCCTTGCTTAGCAAGTTAGAGTCCTCGACTATTTTCTTTGGCAAGTTAGCCCTATATTTTACATAACAAGTATCGCCAATTTTCTTATCAAGACCATTCATAATCTTCATAAATTATCTTAGGCGCCCGAAATATTTAAACTTGTTGATGCCATAAATCTAGCACCAGTTAAGGTAATAATTCATAGCTAAACAATAATTTATAAGCCCTGTTATCAAAAAAAGATCATGTCAACAAAAGAAAAAGTGTTAAAAACAGTAGCTAAAGGAGCTGGTATTGCGTTTTGTGGGGTTATGATCTCAAAGGTATTTACTTATCTGTTCCGCATAGTTACGGCTCACTTAGGGAGCGATGCTTACGGGTTGTTCTCAATCACACTGGCAATATATGGAATTCTAGGTGGCATAACTGTATTAGGCACAGAGATGGGTATTATCCGCTTTGTTTCGCTGCTTAACGAACAAAATCAACCTGACAAAATTAGCGCATTGATAAGACATGCTCTAAAAAAAACTTTTTCTTTTTCGTTAATAATTTCTAGTTTAACTTTCATTTTTGCTGAAACAATTTCTACAGGTATTTTTCATGATACCAGACTAATCCCTTTGATACAACTTGCTTCATTGTTCGCACCGGTTAACACATTAAGAAAAATATTTCTCAATAGTTTGCTAGGTTTTAAAAAAATTTATTACGAAACCATTGCAAAAGCAATCACTGAAAACTTCGTTAAGTTAGTATTAAGCATAATATTATTATACCTTGGCTTTAACGCTTTTGGTGCAGTTTTAGCTTACATCCTGGGTGTTACAGCCAGTACAATCATTGCATTTTATCTATTAGAAAAAAAAGTTTTTTCTTTAATAAACACCAAACCAGATAAATCATACTCTGCAAAACCATTATTTGTTTACTCATTACCTTTAATGTTTAGCATTATGGTATATTTGGTTATATTATGGATTGATACTTTAATGCTTGGTTATTTTGAAAATGCATCCACAGTTGGCATATATAATGCTGCACTTCCAACGGCTCAAGTTTTGATGGTATTCCCAAACGCTTTGACAGCAATTTTTCTGCCAGTTCTTAGTACTTTCAAAACATTTAAAGAAGAAGAATTTATTTCTTTGTACAAGACAATAACAAAATGGATTATATTGGTTAATGGTGCATTTTTTTTATTGATGATTATTTTTTCTAAACAATTTCTAAATGTTGTTTTCGGTAAAGAATACGCACTTGGATCAGCAGCTTTAGTAATATTAAGTATTGGTTATTTCATACATTTCCTGTTAATCCCTGGAAATAATATCCTTTTAGCACTGCATCATACAAAACTAATTTTTTTAAATAATGTAAGCGCAGCTTTAATTAACTTTTTTCTAAATCTAATTCTAATTCCAAAATATGGTATTATCGGCGCAAGTATAAGCACATGTATTGCTTTGATTATTATGGGCATCCTAATGTTAGCAGAAGCTATTTATTTTACAAGAGTAAACCCATTTTCATCATGTATGATAAATGTATCAATTGCTCTATTAATAGCCAGTTCAGTTTTATGGGTTATAGTATCAAGATTTAACTTTAACAGTACTTTTATGATAATTATCGGAGCAATGATGTTTGGGGTGATATACTTATTAACATTGTTTATAACTCGTTCATTTGAAGACAACGACAAGCTTATTTTTTACTCAACCTTATCAAAAATTGGGTTAAGAAAAAACCAATAACAAGTACAACTGCCATAAGAGTTATGTACAACCCAGTTCTGAATGATTTGGGTTTATATTCAAGAACTAATTCACCATTCTCGCTTATAACTACCCCTTTCAAAGTATTATCCACTCGATGTATTTCCAATGGTTTATCATTTAATCTTGCTGTCCATCCGGGATACCACACTTCAGATAATACTAAGAGTCCTTCTCCTCGAACATTGTATCTTATTTTGTTTGATTTTTTTTCTATTAAGTCTACAGAACCACGCCCAACAGGAAGATTAATTGATGCTACTGAAGTAAATGGATCCCTTAATGTTTCTAAAACTTCAGTTTGATTATTTGTCCTTAGTACATGTGTTGCAAAGAATGCTGCCCCATTAGATTTACGATTAAAATACATATATGCATCACGTCTCTTCAAGTTAACTCTATCAAGCCATGGAATGTCTAATTCTTCGTTGCTTATTACAAAATCAACATTAAACTTATTAATCAGCTGCGGGTTTGTTAACACTTCAATTGGTATGCACTCTGTAGGTTTTACTTCACAATCTCCAATTATACACAATGTTTTGTAATACTCTTTTATTGATATTGCATCACAGCCGCCTACCTTTTCTATTCCATGATAAACTGCTATATACTGTGGAAGATAATCCTTACTATCAAATCCCCTTAATACTAAAACCCGGCCATTCCCGTTGTTATTCTTTACTGTTTCAATTAACTCGTCGGTATAAAATTTATCATCAAAGTTTTTAGCAGATATCACTCTACCTGAAAAGAAGAGCAGCTCAAAAAGTAGTATCAAAATTATTATCATTACAAATTTTTTAAGACTAACTTTTTCAGATAGGTACATCTTAAAAGAAACGATTATAGCGCTTATTGTCAAGATAAATATCACTAAGCCTTTAATGAGATTATTATACACTATTGGCACTTTTTCAAGCAATGCAGGTAAAATTATACCTTCCCTCACAAACCTAGATGCATCTGAATATTGAATAAATAAAGTGTTTACTATCCTCTCGCCAGTCTGAATTATTATTGGTTTAAACAATAAAGCAAATGCCAGTATTAATATAAATAAAAATAAAAACCCGGCTAGTATCTTCCAATAAGTTTTCAGTTTTTCTTTGTTAACACTATACACAGAGTCCAGCCCCATCGCTGCAATTGCTGCGCCTATAAACACAAAAAACAGCATTATACGTCCTGGCGCTCTTATAACACCTAGAAACGGGATGTACTTCCACATATAGTAGTACAGCGGGTTATATCTCCCTAAAGCAAAAAATATTGAAAACAAGCCCATCAGGCTGAATGTTGTAAAGAATTTATTTCTTACAGTAAAAATTGCAAAAAAGATTAGCAAGAATGTTGTTACCCCAATAAATATATACCCTTCAAAGAAACTTGAGCTTTTCCAAAAACCCCAGTAATAGTCTCCTTTACCATAAAATTCAGGTATTACAAAGCTTATCAGATTAGCTGGATGTAAGGAATGAACTGTTGCTTCATTATAACTTAATCCTTGATCACGTATTGAATAATCAAGGAGTTCTATTGTTGGTACCAGCTGTATTGCAGCTAATGACACTGTGATAACTGCTATTATTATTAATGATAAGGTTATACCTTTTACATCACTGGATCGTATACTAGTTGTTTGTATCCACCTTAACAAAATATAGAACAAGGTAAGCATTGTTAGATAAAGCACAAATTGCGGTCCAGAGCCCAATATTGCAATTGCTAATATTACTCCGATACATACAGCGTAGTTTATTGTTTTTTTTGTTATCAGTTTCTCAGATAATATCAGCAATAACGGGAAGAGCATGAAAGAGTTCATAAATGATATCACCCCGGCCCATATAGTGATTATCCCTGCAAAACCTACAACTATTGCTCCGAATAAAGAAGGCAATCTTCTGAGTGTTATAGCTCTTAAAAACATATAAAATGTAACACTCATAAATAACAATGAAAATATTTTTACAAAGATGTATGCATAACTAAACGGTATGATATAATACACCGCGCTTAACGGGTGAAACGCTGCTGTTAGTGTATTCGCAATTAATGGTGTTCCAGAATAAACATATTGATTCCACAGCGGGAATGATCCTTTTGCAAGTTCTGGTTTTATTATGCTATCCCATACTCCGGTCATTCTATACAGATCAGCATTTGTTGTAACCGCTCTTGTTGGTGAGATCACTAAAGCTGCATAAAATGATAAGAAAAAAAGTAATAAAATTCCGCTGACTAAATATAGCTCTTTTCTTTCCATAAGCTTTTACTTAGCTATTTTATTTAAAAGTGTATTCTTATTATCAGAATATATAGTTCACAACAGGCATATTTATCCAAAGTAACTTTTTTAAGGTTTTAAATCTCTAAAATATCGTGAAAAGATTTATCACACTTGCTTTGACTGCATTAGTTATGAGAGCAGGAAATGCAAACACTGCTGATCAGCCTGCACGCAAATTAACTGAACCATTACTCAGTTTTGAGTTAGTTGCACCTTCATTTAGATTTCCCGAAGTAGAACCCTTAAACCAAACAGGCTATTTATTTGATTTACCTCCGCAAATAGAAGTCTACCCTTATGACACAAATGGTAATAAGTGGAATGATTCATATCTTGTTACATGCGTCAGACTTGAAGATGGATCAGTAATTACTGGGCCATTCCCATTTGCCATGATCCACCAACAGGATGAAAATGTGGGCAGAAAAAAAGAAAACGACCCAGCTGTCACAACACCTACTTTTTATGTTGGTATTGACCGTACAATTGAAACTATAGGTGTTGATGAAGTATACAGAGTTGCCAGTAGTCAAGAGTTTAATTGGGGAAATATTATATTTAATAAAAGATTTATAGAAATTGCTAAAGAGCATTGCGAGCATAGTGTTACCACTAAATAGATTCGGGGGAAATATTTTTCATGGAATTTGGTTATGATAAAAAAGGTTTTTATGTTACCAACGGAAAAGGTGTTAAAGATTATTTATCAATAGATTCAGTTAGAATGGAAGGAGATGATCTCATCAGGTATGATCATGGAATATTAAGCATCGGGGTTTTTCCACACGTGCTTGATGAATTTTTAATGCTTCAAGATATCGACAGCAGGACACCAGATAGAGATGTAACAATCTGTTATGATCCGCTTCTTTTTTTGCCAGTTTATGTTAGAAACGTTAAAAAAATAAGAGCCATGGATAACAACAAAGAAGCTCCATCATTAGCTGTCAACAAGTTTACCACACTTGAAGAAGAAGTTGATAAAAGTTTTGAAGATTTCTCATGGGATCAACCATCAATATTATCAAGGATTATAAAAACAATAAAAGATTATTTATTTTCAAAAAAATAATAATTACTTCTGATCAGCATGCTTATCAGTTAATCTCTTTGTCATCTTTTCAATTTCTTCAGGATCTTGCACAATTGGCTCGTGAGGTTTTGCTTGTTCATCTTGGCTGTTTGCTTTTCTTACAACCATCTGAACAAATTCTTCTTGTTCCAGTGTTCTTTTTGTAACCATGAGAAATAAGTAAAGGAACTTATTGTTTAAGGTTATGTTATATCTTTACAGTAATTAAAATCATTTATACAACCCAAATAAACTAAGAAATCTAACCTTAGTCACAATGAATATCATCTGAAAACCAAGTTTTAACGCCTTCCAAAAGCTCCCCGTTACACTGCTTTCTCCAACTCTCTCCCGATAATTAAGCGGTATTTCAATTGAGCTTATCTTATGAATAAATATTAACATCATCATCTCTGGACCAAACGAATTTCCACCAATCCTAAATGAATTATTTATTTTGCTCAGGCTATTCCTTTTAATTAAGCGCATTGTGCAACCAGCATCAGTTAATTGATGTGTGTTAAACAGAAGTTCCATGTACTTCGCCACAAAGAAATTTCCATATTTCAAAAACAAACCCATATTAGCCCCATCACCAATCAGTATAGACGAAGTTCTTGTTCCGAACACCGCATCAAAATCATCTGAATAAGCTAATAACTTTATAACATCATTCCCAACAAAAGTACCATCTGGTTCAGATACTATCACATAATCTCCTTTAGCCTCCTTCAATCCACGTCTTATTGAATACCCATAACCTTGAGTAGTTTCTATTATGTGTTTTGCTTTGGTCTTTTTTACTTCTTCTTCAGTACCTTTTGCCGCATTATTATTTATTACAATTATTTCATCAACGTAACCAGTTGCAAAAAATTCTTCTATCGCATCCTTTATACTTTCTTTTTCGTTATAAGTTGGGAATACTACTGATACAGTTTTATTTTTCCACATGCCAACTTGAATTAATATGACATTTAAAAAGTTATCTTACAGTTTATAATTCATACCACCTGATCCAACCATATATTTTTAAAGCTTTACTATCCCAAAAAAATATGGAAAGATTACGTTTCAAACTACTCAGAAAACTACGCACTGTGTTCTGGTATTTAGACTACATCATATGGAAAATCTTTAGTTTTAGAAAATTCAAACCACAACTAAAACCAAAAAGTATCTTAATAATCGAGCTAAAGTATATTGGAGATTTAATTGTTTCAACGCCTACAATAAGCGCTTTAAAGGAACATTTCCCTAAAGCAAAAATTGACATAGCTGTCCCTGTTGGTATGAAAGATGTCTTATACAATAACCCTCATTTAAACAAAATTATTGAATGGAATCCAAAGAATTTACCAAACTCAATCCCTAATTATGACCTTGCAATTATACTCCATCCAGGTTCATTTAAAATCTCAACATTAACAAAACACATTCCATTTCGTATTGGCTCTTGTCGTGCTGGGATACTGGAAGGTAAAGGTTTTTTCTTGCATAGAAAAACAAAGCCTACTAAAAAATGGAAGCTTAAGATTTTAGATAATCTTGATGTGATAAAAACTATAGGTATAACCACCAAAGATATTTTTCCAAAAATATATACAGATCCAAAAGTAGAAAAAACAATTTTAAACGATTTACCAAAAAGATATGTAGTATTTCACGCAGCTGCTAACTATCCATCCCATAACTGGTCAATACGCAACTGGGCAGATCTAGCAGACAAATTAGATTTACCGGTCATCTTCACTGGGTCTAAAGAACAGCACAATTATAATCAGGAGATCATAGCTCTAACAACGAAGAAGCAATCTAAAAACTTCGCGGGCTCAAGCCTTAAGGAGTTTTTTGCTATAATTAAAAACGCAGCGTATGTAATCAGCGTTGATACTAGCGCTATGCATGTTGCTGCTGCGTTTAATAAAAAGGTAATTAGCTTATTTGGTGCAGGCGAGCCAAATGTTTGGAAACCGTTAACAAAGGAGTCCACCGTTATATTTCATAATGAAGTATGCACTACTTGCCATCAGTATACTTGTTCTCTCAAGGGAAAAAGGTTCATGGAATGCATGAAATCCATCACTGTAGACGAGGTTTTAAGTAAAATATGAGAATCGCACATGTTAACATGTTTTATGCCCCCACTTTTGGGGGTGTAGAAATGGTTATGCAAGAGCTTGCAGAACGTCAAGCTGCTCAAGGACACGAAGTTCATGTATTTTGTTGTGACTCTGACAAATACAAAAGAATTAAAAAAAAAGAAGAAATAATTAATAACATCCATGTTCATCGATCAAGATACTGGTTCCGTTTATCACTAAGCACATTTATTTGGCCGGGAATATTCTTAAAATTCATTAAACAAAAAAAGTTTGACATAATCCATTCTCATGTGTCAGGCCATGCATATGTTCTATTTGCTGGTATTATTGCTAAAATTTCTGGGGCTAGACATGTTCATACGACTCATTGTCCATGGACAGATAAGTACAGAAGAAAAATATTAAGAATTCTGGTCTTTCTAAATGAAAAAATATTCAACCACATATCTTTTAGACTCATTGACAAAGTTGTAGCTATTACCCCATGGGAATATTCCATATTAAAAAAATGGGTGCCAATATCTGAGGTAGTTAATATCCCTAACGGTATGGACAAATCTTTTTTTTCACGGATTAAAAATAACAATTTCAAAAAAAAATATAACATTCCAAACGGGAAGATGGTTTTATTTTTTGGGCGTTTAAATCCAACTAAAGGCCCTGATGTCCTTGCAGAAGTAGGTACTGAAATTGTTAATGTACGTAAAGATATTTCTTTTGTTTTTGTTGGTCCTGATGAAGGCAAAGAACAAGATGTAAAAAACATTATTAAAGATCAGCCAAGAATGTTTTTACTTGGTGCTATAACCGGTTATTCTGAAAGGCAGGAGATGTATCAAGCTGCTGATGTTTATGTCCTGCCAAGCTACAGGGAGGGTCTCCCATTAACTATTTTTGAGGCGATGGCTTCTAAATTACCAATAATTGCCTCACCTTGCAATGGAGTACCTTATGAAGTAAAAGATGGAGTAAACGGTTTTCTCGTAGATTATGGCGATAGAAAAACTTTAAAACAAAAGATCTTAGAAGTTCTTGATAACAAAGAGCTTGCCGACAAATTTGCTGGTAATAATGAGCTAAAGGCAAAGTCTTTTGATTGGGATTTAATATCTCAACGTTATATGGAGGAAGCTTATAATGAGTGAACAATGGCGTATCAAACTTGATCGTGGTAAATGTATTGGTGCTGGCATGTGCGTCACTGAGAGCCCGGATAATTTTAAAATAATTGAAAATAAAGCTGAATTGATTAATTCTGAAACTCATAATGATATCTCTCATTTAGATATTATTCCAAATGAAGCTGAAAAAGAAAAAATGATTATTGCTGCTAAATCTTGCCCAGTAAACGCTATCGGGATAATTAATCTTACCACTAATAAAGAAATTGTTTCTATGAACTTATCTTCGTCTAATAAACTAAAACAAATTACTGCTCATTACAACGATTTAAAAGAATGGCGTATGGATCCATTAGGTTATTTCTTAATTCGTATTGACTCTAAAAATAAGATTATAGAAGCTGGGCACTGTATTGAAAGAAATATTGTGGATACAATCATTACAGGTAAGAGCTCTACAGAGATTTTTAATACTATTATTCGCGAAAAACTTGTTGGTTCTTTGCAACATGCTGCTTATCTTGGTAAGGAGCTCCATAATGCAGAAATTGCTTTAAAAAAAGGATTAAAATATGTTCAGGATGAGCCTGTTAAAATATAACGGCTGTTAATCGGTACGAAACAATTTTAAACCAATCTCTTTTAACAACAAAATGAAGATTGCACTTCTTTCAACAAGCACTTTCCCTGCAGACCAAGGGCTGAGAACAATTTCTTCTTACCTTAAGTCTAAAGAACATCAAGTCCAATTAATTTTCCTTCCTTTACCGGAAGACTACTCCATTAAATATCCTGTAGATGTTTTAAATCAAGTTGAATCTAAAATATCAGACTGTAAACTTATTGGCATTAATGCTTATGCTTCTACCAACGACCGCGCAAAACAATTAATTAGTTTAGGAAAAAAACTTAATATTCCGGTTGTTTGGGGCGGTCCGCACCCTACTTTTTTTCCAGAAGATTGTTTCAAATATTGTGATATTATTGCGGTGGGAGAAGCTGAAGATGCTTTTGTTGACTTGGCCAATTCATTGGAAAGAAACCAAGATATTTCTAAGATTCCTAACTTATGGGTTAGAACCAACAAAACTGAAACTAAAAACCATGTTCGCCCACCAATTCATGATCTAGATATGCTTCCACATCAGGATTTTGATATTGATTCTCAATTAATTTTAGAAAATAGTAAACTAATCCATTTTGAAGAACGCCATATTGGTGGTATGCTTTTTTTCCAAACTGAGCGCGGTTGCCCCCAGGCTTGCAGTTATTGTACGAATAATATTCTTAGAGAAATTTACAAAGGTAAGTCTGATTTATTAAGAACTCATTCTGTTGATTACGTTATTGAAGAATTTGTTGATTTAAAGAATCGTTTTCCTTCTATTAGTGTAATTGACATACGCGATGAAACTTTTTTGATCAGACCAATTGAGTGGTTAAGAGAGTTTTCTGAGAAATACAAAGAGAAAGTAGGACTAAGAATGAAGTGCTTAACAGAACCGGCAAGTATTAGTAATGAGGTTATTTCTTCTGAGAAACTTTCCTTATTAGTTGACGCTGGTTTATCAGATATTATTGTTGGGATTCAGTCAGGTAGTGATCAGCTAAACTTTAAATTATATAATAGATTCATTTCAGCTGCTCAGGTTATTAAGTCTGCTATAGCGGTTAACAAATTTAAGGATAAGCTTACTGTCATGTATGATATTATTGCCTGTAATCCATATGAGACTCGTGAAGATGTTCTTGCTACTATTAATCTAATCAGACAATTACCTAAACCCTTCTATCTGTCTGTAAATAACTTGATATTCTTTGAAGGAACTCCATTATATCGAAAAGCTATTCAAGATGGGTTTATTAAAGATGGTAAGGATACTGCATCTGATTTGAACTATTGGGATCGTTGGAAGCATATTAAGCTTAAGAAAAAGAATATGTACTTATCCCTAGTCCTTAATCTGATGCGTGGGCCATGCACAGACATGCGTTATGGTTTAATCCCTGCTTCTGTTCTTAATAGGTTAATCAAAGATTCATCTGTAACCTTTAATGAAAAACATTTAACTCCAACTTATGCTGCTGGTACTGTTGTTCAGTCTATGGATTTTTTTAGGGAAAATTTAGCTAAACCTATTTTCAGAAGAATGCCTTTATCATTTAGGTCTTGGTATGACAAGGTTAGATATCAGGCTTGATTTTCTTTTAAGTCTTCTAACTACATAGAATAAAAACAATAGAAAAGTATTTAAATTCATTATCTTTCTAAAGATAATGGTAATAGTAAATGAAATAACAATGAGCATAGTAAAAAATGCAGAAGACGGAGAAAGCATTTATAGCTTAGCTTCTAAGATTGGATTTGCTTATTCTGCAGTTTACAAATGGGTATTAGAATTAGAAAAGTACGAAGTTATTAATTTAATCAGAAATGGAAATAAAAATATCATCAAAATTAACAAGAATTTAATCTACAAAAAATTTAAAGAATTAGATACTGCTACTTCTGTTATTGAAAAAGATAATAACTTTTGGGATTTAATTAAAATATTAAAATTAAGAATAAGATTTGTAAAAGGAACAGCTGCAGCGATATGGACAAAAGGTGGTTTTATCACAGGAGATTTCTACGATAGAATTTATTTTTTAGAAGTTGAAAAAAAAGATGAAGATAAATTAAAAAAAGCCTTGAAAAAAGAAGGAATTAGTTATACTGAAGGAGAAAAAAATAACAAAAGACCATTAGTCTGGGTTATAGAGAAAGATAATTTAAAAATAGAAAAAATAAATGGTATACCTGTTATGCCCTTAAATGAATTAGTTAATTGGGGGAAAGAATTACATTTAGAAAACATCTTAGAGCAATTAAACAAGATTTACAATTTAAGATTAAACGAAAGATACGCAGAGATATCAACAAATGTATAAAACTAATTCACGGATTGGATTGCTGGAAAGAGAACAAGAAGTTATGAGGATCATTAATCTTCTTTTAGACAAAAAATTATACTTTGTAGTAGTGGGCGGTTACGCAGTTTCAACTTACAAAAAAAGATTCTCAATTGATTTAGACATAGTAATAAAAGAAGAAGAGCTCATGGTATATGAAAAGCTTCTAAAAAAAGAAGGTTACACCTTACACTATGAAAAAAATGTAGAATTAATTTATGGAGCTAATTTTAAACGGTTTACAAAGAAGATGAAAAATCTTCCTATAGACATTGATTTGCTGATTAATGGCTTAGTTTCTAGGACAACAGACGCAATATGGGGGTTAGATTATATCAAAGGAAATTCTACAAAAAGAAAACTAAATAATTTTGAATTTTTAACTCCGGAGAAAGAACTCCTCATTGCTATGAAATTACATAGCGGTAGACTATCTGATATTAGAGACATTGTTGCATTAATGCCATGCAATATTGGAAGGCTTAAAAAGCATTTGCAAAAAGGAGATGTAAACAAGCTAAAAGAATCAATAAAAAAACAATCAGACTTTCTTAACAAGCCACAATTTAATGATAGCTTCAAAGGAATATTTGGACCTTTCTCTTACAGAGAACAGAATTTTCATGCAGCCAAAATGTTGATTAAAAAGATCTTAGAAAAAAATAACAAGTAAACAATATAACAAGGTTAGATATCGGGCTTAATTTTCTCTTGGTATCATCACTAACTGTATTCAGCAACCTTTACTGTAACCCCATCAAATACAGCACTGCATGTTCTTCTTCCCGGTGATATATCAGTATTTGAGAATACTGGATAAAGTTCTGCAAATTGATTAATGTCTGATACTAAAAATTCTAAACGCCTAAAACCTTCACTAGAAAGCTTTTCTCCTCGCGGTGCTAGTAGTTCTAAGCATGAAACATTATACTCCCCAAATATTGAGTTACAGTTTATTGGTGTTTTAAGTTTAAACATATTATCATATATTACTTCATTTCCATCATCTAATAATACTTGGTGTAATTCTTTATATCTATTTACATTAGCTACTTGATAGCAGACATGGCCTATTGGGCTATGACTAAAATTGATTCCTTCTTCTTGCAGTCTTAAAAGAACTTGTGCTATAAAAATCTCTGCTTCTTTTTTTATTACTCCTATAGATTGAATTATATCCATGTTATCATCTTTTCTAATTAGTTTGAAATTCTTTAACTTTTTCTATAACTTCTTTTATTGTAATACTTGTTCCTAGTTCTTTTACTTTCTCATCGGTATAGAAATGCTTCATTAACAACGGGCTTACTAATTTCTTTAACCTGCCATAGCCTTCAACCTCCCAGTCTGGAGTGCAAAAAAATAGCCCAACTGTTTTTTTTTGTAAAGCTAATGCTATATGTAAAGCTAAGCTGTCTCCGCAAATAAACAAGTCACATGCGTTTACTGCGCTGATAAACTCTCTTAGGGTATTATGCGGGTTATTCATCATTATTGGAAATTGATGATTTTTTAGTTCCTTTACTATTTCTTGCTGTATCCCTTCAGGTTCATTTGGTCCGGATAATAATAATATTACACCGCGGAGTTTTTTGATTAGACCGATTAAATTATCTCTGTCCCATTGTTTAGATGGCCATCTTGATCCTGCTCCGACTACAACTCCAATTATTGGTAGTCCTTTGTAAGGCTCTCTTAGTTTAACGCTTAATTCTTTCTCATCGTCAGTTAAGTTCAAGATATAATCTTCCTGGTTGTAATCTAATTCTGCTATTTCAAATATCATCTCTTGATATGTCTTGGTGTTGCTTTTGTTTATCTTGTCTGATAATGCTCTGTTTAGATAAAATTCTGCTTTAGGGTTATACGCTGATGGATGGCCGTCACTGTCAAAAAAGTATCCAAATTTCTGTACAGCATTTATCTCTCTGGCTATAAGTGTAGCCGGTGTATCAATCTCAAAATTGAATAAAACATCAAATTGTTCATATTTTAATCTCATTATATCTTCGCTTAATGTTATCACTTCATCAATTAGTTCATTCTCGTATAATAATTCTCTATTGAAATCTTTTGTTAACCATGTGATATGACAGTCGCTTCCATATTTCTTTTTTATTGCCTTTAAGATTGGTGTTGTTCTTAATACATCGCCTGATGCGCCTAGTTTTATTATAAATATTTTTTTGCCTCTTGGCTCATAAAAATCGCAGTCATTACAGCTGTTATATCCTTCACTTTTTAGGATATCACACGCATATACTCCATTATATTCTTTACAGTTTCTATTCCATTTTATTTCCATTTCTTAAAATGGCATGGTAAGTTTTTTTAATCTTCCTAATTTAAACATACAAAATGATAGTATATATTGCAGGACCATTATTCAGTGAGATTGAAAGAACGCTGTTAGAAGAGGTTAATAGGGTATGCAAAGACCTTGGATTTGACACATTTCTCCCGCATAGAGATGCAGGTTTAATAAGCAAAGGCACAGATGAAAAGATTATTTTCAAAAAAGATAAAGCAGGCATTGACACCTGCCAAATGATAATCGCAATATTAAGCGGGAATGATATTGACTCCGGCACTGCTTGGGAGCTTGGTTATGCTTTCAGTAAAAACATCAAATGTATTGGGCTTGTTACAGATTCAAGATTAACTACTCTTAACCCCATGATCAGCCAATCAGCTAAATTAGTACACTCCATAAAAGAATTAAGGATGGTTTTAAAAAATGTACATAACCTTTGAAGGGCTTGAAGGCGTAGGAAAAAGTTTTTTCTTAAGAAAGCTAAAAAATAATCCTAAGTTTGAGGTTATTCTCGATGACGAATGCGATGGTGAAGCACTAAAAATTATTAACTCATTAAAAAATAACGATATTTTTTTTAGAAGCAACAAACCAATGATAGAATTTGAAGCGTTTTCAAAAGTAGATTCAATAATACACCAAGAGAAAGTAGCTCCAAGCATAAAAAATAACAAAATAGTTTTGCAAGATCGTGGCGCAGATACTACATGCTTATACACTGCAGTTCAACTTAAAGGTGATTTAATTACAAATTTTAAAAAACTTTGGGAAAAAAGAAAACTTTTAGGCAATGTTCCGGATAAAACAATTTTATTAACAGATTCTTTTGAAAGTTGTATTAAAAGGGCTGAAGAAAGAAATCAAAAAAAATATTCAACAGAAGAAAAACTTTTCCTAAAAAAATTAGACCAAGGTTTTAAGGATATTGCTAAAGCTTTTCCTGAAAGGATTAAGATTATCCAAATCAATAATAACACTTTAAAAAATATTAATCAAGAGGTTTTGTTGAATCTGTAGTCTCTTCCCTCCAGCCATCTTTATAATCCTCTTTAAACTTACTTTCATAATATGCTAATGCCCATACGTGTAACCTTCCATATAACACTCCAAAAGTCCAAAAGAATTCTTTAACATTGCTAGGATAAATAAATACAAATCTTAAACCCCTAATTGCTTCTCCAAAGAATGTATTTTTCCTTGGTGTGTTTTTAGCATTCACGTACTTTAATGAGATATGCCCTTTCAAATTTCTCTTTTTCTGTATTACCCAGTCTTTAAAGTTTTGCGGATTAAGTACCATCACTTTTGCTTCTTCTGCATAACCAATTTTATACCCTTTACTCCAAAACAATGCTGGTATCACATTATCTTCAGAAGCATTTACAGGAAAACTATTTATTACCCCATTTCTCATTGCAAACAAGTACCCGCTTACTTCAAAGAATTCTTTCTTTTGATGAGCTTTTTTTCTTGTTTTATTCATCTCAGATAATAACAAGTGAGACCAATACCCTAGCATATTATCTTTAGAATTCATAGAAATTGGCTGCCCGCATACTACTCCAATAGTTTTATCTTCAAAAGCATCAATTATTTTCTGTATGCTTCCTTCTGTTAGATAAACATCTCCGTCTGTAAATATAAATATTTCATCTTTATTTTTTGAGTAATACTGTTTTATGATCTGATTTAGTGTAACACTTTTACCTTTCCCTTCATCCTGGTAATACTCAATTTTATTTCCAAATTTTTCTTCTAAATCCCATAACACGTCTTCAAAGGGATCTGCGATTATTAGCTTAAACTCTTTAGAAAATTCTTGCTTTAGTACTGACTCTATTGCTTTTATTGTAGCAAGCGGTTCATTGTAGCTAGTAATTACTATGTATATCATTATGATACAGTTTCAAATTCTTGTTCTGATGGTTTAATCAATATTAGTTCTTCTTTTGTTTCTTTGTTAACAACTTCTAATCTGCATTTAGATCTCCCATGCTTCCCTATTTTAGAAATTTGTATTTTTTTTATTTCAAATACAGCTCCTTCATAGGTGATTTTATCCCCTTCTTTCAGATCTTTTGCTATAACCATGCCATCATGGACAGGATAATATTTATAAGATTTTTGTATCATTGAATAAAATGAGTAATGCAATTGTGGTAACTTCCGGCGGATTGGACAGCGTTACTGCTGCTTATTATGTTAAGAGAAATTATGAAAAAATTAGTTTATTATTCTTTGATTATGGACAACGATGTTTAGGTGAAGAGCTTTTTTGTATGAAAGCCATTGCTAAAAAACTTAACGTTTCTTTTAAAGTTATTGATATCAGATGGCTTAATGATATTAGCACTTCAATGATCAATTCTAATAAAACAGTTCAAGAAACTACCATGAAAGATCTTGAAGATATTAAGCGTGAAAAAAAAGATGTGCTGAATTGGTATGTTCCTTGCAGAAATGCTTTATTTTTAATTTCTGCCCTGGCTCATGCTGAATCTTTATTTATTAAAACTAAAGAGCGATACGACATAATAATCGGCATAAAAAAGGAGGGCCAGATAACTTTTAAGGATTCTACTCCAAGTTTTGTTAACGCCATTAATAATCTTGCAGAAGAGTGCACTCATCATGGTGGTTATAAAGTAATTGCTCCATTAATTGATTTTGATAAAGATGAAATTGTTAGTTTAGCTCAAAAACTAAAAGTTCCTTTAGAATTTACTTACAGTTGTTATACTGGTAGCGATTTTAAAAATAATTTACCAGCTCATTGTGGTTATTGTTCTAATTGCCGTCAAAGACAAGCTGCTTTTTATTGGGCTAATGTTAAAGATCCAAGTATTTATAATAAATAATTTATTTCTTTTTTAAAACTTTTTTCTTATTCAAAAATATTGCTAGAATGATTAAGAATACTAAAGCAATAAACAATAATATAAATCTCCATAAATCCCCAAAGTTTCTCCAGTTAACGATTGTTCCATAGATTATTGCACCTATGCCTGAGGCTATTAGCGCAGTTCCAACTGGTTCTATAGTAAAAATAACCACTCCAATTATAATTACCAATACCCCTATAAGTAATGATGCTACAAATACGACATTGCTGTAAGAGTCTCTTGCTTGATTATATTCTAAATTACAAAAATCACATTTCACATCTTTTGGGCAATTATTTTGATCGTACTCAAATATTGGAAGACCTTCATTAAAGCTGCATTCATTAACTTTATTTTGTAATAAATTAAACGCATTGTCACATTGTTGTGCGTATTCTGGGATGTAAGAAATTTTTGGTTCCCTCATTTTTTCTTTGCAATAATTATGATATTCTGGGCTTGGATATAATGCACTGAATCCGTATCCTAACACTAGCATAAATACAATTAATATTCCTAATCCTAAAACAAGATTTTTTGCTATTGTAACAAAAGTCATCATGAAGTTAAGTATTTACACTATATAAACTAAAGGTTTAGACATCAATCAGATCTTTCTGTTTCTACTCATTTCTATGGCTTAGTAATACATCTTGGTAACTTTCTGTAAAACATGGTGCTTGCGCAGTTATTGAACCTGGCATAAATGCTACTAAATCTTTTACTGCGCTTCTAAATGCTGTTTTTATTTGTCTAAACATTTTTATACCTCTTATATCCTTTATACTCTCTAAGTACTTCTATTAATATCCATCTTACTATTTTTTCATTACTCAACAATAGTTGCATATAATCAAAGATTAAGCTAGTGAAAACTCTATCACAATAATCATTTTAAACAAGATTTTTATTTGAACTGCTATGGACAATATAGTTTTAACAACGAAAAGTTTTGCTAAAGTAAGAGTAATGGTTGTTGGTGATTTTATGCTCGATAAATCTTTTTTTGGTGAAGTCACAAGAGTATCACCAGAATCTACAGTACCTGTCTTTTTAGAGCAGTACAAAACATTCACGCCCGGTGGGGCCGGAAACAGCACAGTTAACATTGCGGCCTTAGGAGCGCATGTACTAACTGTAGGTACTCTGGGAAATGATGAACACGCTGAAAATTTTATGGAAAGTATAACCTCGCTAGTAGGTAAACTACCGGGTGGCATTGATACATCAGGTTTAGAACTTTCAGATAATGCTCAAACAACTACTAAAATCCGTTTTTTTGCCACTAACAGGAATAACATGCCAACAGGATTAAGACATGATAAAGAAACGCCGGGGCTTCATGTAGATGATAAAAACAAAATTGTAAACACAATTATAGCCAATAAAAATTATTATGACGTGGTCTTACTATCTGACTATTCTAAAGGAATAGCTAAAAAAGGGGTAGTTTTTGCTATTAAAAATTTGGGTATACCATTAATTGTTGATCCACGAACTGCTGCTTACTTATCGTATGCTGATGCTAGACTAATTAAACCAAATGACCACGAAGCTAGAGCTATGCTTAGCAAACTAGATCCACGCTATGATCCATCAGATACC